>Ga0105047_10005555_pt1 | contig 21585 bp, 17 predicted proteins | sample MAT04_FD_78384 | JGI IMG/M metagenome (GOLD analysis project Ga0105047, IMG submission 78384) | Freshwater microbial communities from Lake Fryxell liftoff mats and glacier meltwater in Antarctica - MAT-04 (megahit assembly) | ecosystem: Environmental > Aquatic > Freshwater > Ice > Liftoff... | reverse complement strand
TGGGGGCAAAGTGAAGGTCGGCAATCGCGCCGGTGAGTTTGCGGTTGATCTCTTCGGGGAACGGCGCACGCTTGTTGCCGGTGCGCAGGCCGGCTTCCACATGGCCAACTGGTATGCCAGCGTAATAAGCGGCCAGGCTGGCGGCAAAGGTGGTGGTGGTGTCGCCATGCACCAGCACCAGGTCTGGCTTCTCGGCAGCCAGCACACCTTTGAGGCCGCTCAGGATGTTGCAGGTGATGTCAAACAGGTCTTGCCCGGGTTTCATGATGTTCAGATCATGCTCGGGGGTGATGTCAAAGAGTTTGAGCACCTGGTCGAGCATCTGGCGGTGCTGGGCGGTGACACAGACCACGGTTTGAATCTGCGGCGCTGCGGCCTGAAAGCCCTTGACCACTGGCGCCATTTTGATGGCTTCAGGGCGGGTGCCGAAGATGATGAGGACTTTGGGGGTGTTCATGGGTTAACAGGCTATGGGAGTGGCTGGATTGCAGCGATTATTTTCACAGTGTAAACCGGGCAGAAGTGTGCCAAATAAAGCACTGGCACCGCTATACAGCCCACTTTACGCAGCATAGCCGTCAAAAAGTGTTTGCCATTGAGCCTGCATGTTCGCCAATGCATACTGCGACTGTGCTGTGCGCTGACCTTCTTGCGCCCAAATGGGCCAGGCGTTGCGGTTTTGAATGGCGGCTAACAGCGTAGCTTCAAAAGAGGCGTCGTCCGGCGCGGCCAAGGCGCTTTGGGCCACGAGCGGCATGATGTGCGCTACATCACCAACCCGTGTGGCCACCACCGGAATGCCACTCGCCATGGCTTCCAGCATGGCAATCGGCAACTGCTCAGTATCTGAAGATAGCGCAAACAGGTCAAACTCAATCAGCCGGGCCAATGGGTCGGCCAGGTAGCCTGCAAACTCCACATCATCTGCCACGCCCAGGCTTGTTGCGAGTTGTTGTAGTACCTGCAACTCCGGGCCACCACCCACCACAATCAGCCTGGCGGGCTGGTGAGAACGCACCGCCGCAAACGCTTTGATGAGTCGCGCAATATTCTTTTCAGGCCGCAAGCCTGCTACAGTTCCTATAGTTAATAGCCCTTGATTTGATTGGGCTAGAAGCCTTTTTTCTATATAAAGTTCTGGAATGCCAACACCGTTGGGGATCAGTTTGACCTGACGGGCTGGCAGCCGCCAAACCTGGGTGGCGATGTGGTTTAGGGTGTGCGAAATGACGACCACTGGGGTGCCTGTCCAACCGAGAAGTACACGCCGTGTCCAAACCCGCCTTGGTAGCTGGCGCGTGGCTTCCTGGGGGCCAAAGCCGTCTTCCACGTGCACATGGTGCAGCTGCTTGGGCCAATTGGCTGCGGCCCATTCAATGGCGCCCCAGTTGTAAGACAGGAGCATGTCGGGCCGCACCTCTTTGATCACTTGGCGGAAAGGGCTGCGGTTGGCCAGAGCGCCACCGCGTTGCACGTGCAACGTTAACTTTTCCCAGCTTACATGGGCGCCCAGGCGCTCGCTGGCGTCAAAGCGGTTGTCCATGGCTGCAATCACATGGTGGTATTGCGGGCCAAAGGCGTTGGCCAACTGCACAAAGCGGGCCTGAGAGCCGCCGAGTTGAAAGGTGGAAAACGCGTGCAACAGCACGCGGCGGCGAGGGGAAGGGGGCATGGCTTTGATTATGGGGGTGGAATTTGTCCAGCCCGAGCACTCTCAATCACTTGGCGGAACAAGCTGAGTTGCCCCTGCGTGGTGGCCTCCCACGAGAAAGTTTCTGCGTGCGCACGGGTGGCGGCGCGGCTGGGGTACTGGGAAAACAGCGTGGCCCATGCTTGTGCCAGACCTTGGGCCGAGCGCTCTGGCATTAGCACGCCAGCGGCAGCGGTGCTGACCACTTCGGGCGTGCCCCAGATGTTGGTGGCTATGACCGGCGTGCCGCAGGCCATGGATTCCAACAACACATTAGCCCAGCCTTCACGGCTGGAGCACAGCGCCAGGGCATCGGCCGCGCTGTACCAGTCCTTGAGCTCGGTTTGCGGCACCACGCCCGCAAAACGCACCCGACTGGCGACACCCAATGTATTGGCCAGCTGCTGCAGCGCGGCGCGCTCGGGGCCACCGCCGGCAATGAGCAGTTGCACATCGGGCGGCAGCAGGGGCAGCGCGGCAATGGCAAGGTGATGACCCTTACGTTCGATCAGGTGGCCCACGCTGAGCAGCAATTTGGCATCCACCGGCAAACCCAGCCGCTGGCGGGCGTCGGCTCTTGCTTCAGGCACAAAGCGCTGCAAATCAACGCCGTTGCGCAGGGTGTGCAGCTTGGCGGGATCGGCACCGAGGTCACTCAGGCTGTCCATAAGCGCCTGGCACACGCCAATGGAGCCGCTGGCCGCAGCGGCGGTTTCCAGGATCAACTTGCGCGGGTAGCTGTATTGCGGAATCAGGTTGAGGTCGGTGCCACGGGCGGTCACCACAAACGGTTTGCCGAGTTTGCGGGCCATGATGCCGGCGGCCACGCCGTCGGGGTAGTAGTAGTGGGCGTCAATCAGGTCAAAGTCAAAGCCTTTTTGAATGAGCGCTCTGGCATGCGGCAAGGCAGCAGCGGCCAGGGTGTGCGGCGCCACATTCATGCCCACCTTGGGCGGCAATACGTAGCGCGGGTGGTACACGTCAAGCCCGTTGCGTGCTTCAAACCGGGGTGTGGCAGCAAACAAACCATATTCACCAAAACGCTCTCCAGCCCATGGAAACCAAGGAACGGGTGCTATGACTTTTGCTTCTATCTGCCCGGTCTTGATGAGTTCGCGCAGTCGGGTTTCTACAAAAATGCCGTGAATCGGCCTCACCGCGCTGGGGTACAGGGTGGAAAACAACAAGATTCGGGTGGGGCGGCTCATAGAGTTGTGGCTCGCGGGTAATCCGAGCTTGGCCCCGTTTCCCCACATTGATCTATCTTGAAAGTGGCATTAGCCACTGCAAGGTGGTTTGTGATGTGCCGCGCCATACTGTTCGCAGGCTGGAGCGCGCCAGACTCCCATGCTTGCAATATTTCAAGCTCTTCTGCGTCGTAAGTGGTTCGCGTGTTAATGGCTGGCTCCTGCAATGCTAGGTAGCTTTGCGGGGTGGAATAGTGGTTTTGAGGAAAGTATCAGCTTCGGTTTCGATCATAAGCGACGAGATGTGTGACATACGCGCAGGGTGGTGATGAAGTAACCGCGAACGCGGTAGGGCGGTCAACCAGATGGCCGCTGACATCCAGTAAGCCCACACCTTCGGGTGCCAGAAATCGTGCCGAAGCGCCTGGCCAAACGCCTTGCGGGTCTGGGTTTTGCTGCCATGCCAGAAATGAAAATAGCCATGCCCAAAGCAGATACCAAACAGACGGCGCTTCAGGGCGGCTGCATCCACCTGGCGGGCGTCCGGGCCAGCCGAGCCCCAGGTTTGCAGCGCTTTTTGCAGCACACGCAGCTCGTTGTTTTCAGGGCGTGGCACCTTGGTGAGGCTGTGGGGGTGGATGCGGTAGCGCGCCAGGGTGCGTGCCAACTGGTGCATCTGAAACTGGCGTGAGGCACGCAGCCAGAAGTCGAAGTCTTCGCCGGTGGGCAGCTGGGTGTCAAAGTGGCCCACCGCGTCAAACACCTCGCAGCGCACCATGGCGGTGATGATGTGGACCACGCTGTCGAGCAGCAGGTCTGGGTAGATCCAGCCGGAAGGTGAGGTGAGTGCCAGCGGGTCGCCAGTCGGTTCGATCCACGGCGGCGTCTCAAAGTGGCCATTGTTCTCAGCAAGCCATCGCGCAAAACCGCCAAAAACGACGCTGATTTCAGGCTGCGACTGCAAGTACGCTACTTGCGTGCGTAGCTTGCCAGGCAGCCAGAGGTCGTCGGCGTCAATGAAAGCAATTAATTCGCTCTGCGCGTTGGCCAAGCCCAAGTTGCGGGCAGCTGCCGGGCCGGCATTGCTTTGTTGGAGGACGCGAATGCGCGGGCCTTGGAGCGCCGGGTGTTGCGCCGTGCCGTCGGTAGAGCCATCGTCAATTACCAGCAGTTCCAGGTTGGCATAGTCTTGGTTCAGCACACTGGCCACGGCCTGTGGGCCTGCGCGTTGTAGGCGGGCAGGATGACGCTGACCAGCGGGTTGTCAAGGTGCATCTGAGTGTTCAAGGCGGCGATTTGGAACCACTTTAAAGGCCGATGATTCAAATGTTCTCCAGTGACCCGTATGGGGCGACCTGGCGTGTCGGAGCGCCAGCCATTTGTTGACAAATGCCAGCATGGGCACAACAGCCATCATGCGGGGTGTGTCGGGTAGTTCGTGGTGGTTGCCCACGGGCTTACCTGCGAAATAAGCGGCCCGACTGGAAGACAAATTGGTGGTTTCGCCGTGTACCGTGGTGTCGCCATGCACCAGCACCAGGTCTGGCTTCTCGGCAGTCAGCACAACTTTGAGGCCGCTCAGGATGTTAAAGGTGATGTCAAACAAGTCTTGTCCGAGGCTCTTCATGTTCAGATCATGCTCGGGTGTGGTGTCAAAGAGTTTGAATCAACGGTGCCATTGCCTGAAAGCCCTTGCCTGAGGGTGCCATCTTGATGGCCTCTGGGCGCGTGCCGAAGATGATGAGGGCTTTGGGGGTGGCCATAGGTGGACAGACTGTCTGGGTGACCGGATTCCTGCGACGTTGTTCCCAGTGTAAATGGGACGGCTGACATGAATGGCGTGAATTAAGCCAAGCACGGGCCGATCCATAAAATGGCCCAACAAACAATTAGCCAGCCGAATGACGTCAGCCGTTCCAAAGGTTTTCAGTAAGGTCTGCAGCAACGACTTGTTTGGAAAAAATTGAACAAAGGTGCCATCCATATGCGAAATTACAGTCCCAGAAAGCGAATCCTCGTTACCGGAGGTGCGGGCTTTTTAGGCTCACACCTGATCGACCGGCTGCTCGCACGAGGTGACGAGGTGGTGTGTGCTGACAATCTCTTCACGGGCGCCAAACGGAATATTGAGCACCTGCATAGTCATCCACGCTTTGAGTTCATCCGGCACGACGTGACCTTTCCACTTTATATTGAGGTGGACCAGATTTACAACCTGGCTTGCCCGGCCAGCCCGATCCACTACCAACATGACCCGGTGCAGACCACCAAAACCAGCGTGCACGGGGCCATCAATTTGTTGGGGCTGGCCAAGCGTCTCAAAGCCACTATTTTTCAGGCCAGCACCAGCGAGGTCTATGGTGACCCCGCCGTCCATCCACAAACCGAAGCCTACTGGGGCAACGTCAACCCAATTGGTCTGCGCAGTTGCTATGACGAAGGCAAGCGTTGCGCCGAGACGCTTTTCTTTGACTATCACCGCCAACACGGACTCGACATTCGTGTAGCCCGAATTTTCAATACATACGGTCCGCGTATGCATCCAAATGACGGCCGGGTCGTTAGTAATTTCATCGTTCAGGCCCTCAAGGGTGACGACATCACCCTTTATGGTGACGGCCAGCAAACTCGCAGCTTCTGTTATGTGGATGACATGATCGAAGGGTTCCTGCGTTTCATGGATCTACCAAAGGGTGCCAATGGCGCGCCGGGCTTTCCAGGACCTATTAATCTTGGTAATCCGGGTGAATTCACTATCTGCCAATTGGCCGAAAAAGTCATTGAACTCACTGCTTCGAAATCAAAAATTGTGTACCACCCGCTGCCTACTGACGATCCAATGCAGCGTCAGCCGAATATCGACCTTGCTCGGAAGTATTTAGGTGGATGGGAGCCGGAAGTACAGCTGGTTGAAGGCCTGCTCCATACGATTAAATATTTTGAAAAGCTATTTACTCGGGAATCGTAAGATTGTTTCTATTCAGGAAAAAGAGTTTTCCATCTACCGTAGGTTATTTGACCGCCAAATCGCCTGAGCAAGCACAGTTTGACCAACGGGTTGTCAAGGCGCATCTGAACGTTTTTTTAGACGGTGATTCGGGACCACTTTGAAGGCCGATTCCAAGGTTCTCCATTGACCCGGGTGAGGAGGCTTGGCGTGGCGTAGCGCCAGCCATTTTTTGAACGCCTTCAGTTTCAACACATCACGTAGCGGGTAGTACCACCAGCGCCTTCGGGCCATGGTCTGCAAGCCGTTCCAGTTCAGGGAAGACATGGATTGCACGGCGCTCAATTCATTGACAAACGCCAGCATGGGGACAACAGCCATCATGCGGGGTGTGTAAGGCAAGTGGTGGTAGTGGTCAATGGCACTGCGCGCTGGATACGCACATGCCACGCGTTTTTTGGCTCCTTCCAGCGTAATGCAGTAGGCGTGGGTACAGAAGGGACCGGTCGAGAGTGGGTACGCAACATGTGGCTCACTCAGGGGAATTGGTGTGGCGGCGTCGTAGAAAACAAAACCGGCATCACCCCGGTCATCACTGCCCAAAAAACAATAGTCAAAATCCAGCTGTTGGCAACCTGTCTGCAAAAGGGTTGTCACGCTGGGATGCAGAACCGTGTCATCTTCCAGAATCAGAGCGACGGGCAACGCTTGCGCAATGATTCGTTCATAAATGTGGACATGTGACAGGTAGCACCCAAGCTGTCCAGAAGACATATTCCCGGCAGGATTGACCTCTTGACGGTAGGGGGGGCTGAGTTCATCCCCCCTGATCGCGTCAAACCACTCGAATTGGATGCCTAAAGAGTCCAGATGCGACTTCAAGGTCGCTCGCCGATCAATGGCGCTCTTTAAACTGACAACAAAGACGGGAACCACTTGCAAGTTGTGTCTCCAGGTGAATTCAGGCGTGCTTGCGAGATGTCAAAAAATCGTAGACGGTTGACTCCAACCCCTCTGGTTTGCCCGCTGCAAACCAGGTCAGTGTGGTCCAGACGGTGTAGGCCAGGGCACCAAGCGCGATGCTAGTCGCCAGACCCCAGGCACTGTCAGACATCCATTGGGTCACCAGGCTCACCAGCAAGTACATACCGAAGGCGCCTATTGTGGGACGCAGCAGCGCCTTGACCATGGCACTGAGAGCAACCTGGCAATACAACCCGGCGCAGACTGCCGTGATCACTGCGTTGAGACTGCTGGCGGTGATGCGTGCCCAGATCAGACCAGACAGATGCAGCTGTGGTACCAAAATAAGACTACACAGAACAAACATCGCAAATTCAGCCCAGACAATGTGGTTTTGCAAGCGTGTATGCCCACGAAGGACCAGTAGTGTAGAGAGCGGCGACATGGCAAACTGCACCACGCCAGTCAATGCAAACAAGGCAACAAACGGGGCGGCTTCCACCCACTTGGCACCCAGCAAGAGGACGGTCGCCGGAACGGCCACCGCCGCAAAGCCCAAACCCACCGGCAGCGTGATGGTATTGACGGCAGACAGAGTTTTAAGCACCGCCTGGTTGGTGCGAGCCACGTCGTCTTGAATTGAAGACAGCACAGGCAAAAAAGCTCGCAGCATGGCTGGCCCGAGTTCGCCAGTAGGTAATTGCCCGAGGTCTGCACCCACGTTGTACAGCCCATATTCACCGGTGGTACCGATGCGAGCCGCAATGAGCTCGTCGCTTTTCCGCAAAAAGAAACCGCCCACCCCGGCCAGCATGAGCCATTTGGTAATCGCCCAGATTTCGGGGATTTTGGTGGTGTTCCAGCGCGGGCGGTAAGGGTGCATGACGTAGCTCATGAAACATCCGCTGACATAACCGGTAGTTACCCCAATCACCAAGGCCCGGTAATCGCGTAACAAATACGCTGCAGCAATGGTGGCGACGACACCCATAGACTTGCAGATCAGGTTATGCCGGAATTGAAGCGAAAAATTGAACTCTTTTTGCGCCAGGGTAAATCCGATATTGGATGCGCTGCTGATGGCAATGCAGGCTGCCAGTACCCACATCACCGCTTCAACGCGGGGCTCCTTGAAATACAACGCGCTTGGATGGGCTGCGCCCAGCAGAAGCAGGCTGATGGCACAACCTTCGAGCAGACGCAAAGTCCAGGCGGAGTCGATCTCGTCCTGGGTAACGGCGCCTTTGCGCAGCAGCGCGGTAGACGCGCCAAAGTCCAGCATGGCCTGGACCAGGCCGGCCGCCAGCGTTGCCATCGCCACAATGCCATAGTCGGCGGGAAGCAACAAACGCGCGACGATGATGGTGCTGACGAACCCCAGCCCTTTGACCATCCAGCGTGTACCCACGGTCCACATCGCGCCATAGATTAGGGCGCGTTTTGGGGTGGAGGGGTGGCGTTCAGACATGATCGCGGCGTCTGGGGCAGGATCTTGTCCGGGTTAGGGCTGGTGGCGGTTCCGCCAGTAAATGAGCGCGCCTTGTAGTTCGTGAAAAAACTCGGTGAAACGCAGGTACGCGATATGCCCGCCAACCCGTTTCAAGACGGGCCAAAAGAAGATGCGTCTGGATTCGCGGCGACTTAAGCCTTTCAAAAAGTACGCACCTCGGCCCAGCGCATACGAGCGCAGAACATCTTTTTCGTCCTGTTTGGTTCGTCGCCGGTGATGATGGAAAACGACGGCGAAAGGTGTGTAGGCACCGGAAAACCCTGCGATGGATGCCCGTTGTAGCATGTCGATATCTTCCGACACCAGCGGGGTTCCTGGACCCAGTTTGGTGTCAAATCCGCCCACAAGGTCAAAAACACGGCGTCTGAACGCAAAATTTGCCCCATGAATCAGGCCAGGGCTGAGGTAGCACCCGGCTGGTAAGGCCACCTCATGGTTCAGCGGCTGAATGGTGATCGGAAGGTCTGATGGGTCAAAGAGAAGCACTTTCCCACCCATATAGGCGATAGATTGATCACTAAAGCATTCTGCTATGGCATTCAGATAGTCTGGGGCCGGGTAACAGTCGTCATCGGTGAAGGCAATAATCTCGCCCTGCGCCATCTGGATCCCTGCGTTTTTGGCGTGTGACACGCCTTTTTTGCCTTCATGCACCACAACAACACGAGCTTGCGCTGCTGATGCAAATTCGGCGATGACATCAGCGGTGTGGTCGGTAGAGCCGTTGTCGACAATGACGATTTCATAAGCGACCTCTGACTCCATGCGATTCAGTGCTGCCAAACATGCGGGCAGCGCAGAGGCACGGTTGCGTGTACAGACAACCAAAGAGATTTGAGGTGCGGTCAGACACTGCGTGGCATGCATATGGATTAGCCTTGCCAAACAAGTTCTGGCTCAGAACTCTTAAGGGGTGCCACAGGGGCTGGGTGTATCGACTCAAGCGTTGGCATCATCAGCCAATGTTTGTGCGCCAGTCGTTTGTAGTCCGCAGGGCAGCTTTTCGCCCAGTCCAGAACCAGTTGTCGAGCCGTGGCCGGAAGTTCTGCTGGCGAGAGCAGGCGTCGATCCAGGTGGTCTGCAATCGCTGCATTTTCGAGCTTGCCGCGGATCTGACGAAAGTAGCGTTTGATGTGTGCCTGCACATCCTTGGGGTGCCACCACCTGGCTGGGTTGATTTGCCAGGACGCTTCAGGATGGACATGGATGCGATAGTCTTCCCAAGCATGGCTGCGCGGGTCAAGTGCAAAGCACAAAATAGCGCCCATCAGACTGTCGGTGCGGTAAAGCCCCACGGGAAGGCGAATGTGTCTGTCACGCATCTGCTGAATGGTTTCACCCTTGATGCAACAAAAATTGCCATGAAATCCGGTGTTGATGATCATGTTTTCCCGCAACGTCTTGGCTGAGCGCCCTGTGGTGGGTACGCCAGTTCCGCCCATCGCGCGGGGGTTGGCGGTGGCTGCGTTGCCCAGGAGTTCCACCGCGTCGGGGTTGAGCCTGACATAACCGTCGATGAAAAAAGCAATGGCTTCACCCGCCCAGATCCGGTGAATGTATTGGTTCCAGGCATTGGCTTTGTCGCCCAGTGGGATGGACCAGACCTGGATCGCCGGGCTGGCGGCAAGTCCTGCAGGAGCAGTTTGCCGCCGGGTCAGTTCGGTGGTCAAGTCACTGGCCAGTGTGGGGTTGCCGTTGACCAGGACATGGACCACGGCGCAAGAAGCGCCCGACACCAGCGTGGCATCCAGCGTCTGCTGCAACTGTGGCAAAGACTCACGGCAGGCAAAAATGACCACAGCCCAAGCTCGCTGGTGAGTGCTCATAGGGATGCAAAATTATATGAAATATATAGCATGCCACGCTTATTCCATAAGGGCTAGAGGCCGATTTGTTATAAATTTTCCGGGGCCTTTGCCGCCTGCCGCAAAAAGGCATCAAACATCAACAGCGTCCACAACGGTGCCGAATGGTCACGCTGGCCGCTGAGGTGCTGGCGCACCATGGTTTGCAGTGTCTGCGGATTGAAATACCCGGTGGCTTCGAGTTGCGGGCCCAGCACCGCTTGCTGCAGGCGCTCGCGCAAGGGGCCGCGCAGCCATTTGGCCAAGGGCACTGAAAAGCCCATCTTGGGCCGGTACAGCACATCGTTGGGCAAGCTGGGCTCAAAGGCTTTTTTCAGCAGCCATTTGCCTTCCTGGCCGCGGATCTTCAGGCTGCTGGGAAGCGTGGCCAGCCATTCAATGAGCTCATGGTCCATCAGCGGTTCACGCACTTCAAGCGAGTGCGCCATGGCGGCGCGATCGACCTTGGTGTTGATGTCGCCTACCAGCCAGGTTTTGTAGTCCAGGTACTGGACCAGCGCCAGCGGGTCGGTGGTGTTGGCGTTGGCGGCGTGCTGCTTGAATACTTCCTGCGCGCGATACCCCGCCAAAGTACGCTTGAACCCAGATGAATAAAGCGCCTCACGCTCATCTAAACGTAGCACCGAGACGCTGTGCAGATAGGCCTGCGTGGAATCGAGGGCCAATGCCTGAAAGGTGGTTTTGGCGCGGAACATGCGCGGCGCCCAGTCCAGCTTGGGGTACAGACGCCCCAGCGCGCCAAAAATAGGCTGGCGCAGGCCCATAGGCAGACTGCTGCGCGCACGCTCTTCTGCCGCGTGCAGGCGGTAGCGCCGGTAGCCGCCGAAACTCTCGTCACCGCCATCGCCTGACAGGGCCACGGTGACGTGTTTGCGTGCCAGCTGACAGACACGGTAGGTAGGAATGGCCGAGCTGTCGGCAAAGGGTTCGTCGTAGAGCCAAGCGAGCGTGTCGATCAGGTCAAAGTCGTCGCTTTTGACGATCTCCAGATGGTGGTCGGTGTGGTAACGCTCGGCCACCTGCTGGGCAAAGGCGGACTCGTTAAATTTGGGGTCGTCAAAACCGATGGCACAGGTGCGCACCTGGGTGGTGGACACACTCGCCATGGTGGCCACCACCGCGCTGGAATCCACCCCGCCAGACAGAAAGGCGCCCAGCGGCACCTCGGCCATCAGGCGCAGGCGCACTGATTCGTCAAGCCGCGCGCGCAATTCATGCACTGCATCTTCGGTGTTGATCGGGTTGGCAAGCGTAAAGCTCACGTCCCAGTAGGGTTTGGGCTCGGGCAGGCCCTGGCCGTGGCCCAGAGTCAGCGTGTGGGCTGGGGCGAGTTTGTGCGCGCCGGTGTAGATGCAGCGCGGGTCGGCCACATAGCCCAGGGCGAAGTACTCTTCAACTGCCAGTGGGTCGATGCTGCGGACAAAGTCCGGGTGTGCGGTGATGACCTTCAGTTCAGAGCCAAAAATAAAGCTGCCGTCCTGCAGCAGTGCGTAAAACATCGGTTTGACGCCCATGCGGTCGCGCGCCAGGAACAGCGTTTGCTGGTTGCGGTCCCAGACGGCAAAGGCAAACATGCCACGCAGGTGCTGCACACAGGCTTCGCCCCAGGCTTCCCAGGCGTGGATGATGACCTCGGTGTCACTGCGGGTGCGAAAGGTGTGGCCCAGCGCTTGGAGCTCGGTAGTCAGCGCCAAGTAGTTGTAGATTTCGCCATTGAAGACGATGGCCACGCTATTGTCTTCGTTGAACAGCGGCTGCTGCCCGGTGGACAGGTCAATCACCGACAAGCGCCGGTGGCCAAAGGCCAGGCCCGGCTCCAGGTGCAGGCCGAGTTCATCGGGGCCACGGTGCGCCTGCACGTTGTTGATGCGCGTCATCAGTTCGGGCGCAAAGTTGCGCTTGCTGCGCGTGTCAAAAAGTCCGGCAATGCCACACATAGGTTCAGTTCGGGGGACGTTGGTTGTGTTGGGTGGCTTCCAATAGCCCGATGAGTTGCGCGCCGTTGGTCTGCACAAACGCCTGCAGGCGCTGCGCACCCTCGTCGCCCTCACCCTTGTTGGTGTAAAGGATCAACACCGCCGAGTCGTCACCGCGCCCCAGCAGACGCTGCAGCGCACCGTGCAGCTTGGCCTGGGCGTTGCTGGCGGTGAGTTGGCCGTTGACCCAATACACCAGCCAGACGGTCAGGCGCTCACCACCTGGGCTGGTAGTTGCGGACACGTTTCGCAGTTCGCCCTCGCGAATGTTGACTTGTTTGCTATTAAAAGTGATGTTTTTGCCCTGGCTGGCCACTTGTGCCCAGAGTGGGTCCTTGGACTCGACCAGAACGTTGGCCGAACTGACGAGTTTGTGCTGGTAGTTTTGCTGGCGGTAGTACCCGACGTAGACGCCCACGCGTTGCTCGCCTAACGCATAGCTGGTGTTGATCTGGGCCGAGGGGTTGTCAAACGCGGGCTGAAACTCAAGGTCAGGTATGGCTTGCGCGGCCCAGCCCGCTGCCAGCTGGGGCGGTGCCACAAGCTGCACGGGCGCATTGTTTTGCGCCTGGTCCAAGCCCCAGCGGGCCGCCAACGGCAGCGCCACCACGACGGCAGCCAACACGGCCACCAGCACAAAAGCGGGCGCTGTCGGGCTGGGTTTGCCTGGCAGTGGCTTGTGCTGTGTGACCGCGTCAAGGTCTGCTGCGCTGACACTGGGCTCGGGCTCCGACCAGCGCGCGCCAACGAGAAACATCAGCATGATGACGATGCCAAAAAACACCCAGCCATAAATGATGTGGTCCACCCCTGCGGCCAGTTTGTTGCCCGAAAGGTGGCCGAGCATGACGATCATGTAGGCGCGCAGCCAGTTGGCAAGCACCGGGACGATGATCGAGACGATGATGAACAGCACCCGACGCTTGGTGGACTGATAGTTCAGGTAGGCAAACAGCGTGCCCACGGTGAGCGAGGCAATCAGGTAGCGCACGCCGCTGCAGGCTTCGACGACCGACCAGTTGCCAGACGGAATGACAAACTGCAGCCCCTCGCGGTAAACCGGGATGCCGCTCAGGCGCAGCGCGGTCACGGTGAAGTCAGCCGTCCACGCCATCAGCTGGGGCATGGCAAATTCACCAAAGGGCACAGCAAAAAACAGGAAGGCCAGCGGGAAGGTCAGTGTCCGCGTTACGGCCAAGCCCAGCACGGTCGGCACCAGCAGCGCCAGCATGGCCACGAAGGCGAACTGTGTCACGGCGTTGACCGCCACCAGGTCACCCAGCAGCCAGCCCAGACCGCTGAGCAGCAGCAGCGCCAGCACCCAGGGGCTAGGTTGGGGTTGCAGTAGCGCCAGGTGGGCGCGTTTGTGCCACACCATCCACAGCACGATGGGCACCACCAGAAAACCGTGGGTGAAGGTTTCCGAGCGCCACCAGATGCCGACGATGGCGCTGGCGGTGTCAAAGTACCAGGCCAGCGTCCAGGCAAGCAGCATGACCAGCACCATGCTGGCGGTTCGCCACTGGCTTTGGGGGCCGCGTTGTAGGGTGGTGCTCATGGCTGGGTGGTGGGTTTCAGGTGTTGATCGATTTTGGACAAATGCGCAGACCAACTGTAATCGCGAAGCACCCGCTGGCGGCCCTGTGCCCCCACGCTGGTGCAACGCTCTGGGGATGCTAACAAGGCGCCTACCTGGTTGACAAATGCTGCAGCGTTGTCGGCCGACAGCAGCTCGGTTTCAGCCTTGGCAGTAATGGCCTGCGCGCAGGATGCCGAGGCCACCACCGGCCGGGCCATGGCCATGGCTTCAAGAATCTTGTTTTGAATGCCGCGTGCCACCCGAAGAGGCGCTACCACCACGGCGGCGTGTTGCAGATACGGGCGCACATCATCCACCGTACCGGTGACCACCACCCCAGGCCCGGCCAGCGCCTGCACTGCGGGGGTTGGGCTGCGCCCGACAATGTAGAAACACAGGTTGGGCCAGGCTTGGCGCAGCGCGGGCAGGATGTCGGCCACAAACCAGGTAACAGCGTCGATGTTGGGCCAATAGTCCATGGCGCCGGTAAACACCAGAGGTATCTGCGGGGGGGCGTTGCCAGCTTGCGCAAAAGGCGACGAGCGAGCCGGGTCGGGTGCAAAAAACTCGGCATCCACGCCGTTGCTGATGGCATCCACACTGATTGCGCTTTCCGGCGCGTGCTGCCTGAACAAGGCAGCTTCGTTGTCGGTGACAAAAAACGAACGCTTTGCCTGTTGCGCCACCCGCCGTTCAAAGGCCAGCAGGCGTGCGCCTTCACGGCGGTACAGCCATGACAGCGGCCAGCGGTGGTCTGGGGCGTATTGCGTCCATTTGGCCGAATCCACATCGACAAAATCGACCAGCATCGGCGGGCTGGAGCGTGCGTCGATGTACTGCGCCATGACCGATGAAAAGATGACCACCGCATCGATGTCATGTTGTGCCAGCGTCTGCTGTACCCACGTTTGCAGACCCGCGTTTTGGTAATAGTGCTGGCTGAGCGACTGTCGGGTGAGCAAGCCCGCCAGGCTGCGCAACTTGGCGGCGCGCGGGTTCAGGCGCGCCACATGCAGGTCTGGGCACAGCGCGCGAACGGTGTCGACGTGGGCTTCGTCTTCCGGGTCGTCGATAAAAGTGCCTAGAAAAACCTGGTGCTGCTGCGTCAGGTGCTTGAGCAAATGGTACGAGCGCACCTTGTCGCCCTTGTTGGGCGGGTAGGGCAGGCGGTGCACCAGGTAAAGCAGCTTGCCCATGCTGAGTGTCAGGCGAGGTTGCGCACGATGAATGGCCCCAGCCAGTTGGCCAGACCAATGGGCATGCGCCGCCAGGTTTCAATCAGCAGCTTGAATTTGGCGTTGGAAGGGTTGTTTTGCGGAACACTGTCGCTCTTGTAAAGGCGAAAGGCGTAGTGCAGCTGGGTGGGCTCAAAGCCCCAGTTTTTCTTGAAGGCGTAAGGGCCGGTGCCCTTCTTGCTGCGGCCGTAGTCAAACACTTTGAGCCCGCGTGCACAGGCACGGCGCATCAGCTCCCAGTATTTGAAGTCATTGGCGGCCAGATCGCGGGCGGCTTCATCGTCACCCGCATAGTAGGGCAGCACCTCATCGCGGAAGTAAAAGCTCAGCACACTGCTCAGGGGCTTGCCGTCTGGCGAGACCACCGTCAGCACTTCGCAGTCCGGGCCAAACACCGTCATCAGTGCAGTGAAGTATTTTTTGGGCAGGGCGGGTGTGCCATGGCGATGCACGTTGTCGGCAAACAGGGCAAAAAACCGGTCTGCGTTGGCGTCAATGTCGCTGCGCAAGTTGTTTTTAATGCCTTTGCGCACCATGGCGCGCTGCTTGCGCGGAACGGCCAGCATGTTGGCGTCTTCCGTGGGCAAAATTTCCTTGCGGAAGGTGACATACAGGTCTTGCGTGGGCCAGTCGGGGTGGCGGTTGTCTACGCAGCGCAGTTCCAGATGCGCCACACCCAGCTTCTGGGCGATGGCTTGCGCCTCTTGCTCCAGCGCGTCTGCGGCTGCCGTGTTGCTGGCCGCGACACCGCCGTACACGGTAAAAGGCAGGCTGGTCAGCGAGTTGCCAAACAGCCAGCTGTTGATATGGCCCAGTGGCAACACGCCTTCGATGCTGCCGTCAGGGCCTTCAGCATACAAAAAATAACTGTCGTGTTTGAACACCTCGGTGACGATGCGTTGCCAGCCAGAGCGGTGGAAAAACGTGGCGTCAGGGCAGGCCAGCACAAACGCGTCCCAGCGTTGGGCGGTCGCGCTGTCGTCAAGCGTGAGACGTTTGACAGTGGTCATGCTTAAGGAACAGGTCGTCCACACGCCCCCAGCTGAAATCGGTCAACAGACGCTTCAGCCGGGCTTGGGTGTGGGCAATGTTGACGTAATGGCGAAAGCGCGTTTTCGCGCTGATGCCGGCGATGCGCGGTTGCCCGGGGTCAATTTCCCAGGGGTGAAAGTAAAAAATGCCGGATTGCTGGTCGCGGCTGTTCACGCGCCGAATCAGCCAGCGCGACACCGGATACGGCAGCAGCCGGAAGTAGCCGCCGCCACTGGACGGGAAGTTGCGCTCAAACAGCCGCACCGTGGTGATGGGGATCTCGATCAGACCCGGGCGCACTTCGTAGCTGAAGCGGGGTGAGTCCGGCATGCCGTAGTGGTCGTGGGCGATCGGGTAAACGCTGGAACTGTAGCGGTAGCCGGCTTTCAAGAGCGTGTCATACGCCCATAAATTATCTTTACCAATAGAAAAACTAGGAGCACGGTACCCAGTCACTACCTGGCCTGAGAGGTCTTCAAGCATATTTTTAGCAACGTGAACATCTTCAAAGAAGGTGTCCGGAGTCTGGTCGCTGGCACGCTGGTGAGCGTAGCCATGGCTGGCCAGCTCGTGGCCCTGCGCCACAATTTGGCGCACCAATTGCGGGTAACGTTCAGCCACCCAGCCCAGGGTAAAAAAAGTGGCCTTGGTGTGGTGCTGGTCGAGCATTTCCAGAATGGTGTTGATGTTGCGCTCCACCCGGCACTCGCGCGTGTCCCAGTCGGCGCGGGCAATGTAGGGGGCGAATGCCGAGACCTGAAAATAGTCTTCGACATCAATGGTCATGGCGTTGGTAATGCGCGGCGCGGCCATGTGGGGCTACCCCTCTTTGTCTGGGGTGGTGCCGCTGGCGACTTTGACCAAGCGCTGCAGCATGACCAAAATTTCCAGGTTAATACGCTCCAGCCGCAGGGCGCTGCCTTCCAGGCGGCGCAGCCGAACGTCGTATTGTTCGGCATTCAGCGTGGCGATCTGCCCGGAAATGGCTTGCCCCAAGCCGGCGGGTAAATGCAGCTTGGTCAAATCCACATCCAGCGGAGCGGTGGCATACCCCAGGCCCTGGGTAAAGGAGTCGGACCAGCCCGGGCCATCTGGCGCGGGTGATGTGGCACCTGTCCTGGTGGGCGGGGTGGACTCGTCGTAGAGTTCATTGGCCACTTCAGTGACGGCTGCAAGGTCAAATGTGTCCTTGTTGGCCAAAAAACCCGAGAGCAACAGGCGGTCGCACAGCAGGTTGATGCGCCGGGGAATGCCGTTGGTGGCTTTAAAAATGGCTTCAAAAGCGGCAGCGTCAAAGCTCGGCCGCTCGGGCTTGCCACCGGCGCACTTCAGGCGGTGCTCAATGTAGCCCTGGGTTTCCGCCAGGTCGAGCGGGCCAATATGGCAGGTAGCGGTCACCCGCTGGCGCAGTTGCTGCATGCCCGGGCTTTGCAAAATAGTCCGGAACTCGGGTTGGCCAATCAAAAAAGTTTGCAGCAAGGCCTGCTGGCCATACTGAAAATTGGAGAGCATGCGCAGCTCTTCCACCGCCCGGTGGGTGAGGTTTTGCGCCTCATCCACGATCAGCAGGCAGCGCTTGCCCTGGCTGGTGTGATTCACCAGAAAGGCCTCCAGCGCCATCAGCAGGTCAGACTTGGAAACGTCTTTCACACGCACACCAAAGGCTGCGCCGACCATGCGCAGGGTGTCTTCGGCATCAAGCTGGGTGGTGACCAGGTTGGCGGCGACCACTTTGTCGGCATCCAGGCTTTCCAGCAAGCCGCGCACCACGGTGGTTTTGCCCGCGCCCACCTCACCGGTGATGACGATAAAACCTTCGTTGCGCATCACGCCATATTCGAGGTAAGCCTTGGCGCGCCTGTGTTGTTTGCTAGCGTAATAGAAGCGTGGATCGGGGTTGATCTGGAACGGTTCGCTGCTTAATCCGAAAAAGTCTGCATACATGGGCTAGAACTGAACATTGAGGTTGCCTGTCACCGAGTTTTCGGTGTAGGGGTTGGCGGCGTTGTCAGACACCACATGGCGCAGGCCCAGCGAAGCCGCTGCTTTTTTGCCGACCTTGCCAGTGAGGTTGACATTGAGCGACTTGAGTGTGGTGTCCTGGGCAGCTGTCGAGCCTTCTGTGGCTTGGCGAGACAACACCAGGCCCAAGGCGTAATCAGGGGTGAGACGGTGACTGTAGTTGATGCTGAAACCGTTTTGAATAACGGTGTTGGCGTTCGACAAGTTGTCAATAGCGCTGGCAAAGGTGTCGAGGCGGTTGCTCTGCGTGCGGGTCAGCAAAAAAGTGACAGTGTCGCGGATGCCCAGCAGGGCAAAAGACAGATTCTGGCTGCGCTGCAACGCTACGGCGGAGGTCAGGAAACTGCTGACCACAGGGGTATTCGCGTTGAAGCCGTACTGCTGTAGCAACTCATTCACTCTCAAGGCACGTTCCGCGGGCGTAAGCGCGCTCCCTTCCAGCTGGTTGTAGAACAGGTCATATACATTGCCAACAGTGCCAAATCCGCTTTGGTTAGCCGTGGTTGACACGTCTTTGGTATCGGTAAACCGCCATACCGTGCGCGCACTGCGGTGCTCAAAGCTCCAGTTGTGGGTGTTACCAAAAGAGCGTCTGCCGGTGACAGCCGAAAACGTGGTCCGCTCTGACGGGCGCCAGTTCACGCCAACGCTGCTGGTGTTGTAGTTTTGTTTGTCCAGGCTGGTGTAATTGTTGGATTCCTGGCCGGCGTTGGCTGACACATTGACTTGCGGTGTGACGGCATAGGTCAGCCCCAGGCTGTAAACGTCAGCTTCAGTGGTGCGCCCGGCGCTGTAGCTCACCTGCTGGCTCGACGCATCGGCGGTCCAGCCCAGACTGCGAAACGCCGACGCATTGCTGATTTTCACCACACTGTTGGTGCTGGCGGTATTGGAGGCAGTAGCGCTATCGCTGGAGGTTACTGCTCGGGTAATTCGGGCCTCGTAGTTGGCCACACTGCCAAAGCGCCCTTTAATGTAGGGCGACAGGCGGTAATTAGCCACCTCGGTTTGGTTGGCGTTGACGGCCGTGTTGTTGGTGGACTGGGTGCCAAATGCCGACACCGCCTGCTGCGAAATATTGCCGCTGAAATCCACAAACGCCCAGTTGTCAACCGCTTCGAACGTGCCAAAAGTATTGAGCGCGTTTTGCTGGCGGCCGGAGGAGCTGCCGCGCGCGTAGTAAATTTCGTTCAGTGAATAGTCGAAATAGGTTTTGAGCCGCGCACCCTGAATGTTGATGCGGATACCGGGACTCACTTGGGTGATTTGATCAGACTTGGGGTTGCTGCCTTGCAGCGCCACATTGTCAGTCAGGGTTTCAGTGACTGACACGCGCGGTACGATGGAAATAGTCCGCGCGGCATCCTGCGCCCAGGCCATGGGAAGTGGCAGCAGCGCCAGCGCCGCCGCGGATAAGGTCATGCGCAGCGGTTTCATGCCGCTTGCTCTTCTACTTGGCCGTAGCCGTAACCGCTGCCATAGCCATAGCCATAGCCATAACCGCCTTTGAACAATGCGCTGGAACGGTTCAAAAGCAGCAGCTTGACAGGGCACGCGTCAATGGTCGCCAAGGCTTGCTTGACTTCAGACTGCAGTGTTTTCCCCGCATGCACCACCAGCACCACCTGGCCCATGTGGGTGGCGAGCACGCGCGATTCTGTGGTGATCAACAACGGCGGCGAGTCAAACACGATGATGCGGTCCGGGTAGCGCGCCGCCATGTCTTCCAGCAGCCTGACCATGGCATCACTTGCCAAAAGCTCTGTAGCGCGCGGGTGCGGTGTGCCGCTGGGCAGAATAGTCAGTTTGTCGACGTTGGTCTTGAGCAACACGGACGACATGTCCAACGTGTCGTCCAGCACCAGGTCAAGCAGGCCCGGCCCGGCAGGCAGACCCAGCATGCGCATGACAGAAGGCCGCGCCACATCGGCATCTACCAGCATCACGGTGTTGTCAAGCTCGGTGGCAATGCTCATGGCCAGGTTGATGGAGGTAAAGCTCTTGCCTTCACCGGGCAAAGCGCTGGTGACCATGATCAGGTTGCCGTTGGTCAGGATGGAAGCACCTTTGCCCATGGCGTTTTTGATCAGCGGGCGTTTGATCACGCGGAATTGGTCCGCAATCTTGGAGCGCGGCGAATTGGCGTTGATGATGCCTGCTTCTTCCATGGCATCCAGACCCAATTCAACCCGACGTGACACAACCACTGGCTTTTCAGGCGGTGGCGGTTCCGGCGGAGCAGTTTGAGGAGTAGTTGCCGCAGTGGGAATGGGAGTGGCTGGCATGTCGACACCAGCCTGGCGCAGTTGTTCCAGTCGCCTGGCTGCCTGTTCAATCAAGCTACTCATAGATTCATCCTGCCTGCGTGGACATCAGAAAAAGCGCCGCCATGCCAATGCCGAAGACAACGATCAAGGCGCTGGTCGCCGCTAAAAACTTTGTCAACTCTGATTTGCGCCGCTGTGCGCCGCCGTCATCCACCACCAGAGACACCACGCCCAGCAAAGGCAGACCCAGCGACTCGCTCATCGCGTACGCGTCGTAGTACACCGCACGGAGTTGGCTCAACAGAAACGAAACCCCAAGACCAGCGCCGAGTGCGGCCAGCAAGGCCAGCGGCATCAACAGCAGGCGGTTGGGTGCAACAGGTTTAGGTGAGGCACGGGGCGGGTCAATCAAGCGGAAATCTGCCACGCCGGTGGCACTGTCAAGATCGCCAGACATGGTGGCCGACTCGCGGCGCGTGACCAGGTCGTTGTAGTTCTTCTTGTTGATCTCGTAGTCGCGGTTGAGTTGGGCGTATTCGGCCTCAATTTGCGGCGCCACTTTCATAGACTCGCGCGCCTTGGTGTAGCGCGAGTCGTATTCCGACACACGGGCTCGCAGGGATGCTACCAGCACTTCTGAAGTGGCCATCACACGGCTGAGCTCTTGGTAGGTCAGGCTGTTGTTTGCGGGGGTTGCCGCTGGGTTGGCCAGGGCTGCTTTACGCAACTCGGCAATCTCTTTGCGTTTCTGGTCTTCCAGGTCCTTGATTAGACGACGCGCGCCAACCACGTCTGGGTGCTGCTCGGTGAAGCGTTGCAACAAGGCATCCAGACTGCGCTTCTGTGCATCGATGCGAGCATCAATCTCTGGGGTAGAAATGGCGCCCGAGTTATCAGACATCAGGTTTTTGGACTGGGTGGCACGCTCCAGTTCCAATTGTCTTCTGGCGGCATCACGGGCATTTTCAGCCTCGCGCAGCTCCAGCCGGGCTTGACGCAGTTGTTCGCCAATGCCACCGAGTTGCCCGGCCATGTCGAGCCCATCGGATGATCGCAGGTCAAGGTTGCGCAGCTTGAACTCTTTCAACCGGGCTTCGGCTTCCTCGAGTTTGGCCACATACGTCTTGATCTGGTCGTCAATGAATTTTTTGGCTGCGTCGGAGTCTTGGCGCGAGGTGCCCATGCTGGACTCGACAAAAATCGACACCAGCGACTGCACCACCTTCTTGGCCTTTTCAGGGTTGGTGTCGCGGTAGGCCAGGGTGTAGATGTTGTCGCGGCCAACGGTTTTGATCTCCAACGTTTTGCTCAC
>Ga0105047_10005553_pt1 | contig 21589 bp, 20 predicted proteins | sample MAT04_FD_78384 | JGI IMG/M metagenome (GOLD analysis project Ga0105047, IMG submission 78384) | Freshwater microbial communities from Lake Fryxell liftoff mats and glacier meltwater in Antarctica - MAT-04 (megahit assembly) | ecosystem: Environmental > Aquatic > Freshwater > Ice > Liftoff... | reverse complement strand
TTCACCAGTTACACAGCCGTTCACCAGTTACACAGTGCCGGCGCGGCGAGCGGTGGGTGTGGCGGCCAAGAATTCGGCCGACAGTTCCACGCCGGTGACCTCATCGGTCCAGTAGGTGCCCGCGTCCAGGCGGGCCAGCGCCACCTCGACGTCGGCCAGGTCGCGCTCGATGCCGTCCAGATCGAGCCGTGCCTTCCCGGCGCCAGGCTCGGTGGGCGGTTGCTCGGTGTCCATTGGGTGAAGGTTAGCGACGGACCGGTGCGACTAGTCCGCGTATGGCGTATGGTGCGGCCGTGGCACAGGTGCGGTTGGAACAGGTGACCAAGACCTTCGGTGAGGGTGCCGACGAGGTGACTGCGGTCGATCACGTCTCGCTCGACGTGCGGGACCATGAGTTCATGATTCTCCTCGGGCCCTCGGGCTGTGGGAAGAGCACGCTCTTACGCATGGTCGCCGGTCTCGAAGACCCCACCGGTGGCGACGTGTTCATCGGCGATCGTCGGGTCAACGATGTTGAGCCGAAGCTGCGCGACATCGCGATGGTGTTCCAGAGCTACGCGCTGTACCCGCACAAGACCGTCGCCGCAAACATCGAGTTCCCCCTGAAGGTTCGTGGCGTCGACAAGGCGGAACGCGCCGCGCAGGCGCTGAAGGCCGCCGACGTGCTGGGTCTGACCGACTACATGAAGCGCAAGCCGGGGCAGCTCAGCGGTGGTCAGCGCCAACGGGTCGCGCTGGCCCGTGCGATCGTGCGCGACCCGGCCGTGTTCTTGATGGACGAGCCGCTCAGCAACCTCGACGCCAAGCTGCGCGGCGACACCCGCGCCGAGTTGGTGGAGCTGCATCGCCGTCTCGACAGCACTTTCATCTACGTCACCCACGACCAGGTGGAAGCAATGACGATGGGCAGTCGCGTGGCGATCCTCAACGGCGGCCGGCTCGAGCAGGTCGGCACGCCGCAGGATGTCTACGACCATCCTGCGTCGGCGTTCGTCGCGCAGTTCATCGGTACGCCGCCGATGAACCTGCTGCAGCCAGGGCAGATGGGTTCGTCCGACGTCCAGGTCGGTATTCGGCCCGAGCACCTGCTGATTGCTGCCGATGGTGCTTTGGAAGGCACGGTTCGACAGATCGAACACCTCGGTCACGAAGTGTTGCTGCTCACAGAGTCGCCCACGGGTCGACTGACCGCTCGCGTCGCGCCGCACGCCGATCTGCCCGTGGTGGGCGACACCGTGCGTTTCGATGTGGCCGACGGTCACCTCCACCGATTTGACGCGGTCACCGGAGTGCGGGTGCCGTGAAGCGTCGCTTGCGTGATGCCCCCGCTGCGCTTCTGATGTTGGGCACCTCGTTGGTGCTGCTCGGGGTGTGGACCATCTACCCGCTGGTGCGTGCCATTCAGACCGGCCATCTCAGCTGCAACCAGACGGGTACTCGGTGCATCGACACTGGCTGGAGCACCTACTTCGACGTCTTCATGAGCCAACAGTTCCAGGATGCGCTCAAGGTGTCGTTCTGGCTTGCCGTCATGACTGTGCCTGCCGGGCTCATTCTCGGCGTCGGCCTCGCAGTGCTCGCAGACAAGCACTTGCGTGGCATCGGCTTCTTCCGCACCGTGTTCTCCAGCACCGTTGCCACCAGCGTGGCGGTTGCCAGCCTGGTGTGGTTCGTGCTGCTGCAACCCGAGATCGGTGTGTTGTCGGACTTGTTCAGCAATTGGGTGCCCGCGCTCAAGAATCCGGGTCTGCTACGCGACCCTGGCACGGCACTGCCAGCGGTAGCGCTCAGCAGCATCTGGGCGAGTTTGGGGTTCACATTCATCGTGATCACCGCTGGGCTGCAGAGCGTGCCCAAAGAGTTGTACGAGAGTGCCTACGTCGATGGTGCTGGCAGCTTCCGCCGCTTCACCAACGTGACGCTGCCGATGCTGTCGCCGTCGATTTTGTTCATCAGCGTGGTGCTCACCACCCGAGCGCTGCAGACCTATGGCGAGGTGGCACTGCTCACCGGCGGTGGGCCAGAGCCGGAGAAGTCCACCACCACCATCCCGTATCTGATCTACGGGAGGAATTCCATCATCAGCCAGGACATTGGTCTCAAGTCGGCGGCCGCAGTGCTGCTGTTTCTGATCTCACTGGTCTTCGCGCTGGTGCAGTTCCGAGGGTTCGAGAAGCGGGTGCACTATGGCAACTGACATTGCCTCGGTGGGCGCGACTCGCGGCTGGCGCAAGGTCGGCCGCTACTCGCTGTTGACCTTCATCGCGGTGGTCGTGCTCTTCCCGATCTATGCGGTGCTGTTGCAGGCACTCAAGTCCGGGCCCGACTCGCTCGATCACCCGCGGTCGCTGCTGCCCGTCGACCTGACCTTCTCCACGATTCGTGCCGCGTGGGACCAGGGCGACCTCGGCCGACTGCTGCTGAACAGTCTGTTCGTCGCAGTGGTTGTGACCACCGGTGTGATCATCACCAGCCTGCTCGCGGCGTACGCATTTGCGTTCTTGGAGTTCCCCTTCAAGGGCCCCATCTTCGTGTTCTTCCTGGCGACGATGCTCGTGCCCGGCGAAGTCACCGTCGTGTTCAATCAGCGCACCGCTGATTCGCTCGGCTGGATCAACAGCTATCAGGGTCTCATCGTGCCCTCCTTGGCCAGCACGTTCGGCGTGTTTCTCGTCCGCCAGGTCTTTCTTCAGCTACCGCACGAACTTCGCGAGGCCGCCTCGCTCGACGGCGTTGGCCACATGCGTTTCCTGTGGGAAGTCGCCGCTCCCCTGAGCCGGCCGACTCTTGGCGCACTCGGGCTGTTCACATTTCTCGGTACGTGGAACGCGTACCTTTGGCCGTCGCAGGTGATCCGCGGTGATCGTGCGCACGAAACGATTCAGATCGGTCTCGACCGGCTGAAGTCGTCAGACATCAGCAGGCTCAATCTCGTCACAGGAGGACTCGTGGTCGCTGCACTTCCCATCTTCATTCTGTTGGTCGTCTTCCAACGCCAACTCGTACGCGGTCTCACCGCCGGGGCGGTGAAGGGCTGATGCGCGCTCGATCCACTCGCGTTGCATTCTTGGTAGCTGCTGTCAGTCTCGTAGCCGCGTGCAGCGGTGGTGGCGACATCACCGACTCGGGCGACGCGGTGACGACTCCGTCGGCCCTACCCCAGGAGAGTGTGGCCCCCGGTGAGACGGCCGCCGCTGTCACCACCACGACCGTCTCGCCCGACACGTTGCCGGACTGCCCGACCGATGCGCTGGCGACCGCCACCGGCACCACCGAAATCACGTTCTGGCACAGCATGTCAGCCGCGCTCGGCGAGGAAGTCGTCAAGCTCACCGACGCCTACAACGCCAGCCAGGACAAGGTGAAGGTCGATCTGGTGCAAGGCAGCTACGAGGAGACGGCCGACAACTACTACCTGGCCAGCCAAGGCGACCGACCCGACCTCGTCCAGCTACCCGAGTACCAGATGCAGGCCATGGTCGACAGCGCCAGCACCGTTCCGGTCGGCAGGTGCATCGAGGCCAGCGGTTACGACACCTCCGCATTCCTCCCCACGGCACTCGCTGCGTACGCAACGCAGGGCGTGCAGTGGTCGATTCCGTTCAACATTTCCAACCCGGTGCTCTTCTACAACAAGAAGGCCTTCGCCGCTGCCGGTCTCGACCCGAACGTGCCGCCGAAGTCGCTCGACGAGGTGCGTGCATTCAGCCAGCAGATCGTGGACTCCGGTGCCTCCAAGTACGGGCTCGCACTTGAGTCGGGCTTCGATTCCGGTGGCGGCTGGTATGTGGAGCAATGGTTCTGCAAGGCGCAGGAGTTCTACACGGACGGCGACAACGGCCGCACCAGTCGCGCGACCAAAGTGTTGTTCAACGCCCCGACTGGCGTTGAGGTGCTGACCTATCTGCAGCAGCTGTTGCAGGACGGTCTCGCAGTCAACGTTGGCGACAACACGCAAACCGGGTTCGACAACCTGCTCAAGTTGGCTGACGACAAGGAGCCGGCGGCGATGACCATGGCGACGTCGGCATCGCTGGGCCAGGTGCTCACGGTGCTCGCCGGTGGCCAGTTCCCGCAGATCGGGCCCGACGATGTGGGTGTTGGCCCGATGCCCGGCCCCGATGGCTTGCCCGGCGCGCTCATCGGTGGTGCCTCGCTGTGGCCGGTGGATACCGGCGACGACGTACGTACAGCTGCGACGTGGGATTTCATCACCTACCTCGTGGGTGCGCAGCAGCAAAGCCAGTGGGCAGCGGCAACGGGCTACATCCCCGTTCGCACCGACGCCCTCGAGCTGGACCCGTACAAGTCCACATTGGCCACCGACCCCCGTTTCGGGGTGGCGTACGAGCAGCTGCTTTCCTCGCCCGACGCAGCCACATCAGCCGGCCCCGTGATGGGCCCGCTGCGTGAAGTTCGCTCCGTGCTGGCAACAGCGATCGCAGCGATCTTCGACGGTGCGGACGTGACCGCCACCCTCAACGCCGCCGCCGACCAGTCCAACGGCCTCATCACCGATTACAACATCCGCAACTCCTAACCCCTCCCATCCCGCCTCACCCTCGATGGGCACCATCCACCCCACCGCTGGGACGCCACCACCCCATTTGCGCGCGCAAGTTGTTTCTGGGCGAAGGGGGTCCCAGATTCGATTCTGGGTGTCTCTAGTCCCGGCTTCCGGGACTGGAGACACCTAGTTCAACGCCCGGGGGGTCGTCACGACCACCGAGCCACCGCTGCTCGAATTCGGTCCGCCACTTTCTGCGGGGAATCGTTGAGCGCCCTCCATGTGAAGTGCACCGGGATGTAGCCCTCGGCGACGAGCTCAGCGTTGCGAATTCGGTCAAACTCGAACTGATCGCGGTCGAGTCCGTGGCTACCCCATCCGTCACATTCCAGGACGATGGGAGTTCCAACGACGAGGAAGTCGACCTCGTACCCGGCGACCATCGCATGGAATTCCACGGGCGGAAGGTCGTAGTTCGCGATGAGCGTTGACATCCTCGATTCCAGCAAGCTGTCCGGGGGCAACTCGTCGCCGACCCACCTGTCGAGCGCCAGTCGAAGTGGGGTGATGCCGCTACGTCCGCGACGCGAGTGGCGGGCGAGCGCGGCGCGAATGGCGATCGGCGACACGACCTTCGACACCAGGATTGCGATCATCGCCGCATCAACAGAACCCTCGTCGACGGCTCCCAGGTCGACCAGCATCCGAGTCGGGCTGCAGGTCGGCACCTTGTTGCGCATGATCGGTCGGAGATCGAGCACGTCGCGTGGGCGATGAAGGATAATGCCGGGACGCTTCGGCATTCTGGAACGTGAGGTGACGATGACATCGATCGGATCATCCGCTGGCCGCTCGACGCCCCACAGCGCAGCGGAAGTTCGATGAGATGCCATCGCCCCGGGCCCAACTGCCCACACGGCCGCGAGCGCCCGTTGAGGGAGCGTTGACGGGGTGCCGTGCAGGCGGACAACCCCCGGGAAGAGCTGCTCGAGATAGCCACTTTCGATTGCTCGATACCAGCTGCTGCGCCCGACACCGAGTGCTGTGGCCACCTCCATGCTGATCAGCCCATGATGGCGTGTGGCGAAGGCGTCGAGTTGTTGGAGTCTCATACCCGTAGTGGGCATGGTGAGATCTCCGATGCGGCAATATTCGTGGCCGAGGTGCGCAACTGGGAATCGTTCGTCCCGGATTCCGAAACTGGACACACCCGGAATCAGCTGAGGGACGTTCCCTTCCCAGAAACTCCTTGCACGCGCAAATGGGTGTCAGCGGTCGCAGGGGAAGGGGAAGGGGGAAGGGGGCTTGGTCAAGGCAAGCAGGTTGGGAAAGTCGGTATCGTGGCGGGCATGGCTACACCGTTCCCCGCTCTTGATGGTTCCGCTCCTGTGTCGCAGCAGTTCGACCAGTCTCCCGAATTCGGCATCGACGCGTCGAAGCGTTACACGGCCACGATGGAGACTTCGATGGGCACGATGGTCATCGCACTCGATGCCGTCAACGCACCCAACACCGTCAACAACTTCGTGTTCCTCGCCGCCCACCACTACTACGACGGTGTCATCTTCCACCGCATCATCAACGGCTTCATGTGCCAAGGCGGAGACCCCAGCGGCACAGGGCACGGCGACCGTAACCGCTACCCGGGCTATAAATTCAACGACGAGCCGGTCAAGCAGAAGTATCAGATCGGCTCGCTCGCCATGGCCAACGCCGGCCCCAACACCAACGGCAGTCAGTTCTTCTTGATCAGTGGCCCCAGCGGCGTCGGCCTGCCCCCGCAGTACAACCACTTCGGCCAGGTCGTGAAGGGGCTGGAGATCGTCGATGCCATGCAGCGCGTCGACACCGACCACAGCGACCGCCCGCGTACGCCGGTGGTCATCAACTCCGTGACCATCACCGTCGCCGACTGACCGCCTCACCGAACGACCGCGTCACCGAACGACCGCGTCACCGAACGGCAAAGGGGTCACCGACTCGATGGCAACGCAGAAGTTGTCCCTGGCGCAAGCACGTCGAATTGCGCTCGCTGCCCAAGGGTTTGCCGACCCGCGACCCAGTGGGCGCGTCGACCGTCGCCACTTCCGACGCGCGCTCGACCGGATGGGCCTCATCCAAATTGACTCGGTCAACGTGCTGGTGCGCAGTCAGGAGCTACCGCTCTTTGCCCGTCTTGGCCCGCACCCGCGCTCGATGATTGCCGACGCCACTGCCAACGGCGAGCTGTTCGAGTATTGGGTACACGAGGCCAGCCACGTTCCTACCGAGCATCACCATCTGCACCGCTGGCGGATGGAGGGCACGCACAAGTGGGAGCGCTACTGGACGATGACCAAGCGGCGACCCGGCTACCTCGACGAGGTGCTGCGTCGCATCGAGCTCGACGGTCCGCTGGCCAGCGGCGACCTCAACGAGCGAGTCGGCAAGAAGGGCACCTGGTGGGATTGGGACGACGGCAAGGTGGCGCTGGAGCACCTGTTCTGGAGCGGCGAGATCACCGCCGTGCGCCGCCCCAACGACTTCGCCCGCGTGTACGACCTCACCCATCGGGTGATCCCTCCGCATGTCATGGCAACGCCGACGCCGAGTGAGACCGACGCGCGTAAAGCGCTACTGATGCTGGCAGCCAAGCACCACGGCGTCGGCACCATGCAGGACCTCACCGACTACCACCGCCAGAAGAACCCGCCGTGCAAACCACTGCTCGACGAGCTGGTGGAGGACGGGCAACTGCTACTCGCGCAGGTGCAGGGCTGGGAGAAGCCCGCGTTCTTGCACCCGCAGGCGAAGCTGCCGCGCCGCATTGACGCATGCGCATTCCTCAGCCCGTTCGACCCCGTCTGTTGGAACCGCAACCGCAGTGAGCGCCTCTTCGGTTTCCACTACAGAATCGAGATCTACACGCCGGCACCGAAACGTATCTACGGGTACTACGTGCTGCCGATTCTGTGGGGCGACTCGCTCGTCGGCCGGGTGGATCTGAAGGCCGACCGCCACAACAGTGTGCTGCTCGTGCAGGGCGCGTATGCCGAGCCAGGTGTGCCGATGGATGAACTGGCCCCCGACGTGCTGCGCGAACTGCGATCGATGGCCGGCTGGCTCGGGCTCGAACGGGTCCACATCGCCGACCGTGGCGACTTGGCCTCCACCCTGGTGCGGGTGGCAGGTCAGTACAGTTCCAGCTGATGACACTTCTCGAGCCCTCGCCGTCCCCGGACCGGATGCCGCGCTGGGTGTGGAAGGCAGTCGCCGTCTTCTGGGGTGGTGCGGTGGCGGCCCTCGCGTTCCGCTCACTGTGGGCCAGCCTTTACCCGTTCTTCCTGCTGCTCCTCGTCTCGCTGTTTCTGTCGCTCGCCGTCGAGCCAGGCGTGAATCGGCTCGCCCAGCGTGGCTGGCGGCGCGGCACGGCCACCGTTGTCATTCTCCTTGGAGTGCTGGTCGCGTTCCTGGTGTTCCTCATCGCCATCGGTGCGCTTGTGGGCCAGCAGATTGCCGAACTGCTGGGCAACTCCGAAAAGTACGTCACGCGCACCGTCAACTTTTTGAACGACACGTTTGGCGCTCACATCGATGCCAGTCAGGTGATCGACGAAATCAACAAGCCCGACGGGGCGGTCCAGTCGTTCATCAACAGTCAGCAGAACCGTGTGGTCGACCTCTCGGTGACCGCTCTGGGCCTGCTGGTGCAGGGCCTGTCGGTGATGTTGTTCACGTTCTACTTGGTTGCCGATGGGCCGAAGCTGCGCCGCGTGATCTGCAGCCGGCTGCGGCCAGAACGGCAGCGTTCAGTACTCGATACCTGGGATCTGGCCATCGAAAAGACCGGTGGATATCTGTACTCGCGAGCGTTGCTGGCCGGTCTCTCCGCCTTCTCGCATTGGGTCGTGTTGCAGGCGCTGGGCACGAAAGCGCCGGTTGCGCTGGCCCTCTGGGTGGGTGTGATCAGTCAATTTCTGCCGGTGGTCGGTACCTACATTGCGGGTGCCCTACCGGTTTTGGTGACGTTCATCGATTCGCCGACAAAAGCGCTGGTGGTGCTGATCTTCGTCGCCGTTTATCAGCAGATCGAGAACTACCTCTTCTTGCCGCGCATCACGGCTCGCACGATGGATCTGCACCCGGCCGTGGCATTCGGCTCTGCAATCGCCGGCGCCGCCGTGCTGGGTGGTGTGGGCGCGATCCTGGCGATTCCCGGCGCAGCAATGGCGCAGGCGTTGCTCAGCAATACCGGCGTTCGCCACGAGGTGATCGACAACGAACTCACCGTGATCAAACCAAAGTTGCGCCGCGATCAGCGACGGGCGGCGCGCATCAAACATCCGACTGCAGAGACAGATGCCGACTCCTGAATCGTTCGTACCGGTTGCGATCACCACTCGCAGCGGCATGGACGAATCGGTGCACTTTGGTGCAGTCGTCGGCCTTGGGCCCAGTGGTGAGATCGAGTTCTCAGTGGGCGACCCGAACGCAATCATCTACCCGCGTTCGGCCAACAAGCCGATGCAGGCAGTCGCAATGGTCCGCGCAGGGTTGTCGCTGCCGCCGCAGCTCCTGGCGTTGACCTGCGCCAGTCACGACGGCACGCCGATGCACATCGAGGGCGTGCGCCGCATCCTGACGACCGCTGGGTTGCAACCCCGGGCGTTGGCCAACACTGTTGGGCTGCCGCTCGACCCGGCCGCCGCTGCGGACGTCCTGCGGGCCGGGGGTGCCCCCTCTGCACTTTTGATGACGTGCAGCGGCAAACACAGCAGCATGTTGGCCACGTGCGTGCACAACGGTTGGGCGCACGACTCGTCGTACCTCGACGTAGCGCACCCATTGCAGGTCGCCGTCTCCGGAGTCATCGACGAGTTGACCGGCGAACCGCACGCCCACATCGGGGTCGACGGTTGTGGAGCCCCGGCGCACGCGATGTCGTTGGTCGGCCTCGCCCGCGGTTTTCGAGCCATCGCAGTTGGCGGCGCCGGTGCCGCAGGACGCAAGGTGTACGACGCGATGACGACGCATCCCGAGATGGTGGGCGGCGACACCTGCCAGGCAACGCCCATCATGCGCCACGTGCCGGGGTTGATGGCCAAGGACGGTGCCGACGGTGTGTTCGCTGCCGGGCTGCCCGACGGCCGAACAGTGGCGCTGAAGATCTCCGACGGCGCCGATCGCGCCCGAACGGCAGTGCTGCTGGCGGGTTTGCGAGCATTGGGCGTCGACACGACGGCGGTCGCGGCACTGGTGGAGGAACGGATCATGGGGCATGGCCGCCAAGTGGGTTCTGTTCGGGCGATCGTGCCGTGAGTATCCCTTACGTCTTGCTCGACGACCCGCACTACGGCGAGGTGGTCGAAGTTGCTCCGCTCATCCGACGGGTGATTGCGAAGAACCCGTCCAAGTTCACCTACCACGGCACGGGCACCTACATCATTGGCCGCGGAGACGTTGCGGTCATCGACCCCGGCCCCATTTCCGACTCCCATCGAGACGCGCTCATCGCCGCACTCCAGGGAGAGCGCGTCGTAGCGATTCTGATCACACACTGTCATAGCGACCACTCGCCGCTCGCCGCCTGGCTGCGCGAGTACAGCGGTGCACCGACCATCGCCTATGGCCCGCACGCCATCAACCACGGCTGGGTGGAAGACGACACCCCCGAGGAACCCGACGAGGAGGAGAACGCCGTCGCCGCTGCAGCCGAAGCCACCGGCGAGGCGAAGATGGAGGAAACGCTGGACCATGCCTTCGACCCCGATGTGCGCGTCGCCGACGGAGAGATCGCCGCGTCCGGCAATGGCTGGACCATTCGTGCCATCCACACTCCCGGCCACACCTCCAATCACATGTGCTACTGGCTGGAAGAGCAGCGGGCGCTGTTCACCGGCGACCACATGATGGGCTGGAGCACCACGGTGATCACGCCTCCCGACGGCAACATGCGCGACTACCTGACGTCGTTGCAGCGGGTGAAGCACCTCGACCCTGCCGTACTGTGGCCAACACACGGCGCCCCGGTGACCGAAAGCCAGCCGTTCGTCGACGCCTTCGTGCAGCACCGCCTCGACCGCGAAGCCAGCGTGCTCGCCGCAGTCCGCGCGGGTACCACGATGATTCCCGACATCGTCAAGCAGCTCTACGTCGGTGTCGACCCGAAGCTCCACAAGGCGGCTGGACGCAGCGTGCTGGCCCACCTGATCAAGCTGGTCGAAGACGGCGCAGTGACCTTCGAGGGCACCCAGCCGGGCGTCACCACGCCCTACCATACGTCGAGTCTCTAGTAGTACTGGTCGAGGATTGTCGTCTCGGTGAGACGATCGAGCGTCTCCTTCACGGACCGAGCCTCCTTCAAGCTGACGCCATCGACCACAGCGATCTCGTCGGCCGTGGCGCGTAGCAGCTTGGCGAGTTCCCCGAAGTGGTCCGCGATAGCTGCGCTCTGCTCATCCGACAGACGTGGCACGCTCGCCAGCATGCGCAGACCTTTTGGCGAGGCCGGTGCATCGGCCTCGGCTGGGGTCGCGTAGCTCTGCGACGCTACCGGGTAGTCGGCCACCACCAGCTCCAGCTCATCGTCGAGCGAGGTGAACACTTCCTCCAGCTGCAGGCGCAAGAGTCGGGCGTCGACACCGAGCTCGACGATCATGGTTTCAATCTCGGCCGCGATCTGGCGCACCATCTCGCCGCGCTGAACGACGGTGGCGACATCGCGCACTGTGACCACGTCTTCCACTTCCAGCGACGTCAGTGCACTGGTGGCATCGTCGAGCTTTGTCTTGTACCGCTCGAGCGTCTGCAGCGCCTGATTGGCGCGATCCAGCAGACGGCCGATGTCGTTGAGCTGACGACGCATGCCGCCCGCGTAGACATTGATGACGCTCATCTCTTCACTGACGCTGATGACCGGCACGCCCAAGGAGACGGCGACCCGCTCGGCGGTGCGATGGCGGGTACCGGTCTCGGCCGTGGGCACGTTGGTGTCTGGCACCAGGTGCACATTGGCGCGAGCGATTCGGGTGCCATCGGTGGTGAGGATGATGGCGCCGTCCATTTTTGCCAGTTCGCTCAGCCGCTGCGGGGTGTACTCGGCGTCGAGCAGAAACCCGCCGCTGCAAATGGCCAGTACGGAGGGTTCGTCGCACACGACGATGAGCGCACCCATCTTCGCCCGCACCACCCGGTCGATGCCGTCGCGTAACGCAGTGCCCGGGGCCACCTGTGCCAACGCCTTGTGGAGCGCATCATTGGGAGCGGTTTGGCCCGACATTGGCGCCAGTCTACGAGCACCTCGGTGAGCCAACGCCGCAACTGCTGTCGTCGTGGGCGTCAGTGCGAACGTTCGGACAGTCCGGCGACGTAGAGGGCTTCGTCGATGGTGGAGACGCGAGTCAGCGTGATGCCATCGACGCCATCGGGTGAGTTGGCGGGAACGACGGCGCGAGTGAAACCCATCCGCGCTGCCTCGGCCAGACGACGTGGTGCATGCGCGACCTGGCGCAGCTCGCCGGCCAAACCAACCTCACCGAACACCACCAGATCGGGTGGGATGGGATAGTTCAAGTAGGCGCTGACCAGCGCGAGGCACAGCGGCAGATCAGCGCCAGGCTCGGTCAGCCGCACGCCGCCGACGGCCGACGCGAAGACCTCGTGTTGGCTGAGCGACACGCGCGACCGTCGCTCGAGTACTGCCAAGAGCAGTGCCAACCGACCCGAGTCGACGCCCGTCGCGCTGCGCCGCGGTGGCGCGCCAGGGGTGACGGGATTGGTGAGCGCCTGCACTTCCACCAGCAAGGGCCGCTGCCCTTCCAGGGTCGGTGTGATGGCCGAGCCGGCGACGCCTGTGCGCCGGTCGGTGAGGAACAACTTGCTGGCGTCGGGCACACCGATGAGCCCTTCGCCTGCCATCTCGAACACACCCAGCTCGTTGGTGGGCCCGAAGCGATGCTTGGCCGCGCGTAGCAGGCGCAGTGAATGGTGACGGTCGCCTTCGAAGCTGAGCACCGTGTCGACCACGTGCTCCAGTACCCGCGGCCCGGCGAGGCCACCCTCCTTGGTGACGTGACCGACCATCACGATCGGCAGGTTGCGCCGTTTCGCCTCACCCACCAAGCGATGGGCGCACCCGCGCACCTGCACCACGCTGCCCGGCGCGGATGGCACATCGGGATCGGCGATGGACTGGATGCTGTCGATGACGACCAGCGTGGGCTGCACATCGTCGATGGCGGCGATGATGTGGGGCAGCGAGGTTTCCGGTAGTAGCCACAGCTCGGGACGCACAGCGTCGAGCCGCTCGGCGCGCAGCCGCACCTGCTGCCCGCTCTCCTCCGCGCTGACATACAGCGTGCGCTGCGGCCACTGGGCCAACAGCTGCAGCAACAACGTGCTCTTGCCGATGCCAGGCTCGCCGCCGAGCAGAGTGACCGAGCCCGGTACCAGGCCACCGCCGAGCACGCGATCCATCTCGGGAATGCCGGTGGATTGTGGCTTCGCAAACGTGGCGTCGACAGAACCGATGGGCATTGCGGGCGCCGACGGACCGAGGTTGTGCCCGGCGGCAGGTGCGGGCAGATCGACATCTTCGACCAACGAGTTCCACGCCTCGCACGCGGCGCAGCGACCAGCCCACTTGGGAGTGGCGGCGCCACACTCTGCACAGCGATACACAACACGAACCTTGGCCATGCGTGCACCCTACGGAATGGGTGTCACGGGGTGGTGCGGCGTTGAGCGCGTCGTTTGCGGGCCCGGGCTACGTAGGCGATGAATGCTACGGCCAGCACGCACCATGCGACGAACACGATCAGTGCAACCGTTGAGACCGTGCCCCAGATGCTGGACGGTGTGCCCTGCGCGAGCACGGACGACGAGGTCAAGTCCGCGGGCGTTCCATCCAGGGGCACCGACCATGTCAGCGACTGCTCGCCGGCGGCTGTCCCCGTTGCCAGCGTCGTCGACTGGCCAGGTATGTCGGCGGTGAACGTGAACGTCACCACGTCGGCGGGACGCAGACCTGTGGCCGCGATGTTGTCGGCGTAGGGACTGCCGCCGATGGCCGACAACACATCCGGATCGGCGAAGGCATCAATGCCGCCGTCCACTCGCAACGTGCCGGCGAGCGATGTCGTGATGGCGTCGGTGGTGACCGTGCGCGTGAGCACGACGTCGTGCAGCGGCCCGCGCGTGCCGTTGATCGATTGCAGCAGCGCCGTCGCTTCTTCGACGGTCGAGAAGTCGTGAGTCAGGATCACCTGCAGACCGCCTTCACCGGTTGCGGCAGGCGGTGTCAGCACCCACCCGGCAGCGATCGCATCGTCGAAGCGAAGGTCGTCAGCGAGTCCCGATGCCTGCGCCAACACGTCGGCGTCGGCTACGGCGGTGAGAGTGATGACACCAGTACCGTCGGCCTTCACGGCCACGTCGACGGTGGCGTCCACCTTGCACGCCGTCAGCGCAAGCGCGGCAGCAACCAGCACAAGTAGGCGATGCACAGGATCATTCTGCCAGCGCGCCGCTGTTGCCAGCGGCGCTACATGCAGACCTATTCGGTTGGGGCCGGGGGCTCGGCGATGGCGACGGCAGTATCGGGTGCGGCCGTAGTGGCCAACTCGATTGCTGCCGGTGGCTGGAAGCCTTCAACAGCGTGGAACGACAGCTTGCGCTCGCCGGGACGCTCGGGGTCGTCCTCGGTATCCACCACGATGATCTCGCCTGCGTGGAATTCCTTGTAAAGGATCTTCTCCGACAGTACGTCTTCGATCATTCGCTGAATTGCGCGGCGCAGCGGGCGAGCACCCAATTGCGGGTCGTAGCCCTTCTCGGCCAGGAGTTCCTTGGCCGCCTGCGTCAGCTCGATACCCAGACCCTGGTTCTCCAGTTGGCCGGTGAGACGCTTGGTCATGAGATCAACCATCTGCATCACAGCGTCGCGGCTGTGCTCGTGGAAGACGATGATTTCGTCGATGCGGTTGAGGAACTCGGGGCGGAAATGGCCCTTCAGGGCCTCGGTGACCTTGTCCTTCATGCGCTCGTAGCTCATGGCTTCGTCGACCTTGGTGAAGCCGACGTTGGCCTTGCGCAGATCGGCGGAGCCGAGGTTCGAGGTCATGATCAGCACCGTGTTACGGAAGTCAACGGTGCGGCCCTGGCTGTCGGTGAGACGACCTTCCTCCAGAATCTGGAGCAGCGTGTTGAACACGTCGGGGTGAGCCTTTTCGATCTCGTCGAAGAGCACCACGCTGAACGGCTTGCGCCGCACTGCTTCGGTGAGCTGGCCACCCTCTTCGTAGCCCACGTACCCGGGCGGCGAACCAACCAGGCGGCTGACGGTGTGCTTCTCCATGTACTCGCTCATGTCGAGCGAGATGAGGCTCTTCTCGTCGCCGAACAGATACTCGGCAAGAGTCTTGGCCAACTCGGTCTTGCCAACGCCCGTGGGCCCAAGGAAGATGAACGAGCCGCTAGGGCGCTTCGGGTCCTTGAGGCCGGCGCGAGTACGACGCACGCTTTGGCTGACTGCCTTGACGGCGTTCTCCTGGCCGATGATGCGCTTGTGTAGCTCACCTTCCATGTTGAGCAGCTTGGCGGTCTCTTCCTCGGTGAGCTTGAACACGGGGATGCCGGTCCAAATGCTGAGCACCTCGGCGATGGCCTCTTCGTCGACCTCGTCGAACAGATCGACACCGCTGGCCTTGATCTCGACTTCTTTCGCCGACTTCTCTTCCAGCAGCGCCTTCTCCTGGTCGCGTAAGCGGCCGGCCTCCTCGAAGCGCTGCTCTTCAACGGCGCGCTTCTTGGCTTCCTGTACGTCGGTGAGCTTGGTCTCGAGCTCCTTGAGGTCAGGTGGGGTTGCCATGCGCTTGATGCGCAGACGGCTGCCGGCCTCGTCGATGAGGTCGATGGCCTTGTCGGGCAGGTGACGGTCGCTGATGTAGCGGTCGGCCAGGTTTGCCGCGGCCACAATGGCCTGATCGGTGATGGTGACCCGGTGGTGCGCTTCGTACTTGTCGCGCACACCGCGCAGAATCTCGATGGTGTGGGCGAGGGTCGGCTCCTCAACCTTTACCGGCTGGAAGCGGCGCTCGAGTGCGGCGTCCTTCTCCAGGTGCTTGCGGTACTCGTCGGTGGTGGTGGCCCCGATGGTCTGCAGCTCGCCGCGAGCAAGCATCGGCTTGAGGATGCTTGCCGCGTCGATGGCACCCTCGGCGGCGCCGGCGCCGACGAGCGTGTGAATTTCGTCGATGAACAAGATGATGTCGCCGCGAGTGCGGATCTCCTTGAGCACCTTCTTGAGCCGCTCTTCGAAATCGCCGCGGTAACGGCTGCCGGCGACGAGTGCGCCAAGGTCGAGCGTGTACAGCTGCTTGTTGCGCAGCGTGTCGGGCACGTCGTTGCTGACGATCTTCTGTGCAAGCCCTTCGACGATGGCGGTCTTGCCAACGCCTGGCTCGCCGATGAGCACCGGGTTGTTCTTGGTACGACGGCTGAGGATCTGCATGACCCGCTCCATCTCACGGCTGCGGCCGATGACCGGATCGAGCTTCTTTTCGCGAGCGAGCTGAGTGAGGTTGCGGCCGAACTGATCGAGGATTTGGCTATTCCCCTTGTCAGTGGCTTCTTCCTTCGCGGCGCCACCGGGTGCGGCGGCAGCCTGCGGCTCGCCCTTGCCCTGGCCACCCTGGTAGCCGGAGAGCAACTGGATGACTTGCTGGCGCACGCGGCTGAGGTCTGCGCCCAGCTTGACGAGCACCTGCGCGGCCACGCCCTCGCCCTCGCGGATGAGGCCCAGCAAGATGTGCTCGGTGCCGATGTAGTTGTGACCCAGCTGCAGCGCTTCGCGCAGCGACAGCTCGAGGACCTTCTTGGCCCGAGGGGTGAAGGGGATGTGACCCGACGGCGATGAGCCGCCTTGGCCGATGATCTCCTCTACCTGGCTGCGCACAGCCTCGAGAGAGATACCCAGCGACTCCATGGCCTTGGCGGCCACGCCCTCACCCTCGTGGATGAGACCAAGGAGAATGTGCTCGGTACCGATGTAGCTGTGGTTCAGCAGGCGAGCTTCTTCCTGCGCCAGTACAACCACCCGACGAGCCCTATCGGTGAAGCGTTCAAACATGGCTGAAGTGTATCGGTGGCTTTCGGTTGCAACGCCTCACAACGGCGCACGGAACGTTAAGGCTGCGTCACGACTTGTGTCACGCCCGTAATCCTCGAAATCGGGAATAGAAGCCCCGTTGGGGTGCCGGCGATGATCTGGCGTAGCCTTGCGGTCGTGTCGTCCACGCCGCTGTTCGCGCTGCCCAGCCATGCTGGAGATATCGCGCGTATCGAAGACGCGTTGAAGGAGGCGGTGCATACGCCGGACCCCTATCTCAACGACATCGCCTCGCACTTGATTATCGCTGGGGGCAAGCGGCTGCGGCCGATCCTCACCTTGGTGGCTGCGCAGGTTGGTGGCCCCGCCGACGCGGCGCTGCACGAGCGCGCGGTGCAGGGTGGCATTTCGTGTGAGCTGGTGCAGACGGGTTCGCTCTACCACGACGACGTGATGGACGAAGCCGACACTCGCCGCGGTGTTGAGACCGTCAACGCGAAGTGGGGCAATCTGCAGGCAATTCTCGCCGGCGACTTTCTGCTGTCGCGGGCGTCGGAGATCGCTGCCTCCCTCGGCACCGAAGTTGCCGGCCTGCTGGCCCGCACCATCGGCCGTCTGTGTGAAGGGCAGATCGAAGAGCTGCGCCACACCTACAACGCGGCCCGGCCGGAAGCCAGCTACCTCTCCAGCATCAGTGGCAAGACTGCTTCGCTGTTCTCCACCGCCGCTCGCATCGGTGGGCTCGTCGCCGACCTCGACCGTCCGGCGATCGACGCGCTCTCCGAGTACGGCGAAGCGTTCGGGATGGTCTTCCAGATCGTCGACGATCTTCTGGACGTCACCGCCACCGACGAGCAGCTGGGCAAGCCGGCCGGCCACGACATGGTCGAAGGCGTCTACACCTTGCCAGTGCTGCGCACGCTGCAGGCTGGCGGCGTCGCGGCGGTCGAGCTGTTGTCGCTGCTGGGCAAGCCGCTGGTCGGCGCCGAGCAGGAAAAGGCGCTGGGCATCGTGCGTTCCAACGGTGGCGTCGCGGCGGCGACGAGGGTGGCCCTCGAGTGGGCAGCTCGCGCCGAGGCTGCATGCGATCGGTTGCCTCGGTCGGCTGCCACCGACGTGCTGCGAGCAGCCCCCGCATCGCTGCTCGCCACTCTGTAACTGTCCTGCCGCCAGCGCCATCCGTCCGTCAGCCCGCGTCGTGCGAGTGCCAGGTGCTCATTCGAGTGGGTACTCGCACCCCGGGGTACGAGTACCCACTCGGACGGTGTCGAGACACTCGCACAGACTGCGTGGCACTCGGATGTGGGGAGGTCGGCTACGCGTTGGGTGCGAGCTTGACGATCTTGGCGGCGGCCTTGTAGGCCAGTTCGGCGGGTCCTTTCTCGTCGTCGCGCAACAGGTTGGCTGTGATGCGCAGCATCCACTCCATCAGCGAGCGGCTGTTCATCCCGACGCGGGTGAGCTCACGCATCAGCGTCGGCCGGCCGATGACGCGGGCGAAGAGGCGGGCCACCTTGAAGTACTCGCCGTACTCATTTTCGATGTGGCGAGGGTATTGCTGCAGCATCGAAGGGTCGTTCGTGACCAGCGCCTCGTGCAGCACCTGCGCGGCAATGCGGGCTGTCTCGTAGGCATAGTCGATGCCTTCGCCGTTGAACGGGTTCACGCTGCCGGCCGCGTCGCCAACGACCAGGAAGCTTGGCCCGGCATTGGGGCCAACGGACCCGCCCATCGGTATGCGACCCCGGGATGCCTTCTTCGTTGGTTGGCCGGGGTCGATCTCCCAACGGTCCGCGATCTGGTGTGCGTACGCGTCCAGCAGGTGCGTGGTGTTGACACTCTTGAAGTCGCGGAATGTACTGAGGAGTCCGACGCCGACGTTGACGGTGCCGTCGCCCACCGGAAAGATCCAGCCGTACCCCGGCATCGGGTTGCCGTTGCGATCCTTCAGGTCGAGCGCCGATTCGATCCACGGCTCGGCGTGTCGCGGTGTTTCCCAATAGGTGCGAATGGCGGTTCCGTAGGGCCACTCGCGCGTTCGGAACGTTCCCAGCGCACGACCGAAGCGGCTGTTGGCTCCGTCGGCCACGACGACGTACTTCGCGTGAATCTCGCGGGTAGCACCGCCGTCGACGGCCACCGTTGCGCCGCGCACGAACCCCCGATCAACGATTGGCTGGGTGGCTTCGTGCCCGGTGAGCAGTGTCGCCCCAGCAGCCTGCGCGTTGTCGGCCACCATCTGGTCGAGCTCGCGGCGGCGGACGACGTACCCGTGCTGCGGGTAGATGGAGTGGCTGGGCCACGCCAGCTCCAGCTCGTGCCCCATGCCCGTCGCCCGCAGGCCGTTGTGGCGGTGGAACCTACTGAGCGGTTCCGCCAAACCCATCTCTTCGAGTTGGTGGACGGCTCGCGGTGTCAGTGCGTCGCCGCACGTCTTGTTGCGCGGAAACGTCTTGCGCTCCACGATCGTGACGTCGTGCCCATGACGCGCCAGCCAGTAGCCGGCCGCCGCGCCTGCCGGCCCCGCGCCGACCACCAACACTTCGGTCCGCAATGGCTCAGGGTTCAACGGGCGGCGATCACGACAGGTGGATCATTCGCCAGCGGGTGAGCCGGCCTTGGGAACGCTGCCGATCTCCATGATGCCCTGGTCGGCGATCACGGTGTGCAGGTTGTCGAACGTCGCTGCGCTGGTTTCGAGTGCGACCCACACGGGAGACTCCTCTGAGCACCACAGCTCGAACTCTTCGCCCTCCTCGGCAACGCCACCAAGTGCGTAGCGCTCGTCGCATACGACGGCAAGCACTTCGGCGTCGGTGAGTTCGGCACCGCCGCGAGCGGGCATGATGCCGTTGGCGCCGGTGATGTGGGGGCCGCCCACGCGGTTCGGGTCGCCAGCGATGGTGATGCCCGAAGCCGAGTAGGCCTGAGTGCCGAGCGCCACCCAGCGGATCTGGTCCTCGATGTGCGGGAACGTCAGCATCGCGTCGCCATCGACAAAGCCATACGCGCCACCGGCCACACCTGCACCGGCTGCGCCGTGGCAACCGGCGCAGTTGCCACTGCCGCCGTAGACCCCGGCGCCGATGCCCAAGGGTCCTTCAGCGGTAACCGGCCGGGGGCGCAACGCCAGGATGTACATGAAGGCCCACAACGGCAGGATGCTGAGCGTGACCATGGCCCACACGGGGATCTTCTTGCGCGCCTTGTACGCGGCGACAACGGGAATGTCGGGCTTGGGCGGGGGAGGCCCGGCCGGGACAGCGGGTGCTTTTGGCGCAGGCATGGCGGGTACCGCCGACTCGCCGGCGGCGGGCGTGGTGGCAGGGGTGGTAGCAGGAGCGGACGCAGCGGCGGCGTCGCCGCCGGCTTTGCGTGCCTGACTGCGCTTCAGCAGGTGCTCGGGAATCTCGGTCACGGGTCGAACGATAGACGCCCGGAGGCCCGATTCGGGAATTCCGGCGCGACTGAACGCGACGAACTCGTCAACAGGTCGCGTGCACGAGTTCACAACCAGGCGGTGCGTGCGGGTGACGCGTGGTAGACACGAACCCGTGCCGCTCGTCACCCCGCCTGTTTCTTCTCGCGTTCTCTTCGACGAACTGGTATCGACAGGGGGTGTGGTGGCTACAGTTTGTGCAGCAGTTCACGAGGAAGGGCAGCACTGGTGCTGATTGCATTCGAAACCAACCCGCTCAAGTGGCCCGGCATGAATGAGGCGTTCCTCTTCTCGTTCATCCTCTCCACCATTGGCGCGCTGGTGGTATTGCCCTACGCAAAGCGGCGGCCCAAGGGCACGCCCACCTCATGGGGCGAGGCGATGCTCGCCTCCGTGTACGTCTTTGGCCTGATGTTCGTCGCCTTCGGCATCGTGCCCGACAAGTTCATCGCCCATGCCGATGCCGAGCTCGGCTGGGACAAGAACTTGATCATCTACGGCCCCGGCGACATCTTCAAGCCGCAGGCCCTCGGTGGCAACTTCCCGTTCACCATGTCGTACGAAGCAGTCCGCGACGTCGTGGTGATCATCATTCACGTGTGGTACTTCGGTCTCCTCATCTTCCTCTGGAGCGTGTGGCAGAAGCGTGGCGACGGAACCACCACCAAGGAAATCGCTACCAGCACGTTCGGTCGCCCGCTGGTGAAGAAGACCTGACATGGCAAAGACCGACGCCAATCCCCCGATGATGCCCTACACCGACGAGTACACACTCGTCGAGGTCGACGCGGATTACCTGTCGAAGGCAATCAAGCCCAAGCAGTTCATCCACATCGACCAGACCGAGTGCATCATGTGTGAGGGCTGCGTGGACATCTGCCCGTGGAAGTGCATTCACATGGTGTCCACCGACGCCATTGTGGAAGCAAGTAACACTGAGCTGCCGGGGCTGGACCCCAGCGACAGCGTGTTGTTCATCATCGATGACGACATCTGCACCCGGTGCCAACTGTGTGTCGATCGTTGCCCGACCGGCGTCATCATCATGGGCAAAGTGGGGGCACCGGCAGCCGCTGGCGACTCGCACATCCGTACCAACAGCCATGGCTATGCCTACGGCCTGAGGCTCTGAGGGACAAAGAAGAACGATGGCAAAAATCCTCGACGAGACACCACGTCCAACGGTCAAAGATCGCCTCAACAAGGGCGTCGGCGATGTGCAGGGCAGCCAAGCCTGGAACAGCATCTTCCGGCCCGGCAGCATCTTCCGCAAGGGCTACACGGATAGTCCGCGCAACCGCAGCTACGTGATCATGAACTCGGTGCTCTATCACCTCCACCCGGTGAAGGTGAAGCGCCATGCAGTGAAGGTCAGCTACACCCTCTGCCTCGGCGGGCTCAGCTTCTTCCTCTTCATCCTGCTCACCGTCACCGGCATCTTCTTGATGTTCTTCTACCGGCCTACCGACGTGCAGGCCTGGAGTGACATCTCCAACCTGCAGACATCGGTGACCTTCGGCTTACTTGTGCGCAACATGCACAGATGGGGCGCGCACCT
>Ga0105047_10005552_pt1 | contig 21591 bp, 17 predicted proteins | sample MAT04_FD_78384 | JGI IMG/M metagenome (GOLD analysis project Ga0105047, IMG submission 78384) | Freshwater microbial communities from Lake Fryxell liftoff mats and glacier meltwater in Antarctica - MAT-04 (megahit assembly) | ecosystem: Environmental > Aquatic > Freshwater > Ice > Liftoff... | reverse complement strand
TTTTGTAAAAAATAAAATCATGCATTTCCTTTCAGACGAATTAGATACTTATGTTACTGTGCATTCTCAAAACGAACCAGAACTATTAGCGCAGTTAAATAAAGAAACCCATCAAAAAATATTGCAGCCACGTATGCTCAGCGGCCATTTTCAGGGAAGAGTTTTAAGCATACTTTCAAAAATCATTCATCCGAAAACAATTCTGGAAATCGGAACGTATACGGGTTATGCAACACTTTGCTTGGCGGAAGGTTTGGCAGAAAACGGTACGATAGATACTATTGACAATGAAGAAGAATTGTTCGATTTTCAAAGAAAATATTTTGAACAAACGAATTGGAATGATCAAATAACGCAACATTTAGGCGAAGGTTTGGACATAATCCCGAAATTAACAAAAAAATACGATTTGGTTTTTATTGATGCTGATAAAGAAAACTACATCAACTACTTTCATTTAGTTGTTCCAATGATGAACTCAGGCGGAATCATCCTTTCGGATAATGTTTTGTGGAGCGGAAAAGTTCTGGAAGAGTTAAATCCGAAAGACATTACAACCAAAATACTAAATGATTACAACCTATTATTGAAAACAGATGCAAGAGTAGAAACGGTTTTACTTCCTATCCGAGATGGTTTGACGCTTTCAAGAGTCAAATAATTTACGTTGTACGAAGGATATATTTTTGATATAATTTGTAACAGAAGAATCCGAAAGTTATGCCAAATAAATAACCTGTTATAATATCACCAGGAAAATGTAGCCCAAGATAAATCCGGCTGTAAGCAAATACAAATGGAAATAAAAAAAGTAAGTACGCGTGATTATAGTATCGCTTCAATATCATGAAGGCAAAAAAGGTTGTTGCCATTGAATTTATGGCATGTCCTGAGAAAAAACTGAATGATGAACTTTTCTTTCCAGGAATCCTGATGATATTCATTAATTCCGGATCGTAACAAGGTCGCAAACGCTCAAAATAACCTTTAAATAGATTTGCTGTTTGGTCGCAAGCCACTATTAAAAGAGCGGTAAAAAGGATGTAATATCCAAAATTTTTCCATCCTAATTTCTTTTGAAGAAGATAGAACATGAAAATAAAAATCGGAGTCCAATAGACTTGTTTTGTAATCAGTATCCACAATTTATCAAAAGTTGGCGAACCCAGTCCGTTTAAAAAAACGAATAATTCCCTATCAAGCTGAACGATATTTTCCAAGATTAGTGCTGTCTTTTTATTGGGCCAGTTAAATCATCAATATTCTCTTTAAGCTTGGTTGCTTCTGGTAAAACATGCGTGTCAACACCCGATTTAACGTTTTCAACCTCAGCGGTGTACGATGACCTAAGTTCATTGATTGACGAATTTAAGCCGTGTTCTTCAGCTCCTTTATGTATCTCGCTTTTAATTTCGTTTGTCGCATTTTTAAACTGCGACATCGCCTTACCCATAGATTTGGCTATGTCCGGAATTTTATCTGATCCAAAAAGCATCAAGGCAATAAATATGATGAAAATTAATTCTCCGCCGCCTATTCCAAACATAATTTCTGATTTTTGTAAATGAATTACAAAGTTACTTAAATTGCTACTGCTTTTTCACAATTTGTAAATATTTAACGGCTAATTCGGAGAATATAAAACGCGCCATCATTTTGTTTTTCGCGTTTAAAGCTTCAGTCAGTTTGGAATCTTCAACGGCGTAATACCAAAATCCGCGAATATATTCTTTTGGGATTTTTAAGTTGTTCACAAAGTAGTCTTCCTTAAACATATATTCTATCTTTTGTAGCAGATGTTCTTTACGTTCTACAGCTAGTTCTTTCTTCAACATTGCTGTTCGTCCGCTGATTGAATTTATCAATCCGTCTACGCTCATTCCACCAATCGGAATCAGTAATGGACTGTACCAATGAAACGTTCCTGCTGCTCTTAACTTCCTTTCTGCTGGCGTATAAACTTTTGCTGGTTTTTGCAATATTCCCAACGACACTGCATTTATATTAGGATAGCTTTTGATTTCAACTTCATCAAGAGCAATAACTTTATTCTCGACATTAATCACATAAAGTTGTTTAACAAGATCTTTGTCAGTAATAGCGATTTTCTTTGAAACAATTTGCAATCCTGAAACGCTGAGTGTGTCACCTGCTTTTACAAATATCGAAAAGTTTCCGTTTTGGTCTGCCGAAGTATCCGATTCAGAACGGATGTTAGCAACATTAACGCTACCTAACTCCTTAATTTGTGAAGTGATTTTTCCTTTCAACAAAGTTAATGTTGTCGTTTGCGCCTGCATTTGTAAAAAAAATAAAATCACGAAAAGCCCTCTAAATAACTTCATTATTCTAAATTTACGCTGTAAAAATATCCTTTAGATTACTAAAACCTTCTAATGTTTTGTTAAACTTATTGATACAAAAATAAATTGTTGCAAATGAAAAAAATGATTATTGCCAGTACGTCAACGATTCATGGCGGAAACTATTTAGAGTATTTAGTCCCGAGTTTACAAGTTCTTTTTAAAGGGTGTAATGAAATAATTTTTATTCCCTATGCACGTCCAGGCGGAATTTCTCATGATGACTACACATCTAATGCGCGTTCGGCTTTTGCTAAAATAAACAAAACCGTAAAAGGCTTACATGAATTTGACAATGCAACTGAAGCAATTAAGACTGCGCAAGGAATATTTACCGGCGGCGGAAACACCTTTTTATTAGTTGCTCAACTGTATCAAAATAATGTAATGGAAGCTATTTCTAATGCTGTTCAGAACGGAACTCCGTATTTAGGTTCGAGTGCAGGAAGTAACATTACGGGAGTATCTATGCAGACTACAAATGATATGCCGATTATTTATCCGCCAAGTTTCAAAACTTTGGGATTGATACCATTTAATTTAAATCCGCATTATTTGGATGCCGATTTGCAAAGTAAACACATGGGGGAAACAAGAGAAACGCGAATCAAGGAATTCCATGCGTTTAATCAAACTCCAGTTTTAGGATTGCGAGAAGGAAGTTGGCTAGAAGTAAGCGGTGAAACAATTGTATTGAAAGGAGAATTAACTGCTCGATTGTTTAGACAAAACCAAACTCCAGAAGAATTAGCAAGTGAAAGCGATTTGTCTAAGATAAAGTAAGGTTGCGTTAGCGATTGCAGCGGCATCCTTTTTTAAGGATTGCCTGAACGCAGTGAAGGAACATCCTTAAAAAAGATATAGCGGAAAGCGCGGCCCGAAGGGAAACGCCCAAATAAAAAAAGCCCTAACTTTCGTTAAGGCTTTGGAGCGGAAGACGAGGCTCGAACTCGCGACAACCAGCTTGGAAGGCTGGAGCTCTACCAACTGAGCTACTTCCGCAGTATTCACAAACATTGGTGTTTTGTTGTTTGTGGGTGCAAATATAAAGAATAACATTCGTTAGATGCAAGTTTTTTTAAAAAAAAATAACGCAGCATTGCAATAGCAAACTTTTATCCTTACAAATCATTAGAAATGAAAAAGTTGTGACTTACACAATCACAACTTTTGCTGTTATCTTTTCGGAAAAATTAAAATTAAACGTTTAATTTCGAAATAATCTCTTGGTTTTTTGATGGGTGATATAAAAACAAACACGATTTGTTCTTAATGACGCTTATAATTTTTTCATTCATTTCAACTGGAATAGCTGGACATCCTTGGCTTCTTCCCAATCGTTTGTTTTGTCTGATAAATGATTCTGAAACATAATCGGCTCCATGCATAACCACTGCTCTATCTCTAGCTTTATCATTCAAACCTTTTTCAAGTCCGTCTAATTTTAATGACAAGCCGTGTTTACCATTATAAATTTCACCTGTGGCATAAAATCCGATACTGCTTTGGTACGATTCTGCCCTGTTTGAAAAGTTGCTGGCAAATTCTTCTCCGGTATTTCTTCCGTGTGCAACTAACGTCTGAAATAAGACTTTACCCTTATCTAAATCAATAACCCAAAGACGTTTAGTATTTGATGACAAACTGAAATCAACAAGCGTCAGGATATTTTTTCGCACAACACCTCTCTCTTTTAACTTTTGAAATCCGTTCATGGCTAAGCTGAAACATTCAAAATTTGGCAATGCAAACGAATTGGCATCTAGTTCATTATAGATAAAGGCGACTCTCGATGTAGCACTTGATTCTGCTCTAACGGTATTTTCGCTCGAATTTGTTTTGCTTGGAAGACTCGAAAAAGAGGTTAGCAAAACAACAAAAAACAGGGGGAATAACTTATAATTCATTGATTAAAATAGGTTTAAACGTTAGACACGGGAGTACAAACATAGAACAAATTTTAAAACATAAAAATTTTTAGAGGTTTATTAAGTCAATCTTAACCTTTTTAGCGCTATGTTCTTGAATGTTTTTATCCTTAAGCGGCTTGCAAGTTTATAGGATTTATATATATTTGCTCGACAAACGACAGGTTCAATGAACAAACATTTTTATTATCATTTCATCCTAATTTTGCTGTTTTCAGTTGAGTCGTTTGCTCAAAATCCCAAGAAGACTCTCGTAACACAACCCACAAAAGAAAAAATTGTTATTGATGGTCAATTTGACGAAGCCATTTGGGCCACTGCCAATGTTGCTACTGACTTTGTAATGGTTTTTCCAGACAATGGCAAAGAAATTGCTCCCGAAAAAAGAACTGAAGTCAGAGTTGTTTACGACAATGAAGCGGTTTATATTGCAGCCAAACTTTATGATGATGAGCCAAAAAAAATCTCAAAGGAACTAGCCCGACGTGATGCTTTTGCCACGGCTGATCATTTTGGAGTTCAAATTAATGGCTATAATGACGGTCAGCAGGAATTTCGTTTTTTTGTTAGTGCAGCAGATGTACAAATTGACGTTTTTTATACTGAAGCAAACGGAGAAGATTATTCTTGGAATGCCATTTGGGACAGTAAAGCTGTTCTTACCGATGCAGGATGGTTTGTAGAAATGAAAATTCCGTACGCTGCTTTGCGTTTTTCAACCGAAGCCAAACAAACTTGGGGAATAAATTTTTACCGAGAAATTAAGCGTAATAATGCACAATATACTTGGAATTTATTGGACAACAAAATTAGTTCAGAAAGTAACCAGGCCGGAATTCTTGAAGGAATTGAAAATATAAACACACCTACTCGTTTGTTCCTTATTCCGTATTCTTCGTTTTATATAAACTCAAGTGATACGCGAAAAACTTCTGGAGAATTCAAAGGCGGACTTGATATTAAATATGGTATCAGCGACGCTTTTACACTTGACGCAATTTTAATTCCCGATTTTGGTCAGGCCAAATTTGACGATGTTCAGTTGAATTTGAGTGCTTTTGAACAACAGTTTAATGAAAATCGAGCCTTTTTTACAGAAGGAACTGATTTATTTAACAAAGGCAACCTATTATACACTCGACGAATTGGCCAAGCGAGCGGCTTTTCAATAGGCGCGAACGAAACTGCACTTGATGTCCCAGGCGCCATTAAACTAGTTAATGCAGTAAAAGTTTCCGGGAGAACCCGTGGCGGTTTAGGAATTGGTGTTTTGAACGCAGTTTCTGAAAACACCTCCATTACGGTACGAAACGACGATACTGGCGCAACAAGGTTGCAAACTATATCGCCTGTAACCAATTACAACGTACTGGTTTTAGACCAGCGATTTAATAAAAACTCCTCTGTGTCGCTTGTAAATACTAACGTTACACGAAACGGCAGTTTTAGAGACGCTAACGTTTCTGCCTTGGTGTGGGATTTAAATACCAAATCCAATTCGTTTCAGGCACTAGGAAATCTTGCTTATAGCTATATTAATACCGTAGAGGATAAAAAAGGTATCCGATCGTATGCTGAATTTAGCAAAACAAAAGGAAAGATCCGCTTTGGCGCAGGAGGAAACATTATAGAACAGGATTTTGACAACAATGATTTGGGAATTAACTTTGAAACGGGCTACTATAATTTTTACGGCAATATTAGTTATCGAATTTTAAATCCAACAAAACGTGTGAATGGCTTCAGAGTTAACCTAAATTCATATAATGAATTTCAAAAAGAAACCGGACTCGTAAAAGCCAATAATTACAGCACAGCAGTGTATGTTACTACAAAAAAGAACCACGATTTTGGTTTTGGGATGAACATTAATCCAGTAGAAACTCATGAATTTGATCCACGACTTGGAATTGATAAGTATTCTGTCAATCCAAGCAAATTTGGTGCATTTGGTTACATTTCTTCCAATTACAATTACAAATTTGCTTTTGATATTGAACATTCCTTCTCCAAATTTAACGAGAAAGGAAGGGAATTATACGATTTCACGTTTAGGCCAAGATACCGATTTAGCAACAAACTATTGATGATTTACAGTTTCAATGCGTTTAAGTATACCAATGGTAATGGTTACACCACAGAGATTGATACTGATGCAAATCCCACTACTCCCGATGATTTTATCTACGGGTACAGAAACGTGGTATCCTATGCTAATACAATATCCGGAAGGTACTCTCTGAACAGCAACGTCAGTTTTAATCTTTTAGTTCGTCATTATTGGTCGTACTCACAAAATAAAAAATATCTATTACTGCAATCCAACGGAAGATTTACCGATTATGCAGGAATGGTACCTAATCAGGATCAAGATTTTAGTACTTGGAATCTGGATTTGACGTATTCTTGGTGGTTTGCTCCTGGAAGTCAAATTTCAATTCTGTACAGAAACAGTTCAAATTATTTTAATGAATTCATCAAAAAAGATTTTGATAATAATGTCAAAAATTTGTTGAACGATGAAGCATTAAGCCACGTATTTTCTATAAGCATCAGTTATTTTATTGATTACAATTCGATAAAAAATGCAAGAATTATTAAATCGTTCACAAAACCTAAGGATCGGATTCGTTTTTAAAACTATAATTTTAGCGCTATATTTATTCAAAACATTCTAAAATGAACAAAAAAGTAATTCTTATGATATTGGATGGTTGGGGAAAATCTCCAGATCCAAAAGTTTCTGCGATTGACAATGCCAATATCCCTTTTATAACTAGTCTCTACAACAAATACCCAAGTGCCCAATTAAGAACGGATGGATTAAACGTAGGTCTACCTGATGGCCAAATGGGAAACTCTGAAGTCGGGCATATGAATTTGGGTGCCGGACGGATTATTTATCAAGATTTGGCAAAAATTAATCTTGCTGTCGAAAATAAAACATTTAATAAAGAGAAAGCCATTGCGGCTGCTTTTGCTTATGCGAAAGAATTTGATAAACCTGTTCACTTCCTCGGATTGGTTTCTAACGGAGGCGTTCATTCGCATATTAATCACTTAAAAGGTTTAATTGATGCGGCAAACGATGAAAAGTTACAAAAAGTTTTCATTCATGCGTTTACCGATGGTCGCGATGTAGATCCTAGATCGGGAACGGGTTTTATCGGAGACATCCTAAATCATATTAAAGATACTCCCGTAAAATTGGCTACCGTAATTGGACGTTATTATGCTATGGACCGCGACAAACGATGGGAACGCGTAAAACTTGCTTATGAGTTATTGGTCCACGGAATTGGCCAACCTGTTACAGATGCGGTTGTTTCAATACAATCACATTACGACAAAAATATTACTGACGAGTTTATTCCACCAATGGTTATGGTCAATAATGATGACGAACCTTTGACTACGATTAAAGAAGGTGATGTTGTAATTTTCTTCAATTTCAGAACCGATCGCGGACGTCAATTGACCGAAGTACTTTCGCAAAAAGATCATTTGAATTTGAACATGCACAAAATGAACTTGTACTATGTTACGATGACTAACTATGACGATACCTTCAGCAACATTTACCGCGTTTTTGATAAAGATAATATTACAGAAACCTTAGGTGAAGTATTAGAAAGACACCATAAAAAACAAATCCGTATTGCTGAAACCGAGAAATATCCGCATGTTACCTTTTTCTTTTCGGGCGGACGCGAACAACCCTTTGAAGGCGAAACCCGAATTTTGAGAGATTCTCCCAAAGTGGCTACTTATGATTTGCAACCCGAGATGAGTGCGTTTGAACTTACCGCAGCTTTATTGCCAGAGCTTAAAAAAGGCGAAGTTGATTTTGTATGTCTTAATTTTGCTAATGGCGATATGGTGGGACACACTGGCATTATGGCAGCAGCTATCCAAGCTTGCGAAGCCGTTGATAAATGCGTAAAAGATGTTATTGAAACTGCCTTAGCCAACAATTATACCACCATTATCATTGCCGATCACGGAAACTGTGAAACCATGATTAATCCTGATGGGTCACCAAATACGGCGCATACTACGAATCCGGTGCCAATTATTTTAGTTGATAAAGAGTTAAAAACTATTCACGATGGCGTTTTGGGCGACATTGCTCCTACGATTTTAGCTTTAATGGGAATTGAAAAACCAGCGGTCATGACCAGGAAGTCGTTGTTGTAAGATGAAACATTTAAAATAACACATTTTTAAAACCACCAAAGAGGTGGTTTTTTTTGAGCCAAAAACAAATAATTGTTAAATTTTATATGGCATTAGCACTTAAAAAAAACTGCCAAAAAAGACGCTGATGCGGCTGCATTAGTAGAACAAATTTGCCCCCAGATACGACCATCAAGAATGAAAAAAATCAATATTGGAGGAATCGTAGAAGATAGCAACCAGCTGCAGAGAATTGGTGTTTTTATGCCTTTTAGTCAAGTTTACCTTTTTACAAAGCTGATACGGCTTTTTACAGAGCTAGTTCGTGTTTGTACGGAGCTCGTTCACTCCTAAGCGGATCTAGTTGAGCGAAAACGGGAACCGCAAGATTTAGTTTTTTGTATGTTAGAATTGTATAAATTGACACATAAAAAAAATTCAATTACTCGGGATCTTTTTTTATTTCAACATCTCAAAATAAGAACGTTCAATAGTTTCTTGGTGCGTAGGATGTGCGATCCGCACCAGCTCAGTAACGCGTTGTTTTAGGGTTTTGCCATACACGTCAGCAATACCATTTTCGGTGATAATATAGTGCACATGCGCGCGGGTCGAAACTACTCCTGCGCCTTGTTTTAAATAAGGAACAATTCTGCTCTCGCCTCTCTTAGTTATCGATGGCAAGGCAATAATAGCTTTTCCGCCATCGCTTAACGAAGCCCCACGAATAAAATCCATTTGGCCACCTACGCCCGAGTACATTTTTGCTCCAATAGAATCGGCACAAACCTGTCCGGTAACATCAACTTCAATAGCTGAATTAATGGCCACCATTTTGGGATTTTTTCGAATTCGTGCCGTGTCGTTCACCATTGATGATTCTTTCATTTCAATAAACGGATTGTCATTTACAAAGTCATATAATCGTTTGGAACCAATTAAAAATGTAGCTAAAATTCTTCCGCGAAGTGTACCCTTATAATTGCAGTTAATAACGCCGCTTTCTATTAAATCTATTACACCGTCAGAAAACATTTCGGTATGCAGACCTAAATCCTTATGGTTTTTGAGTTTACTCAATGCTGCATTTGGGATTGAACCAATACCCATTTGAAGCGTGCTCCTATCATCAATTAAAGAGGCTACGTAATTTCCAATTTTTTCTTCTTCATTAGTAAACAAATTCATTTTATGCGTATAAATTGGTGTATCAACGGCAACTAAATAATCAATCTCAGAAATATGTATTATGCCGTCGCCAAAAGTTCTTGGCATTTGCGGATTAACCTGTGCTACAACCGTTTTAGCAGCAGCAATAGCGGCGACAGAGGCTTCAACTGAAACTCCTAACGAGCAATAACCATGATTGTCTGGTGGTGAAACATGAATAAAAGCAACATCAAGAGTCAAAACGTTTTTACGAAATAAAAGTGGTAATTCGCTCAAAAAAACTGGAGTGTAGGATCCATTTCCGGCAGATAAGGTGTGCCGTACATTTGCGCCAATAAAAAATGAATTCACATGAAAACTCTCAGCAAGTTGTGGATTGGCATACGCTGCTTCTCCTTCGGTATGCAAATGACACACCTCAACATTGCGCAGTTCATCAGCTCTTTCTGCCAAAGCTTGGGTTAAAATTGTTGGCGTGGCGGCTGCAGCCTGAACATATATCCTATCATTAGATCGTACTACTTTTACTGCTTCTGCTGCCGTGACGTATTTGCTCATAACTTAAAATTTTAAGGCGAAGATAACGTTAAGATCCTTTATAAAATATGATAAAACTCATATTAGATTAGCAATAAAGCATAATTAAAAGTTAATATTTCAATATCAATAGTATTACTATCGTTTTTGTATATATTTGTATCGATTTTAAGTGTATAACAATTTAAAAACTTTAATTATGAAAAAAAATTTATTTCTAGGATTGATTGGCTTTGCATTACTAACAAGTTCGTGCAACGAAAGCAAAAAAGGTGAAGAGAAGGCGGAAGCAACTCCACAAAAAAATGAAAAAGTTCAAAAAGTTATTGACGACTTAGGATTGGTTTATGTAGAAGAAGGTGCGCAAGATATCATTACCTATGATGAAGTTAACGCAGCCCAGCAAGCATGGTGTGACGCACTAGTTAAAATTGGAAAAATTAAAGAAGAAGGTGGCGATTACAAGGCATTTGCAGCGCAAGTTTTATCAGAAGCGTATAACTATGACTATGGAAAAGTGTTTTTTAAACCTACTTTAGCCTACGGAGACCAAACTTTTAGAAACGATAAAAAAGGAGCATTATCTTATTTTGTTGGTGGAGATGCTGATTACCCTAACGATAAAGGTTTTGCTATAACTCCATGGGTAAAAGCTCGATTTGATAATGCTGGCGAAAAAAATCAAGGTATCCAGATTTACGGTTCAGTTGCAATAACTATGGGTAATGTTTGGGTGACAGATAAAAACGGCAAGGAAATAATGGTAGATAAAACATGGGTTTTCAAAAAAGGGAAGGATGGAAAATTGAGGATTATAGTTCATAAATCGTCATTACCATTTTCGCCAAAATAAAAAAAATAAGGGCTGAATAGTGCGTTCAGCCCTTTTAATTTTAATTTTGTTTTATGAGAATAACAATATTATTTTTGGTTGCATACAGTGCGACCCTTGCCAACCTGCAAGCTCAAAATACCAGAATAAATGACCACAATCAAATAGGATGGTACAATTATTTTGGTACTTTTAAAATTGCGAATAAGTTCAGTATTCATTCAGAATATCAGTGGCGTAGAGATAATTATATTACAGATAAACAACAAGGATTATTGCGTGTTGGTCTTAATTATCAGGCCAATCCTAAATTACAACTTCGTTTGGGTTATGCGTGGATAGAAACCTATGCCTATGGAGATTATCCAATAAACGGAATGGGGAAAGATTTTACTGAACATCGGACTTACCAGATGGCAACACTGACAGATAAAATTTCGAGGTTAGATATTTCGCACCGTTTTATGCTTGAACAACGGTTTGTAGGCCGATATACCTCGGCTAACTTAGCTACAGAAGATGATTATTTGTTTTTAAACCGTTTGCGATATATGTTTCGAGTACAAATGCCGTTGAAAGGAAGCAGTATTGACGACAACACGCCTTATATTGCAATGTATGACGAAATCTTTATTGGTTTTGGACCCAATGTGAATGAAAATATTTTTGACCAAAATAGGTTTGGCCTTTTATTAGGTTATAAATTTAATTCTGGTTTTAGAATAGAAGGCGGCTACTTAAATCAGACGGTGCAACTAGGAAGAGAAATTGACAGCAGAAATGTGTTTCAAAATAATAACGGCTTTATTATTAACACAATTCTGAATTTTGATTTCACTAAAAAAAACAAATAATAAAATAAAATGCAACGATTTCAATTTTTTAAATGCAGTAAGTTTAACCTTTGCACTAAAAGCAGCAAATAAAGTACCAAAGCATTTCACAGCCTTATAAAATAATACTATCCAAAGTTAACTTCGAAATATGAAAAATAGAATTTTGGATTTACAATAACCTATAAAACAATTTTATGATTGACGCAGTAATACCCTTATTATCTTTAATTGCTTTGGAAGTAATTCTAGGCATTGACAACATTATTTTCATCTCTATTTTAGCAGACAAACTTCCAGAGAGTCAGCGAAACAAACTGCGTTATTGGGGAATTGGTTTAGCAATGCTAATGCGACTTTGTTTACTAGCCCTAATTTCATGGATATTAAAATTGGATAAAACACTTTTTACTGCTTTTGATGTCGCATTTTCTGGAAAAGGACTCATACTGATTATTGGCGGTTTATTTCTGATTTATAAAAGCACTAAAGAAATTTATCACAAAACCGAAGTAGCCAATTCAAACGAACCTATAACGCCCAAAAAAGGAAGCTTTCGCAATTTACTAATAGAAGTAATTATCCTTGACTTAGTATTTTCAATAGATTCTATCATAACGGCGGTTGGCATGGTTGAAGAACTTTGGATTATGTATACTGCTGTAATTGTTACTGTTTTAATAATGCTAGTAGCTTCAAAACCAATAAGTGAATTTATCAGTAAACATCCGTCTTTTAAAGTACTAGCCCTATGTTTTTTAATGATGATAGGTGTTTCATTACTTGCGGAAGGATTTAATTTTGAAATTCCAAAAGGATACATCTATTTCTCTATGGCGTTTGCCTTTTTAGTTGATGTTATCCAAATGAAAACCACAAAACCAGTCAATAAACAAGGATAAAAATAATAGTTAAACTAAAAATGCTATAAAAAAGCAATAGTAATAGTAACACTATTATCTTTGCAAAAATAATTATTCATTCATGAATTCAGTTTTATCAAATATCAAAATACAAGTAAACGAAAATACATTTGTTAAAGACCCAGAAACCTCAATTCTTGGCAAAAAAATTATACAAGAAAGTATTCTCTTAATGAATGAGATTGGCTTTGAAAATTTCACTTTTAAGAAATTAGGCGAACGCATTGGTTCAAACGAAAGTTCTATTTATCGCTATTTTGAAAGCAAGCATAAATTATTAGTGTACCTTTCGTCTTGGTATTGGGGTTGGATAGAATATCGGTTTGTTTTTGAAACCAATAATATTGCAAATCCTTTAGAAAAACTCAGAAAAGGCATCACGATCGTTACTGAAAAAATAGAAGACGATACCACAACGGAACATATTAACGAGGCTCTTTTGAACAGAATTATAATTACAGAGTTTACCAAAACAATTTATAATAAAGAAATTGAGGAAGAAAATAAACAAGGTTTTTTTCTAATTTATAAAAGAGTCATTACAAGATTAGAAGAAATGATTCTGAACTTTAATCCCAAATATCTATTTGCAAAAAGCTTGGCTTCATCAATTGTTCAAGGGGCGTTGCATCAGCATTTCTTAAAGGAACATCTTCAAACCATCACCAATTGTGATGAAAACAACACTCCAACCGATTTTTATCTTGACCTAGTTCAAAAAACAGTAAGCAATTAATTATGGCACTAACTACATCTCAAAGGTTAATAAATTTACTTAAACTGGACAAAAAAGATATTTCACAAATCTTTTTCTACGCCATTTTCGCTGGATTAATCAGTTTGTCTTTGCCCTTAGGCATTCAGGCCATTATTAATTTAATACAATCCGGAAGAGTAAGCGTTTCCTGGGTTGTATTGATATTTATTGTTATCGTTGGTGTGGGCTTAGTAGGTATTTTGTCGTTAATGCAATTAAGAATAACGGAAAATTTACAGCAAAAAATTTTCATCCGGTCTTCATTTGAATTTGGATACCGACTGCCAAAAATTAGAACCGAAGAATTGTATAATCAGTATCCGCCAGAACTAGCCAATCGTTTTTTTGATACGCTTACCATTCAAAAAGGAGCGACAAAGTTGTTGCTTGACTTTTCTTCTGCGCTATTGCAAATTACCTTTGGCATTATATTGCTCTCGCTGTACCACCCATTCTTTATTCTGTTTGGCGTGTTACTGCTAGTATTACTTTATATCATATTCAGATTTTCATATAGTTCAGGTTTATCTACCAGTATGAAAGAATCAAAATATAAATACAAAGTGGCAAGTTGGCTTCAGGAAATAGCGCGTAATAATTTCAGTTTCAAAAAAGCATCGAGCTTTGATTTTGCTTTAGCAAAAAATAATCGATTGGTTGGAGATTACTTATTGTACCGAGAAAAACACTTTGGTATTATCAAACGACAGTTTACCCAACTTATTGGATTTAAAATTATTATTACAGCTGGATTATTATTAATAGGAGGCTATTTAGTTTTAAACCAACAAATGAATATTGGCCAGTTTGTGGCTGCTGAGATTATTATTCTATTGGTTATAAATTCGGTCGAAAAAATCGTAATAGGACTAGAAACGTTATATGATGTTTTAACGGCAATAGAAAAAATAGGTGAAATTACCGATTTTGATATTGAAGAATCTTATTCTAATACCATAAATTATTGCTACACAAATATTCATTTGGCCGCAGAAAACTTAAAATACAAATTTCCGGGTGGCACAGATAACGTACTCGAAAAAATAAATTTGACTATTAACCAGTCCGATAAAATATATTTGGAAGGGCCAAATGGCTCAGGCAAAACCACGCTTATTCGTGTACTTTCTGGATTAATTCAACCCACATCTGGTTCGCTATACATCAATGACGACACGTATAGAAAGATTAATTTAGAACAATTTAGATCACAAATTAGCACCATCATTTCCGGAGAAACCCCTTTTGAAGGTACTATCATGGAAAACATTACATTTAACGATCCATTAATTAGTCAAGAAGATTTGAAATGGGCTATTGATAGCGTCAAATTAGGAGATTTTGTAAAGTCGCTTCCTAAAGGTTTAGAGACCAAAATTTTTCCAGAAGGAAAACAGTTATCGTCGTCTAATGCTCAGAAAATCCTTTTGGCAAGAAGTATTATTAGTAAGCCAAAAATTTTATTTTATGAAGATGCTTTAGATAAAATGGATGATGACGATGCCAACGAGGTGATTGATTTTATAACATCGGATGAAAACAAATGGACACTAATTGTATCCTCAAAAAAAGGATATTGGAGAGAAAAATGCAATCGAAAAATTACCATGCAAGAAGGTACCATTTTTAACGAAATCAACTAAAATAGATTATGCTTAACATTTCGAACAAAAACAAAATTGGCGAAAGCGTACAAAAATATAGCACATTCAAGACCTTGAGTGAACGCCCACATTATCGAATACTAAATAAAATTATTTTAGGTGTTTGTGTTTTGGGTGTTATCATTTTACTATTACCTTGGACACAAAATATTTCAGGAAGTGGATCGGTTACTACGCTAAAACCTGACCAAAGACCACAAACTATTCACTCTGCAATAGCCGGAAGAATTGAAAAATGGCACGTAAAGGAAGGTGATTTTGTAAAAAAAGGTGATACCATACTTTTTATTTCCGAAACGAAAGAGGATTATCTTGATCCGAATTTGGTACAAAATACTAAAAGTCAGCTACAAGCGAAGGAAATGGTTGGTAAGTCCTATGGAGGCAAGGTAACTTCACTTTCGGCGCAAATAGGTGCCATACAAAATGAGCAAAAATTAAAACTGCAGCAGGGCAAAAATAAAATCAAGCAATCTATACTTAAAGTTAAAAGTGATAGCATGGATTTAGTTGCCGTAAAAACGCAGGTTAAAATTGCGGTGACTCAATTTAATCGTTCGGTAACTCTTAACAAAGAAGGTTTGAAACCACTTACTGATGTTGAAGAAAAAAGATTAAAATTGCAAGAAACTGAAGCTAAAATCATCACACAAGAAAATAAATTTTTAGCGAGTGAAAACGAATTGATAAATGCCAAGGTGGAAATAAACCGCATCATTGCCGAATATAATGAAAAGGAACAAAAAGCACTTAGCGATCAATACAGCGCTTTAAGCAGTCAATACGACACAGAAGCGCAGGTCAACAAGCTCAAAAATCAATATGCCAATTACCAAATTAGAAACGGAATGTATTATATAAAAGCCCCACAAAGTGGCTACGTAAATCGTGCATTGCAATCGGGAATTGGAGAAACCATCAAAGAAGGAACCCAGATTGTAAGTATAATGCCCTCAAAATATGATATTGCCGTTGAAACCTATGTATCTCCAACTGATTTACCTTTACTTCACAAAGGAGAAAAAGTTCGGGTTTGGTTTGATGGTTGGCCAACTATAGTTTTCTCAGGATGGCCTGGAATGTCATATGGTACGTTTGGCGGAAAAATTATCGCAATTGAAAACTTTATTAGTGACAACGGAAAATTCAGAGTATTAATAGCTCCAGATAAGGCAGAAGAAGCATGGCCTAAACAAATAAGCATTGGTTCTGGCGCACAAACTTTGGCTTTGCTGGATAACGTTCCTGTATGGTTTGAAGTGTGGCGTACACTTAATGGGTTTCCACCTAATTATTATCAACCTAAAAACAGCACTCAAAAAGACAAGAAATAATGCGAGCACTACTTTTAGTTTTTTTGTTTTTCGGGATTTCGATGTGGAGTCAAGTAAACCCTTCAAAGGAGCTGACCTATAATGAGTTTTTAGGATACGTTAAAAAATACCATCCATTAGTAAAAAGCGCAAACTTACAAGTGAGTGCTGCACAGGCGAATTTAATGATGGCACGAGGTGGATTTGATCCTAAGATAGAAGTTGATTTTGAACAAAAAAAATTCAAAGACAGCGAGTATTATTCGATATTAAATAGCAGCTTCAAGATTCCTACTTGGTACGGTATTGAAATAAAAGCAGGCTTTGACAACAATGATGGTATTTACCTAAATCCTGAAAATACGCTTCCTAATCAAGGTCTAACTTCTTTGGGAATTACTGTTCCTTTAGGACAGGGCTTGTTTATTAATCAAAGAATGGCAGATTTGCGAAAAGCCAAAATCCAAATTAAACTGAGTCAAGCTGAAAGAAATTTGGCGGCAATTGCTGTCATGTACGACGCATCGATAGTATACTTTAATTGGAAAAGAAACTTCAGTGAAGTAGTAATGTATCAACAATATCTTGCGAACTCCGAAGTACGTTTTCAAGGAATATCCAAATTAATTGAGCAAGGCGACAAACCAGCTATTGATAGTATTGAAGCTGGAATTGTGGTACGTAATCGTTTGTTAGGACTAGAAGAATCTAAATTAAAAGTCGCCAAAGCCAAATTAGAACTAGCTACCTTTTTATGGTTAGAAAACAATATACCGCTCGAATTACAAGACGATATCGTTCCTGAGGAGAACTTAAACTTGACCATAAAAGAAACTTTGCGAACTAATGATCTCATGCTAGCCAATCCTTCATTAGAAAGACATCCGAAAATAAATGCCCTTGAAAACAAAATCGAGATGTTAACTGTTGACCGAAAACTCAAAACCAATATGCTTTTGCCTAAAATTGATTTGGGTTATTCCTATTTATCCGAACCAACTTACTTTGACAACTATAGGCTTCAAGATTATAAAGTTGGTCTCAACTTTTCTTTTCCTATTTTTTTACGAAAAGAGAGAGGCAGTTTGCAACTTACCAAGTACAAGATTCAGGACATTCAATTTGATTTAGATTTAGAGCGCGTTCAATTAACCAATAAAATTAAAGCCCAACAAACGGAAATAATTTCGCTGGAAAAACAACGCGAAATAATCATGCGATTGGTTGCTGACAATCAGACGATGCTATCTTCTGAAGACCGACTATTTTCTTTTGGAGAAAGCTCACTTTTTTTAATCAATTCTAGAGAAAACACCTTATTAAGTGCTCGTCTATCTGAAATCAATATCTTGAATAAATATTTTGTTTCAAATGCTGAATTATTTAAAATGATTGCGAATCCAAACTAAATCAGTATAAAATAATTACTTTTGCCATCTGAAAATTGATTTATGATTATCCCAAAAACAAAAGAAGAAATTGAACTGATGCGCGAAAGTGCCTTATTGGTTTCCAAAACCTTAGGTATGATTGCCTCCGAAATAAAAGTTGGCGTTACCACCTTGGAATTAGACCGATTGGCTGAACAATTTATCAGAGATCACGGAGGCATTCCAGGATTTTTAGGTTTATATGGCTGTCCGTCAACTCTTTTAACGAGTGTAAATGAACAAGTTGTGCACGGCTTGCCAACAAACCGTCCTATTGAAGATGGCGATATCGTTTCTGTGGATTGTGGTGTTTTAAAAAATGAGTTTTACGGAGATCACGCCTATACTTTTGAAATTGGAACTGTTGCTGAAGCGACTAAAAAATTATTGGCTGTAACTAAAGAAAGCTTGTATGTTGGAATTCGAGAATTCAAAATCGGAAATCGTGTAGAATATGTTGGAAATGCGATTCAGATATATACCGAAAGTTTTGGATACGGTGTTGTTCGTGAATTGGTTGGGCATGGTTTAGGCAAAAAAATGCATGAAAGCCCGGAAATGCCAAATTATGGAAAACGCGGTCGCGGAAAACTATTCGTAGAAGGATTAGTTGTTGCCATTGAACCTATGATTAACATGGGAACCAAAAATATAAAAACCCTAAAAGACGGCTGGACCATTGTAACAGCTGACAAAAAGCCTAGTGCGCATTTTGAACACAATGTTGCTTTAGTTGAAGGAAAACCTGAATTACTTTCTACCTTCCAATATGTATACGACGCTTTAGGAATCACCTCCACCGAAGAAAATGAGTTTAGGAAAAATCCTTTGGTACTGCTATAACACAAAAAATCAAAGCTATATAAAAGACCCGTTGTATTTTACTAAAGTATACAAGCACGCATAATAAATTATCTTAATACAATATAAGTTCATCGTGAGTCTGCAAGCTTTTCAATGAATCTCTGTGAAGCAACTATAAAACAACCATGAAGAAAGCGTTTAAATTTATACTCAATACAATTCCAAGACCAATCCTTATTCGTTTAAGCATTGTAGTGCGTCCAGTTTTAGCTTTTATGCTTAAAGGAAGCCGCTTTACTGATCCGATTGACGGAAAAAGTTTCAGCATGTTTTTGCCATACGGATACGGAACACAACGAAACAATGTGCTTTCGCCAAGTACACTTTCATTGGAAAGACACCGACTATTATGGTTGTATCTTCAGAATGAAACTGATTTTTTTACAGCGACACAACAGAAAAAAATTTTGCACTTTGCTCCAGAACAAGAATTTTACAAACGTTTCAAAAAGCAAGCTAATATTGAATATACTACAACCGATTTACTTTCGCCCTTAGCAGATGTTAAAGCTGATATTTGCAATCTACCTTTTGAAGACAACACTTACGATATCATTTTTTGCAACCACGTTTTGGAACACATTCCGAATGACACCAAAGCCATGCAGGAATTGTACCGCGTACTAAAACCTGGCGGAATGGGAATTTTCCAGATACCGCAAGATTTGTCACGAGAAGTAACTTTCTCAGATGATTCGATAATTGATCAAAAAGAACGCGCAAAAATATTTGGGCAGTATGATCATGTCCGTGTGTATGGCAGAGATTATTTTGACAAGCTTAGAAGTATTGGTTTTAAAGTTGCTGAAGTAAATTATACCAGTAAAATCACTCCCGAATTAGTGGAAAAATATTGTTTGGCAAAAGATGAAATTATTCCCGTTTGTTTCAAGTAAAAACAAAAAGCCTGCTGGAATCAGCAGACTTTTTTATGCAGTATGGATTCTGATTAATTTGCTTCAGGCATTAATACTCCAATAGTTTTGTCTTTCGATAAATATTTTTTTGCAACTTCTTGAATGTCTTTTGCTGTAACTGCTTTAATGTTTTCAGAGGCCATCAAAATATCATCTGCACTTGAACCGTTTATAAATGCTTTGGTAAAATTACTCATCCAATAACGGTTTTCCTTTATTTTCTTTTTATAGTCCAAAGCTTCTGCTTCTTTATATTTATTCACATCTTTTTCTTCTGGTCCGTTTTCAATAATTTTCTGTAATTCTTTTAGTGATGAAGCAGTTAATTTATCTGCATTATCAGGCCCGCAGGGAAAACCAATCGTAAAACTATATGAACCATACGGAACTTTGTTCATACTTCCACGTGCAGAAACTCCATAAACACCACTTTCATTTTCTCTTAACTCTTCAATTAACTTGATGGTTAAAACTTCGCCTAGCGCTGTCATAGCCACTGCTTCTTTGGCTGAATATGCCGCTTCACCATAATACATAATGGTAACATTGCTTTTCGGATCTTTTCCTTTGTTTACCACTTTTTTAATATCCCCTTTTATCATTCTGTAACCTAAATCTTTGGCGACATCTTTCGTAGTATTTGAAGGTAAAGAGGCAATATATTTCTTTGCATAATCTTCTAATTTATCTTCATCTATATTCCCTACAAAGAAGAATTCAAAATCTCCTGCATTTGCAAATCGTTCTTTAAATTTATCATAAGCCATTTTATAATCTGTTGCTTTCCATTTTTCAGCAGTTGGAACAATTCCATTCCATCTAGGATTTTCTTTGTTTAGATATGTGTAAAATTCTTGTTGGAAATAGAAGTTTGGCTGTGCAATCATATTGTCGAAGAAAGCACTTTGTTTTTGCTTAAAACCTTCAAAAGCTTCTTGGTCGAAATTCAGATTTGTAAAGTAAGCATTGATCATCTGCATAGCATATTCTAGGTCTTTTGGCGTTGATTCGCCTCGAATTCCTTCGGTTACAGTACTAATATATGGCGAAATGCTTGCAATTTTTCCCGACATGAATTTATCAATATCATTTAGTTTCAATCCGGAAAAACCTGCTTCAGTTAATCCGCCATTGGCAAACTGAACTTTCTTGATTTCATCATTTGAATACATATTTGAACCTCCAAAACTTACAGCTTCAATTAAAATTTCTTCGTTTTTAAAATCTGTTTTCTTGTACGTTAGTTTAGCACCATTTGACAAAGTCAGAGTTGTCGAACCAATTTTATCATCTTTTATTTTGCTAATAATTGTTCCGGGAGTTGGCATCGATTTCAACAAGCTTTCCGCTACGGCTACATCTTTGTAAGGTTTTAAATCGGCGGTGTTTACTTTTAATGCTGCTAAAACTTCTTGTTCTGTTACTTTTTTAAGCCCTTCTTTTTCTGGTGCTGTTATTACAACAACTCTATTATCCTCTTTAATGAAATCTTTGATTAAACCATTTACATCCTTCAAATTTATTGTTGGCAATAACTTTTTGGAAGTTTCCAAACTCCATTCATAAGGAGGAAATGGTACGTTTTCAAGAAAATTTGCTTGATATAGCCAAACAAAATTTTCAGATTCTTGTTTGTCTTTATCTTTAAAATAACTTTCTTTTTGTGCAATCATTAGAATTTTTGCTCTTTCTAGTTCGCCTTGGGTAAAACCGAACTTCTTCACTCTTTCGTTTTCTGCCACTAAAACTTTTAACGCTTCAATTTGTTTATTTTCATCCACCATAGCAACAGATTGATAACCTTCTTTTAATCGCGCAAAAGTGCTTCCGTGGTAGGAGAATCCGTAAGTAAACGGAGGTGTTGGTGAATTGGTTAATTCGTTT
>Ga0105047_10005551_pt1 | contig 21592 bp, 22 predicted proteins | sample MAT04_FD_78384 | JGI IMG/M metagenome (GOLD analysis project Ga0105047, IMG submission 78384) | Freshwater microbial communities from Lake Fryxell liftoff mats and glacier meltwater in Antarctica - MAT-04 (megahit assembly) | ecosystem: Environmental > Aquatic > Freshwater > Ice > Liftoff... | reverse complement strand
GACGACGATGACCGGCAGGGTGGCGCCCTGTTGATCGGCGCGGAGGCGTTCGAGGAGGGCAAGGCCGGTGGTGTCGGGCAGGACGAGATCGAGCACGATGAGGTCGATCGTGGCCAGGTCGATCGCAGTCGCCGCTTCGCCCGTTGCCACGGTCGCGACGTCGAAGCCAGCGACCTCGAGAGCTTCTTCGAAGACGTCGCGGACGCGTGCCTCGTCGCCGATGACGAGGATCCGTGCTCGTGGGCCGATTGTTCTACTTGTCACCTGTGGACCGCCTTTGCCGCAATAGGACGAGGTCGCCCGTGGTGAAGCGACATTTCCATCTTCGACGCGACGAGGGCCGATTACGCCCCCCACCCGGACCAATCGGGGGTCCCCAATTGGAGTGGTTGTGACTACAACGATGCAGGCGGCCTCTACGAAGTGTTTTCGGGACACGGTCGGCTCACGCCACGCCGATTCGCTCCCGGTCATGAAGATGCCCTCCATCGCGAGCCCAAGACCCGTCGGCGCCAGGGCGAACTCAGTGAGTGGGCGCGCAGTTCCGCGGCGGCATCGGCGTCGTGGATGAGACTTGGACCGCTCCTGCCGCGACGCCCGCCCGCTCACGTCGGCGGCGCGCCGGCGAGGTGATGCTGGACCCCATCGCCCGGCTCGCTGGCAACGGGACGGCGTCGTCGTCCCCGGCGCCTGTGCTCCTGTTCGGCTGAGCGTCGGGGCCAGTGGGCGCTCAGGCGCTACCGCGGCGTTTGCCCGCAAGCATTGCGGCCGCGCCGCAGATGAGTGCGGCGAGCGCGACGCCGACCTCGAGAGCGATCGCCCCGCCCGTTGCCGGAAGGCGCGGCTGACCGACCGAAGTGGTGACGCGGGAGGTGGGCGTCGTGGGTGAGGTCGGCGTCCTCGATGTCGAGGTCGCCGTCCCCGGCGAGGTCGTCGTGGTGGAGCTGTCGGCCGTGGTCGATGTGGGGGGCGCTGGGAGCTGCTGCTGGAACAAGTCCGGCACCCCGGGTGAGTTCTGGTCCACAACCGTGCTCGTGGTCGACATGCTGGTGGTGGACGTGCTGCTGGCCGGTGTGCTGCTGGTGGACGTGCTGCTGGCCGGTGTGCTGCTGGTGGACGTGCTGCTGCTGGTCGGGCTCGTCGACGTGGTGGTGGACGAGGATGGGGCCGTGGTCGTGGTCGACGCCGGCCCGGTCGTGGTCGTCGTGGTTGCCGGCGCCACCGTGGTGGTGGTGGTGCCCGGGATGGACGTCGTCGTGGATGCCGGTTGCGAACTCGTCGTCGTGCTCCCCGGGTTCGTGGTCGTCGTGCTCACGACGGTGGTGGTGGTCGACGCAGGCGCCGAGGTCGTCGTGCTTCCCGGCGCGCTTGTCGTCGTGCTCCCGGGTGCAGCGGTGGTGGTGCTGCTGCCCAGCACGGTGGTGGTGGTCGTTGACGGCGTCACGGCGCACGTCGGGGTCACGAAGGTGTTCGTGTCGAGGGTGACGGCGCCGTTGGCGGCGAGCACGCGTCCGTGCACGGTGGCGGCGGTGCCGACCGTGACCGATGTGTTCGCCAGGACGTTGCCCACGAACTCCGAGCCCGTGCCCAGCGTGGCGGAGCTGCCGACTTGCCAGAAGACGTTGCACTCCTGGGCGCCGTTGATGACGCTGACGGTGCTGTTCGAGGCCGTGATGAGCGACGAGTCCGTCTGGAAGATGAAGACGGAACTCGGGTCACCGGCACCGTCGAGCACCAATGGTCCGGACAGTGCCAGCGCCCCCTTGTTCGGTCCTGCGTACACGCCGCCCATCAGGTTCTGGTTGGTGAGGTCGGCGGGGGTGGTGGCGTCGATCGACCGCCCGGCGGCGTCCACGTAGGCCACGTTCAGGTCGGCTTGGGCCTGTTGTGCCGCCGCATTCGAGTTGTCGGTGGTCCCCGGCGGGAGGACCAGTCCGGGCGGGAACCCGGTGATCGAGGTCCCCGGCCACACGCCGAGGCTCGCCGCCAGCACGGAGGGTCCCGTGTTCGTCACGCCTGCCGCACCCAGCACGGCGTAGTTCGACGCCGTCCCCAACCCAACGGCGGGAACGACGGCGGCGGTGGCGGCGCTCGCCGCGGCGAGCATCGCGACCGTGGCCGCTACGACTCCCGCGGCCGCGCCCCGGCGTTGGTTGCGCCCCATGGCCGACAGTACGCGCGGGCGGCGCACCACCGCGGCGAGGGCGGACACGCACACGAGAAAGGTGATCGCGATCACGACAGCTCCCCTGAGGGTCGGCCGAGAGAGGACACCGGCATGGCGGTGGGGTGCGAGCGACGGTGATGCTCCGGAAGCGCAATGAACTTGTACATGAGAGCCTTTCGGACCGATCAGTTTTTGGTGGGCACTGGCCCGCGGAGGTCGCCCGTGGTGAAGCGACAGTTCCTCCTTCGGCGCTACGAGGACCGACGCCGACCCCCTCGCAGGTGATCGGGGGTCACCAATTTGAGTGATCTGGGCTGCGAAGACGTGGGTCGCCGGTGACGCGGCTGTGTATCCGGTGAAGCGACCGTGTATCTGGCACGTCGGCCCACCCCACGCCGTGGGGTTGCGAGCGGTTCGGCAAGTAGCGCGGTAGCATGGCGGTTGGCACGAACGAGCCCCACGTGTTGAGTCAGCCTCGGCTGACCCGGGGGCGACGCTCCTTACCCGGGTAGCGCTCATTTCTTTTCCAGAATGGGACGTGAACCGTGCCTGTGTCAGCCACCGAATCCATCCCCGACCAGCCGGGCACCGCCACTGGTCCGTCGATCTCGGAGCGCGAGCAACTGCAGTTCCAGGCGGAACTGCTCGATGCGGTGGGCCATCCGATGATCGCGGTCGACCCCTCGTGAACGGTCATCTATTGGAACACAGCGGCGGAGGCGCAATACGGGTGGAGCTCCGAAGAAGCACTGGGACGGAAAGCCCTCGAGTTCATCGTGCCCGTCGAGACCCCCACCCAGACCCAGGAGATGGTCGACAGCTTGCTGCGGGGTGACAGCTGGTCGGGGGACTTCGACGTGACGCGAAGCGATGGCAGCGTGGTGTCGGTCTACGTGACGAACAAACCGGTTTTCGACGCACACGGGCGGTTGCGGGCGATCATCAGCGTCTCGGCGGACGCGTCGGAGCGGCGGCGCCTCGCGGCCATCGTGGAGAGCTCGGGCGATGCGATCTGGGATGTGACGCTCGATGGCCTCGTCAGCAGCTGGAACGGCGCCGCCGAGCGGCTCTTCGGTTACGCCGCACGGGAGATCATCGGCCACCCGGTGAACCGCCTCGTTCCCGATGAGCTGACCCAGGAAGGGCTGGCGATACGGGCACGCATGATGGCCGGGCTACCGGCGGAACACATCGAGACGACACGCCTCCGCAAGGACGGCTCTTCGGTGGATGTCCGGGTGACGCTCTCACCCACGCTCAACGACGAGGGCGAGGTCGTCGGCGTGTCCGCGATCGCGCATGACATCACCGAACGCCGAGAGGCTCAACGCGCGCTGGAGGTGAGTCAGCGGCAGTTGGCGGACGCGCAGCGAATCGCGCATCTCGGCAGTGTGGAGGTCGACCTGGTGAACGGGACGGTCAGCCGTTCCGAGGAGTACTGCCGAGTGCTCGGCGTCCCTGAGGACCGGCCGGCGTCTGCCTCGCTCCTCACGAGCATCCTCGACCCGGATGACCGGCCGTCATGGGTGCAGGCGTGGAAAGAGCTGATCGAGGAGGGCATCGGCTTCGAGTTCGGCTACCGCATAACCCGTAGCGATGGTCAGCGGCGTTGGGTGCGGGCCCGGGGCGTCCCCGAGTTCGGCACCGATGGCAACGTTGTCAAGGTCATCGTGACCGTCGTGGATGAGACCGAGCGCATCGAGGCGGAAATCGCGTTGCGGTCCAGCGAGCGGCTTTACGCCGCTTTCCTGGACCAGATGCCGGTCGGGGTGTACATCCTGGAGGCCGGCGGCACGCTGTTCTACGCCAATCGCACCGCGACCGATCTGTTGGGTTCCGACCCGCGCCCGGGAGCGAAGGCAGCCGAGCTTCCTGCGGTGTTCGCCGCCTACCGGTTGGGTACGGGGGAGTTGTACCCCGCCGATGAGCAACCGATCGTGTGCGCGCTCGCCGGTCGGGACGGCCACAACACCGACACTGAAATCCACCGGAGCGACCGTGTCGTCCCCCTCGAGGTCTGGGCAAAACCCGTACACGACGAGCACGGCGCGGTCACCCACGCGATCAGTGTCTTCGCGGACATCACGGCGAGGCGCCAGGCGCAGGAGAAGGCCAGGTTCCAGGCTCACTTGCTCGATGTCGCCGGGCAGGCAATCACCGCCACCGACGCCACAGGCGCGATCACGTACTGGAACCGTGCCGCCGAGGCGTTGTACGGCTGGTCCGCCGAAGAAGTGCACGGCCGGCCGATCACCGAAGTGACGCTGAGCGAAGCCACTCGTGACCAAGCTGACGAGATCATCGCCGCGGTCCGGGCGGGGGGTAGCTCGTCGGGCGAGTTCGTCGTCCAACGTCGCGACGGCACGGAATTCTCCGCCTTCGTCACCGGTTCGCCGATCACGGACGACTCCGGAGAAGTGGTCGGCATGATCGGCGTCTCCAGCGACATCACCGATCGACTCACCCTCGAAGATCGCCTCCGTCAGAGCCAACGACTCGAAAGTCTCGGTCGGCTCGCCGGCGGCGTGGCTCACGATTTCAACAACCTGCTCAACGTGATCCTCAACTTCGGGAAGTTCGTGGCCGAAGCCACGGAGGGACAGATCCGCGAGGATGCCGAAGAGATCATCACGGCCGGTGAAGCCGCAGCGCGGCTCACCCGCCAACTGCTCACCTTCGCACGCCGCGAACAGGTGCAATGGAAGGCGATCGACCTCAACGCCGTGGTCGACGACGTCCACGGTCTGTTGGCCCGCAGCATCGGCGAAGACATTCATCTCGTCGTGCGTCCATCGGAGATACCGCTCATCACCGCCGACCGGGGCCACCTCGAACAGATCTTGTTGAACCTTGCCGTGAACGCCCGCGACGCTATGCCCGACGGTGGCACGCTCACCATCGAGACCTCCGTAGTCGACTTCGACGACGCGTACCTCCACCTCCACCCGGATGCGCCGCCGGGGGGCTACGTTCAGCTGGCGGTCAGCGATACCGGTACCGGGATGACGCCTGACGTGGCGGCCCGCGCTTTCGAACCGTTCTTCACCACCAAGGAGAAGCACTCCGGTACCGGGCTGGGACTCGCCACGATTCACGGCATCGTCACCGGCGCCGGTGGCACCATCAGCCTGTACTCCGAGCCCGGGCTCGGCACGACCGTCCGGGTCTATTTCGCGCTCTCGAACGACACCGCGGGTACCGAAGAATTAGGTGATTCGGTCGACCAGATGCAGGGGCACGGCGAGAGCGTGCTGGTGGTGGAGGACCATCCCGCGGTGCGAGCGCTGACTGCGAGGATGCTGCGCCGCAACGGCTACCACGTCGTCGAGGCCGACGATCCCGCCGGCGCCTTGGCGCTCGCAGCTGATCGGCGATTCGATCTGTTGCTCACCGATGTCGTCATGCCCGAGATATCAGGGCGAGCCGTCGCCGAGCACATCTGTTTGACCAATCCGACACAGTCCGTGTTGTACATGTCCGGCTACAGCGACGGCGTGCTGGGTCCATCGCGCACTCTGGAGTCGGGCGTCGCCCTCGTCCAGAAGCCGTTCACCGAACTCGCACTGCTCAAAGCGGTCAGCGACGCGTTGCTGTGATGCCGGTACCTTCCGCCCGGCCCGGCGATGAGCTGGCGACGCTGCGTTCCCTGCTGGAGCATGCGTTCGACCCCATGCTCGTCTACGACGCCGACCTGGTCATCACCTACGCCTCCCCGGCGATAGAACGCGCCCTCGGGTACCGACCTGACGAGATGATCGGTCGGCGGCGCATGAGCTTCGTACCCCCAGAGGACGAGGCCGCACTCGCTCCCATCGTCGAGTCGTTTGCGGCGTCGCCCGGCGAGACGCTCGAGCTGCGATTTCCGATCATGCACAAGAACGGCCGAGTCCTCGTGTTCGACTGCCTCGCCCGCAACATGCTCGACAACCCTTTCGTGCAGGGGATCGTGTTCAACGCTCGCGATGTCACGGACCGAGTGGAGGCCGAACGCGCCCGCGACCAGAGCGAGTCGCTGTCCCAACGAATCGTCACCCTGATGAGCGAAGGTGTCTGGATCCTCGACACCCACCACGTGTTCCGCTTTGCGAACCCCGCCCTCGAAGCGCTCCTCGGCCACGCCGCGGGAACGATCGACGGCCGAGCCGTCTCGAGCGTCGTGGTCGAGGACGACGTCGCCGCCCTTCACGACGCACTGAACAGGCTCGAGCCTGGGCGCCCGTACCGTCACACATGCCGGCTCCTCGCCGCCGACGGCACCACTCGTTGGGTGCAGCTCGTACTGAGCGTTCTGGGGCACAACGCCGGGGGTGAACCCGACACCATGGCGATCGTCACCGACGTGTCGGAGCTACGAGCTCGCCTCGACCGTGACCGTCAACTTGACGCCCAGTTGCTCCAGGCCCAAAAGCTCGATGGTCTCGGGGCCCTTGCCGGCGGCGTTGCCCACCAGTTCAACAACCTCCTGACCGTGATCCTGGGGAACACTGGGCTGGCCCACCGGTCGTTGCCGCCGAACGATCCCGCTGGCGAGAAGCTCGACAACGTCATGCGCGCCACCCGCGAGGGCGGCGAACTGATCGGGCAGCTGCTCGCCTACGCCGGAAAGGGCCACGTCGAACAGGGCCCGGTACACATGAACGACCTCTTCGAATCCGTAGGTCACCTTCTCGAGGCCGCCGTCCCCAAAGGAGCGTTGCTTCGTTTCGAACTGGACCCCGAGGTACCGATGGTGTTCGGGGATCCCGCCCTCTTGCAGCAGGTCGCGCTGAACCTGGTGACCAACGCCGGAGAGGCGCTCGTCGACGGCCAGGGCACCATCACCGTGCGCACCACGGCGGTCGAGGCCGGCGAAGGTGAGTTCGAAACCGTCGTCATCCAGGAGCATCTGCCGCCGGGCCTCTACCTCCAATGCGAGGTCATCGACACCGGCGAGGGCATCAGCAGAGGTGTTCGCTCTCGCATGTTCGAGCCCTTCTTCAGCACGCGCCGCACGGGTCGCGGCCTCGGCCTGGCCTCGGTCCTGGGCATCGTCCGCAGTCACCGCGGGAGCATCGAAGTCCACAGCGAAACCGGAGGCGGAACCACCATCAGAGTCCTGCTTCCAACCACCGACCAGCCCATCGTGGCCGGGCCGCCCGGCGCGGCAACGACCTCCGCCCCGACAACCGACACGACCGATACCGCAACGCAAACCCGAGCGATCAACGCGGCCGCCGATGACCGTCCGGTCGTCCTGGTTGTGGACGACGACCGAGGCATGCGAGTGCTCTGCACCCGCGTCCTGGAGCCCGCCGGCTTCACCGTGACGACCGCCGCGACCGGCGCCGAAGCGGTCCAGCAATACGCCGCGGCCGACCGCATCGACGTGGTTCTGCTGGACCTGACGATGCCCGGCATGACAGGCCAAGAAACGCAACAGGCGCTCCTCGGTCTCGACCCTGGTGCTCGTATCGTCTTCATGAGCGGGTACAGCGAATCAGAGATCGGCGAATGGTACGAGCCCGGACCTTTCAGCCAGTTCATCGCCAAACCATTCGACATCGACGGCCTCGTCGCCGCCCTCCGAAGCGTGCTCACAACGCAACACCGCACCACGCCGGAGGAGCCTCGGCCAGCGGAGAGAGCCGTCATCAACGTGCTCGTAGTCGACGACCACGCCATGGTCGGCCAGGCGTTCGCGTCCATCGTTGACGAAGCCCCGAACATGCACATCGTCGCGATCGTCCCTGACGGCGAACACGCCATGCACGTAGTCACCCACGACGCCGTCGACGTCGTGCTCATGGACTACAACCTGCCAACCGCCGACGGCGTGAAATGGGCTCACGAGCTCAAAGCCCAGCGACGCGACCTGAAGATCCTGATTCTCACGGGAAGCTCGGACACCGACACCATCGTCGCCCGAGCGGTCAACGAAGGCTGCGATGGTTTCCTCTCCAAGACAGCAGGACTCGACCGCCTCGCCGAAGCCATAGAGCACGTCCACGCTGGCGAACCCGTGTTCACGCCGAGCGAACTCCTCAAGGCCATCCGGCACTTCAAACAACCCAACCAACATTCTCTCCTGTCCCTCTCCGAACGCGAGATCGAAGTCCTCCAACTGATGGCCGGCGGCGCGTCCGCCACGGAACTGGGACGCCAGCTCTACATCAGCGTGCACACGGTGCGCAGTCACATCCGGCACGTTCTCGAAAAGCTCGACGCCCACTCCAAGCTCGAAGCGGTCGCCATCGCGGTCAACCAAGGGATCATCACCATGCCCCAGCCGGCAGGAGACCCCTGACTGCCAGGCAACCTCCCCGGTGATCGGAGCGTTCCACGCCTGTCAGGATGCCCGGTTCTCTTTACGCGTCGTGAACTGTCTTGCAGGTCCGGCCCTCCAACACGCATTGCCAACTCGCCGCATTGCTGTGCGGCCCCGCTGGCGCGCGCCGCCTACAGCGAGGCGCTGTAGAGCGAGCGGGAGGGAGGTGAGTCGTCGTTCATGAGCGTGGCCCTCCGGCCTGGGTGTTGGCTGCGGGGAGGAGTTCGTCGACGAGCACGCGGATGCGCCGGTCGATCTCGTCACGGATCGGCCGGACGGACTCAACGCCTTGGCCGGCGGGGTCATCGAGCTTCCAATCCTCGTAACGCTTGCCCGGAAAGATTGGGCACGCATCACCGCAGCCCATCGTGATCACGACATCAGAGGCTTTGACGGCGGCCTCGTCGAGCTTCTTTGGATGGGCCCCCGCGGCGTGCAGGTCGATGCCGAGTTCCGCCATGGCCTTGACGACTACGGGGTTGATGTCGTCGGCAGGGGCAGAGCCGGCGGAACGGACCACCACGGCATCGCCGGCGTGGTGGGCGAGGAGCGCGGCGGCCATCTGGGACCGCCCGGCGTTGTGGACGCAGACGAACAAGACCTCGGGGCGGGTGTCAGTCATCGGGGGTCTCCGATTGGTTGTGCGGGTAGAAGAGGCGGACGAGTCCGAACGCGATCGCCATGCCGATCAGTTGCATGGCGATGAACATCGGGGCTGAGCTGGGCGCGATGCCCGCGAAGGTGTCGGACAGCGTGCGGGCCACCGTGACCGCCGGGTTGGCGAAACTGGTCGAGGAGGTGAACCAGTAGGCGCCGCCGATCCACGCACCCACCGCGAACGGGACCGCCTTCACGCGCCCGGTGCGCACACAACCCTGGATTACCAGCAGCAGCGTGACGGTTGCGACCACTTCGGACAGCCATAGGGCGGGTGACGAACGAGTCTTTGTCGAGATGTTGACGGCGGGCAGCTCGAACATGAGGTTGGCCAGCACCGCCCCGATTCCGCCGCCGACAACCTGCGCGACGACGTAGAGCCCGGTGTCGCGAGTGGTGGTGGTGCCCAGCATGCGGTCCAACAGCGAGACGACCGGATTGAAGTGAGCGCCGGACACGGCGCCGAACATGAGGATCAGTCCCACCAGGGCGCCGGCGGTCGCGGCAGCGTTCTCCAGCAGTTGGAGCCCGATGTCGCCGGCCGATAGGCGGCTCGCGGCGATCCCGGAACCGATCACCGCCACGATCAACATCGCCGTACCGAACGCCTCCGCTGCCAGGCGGCGGATGAGATCGAGCCGCAGCTCACCCGTGCCGGTCTCGGGCTCAACAGACAGTTCAAGATCAGTGGGATGCAATTCGTCGCTCACGACGCCACCTGACCAGCCTCAAGAAGAGCGGCAACACGGTCGCGCAGTTCGGACACCGCGGCGTCGAAGGCCGCCTTCGTGCCCACCGGGACCGGGTCGGGTATTGACCAGTGCAACCACGCGTCATCGGGATCAAGCTCCTCATGGGCGCGGTCGCACACCGTGATCACTAGCGGCGGGAGGCGCTTCAGTTTGGCGAGGTCGTGCGGGATTGCGCCGCTGAGGTCCAGCCCGGCCCTTTTGGCGGCGGCGACCGCTCCCGCGTGAACCCGATCAGCAGGGTGCGTGCCCGCGGAATCGGCCGGTTCACCTGTGGCAGTCCGCCAAAGGGCGGCGGCGAGCTGCGAGCGGGCCGAGTTGGCGCTGCACACGAACAACGCGCGGCCGGCTCGAACGCGTCGGCCCGGTGCCAACCCCTCAAGGGCCGGGCGCCGTAGATGCACGTAGCGGCGGCGCCCGTCTCCAGTGGAGCGTGACCGCTCGATGAGCCCGACTCCATCGAGGACATCGAGGTGATGGGCGAGAAGGTTCGATTCCATGTCGAGCCGGCGCCGCAGCTCGACGGGAGCCCGGTCCGAGACCGTCAGCTCATCGACGATCGCCAACCGTGCCGGATCTCCCAGCGCGGCGTGACGTGCCGCCCGATCCTTCACGCGCGCTTCTCGGTCCATGGCCTCAGGATCTCACTCACAAACTACTGAGTCAAATATTGTTTCGGAACTGAGCGCCCCGCCTCGTGTTCGCAGACCTCTGCGCCATAGTCCTGGCCAAGGATTGCCGGCCGAGTCGGTCCGCCCAGCGCGAAATGGCGAGCGGCCGCCGTCGTTGTGGCCATCGCGCCCGTGAGCCTTCGCGTCTCTCGAACGTCGCGCACTACATGACAACGACAACGTCTTCGAGGCGTTCCGCGCCCGCGGGGAGGTTTCGCCGGGCTGCGAGAATCCCCAGGATGTGGGCGGTTGCTGGATCCTCGAGCCCGGCGGTCGAGCCGGGACCGGGAAAGCTCCGAGGAACGAGTTCTTCTGTCGCATGTTGGGGCGGTCGAGGCAGGTGGCTGCGTGGTCACACCCCACACGGTCAACCCGGCCCACCCGGACGACACGCACTCCTTGCACGCCCGATCCCACATTGCCAGCTGGGAATTGGGGTAGCGATTCGGAGACCCCGTCGCACGTCGCTGCCGGTGACCGCCACCCGCACACCGAGATCATGAACACGGCCGAGCAGGTCGGCGCCGGGACGTCGCCGTTGAGGATGTGCAGCTCGGTGCCGCAGATCGTCGCGCATCCGCCGGCACGATGGCATCGGTGTGACCTCACAGGGTCGGCTTCGGCAACTCATCCCAAGCCCTCTGTCCGGGCCGATTGGCACAGTTGGATCGGGACCTTCGGCCCGTTACAGGGCGGGGGACCGTTCGTAGGATGGTCCCCGGCGGAAGTTCCGCGCGACGGAGGAGAAGCAGTGACATCGAGCATCGTCATCTTGGGGGCAGGGACCGGCGGCACGCTGTCCGCAAACCGCCTCCGTAAAGCTCTGCCCGACGTCACGATCACCGTCGTCGACGAAAACGACCGCCACATCTACCAGCCGGGGTTGCTGTTCGTGCCGTTCGGTATGGCGCATCCCGAAGACATCGTCCGTCCTCGCGGCAAGCAGTTGCACCGTGGCATCGACTACCGCCCTTGTGGGATCGACCGGGTGGAGGTCGAGGCGAAGCAGGTGCACCTCAAGGATGGGGCGATACTCGACTACGACGTGCTCGTGGTGGCCACCGGTTCGCGTTTGGTCCCCGAGGAAACGGAAGGAATGACCGGCCCGGGCTGGATGGACAAGGTCTTCACGTTCTATGACCTCGAAGGCGCCACGGCCCTCGCCGCCAAGCTGGCCAGCTTCGAAGAAGGTCGTTTCGTCGTCAATGTCGTTGACATGCCGATCAAGTGCCCGGTCGCGCCGCTCGAGTTCTGCTTTCTGGCCGACTGGTATTTCCATGAACGCGGCATCCGCGACCAGGTGCAACTCACCTACGTCACGCCGCTCGACGGTGCGTTCACGAAGCCGACCGCGTCCAAGCAGTTGGGTGGCATGCTGGTTGAACGCGGCATCGAATTGGTGACGGATTTCAACACTGGTGAGGTCGATGGAGAGGGCGGTCGACTCATCGGGTACGACGAACGGGAGGTCCCCTTCGATCTCGCCGTGGTCATTCCGGTCCACAGCGGCGCCGCCTACGTTGCCGACTCACCGGGTCTGGGCGACAGCCTCGATTTCGTGCTCACCGATCCGCACACGCTGCAGTCCGAGGTGGCCCCCAACATCTTCGCGATAGGCGATGCGGCCAACCTTCCGGCGTCGAAGGCCGGCTCGGTCACCCACTTCGAAGGCGAGATCCTGGTCGAGAACATCACGCGGTTCCTCGCCGGGGAGGAACTCGACGGTTCCTATGACGGTCACGCCAACTGCTTCATCGAAACCGGCTTCCACAAGGCGATGCTGATCGATTTCAACTACGACACCGAACCCGTCGGCGGACACTTCCCCACAACGGTCGGCGTCCCGTTGCTCAAGGAATCCCGCCTCAACCACCTCGGCAAGTTGATGTTCCAGTGGTTCTACTGGCATGCCCTGCTGCCCGGCCGAGACGTGCCCGGAGTTACCCCCGAGATGCCGACCGCAGGCAAGCACCTCGCCGTCAACAGCCAACCCTGACGGGGCGGCAACCAAACGCACCCAGGAGGAACGAACATGCCCACAGCCACCCTCGACGGTACCGACGTCGCCGTCAACGACGAAGGTTTCTTCGAGCAGCCCGACCAGTGGACGGAAGCCATGGCCATCGAGTTGGCCAAGGCCGACGGGATCGATGAGCTCACCGACAAACACTGGCAAGTCATCAAGTTCATGCGCACCGAATTCTTCGACAAGGGCACCGGGCCTACCGTCCGCGTGCTCGGCAAGACCTCCGGGGTCACCATCAAGGAGCTCTACAAGTTGTTCCCGAAAGGCCCCGCCAAGATGGCCGCCCGGATCGCCGGGATCCCCAAACCCCGCGGTTGCATCTGAACGGCTCGATCCACCCGCCCGCACCGATGGTCTCCCCGAGGCCAGCAGAAGGAAGGCCCACCCAATGAGCGACACCATCGAGAAGGTTTCAATCATCATTTCAAAAGGCTCCCTTGAAGGGATCTACCCTGCGCTGATCATGGCCAATGGCGCCCGCGCCGAAGGCATCGACGCCAACCTGTTCTTCACGTTCTTCGGTCTCGACGCCATCAACTCCAAACGTGTCGACCACATCAAGGTCGCCACGGTCGGCAACCCTGGCATGCACATGGCGACACTCGTCGGCGGCCTCCCTGGTATGTCGGCCATCGCGACGCACATGATGGAGAAGAAGATGACCGCGCTCGACATTCCTCCGATCCCCGAGTTCCTCGAGATGATCAGCGACACGGGCGCTGGCATGTACGCATGCAAAGCGTCGGTCGACATGTTCGGATTCACCAAAGACGACTTCATCGAACAGATCGACGACATCATCACCGTTGGTGAGTTCTATGAGAAGGCGGCTGGCGGTCAGATCATCTTCACCTGACCGGCGCGCCGGCGTTGGCGGGCAACCTGGCGTATTAACCAACGATGCTGGAGGTGCTCAAGATGATGCGCGGGAACCACGCATCGTTCTGAGCGAGCGCACATGGGACTGCTGAGCGCCGACAACCCCCGTGACACCGCTCTCGCGTGGCTGTTCGTCACCGTGCAGTTCGGGTTGCTCGCGATCATCCTTCTGCTCCAACCCGGCGACGCTTGGTCGGTTCCGGGCTGGGTCGACACCCTCGCCTTTGGGCTCGAAGCCGGAGGCGCTGTCGTGCTCCTCGTTGCGATGGTGAACCTCGGCCGATCGCTCACGCCGCTGCCCACGCCTGTAGCTCACGGCGAACTGCGCGTCGGTGGTCTGTACCGATGGGTTCGTCACCCGATCTATGCGGGCATCATGGCGCTGGTCGGTGGAATGACCGTCCGGTCGGGGAGTGGTTGGGTGGCGCTGGCATCAATCGGATTGATTGGTTGGTTCATGATGAAGGCTCGGTGGGAGGAACACCACCTCGCCCGTCGGTATCCCGGTTACGCGACCTACGCCGCCCGAACACCTCGGTTCGTGCCGCTCTGGCCAACCCGCCCGCTGGGCTGAAACCAGCGCACGTCAGGCGAGGCGCATGAACATCTTTTCGACCTCGCCGATCGGGTAGCCCTCGGCTTCGGCGCGGTCGGGGTCCGATAGGCAGTAGGTGAGGCCGGCGCTGATCAGTTTGAAGCCCGCCTGTTCGAGGGCGCGATTGGCGGCGGAGATCTGGGTGACGATGTCTCGGCACTCGCGGCCCTCGTCGATCATCCGCTCGATGCCTTGCACCTGGCCGGCAACGCGGCGCAGCCGTTTGCGTAGGTCGTCGGTCACTTCTGTGGGCAGTTCCATGACGTTCTCCTCTACCGGGCTTCTGGCCGCAATCGTACCATCGGAAACATATACCCCATGGGGTTTGTTCCGAAGTGGGAATAGGATACCCCCAGGGGTATGTTGGACGAAGTATCCCTCGCCTACGAAAGGCCGATCATGAGCGTGCTGTCCAAGCTGTTCGGAACGCCAAACACCGCTGTCGGTCCGGCCGACGCCCAAGAACTCCTGCGGACCGGTGCCATGCTCGTCGACGTTCGGGAGAAGTCGGAGTGGGACGCCGGCCACGCGCCGAGGGCCAAACATCACCCGCTCGGTCAACTGCCTGGGTCCATGGCACGTCTCCCCGAGGAGCGCACGATCGTTGTGGTCTGCCGCTCCGGGAACCGCTCGGCTCGGGCCACCAAGCTGCTCACCAAAGCGGGCCTCGACGCCGTCAACCTCACCGGGGGAATGGCGGCGTGGAAAGCCGCCGGCTTGCCGGTGGTCAACAGTCGTGGCAAGAAGGGTTCGATCCGGTGAACGGGCGGGCCGTGCTTGTTTCGCCCCTCGGCTTCCTGATCGGGGTTTCCCTCGGTGCCCTCGGCGGCGGTGGCTCGATTCTGGCCGTTCCCATACTCGTGTACGCCGCCGGCGAAAGCCCCCAAGCGGCTACCACCACCTCACTCATCATCGTCGGAGCTGCGTCTATTTTGGGGATGTTCGCCCACTTGCGCGCCCGGCGGGTTCGCGTCCTTCCAGGGATCCTCTTTGGCCTCGCCGGGGTCGGCGGCTCCGTGTTGGGGACTCAGCTGAACCGTTCGGTCAACGAGAACGTGCTGCTCCTTGCCTTCGCCGCTCTGATGCTCGTCGCCGCCTGGCGAATGTGGGCCAACCAGACCGAACCCGGTGCCGCCGACGAGGACGTCGAACGCCGTCCCGAAATCGAACCGACCGGCGGTGTGCAGGTCATGACTCGAGCCCCGGCGACCCGAACCGAGTCGACCCGAACCGAGTCGACCCGAACCGAGTCGACCCGAACTCGAGTGACTGGAACCGTCGTGGTCAAGGTCCTCTTGGCGGGCAGCGTCGTCGGGTTCATCACCGGGTTCTTCGGCGTCGGCGGTGGCTTCGTCGTCGTCCCCGCCCTCGTGTTGGCACTGCGTTTCGACATGGCCGAGGCGGTGGGCACCTCGCTGCTCGTCATCGCCATCAACTCCGCCGTCGCGCTCGCCGGCCGGGTCGGCAACGCCGGAGTCGACTGGGCCGTTGCCGCGCCGTTCACCCTCGCCGCTCTTCTCGGGGTATCCGTCGGCAAGACCATCGCCGATCGGTTGCCTACGGTCACCCTCGTTCGCTGGTTCGTCGGCTTACTCGCCGTGCTCGCCGCCTATGTCGCGATCCGCGCCGGCCTCGCCGTTCAGGCCGCCTGAAATCCCGCCCATCTCCCCAAGAAGTAGAGGTTCACGATGATCTTCAAACAGTACGAACTCGGCTGCCTGTCGCTGTTCTCCTACCTGGTTGGTGACCAGACCACTGGCCGCGCCGTGGTTGTCGACCCGCAACGCGACATCAGCGGCTACGTCGCCGACGCCGAGAAGCTGGGCTTGCGTATCGAGCGGGTGATCGAGACGCACTTCCACGCCGACTTCCTCTCCGGGCACCTCGAACTCGCAAACGCCACTGGCGCCACCATCTCCTACGGCGACCGAGCCGAACCCGACTTTGCGTTCGACGGGCTGGCCGACGGCCAACAACTGTCCCTCGGCGAGGTCACCCTCGAGATTCGCCACACCCCCGGCCACACCCCCGAGTCGATCTCGATCGTCGTGTACGAACACGACGGCAAGCCCCCATGGGGCGTGCTCACCGGTGATGCCCTGTTCATCGGCGACGTCGGCCGCCCCGACCTCTTGACCTCGATCGGCTTCAGCGCCGCCGACCTGGCCCGCCAGCTCTACCACTCGGTGCAGGAGCAGCTCCTCACCCTGCCCGACGCCACCCGGCTCTACCCGGCCCACGGTGCCGGCTCGGCGTGCGGAAAGAACCTCTCGACCGCCACCGAGTCAACGATCGGCGAGCAGCGAGCTACCAACTACGCCCTGGCCCCGATGACCGAGGACCAGTTCGTCGAAGCCGTCACCCAGGGCCAGTCGGTCGCCCCGCTGTACTTCGCGTTCGCGGCCAACGCCAACCGCAAGGAACGCGAGCTGCTCGACGAGACCAACGAACTGCCCATCTTCGACCTCGACCTCGTGGCTCGCCAGCAGATCGACGGGGCCATCGTGATCGACGCCCGGCCCGCCGACCAGTTCGCCACCGGGCACCTGCGCGGATCGATCAACGTCGGCCTTGACGGCCGCTTCGCGGAATACGCCGGCGATGTGCTGCGCCCCGGACAATCCGTCATCGTGGTCACCGAACCCGGCCTCGAACGCGAAGCTCGCGTTCGCCTCGCCCGCATTGGCTTCGACCATGTCATCGGCGCCCTCACCAACATCACCGCCCAGCTCGCCGACCGCCCCGACCTCGCCGCCCCGGCGCCGCGCATCACGGCCGTCGAACTCAACGCCTGGCGCGCCGCTGAACCACACCTGCAGATTGTGGATGTCCGCAACGACAGCGAACGGATTGCCGGCAGCATCGAAGGATCCATCAGCCTCCCGTTACCCACGCTGCTCGACCGCCTCGGCGACCTCGACCCACGCCGCCCCACCCTCGTGTACTGCGCCGGCGGCTACCGGTCGGCCACGGCCGCGTCGCTGCTGCGATCCGTCGGCTTCCACAACGTCGCCGAACTCCTCGGCGGCTACAGCGCCGGGCTCACCGCCCCCATTCCCGCCACGCCGTGACGGCCGTTGGCTCATTCGGGCTCGACGCAGGAATACCCGAACGACGAGAGCGGTTGTCGTAGATACCCCCCAGGGTATAGAGATCGGATCGTCCGACCCGTCTTACCAAGGAGACAATCATGGCATTCGTTCACTTCATGGAACGCACTTCGGGAAGAGTCCTGCGCATCGTCGCCGGACTGGTACTTGTCGTCTTCGGCCTGGTCCTCGGTGGTGCATGGCTCGTTCTCGGCGTCGTCGGTCTCGTACCGATTGCGGCGGGCGCATTCGATTTCTGCCTGATCGCCCCACTGTTCCACGAGCCGTTGCGCCCCACCGGCCGTCGGGCCTGAGTGTTTGCCGGTCAAGGCGCTCAAACGTTCACTACCAGCCCAGAACATGCAGCCCCGGCACTCGGCACCTCGTCTGCTTTGTCATCGTTTCCCAAGGAAAGGATCGTCATCATGGCCGACATCGCCCACGCCGACACCCCAGCTTCCTTCGAGACCGAAGTGCTCCAATCCACGATCCCGGTCGTCGTCGACTTCTGGGCCGCTTGGTGCGGACCGTGTCGCACGGTCAGCCCCGAACTCGAGAAACTCGCCGACGCCTACGCCGGCACCGTCAAGGTCGTGAAGGTGGACGTAGACGCCAATGGCACGATCGCCAACCGCTACGGCATCCAAGGCATCCCCACCATCGCCCTATTCCGCAACGGCAAAGCCGTAGCGTCCAGCGTCGGCGCCAAACCCCGCGTCGCGATCGAGGCCGACCTCGGCCTCACCCCCGCCTGAACCCGACGCCCCGCCTGACCCCGACACCCCTGACCACAAGGAGCCCATCATGGGCCACTACCACGACGTCGCCGACAACCTGCGGGTCCCCACCCGTGAGCTTCGCCACGCCATCCCCAACACCTGGGCCGGATTCGCAGAGCTCCATGGCTCCGCGATGGCCGAAGGTGCTCTGCCCACGAGAATCAAGGAGCTCATGGCCCTGGTTGTCGGGGTCGTGGAACACTGCGACGGTTGCGTCGCCTACCACGCTCGCGCCGCCGCGGCCGCGAGCGCCACCGAAGCCGAAGTGGCCGAAGCGCTCGGAGTGGCCCTGTTGATGGGTGGCGGACCGGCCAGCGTGTGGGCCCCGCGAGCGTTCGCCGCCTACCACGAATTCGCCCAACCACCAGCGGAGAGCTGACCAATCACACTTCGGGGAACCTCACGTGGACTTCGAGCACGGGAACAACCGCTACGCCACCGCCGAATATGTGTGGACAGCCGACCCCAATTTCTTCCTCGTCCAAGAGACCGCCCACCTATCGCCGGGCTGCGCCGCCGACCTGGCCTGCGGCGAGGGTCGCAACGCGGTTGCTAGCCCAACATCGTTGGACTGTCAGCGGCGTCGACTTCTCCGACGTCGGCCTCGACAAGGCCCGCCGCTTGGCTGCGGACCGGGGGGTCGACGTTGACTGGATCGGCGCGGACGCCACCACATGGCAGGCCCCTGGCGAGGGCTACCACCTTGCCCTGCTCTTCTACCTCCAGCTTCCCGCCGACTAGCGCCGCCAAGCCTTGGCCGTGGCGGTGCGAGCCCTGACTCCGGACGGGACGCTGCTTGTGGGGGCCCACGACAGCGCCAACCTGAACCATGGCACCAGCGGACCGCCGAACCCCGACGTGCTGTACCGTCCCGACGACGTCCTCGCCGACCTCGGCGCCGCCGGCATAGCGGTCACTGTCGAACGCGCCGACACCGTCGAACGACCCGTGCCCGGCGCAGAACGCCCTGCCCTCGACTGCCTCGTACGCGTCCGGCGAGCCTGACCCACCCCACGGCCCACTGTTGGGGCAGCTCTGCGGCGGCGAGTGGCGATTGATTGCCGATCAATGCGCCGCTGACGAGAAACGCCGGAGCGAGCAGACGGGCCACCGCGAAACGGTCAGCGATCAGCTCTGACGGAGCCGAAACCGAACCACGACCGACGGGGTTGGGCGGCCTTGGCCTGCCGCCGCTCCTCGGCGCAGTGGCAGCGGTCGGATGGGGGAACGTCGCCGAGCACCTGCTCGACGTGGGCGCCACAGCCGGAATAGGTGGGACGGTTACAAGTGGGGCACTGCGCTCGTGAACACATACCCCCTAGGGTATCAGGAAGGTGGTGGTTCACAACCTCCAGATCATGACGTCGCAGCCCGGGCACACCGTGTGGGTGGCCTTGCGACGGAACTCGCGCTGATTTCGTCGGACTGCGACGAAGTCAGCGCCCCGCAAAGAACGCAGTGATCCGTGATCTGGCGATGAGGGCTGCCCGTCTCGAGGAGGGACCCCCATAGCTCCGAAATTGGGAGAAATCGTCGGCAATCGGGACATTTGTACCTACTGGCAGCCCGTGTGTTCGCCGTACAGTCCTCGAATGGGCCACCTCAGCGGTACCACATCATCCCGCCGGCGCATCGACAGGCGGCGCCCGCGGTGGCTCGTCGGTCCTTTGCTCGCCGTTTCGATCGTGGCCGCCCTTGTCTCGGTAGCGGGGGAGGCCGGTGCCATCAGCCCTTGCACGAAGAATTGGGTCGGGGCGGCCAACGGCGCGTTCAGCACAGCGTCGAACTGGGCACCATCTGGAACACCAGGGTCGAGCGATATCGTGTGCAGCTCCGCTGGATCGTCGATCGTCGATCGTCGTGAGGCAGAATGTCAACGTCCGGCTGCCGATGTTGTCCGGATCGCTGCGAATCAACGCAGGCATCACCTTCACCGACGCCAACAACATCGGGGATCCGGCGGTGGTGGGGGCCATCAACAATCTGATGCTTCAGGGGACGTTGGCCATCGACGCCATGGCCGTGCTCGATCTCTCTGGATCGTCTCTCGTGGAAGGCGGGACGATTGCCCAAACCTACGACTTCCTTTCGCAGGCTTACGTCCGGGTACCAGGGGGAGCCTCCATGACGGTCGGCTCGGGGGGTATGACCCTTCGAACGACGGCGTCCTTTTCCTCGGCACGAGGCTTCTTCAGGTTGATGGAACACTCAACCTGGCTGGGGGAAATGTCACGGTCGCTCCTGGCGGCGGCCAGCTGCTGAACAGAGGCACGCTCAACTGGACGAGTGGCAACGTGTTCCTCACGGCTGCGGGTGCCGAGATCGCGAACTTCGGCACCTTGAACATCGACGGTACGACGGCGCGAACCTCGAACGGTCTCGGCCGGATCGTCAACAACTCGACGGGGTCACTGACGCACGGAAGCACCGCAACGACCACCCTCAACGCCGCGTTGAGCAATCTCGGGACCGTGATGTCGTTTGCTGGTGTCCTGAACCTCCCGCTGGTGAACCAACTCGACCCGGTGAACGATCGCGTAACCGGCGGGGTGTGGATCGTCGAAGCCACGCTTCGCCTGCCCGCCAACATGACAATCGTCCGCAACGCCGGATCCATCACGCTCGGACAGTTGGGCTCCATCCAACAATCGAGTGGGGTCGACGGTTTCCTTCTTCAGACCAATGAAGCACCCGGTACGGTCGCCATCCAGCAGACCCGGTCTCTGGGCGTCGTGGTCAATCAGGGGGTACTACGGGCCGCAAGCGGTTCATTGACGGTCAGTGCCTACACGCAGACCGCAGGCACGACCGAAGTCATGAAGGGAGCGACGCTCGTTGGGGCGTCAGGACCAGTGCAGATCGTCGCCGGTGAGATCGGCGGACTGGGGTAATCAAGGGCGGGGTGGCCGTGAGCGGCAGTGGTCGGATGTCGCCGAACTTCACGAACGTCGGAACCCTTACGGCGCCCGGCTCGACCCAGTTCACCGCGAACTCGAAGCTCGTGGTGCAGACCGACGGAATGACGAAGATCGACAAGCTGGCCATCCCGATCGGCGGCGCGTCGATCAGCGGAAGTGGAACCCGACTCGAGATCACCAACCCGGGAGGGGTCATCCCCGTCGTGGGGCAGCGATTCCTGGTACTTTCCGGGGCGGTGACCGGGCAGTTCGCCTTCGTGATCGGCGCCACGCTCGGCAACATCACACTGGTGCCGACCTACAGCGCGCTGGGCCTCGAACTCGTCGCCACCTGACGGTTGCCTCCACTGATTTCGTGCGTCCACGGAAGGAGAAGTGATGTGACCGTGGAAAGGGTCGGATCCTTCTTCAGTGACCTCTTCTCGCGCCAGCAGGGGAGAAGCCGGAACACCGTGTATGGCGTAGCCGCTCTCCTCGTCGCCGGCCGAGCGATCAGCCGGTGAAGCTGGGCGGGGCAGTGACCACCGGCACGGTCGGGGCGCTGGTTCCGCCGGTTCCCGTGGTCACCGACGAGTCATATCGTGTCGTCGTGCTGGTCACCCCGGAGACGGTGGTCTCGAGCGAGGTGGTGGTGTTGCCGGGGATGGTGGTTGAGCTGCTGGTGCTGCCGGGGGTCGTTGAGGACGTCGTGGAACTGCTGGTGCTGCCGGGGGTCGTTGAGGACGTCGTGGAACTGCTGGTGCTGCCGGGGGTCGTTG
>Ga0105047_10005549_pt1 | contig 21592 bp, 20 predicted proteins | sample MAT04_FD_78384 | JGI IMG/M metagenome (GOLD analysis project Ga0105047, IMG submission 78384) | Freshwater microbial communities from Lake Fryxell liftoff mats and glacier meltwater in Antarctica - MAT-04 (megahit assembly) | ecosystem: Environmental > Aquatic > Freshwater > Ice > Liftoff... | reverse complement strand
ATAGCCCCAGTCGCGGCGGGGTTCGATGTCGCCGAGTACGAGTTCCTTCTGCAGGCCGAGCTTGATCCGGGCGGCCGCATTGGTGATCTTGCGGGTGACGAATTCGAGCCCGCGACGCTCGCTGCACCTTCTCGACTGCCGTGATCGGACTCGTCAGATCGGCGAGATCGCCCTGCACCAACTAACGTAAGGGTGCTCGTCCTGGATCAACGCAGTCTTGGGTTTGTTCTGGCCCTTCATCAGGCCGTAGACCGTGTGCCCCTTGCTTTGGAGAAGATCGGCGAGGAACCGACCGTCCTGTCCGGTGATTCGGGCAATGAGCGCGTTTGGCATTCGGACCGTCGCTACCTGGGCACAGCGAGCACCGATCTCGGCAGAACCCAGACAGGAATAGGTCGACCGCGGAGTCCTTCTAGTTCGTCGCCTTCCGGAGACGTGTCGAATCTCCAGCCGATCGAATCGGCAGTGCAGTGCTCGCGGGTCCCATCACCGCAATTCGGTCTGCCTGCATTGCTTTGAGTCGGCGTTCAAAGAGCCCATGGTCCGCACGCGCATGATGGTTGATTGCAGGACGAGGACTCTCGCAGTACTCGGGCACGCTGTTCCATCTCAGATCGAGTTCCGAAACTCGAGCCATCCACGGCGAGTCAGCGACTCGCTCATACGTTGGCTCCAGCGAGAAGCCAAGCAACCGCAGCAGGGCCGCGTTCTCCCACCAATTGTGATCGATGAGGTCGTCTTGTTTCCAGATCGCATCCAGGAGATCCGCGACGAAGGCGGATCTGCGAACGAGGAAGACGCCAGCGTTGAGCACCGACTGATCCTCGCGGCGTTGCTGCGGATGGCGGACAAACCACGCATCGGAATCGGGCCCGATGTCTCCAAGAATGTTCGCTGATAGATCGACAACGATTGCATCGGCATCGATCCAGAAGACGAACTCGAACTCGCCGAGCAACGACTCGATCAGCTTCAGCTTCGACCATGATGTCGGCCGCGTCGACAACAGCTCACAGCTCAGGACGACGGTCCAACCAAGGCGCTCCCCGAGTTCCAAGAGCGTTGGCCCAGACTCCGCCAGCAACTTCCGGTGCTGGCCTGTAGCAAGGGAGCAGATTGCGACCGACGGGATGCTGGGACGAGAGGGACGTACGACAATCCGTTCCCCCTCTAGAGGCACCGCCACTGCCTGAGTCTTCTTCCGTCGCAACCGAGCGATCAAGTCCATGCTCGAGTATGTCCCGTCGAGCAGGCGGTGGTGGTGGCCGAGCCATGCGACGAATCTGAGAGCGCCCGACCGTACACTGTTGCCCGCATGTCTCTCAGATCAGCGATGGCACATCGCAACCTGCTCTACCTCCTGTCGCTGAAGGAGTTGCGCACTCGGTACAAGAAGTCCGTACTGGGTTGGGCGTGGAGTCTGTTCAACCCGCTTTCACAGATGCTGATCTTCACGGTGATCTTCATCTATGTCTTCAAGGCCGAGCCACCGACCGGCGATCCCAGCGGATTGAAGAACTTTCCGGTGTACTTCCTGTCCGGACTGCTTCCGTTCAACTTCTTCTCGATCGGGGTTCAGGTCTCGATCGGAGCGGTGCAGGGTGGCGGAGGCCTGATCAAGAAGGTTCAGTTCCCACACGAGCACCTCGTCTTCTCGGTCATTGTGGCTCAATTCGTGACACTGATGATCGAATTGAGCATTCTGGTGATTGCGATGCTGATTCTTGGAAATCAGGTTCTGCCGTGGTTGCCGATGATGCTCATCGTGATGGTTTTGCTCGCTTTCTTCACCTCCGGTGTGGCTCTGATTCTGTCGGCTGCCAACGTCTTCTACCACGACGTCAACTACCTGTGGACCATTCTCTCGCAGATTCTTTTCTACACAACCCCCGTCATCTACAACCCTGCGACTATTGAGTTGGGCATCCTTCGTCTGCTTTCCAACTACGGACCCACCGGAAGCTTCATCACGGCATCGCACAACATTATGTACGACCTCCACATTCCGAGCATCGGACGGCTTGCGCAGTTGGCGGTGCTCGGCTTAGGCACGTTCTACCTGGGGGCGTGGGTCTTCAACCGTCTGTCACCACGCTTTGCGGAGGAGATGTAATCGTGCAGCAGAATGCCCTCGAGGTCCGAAACCTGACCAAGTCGTTCCGGCTGCACTCGGAGAAGAACAACTCGCTCAAGCAGTTGATCGCGGGCAAGAAGCGGAACAAGTTCGAAGATTTCACAGCACTCAAGGACGTAACATTCGATGTCAAGGAGGCTGAGGTCTTCGGCATTATCGGCCAGAATGGCTCCGGTAAGTCGACACTCTTGAAGTGCATGGCGGGGATCCTCCAGCCGAACTCAGGATCGGTTCATGTCAAGAAGCGAATGTCGGCATTGCTCGAGCTCGGCGCTGGGTTCCATCCGGAATTGTCCGGTCGGGACAACGTCTTTTTGAATGCAGCGATCTTGGGCATGTCGCGTCGCGAGATTGCTTCACGATTCGATGAAATCGTCGAGTTCTCGGGGTTGGAGAATTTCATCGACGCGCCGGTCAAGACCTACTCGACTGGCATGTACATCCGTCTCGCCTTCGCCGTGGCGATCAACGTCGACCCGCAGCTGCTGATCATCGACGAGATCCTCGCCGTCGGCGACGTCACGTTTCAACAGAAGTGCATGGAGAAATTCGTCGACTTCCGAAACGAAGGCCGCACGATCATCTTGGTCACCCACGCAATGAACAGCGTGAAGGACATGTGCGACCGGGCGATCTGGCTCAAGCACGGGGTGATCACCGGCGAGGGGGACCCAGCGGAGCTCGTCGAAGCGTACACCGAGATGATGCTCGGTGATCGTTCGCGGAACGAAGACGGGAGTACTCGTCGAGGATCCGGCGAACTCCAGATCGAGCGAGTCGAGATGTTCACCGGCGACTCGCAAACGCCGGTGAAGCGGTTCCGGACAAATGACGATGTTCGACTTCGCCTGCACTACAGGGCCGAGAAATCGGTCTCGAAACCGGTCTTCGGGTTCGAGATCGAACACCTGGGTGGCGCCACCGTGACGTCGCCGTGCACCCGCGACGTCGGACTGCTGCCCGACTCGATCGCTGGCGAAGGCTATGTCGACATCGCGATGAGCAGTGTCGCTCTGCTACCTGGCACTTATGACCTCCACACAACGGTCACCGACTTCAACCGCCAGCACGAGTATGACGTCCTTCACGTTGCCATGCGATTCGACGTGATGTCCGGCAAGCCGTACGAAACTGGCGGTCTAGTCACGATGCGGCCTTCGTGGACGATCAGCAAGCGCTAGGAGTCGATCTGGCTGCGATCGGAGCCTCGCGACACAGGTCTGTGTTGGCCGTATACGCGGGGTTTGGCTTTGTCAGGGTGCGCCCATATCTGACGCTACAATGGCGTCTTGGCGACCGATGTTCCAGGCTCCTGGACTCAACCTGTCCCAATCGTGATCTGCGGCCGCTGCGCAGGCTCGCGCGAGTCTCCTACGCCGGACACCTGTGGCATTATCCGATCTTCATTTGCACCGGAGGGACGATAGACGACATGCCAGGAGTGGAGACGGAGACCGCAACGATCGCGACCCTCGTGGTTGCCATCATCAGTAATCGCTATATCGAGACATGGCTTCGGAGTCCTTGCCCAGTCCGTCCCGTTGACAAGGCCGTCCGTCCAGCGATTCGTCGGCCACCGTTGCAGCATCACCGCCGATCATTCGCTTGGGGCACCATCGGCACAAAGGACTCTCACCTTGAACTCGACAGTTGAGCCAGAAACCACCACATTCGGGACCGACGGTGGTGGAGGGGACGGCGAGCGCGGAATTTCGCCGTGGCTCGATCGACCTTGGGTCACAGCGGCATTCATCTCAATACTCCCCATTGCCGTCCTACTCATCCTTCGGACGACACCATACTTTCGCCTCAACAATGGTGACCCATTTATTTATACGGGCTATGCGAACGACTTTCGCAATCACGTCGAACGGTTCGGCTACACTTACCACTCGGTCCGGTTCGGGTTGATCTTCCCACTCAAGATTTCGATGGCGTTCGGGCCATTCTGGGGATACTTTATCCTGCGGTACGGACTGTATATCGCGACGACTGGCTCGATCTACTTCGCTCTCAAGCCGTTGGGTCGGCGAATCGGAATCCTCGGAGCGATCCTCTTTGTCGCCAACCCTGTCTCGGCAGAGGCGATCATGACGACTCATCCGGACACGATCGTCGTACCTTTCTTTACGATCAGCTTTAGCCTTGCAGTCATCGCCATCCGCCACAGGGGGTGGAGGCTCGCTGCCTACGCCGCAGGTGCCGGGCTCTGTTCTGGCCTGGCCCTCAACGCCAATATCTTTTACGGACCACTGCTTCTCCTGACAGCACTTCTACCGTGTGCCGTATTACTCCGCGATCGCAGGGTCGGAGACAGCGTTCGCTTCGTTGCCGCGTACGGGGTTTCCGCTGCGGCCGTGTGCATCGTTGGGATGTGGGTGTACTACGACATGTTCGGGGAATGGAATATCTATGAAACGACTTTCAGAGCCGTCAATGACATCTCGGGCGACGAGATGTGGGAATCGCCCTACCTCGGCTGGTTGACGACTCGAAGGTTCATCTATGCCCCGCTGTTCGCGGTGGCTTTCGGGGGTCTCTGCATTTACCGATCGTGGAGGGCGAAGGCGGAGATCTGCTCGGAGCAACTGGTCATTCTCGGCTTGGTCGCACTCGCACTGGTCTACTACCTCGTCTACCAGTTTGTCCTCGGAGGATCATCACTCGAGCTCTCGTACTACTTCTCATACATGATTGGACCCGTGTGCGTGCTCGTGGCAGCCTCCGCCGCTTGGAGTTCCTCTGCGCGCCGAATGCCGCTCTGGCTGATCGCAACCGTGCCAATCGCATTGGCATACGGAAGTCAGCTTCTTGAAGTCGCAAACTTCGCCGTTTTTCTAGCCGTGATCATGATGCTTGTGACTGTGGTCGTCATCAGGCCAGCGATGCATACGGCACTTCTCGTCTTCGCAGCGATGTCGATCGCCTGGGCGAGCAGCCCTCGAGATATCCGCTACCCCGCCAATGTCGGGTTCCAATACGAGCCGCACTACGAGGACGCGTTTGGTGACGTGAACGATGACGGGTTCGAGGCCTACATGCTGGCCTCTAAACTCCCGTCGTTCGTGCCAGCGGACCCCAACCGGATCGTACCGCTGCTGTTCTGGTACCGCTCCTTTGATGCCATGCTCGACTCAATCCAGGCCTCCTACCATTGGGAGACGTCGACTGTGCAGCGGATTCCGGCGGCAGGTATGCCCGAAATTACGCCTGATGACCTCATTCGCCTACGGTCGTTGGTCGGTGGCTTCGTTGTGATGGTCGCACGAACGGAAACAGAGATCGACGCTGGTGTTGCGACCCTAAGAAACGCCGGCTTTGATATTGCACCCTCGGCCGCTCCTCAACGTATGCAGGAGGGTGATTCGACGATCTTTGTGCTCGCTGTCGGCATCATTGGCGCGCCTCCGCTACGTTGAGCTAGCCCACACGCCTCGCCACAACGAGCAAACTCCCTCCGACCCTGTTGGGCAGGATTCGGCCAAGCCGGAAGTCGACTTTCGAGACGCGCTTGAGCACCGCGTTTGCGATCTTGCCTATGTCGAAAAAGGAATCGGATAGCGGCGTGTTCGAAGGACCCTTGTCGGGGTCCAATACGCGTCGCAGGAGCAGAAGCGGAACAATGAGCCGGAAGATGTACGTTGACTCCTCGACTTCAAAACCCGCTCCCCGCAGGAGCGTTGCCATGCTCTCGGCTGAATAGCGGCGCTTGTGACCGCCGGCCCGATCGTCTGCGTGCCACAACCACTGATGAGCTGGCACGGTCAAAACGACTACCCCGCCGACCCCCAGCGAATCCGCGATGTTTCTCATGGCTCCAGCGTCGTCATCAAGATGCTCGATGACATCGAAGAGGAACACTGCATCAAAATCTGACGCAAACGGGGGGTGGAAAATGTCGAACTGACACATCGGCACATCCGGCAACGTCTGCTGCGTATACTTGAGCGCTTCTCGAAAGAGATCGCCGATCAAGTATCGACGATAGCCGGAGCGAACCAACTTCTCGGCGACGTACCCGGTGCCGGCCCCCACTTCGAGCACTCGTGCGTTCCGTGGGACAAATCGGTCCGCCCGACTGACGATCCACCTACGTCGAGCTTCGAACCAAAAATGCTTGCTTTCCGCCTCGTGAAGGCGGGCGAAAGATCGTGGATCGTAGTCGGCAGTCGCTGACGCCTCTGTCATAGCGAACCTCGCTTCTGGGTTGTCCGCAGCCGGGTGACCACTCGCCGCAACCTAGTGCGTCCGACTCGATCGGCCCAACAATCATGGGCCCTTGCGGCGAAGGTGGCGTATCATGGCTCGACTGACAAGGAGACCGGTATTTTGTATTCGATGAGAGCGTCCGTGAAGGCCCGGGCCAGACGGGTGGTAGACCGAATTGCCCTTCCGTATGTGCATGAGTTGCGATCGGCGATCGTCGGTTCGGCGATAGACGGCTGCGGGCACTCACAATCGCCGACTGGTGTCGAAGAATTGCCCGCTGCGACGAGCGACTATTTTCATCTCGCCAACCACGAATTGCGCACGCTCGAACTAGAACTCTTGCCGAAGGGCGCACGACGAGTACTCAGCGTCGGCGCCAACGGACGGCGGTATTTCGATTGGTTCGAGACTGCCGTGGGGCCTGTCGACGAGCATCTTGGCGTGGAGGCGTACGAACCGATGCCCGATGACCTCCCGAGCTATGTGACGTGGATCCCTGACACCGCAGACCACATGTCTCGAGTATCCGATGGCACCGTGGATCTGGTCTTTGCTGGCCAGACAACCGAGCACTTGTGGTCCTACGAACTGGCGGGATTTCTCGAGGAGGGCTTTCGGGTGCTTCGGCCCAACGGCTTGCTGGTGCTCGATAGCCCGAATCGACTCATCACAGAGCACCTCCTGCGGAGCCATGGTGGACACACTGTCGAGTTGTCGCCAGGCGAAATCGTCGAACTTGTAACATTGGCCGGCTGTGACGTGATGGATCTGCACGGCCTCTGGGGCTCCAAGCTGGACGGAAGGGTTCTTCAACTCGAGGAATTGATCGACGATCCGGCGGTCTTCGTCCGCAAGTCCGCCTCTGGCCGACATGATCCCGACGACTCGTTCGCCTGGTGGCTCAACGCTTCGAAAGTCCGAGCGAACGCCCGATGTCGACGGCCTTCGCCAACGGACCCGGGCATTATTCGAACAACACTGGCCGACGCGTGTCAGTCGAGGGCTGTTCCCGACACCCGATGCCGACTCTCTGCCCGTTCCTCAGGGCGTCGCCGGTTGCATTGGCTCTACACTGCCCTTCCCATTGAAGGCTGGGCCGATCACGGTTTCCATCACGCTTGCCGCCGGCACCTGGGCATCGGTGAACGACTTCCGAGTCGACTTGGTCACGCCAGGCGACTGGCTAATTCTCCGTCTCACCGCCGCCGATGCACATTTCGCCGGCGACACCATCTCATGGCAGTTCGATCAGCCGGAACTCGTCTTCACCGTGACCGCCCAGTTCTTTGCGGCGCATGTGAGCTCAGATGTGTCCATCCAGCTCCCCTTCCGGTTGGACTGTGACATCTGATGACGCAGAAAGAGGTGGCCGTCCGTGAGTCAACGAATCCGTTGACCGCAGCGCGGCGTCAACAGATACTGATCGAATTGCTCGTTTGCCCGAAATGCCACCGGCGCCTCGACTTGGTGGACTCGGTATCGGTCGACTCGGCTGTGGTGAAAGCAGACATCACGTGCACCCACTGCGGGCCGGTCGGCCTGATCAACGCTTTCCGGCCCTCGTTCTTAGCGCGAGACCTAGACGATGCCCGCCGGGCGCCCGGGCTCGTTCCGGAGTGGGTAGCACTCTCGCTCAGCCATTTGCCCTCGTCCGGTCCCTGGGAGACGATCCACGAAGGTTTACGCGGCGCAGAAAGCGGCACGCAGTTGGGTGGTCTAATCAGTGGACGCGGCATCCGTTTCGAATTGCTGACGCACCGTTGGAGTGGTCAAGTCCAACTCGACTTCGCAGGACGTTCGTCCATCATCGACCTCAGGTCCGATACCGTCGGACGCCACGTCGAGGTGATGCTCGCCGACGAGAACGACGAGCATGCCTGGTCGCTGACAGTCCTCGACGGCGGCTTATCGGGCGTTGATCAAGTCATTCTGCAAGATCTATACCAGTACGTCGAACCTCAACAGGCCAAGCCGATCGAGTACGTGGTCGAGAATCTTGGCAACCCCTACCCGCCTCGTTTCAACGAGATGCTCCAGGAGTATCCCGCCGAAGCAGTCATACTCGACCTCGGTGGCGGGGACCGTCGGCACCCAGACCCCCGAGTGTTGAACCTCGAGTACCTCCCGTATCGCAGGGTGGATCTGTACGGAGACGGCCTCGAGCTGCCGTTCGCCGACGACTCGTTCGATTTCATCATGAGCCAGGCGGTCTTGGAACACGTGCCCGATCCGTTCAAGGCCGTCAGTGAAATGAAGCGGGTGCTCAAGCCGGGCGGTCGTCTCTATGCAGAATTCGCCTTCATGCAACCGCTACATGCTGTGCCGTTCCATTTCTTCAACATCACCCCGCACGGAGCGGTGTTGCTCTTCGAAAAGTGGGACGACGTTCGGATCGCGGCGTTCGGCGGCCTGGGAGAGACCATGCGCTGGTTCTTCAGACTGCTGGACGCCGATCAAAAGCTCGGGGCGGAAAGGGCTGAGTTTGTGATCGAAAGCCTCGATGCGCTCGATGCTTTGTTGCACCCCGGCGAACTGGAGATGTTGTCATCGGCCGTGTCGGTAGAGGCCACCGCTCCGAAGCTATAACGCAATGAGGTGGTACAAACCGCGCTGCAGGCAGCGACGCGTGTTGGCGATGGAATACTGCTGAACGAAGTCGTCGTGCAGCGACGTTCGCTCCGTCGCTCGACCAACCGACTCGACCATGGCCGCAATAGCTTCCGCCAGACTATGGGGATCTCCGGGATCGACACATGGGTCCGGACGTTGCACAACGAATGGCAGATTTCCTGCCGTCGTCCCGATTGCTCGGCAACCTACGGAATATCCTTCGATAATCGGAACGCATAGACCTTCGTGGAATGAGCAACTCACCACGACGTCGCTTGCGCAGTAGAGAAGCCAAAGTTCCTCGTCAGTCGGCTCGTCGACGAACTCCACAAGCGAATCCAAATCGTACCGATCGATCAATTCATGCAATGAAGCAATGTACCCCGGGGCGGTGAAGGTCGAGCTTCCAGCGATGGTGAGGTGCACATTGGATCTGATCTCGCCCGGAACCTGACCGAGCGCATCCAGCAGCACATGCAGCCCCTTGGCCGGGACACGTCGACCAACCGTCAACAACTGAACGACGGCGTCGCGACGTCGAGTTGCCTTGTACGTTGGGAGCTCGATCGGTATTGGCACGAAGCGAATCTGGTCGCTTGGGGTCCCCCAGTCGATCAGCGTGCCCCAGTTGAACTCGCTGAAGGTCCAGAACGTAACCCCTAGCGAGATTGCATGCTCAACTTGAGCGATAGAACGATCGATCAAGTCACGATCCGTCTCGGCGACCAACTCGCGGGGTGTGCAATTGTGAAAGTGCACAACAGGCCGGGCGCGCGCACTTGACGCAACGAGGGTCAGCACATCGAAGAGGCGATAGTAGATCCCCCAGTGGAAAATCGCGACATCACAGTCCGCAAATTCCGGATGTATCGCCAAGCTCCAGGCGTCATCCACTTCGAACGAGCGGCACGAAATGTCTCGGCTGATGTGCTGAGCAAAAACAACGACGGAGTCGATCGTAGGAATCGACTTCAAGATTGCAGCCTGGCCAACAACAGAAGCTGAAATTGCATCGTGTTCCACCACGATACCCGCGACGATTGCGACCTTCATGATTCCGTGGCCAACGCAACTGAAATGAGTCCACCCAAGCAAACGGTTCCGCTCGCCACATGAACGACGATCGATGCAATGCCGATGGGGACATCGATGCGCCGCACCTGGCCCAATTCCATCGAGATCTTTGTGCCCCAGTTCAAGACGATCTCGGATGACTCAAGAGCGTGTATAGCGACCTTGTCGGCGCCGCCGGATGGCACGCGCGAAAGTGTTGAACCTTCTTCCATCCGGATGCAATTACGACCGGTCGGACCAACTTGAGTTGTCGGTCGCTCGCCCGCAGGAGTCGTCCAATGCTCACAATCGTCCGAACTCAACCGCTGCAGAAATTGGTCGAACCGTTCTGCGAATCTGTCGATGTGGAACTGTTCCAAGAACCGTTCACGACCGCTTCGACCCAACCGCTCTCGTTCCGCAGGATCCGAAAGTAAGTGACGCATCGCAGCGATCAACTGGTCAGTGTTGCCGGGTTCGACCAGGAGCCCGTCGATCCCGTCCCGCACGATGTCGAGAATCCCACCGGTTGCGCAGCTAATCAATGGTTTGCCATGCATCAACGCTTCGACCATCACGAGCCCGAAGGACTCGTACCGGGATGGGAGAACGACAAGATCGGCGTTTGCATACAAACCATGCAACTCATCATCGGAGACGGGCCCGGCGAGACCGACTCGGTCGATCCAGCCAGCGTCGCTATGCGTTGCGAGCCAAGTCTGGCCGTAGGGTGGCAAACCGGGCTTCAATGGTCGATCTTCTCCTGCGGCGACAAACCGCACATCGACGAACTCAGGCGCGAGCGCGGCCACCGCCTCGAGGAAGTTGTCGATGCCCTTTCGGGTCTCGAATCGACCGACGTACAAGACGGTGAGGCCAGTTGCGATGCTGACCATCGGCGGCCCGCTATCTGGCGACTCTCGGGCGACGGCACGATCAGCGAGTCCGAGGTTGACGATCTGCCACCGCTGAGGGTCGAACTCGCCGGGGTAATAGAACTGAACGGTGTTCTCCACCGCGATGGTGTTCGCTTGAAACAAGTCGGCTTCATTGAGAACAACGCGCTCAAGCGCCATAATGCGACGGATCGGGTCGTCGGCGTCGCCGTCCGGCTCGTCCATTTGGCCAGCCATGGCCGCAGCGACGGCGAGCGGCGTTGCGACGTGAACACCAACCGGAAGCAGCGATCGCCGAAGGACACCCAGTACCTCAACATCCCACATCGGACCGAACACAATGTCGTGGGATGACCATTGGCCAATCCGCTCGATCTCACCGATGGTCGCTGTGGCGAAGTTGTTGATGTGCGGCAGAACGTGAGGGGCCACCCCCGCTTCACCTACCTCTGGGGATTCGATCCGATGCACCCACACGCCGTTCTCGAGGTCAACCGCTGCAGGACCCGTCGCCTCCGTGATGACGCGCACCTCGTGGCCCCGCCGGGCGAGGGCCGGGGCGATATCGCTAAAGAACCGGGCGATACCTCCGGTCATATTGGGAGTGAATCCACTCGAGACGAGGGTCACCTTGCGACGATTCTCCATGTCGACCGTCGGGAAGCGTTTGAAGTCTGAGCGTTCCCATTGGACGGGTCCAAGACGAATTGACCGTCGCTCCCAACCCAATTGCATTCCAACTCGAAACGCCTCCGCGCATTTGATCGCGGCGACGTTCGCTGCATCTACGGGAAGCCGGCCCGCTTGTTCATGAAAACGGGCGTCAGCAATTCGTGATTCCATGAAGACTCTGGCGTGCTCATGGATGTCGAATTCAGTGAAGGGGCCAAGAGCATGCCGATATGAGAAGTAAACGTGATTCTTCATGATTGGCGACCAGTTGGTCACCACTCGTTGGTGGTCCCGCACGCCTGATGGCAGAAACTTGTGATGCACCGGAGCTGTATCGAGCTGACGGAGCACAAACCCGGCGTCGACCAGTCGACAGCAGACATCGGTCTCGTCCAGGTAGTAGTCGAATGTTTCGTCGAAACCGCCGATCGTCAGCAACGCATCACGCCGAAAGAGCGCATTCGTACCTTGAAGATACGGAAATTGAAACGAGCCGGGCACACACTGCTCGTCGTACGGGCGATCGTGACGTGCCGACGTTTCGGCGAACCGGTTCGCAGCGCTGTACTTGTACTGCAAGGAGACGCCAGTGTGATCGAAGACGATTCCACCGACGCCGGCGACCTCATCACCGTCAAACCCATCGAGTGCCTGATTGATCCAATCAAATTCAGGCAGAGCGTCGTCATCAATAAATGCAACAACGTCTCCAGACGCGGCTCGAATCCCGATGTTGCGAGACATAGACAGATTTGGCAAAGGACAGTCCGCCAATTTAACCCGATCAGCCCACGGCACGAGTATCTCGGCCGTGTTGTCAGTCGACGGACCATTGACAACGACGACCTCGAAGTTGTTATGGTTTTGGTACCTCAAACTCTCAAGCGTGTCGGTGAGACCAACTGCACGGTTGAGGGTGCAGATGACGACGGAGACGCGCATCAGTTGATCGGTTTCAGGGCCGACACTTCGAACTCGATGCAATCACCATTCACGCGATCTTTAGCGACAACTTTTGAATCGGTGAATCCGGCTTCATCGAGAATTCGGCACAAGGATTGGGGCGAAAACCCGTTGAAGTGAAAGTCGCCCTGATACTCCTGGCCGCCATAGGCAACCGCTCGCAGGACATCGAACGAGATCTTGCCCAGCGCGTAGGCCTTGCTCATTTCAGCGAGATCTGGGGTAACGGCTCGAAATACTCCTCCGGGGGCAAGCAACCCGAACCAGTACGGTAGCAGCCGCCTCCGCAGCTCTAGTTCCGGGAAATGCTCAAGGGTATGACTGCTGAAAATTTCACTCACAGTGTTCTGCTCGAACGGCAGCGAATCGACTGACGCGACCACATCGATTCCAGGAAGTTCACGGATGTCGACGTTCACGAAGCCATCGAGTGAAATATGACCTGCGCCGATGTTGAGGCGAATGTTAGCGGTGTCAAGACTTGACGGATTGACGATCTTCCCGACAACTGAATCGGCATCAGGTTTGGCGCCGTATCTCAGTTCGTGCATCATCTCCGCACGGATGGTCTCAACGCGCTGAAGCAACCAGCCAATCGTCTCGATGTGTGGGCGGAAATCCTCACGCACTGAGTCGTCGCCCCGTTGGAACGACACCCAGGCCTCCTCGATGCGCTGCTGCTGGGATGACCCCGAGGATTCGAACGCTTCGAGCGCCCGGCCGACGGAAACTTCGTGGGCGACGTGTCTCGCCTCGGCACTCGTCAGTTCCGCGAACCGAAGGTCGTTCTTCTCCCGATCGCCGAGAAGTTCCTCGCGTAGGCCGTTCGTCTCTCGCGCAAGCAGGCGTGCATTTCCGTTGACCGAGGCAATGGCGTTCAGTACGGCCGGTTGGTGCGACTCGATTGCGTTGACGGTTGCGCTGACCGCCGCGACATGGCTCGACATCGCAGCAACCTTGTTCTCGAGGTCGGCCAACCGGTTGACCGTCGAACCATGGTCGAGGCCGAGCATACGGAGGTCGCTCCGTAGATACGGAGCGAATGAGCGCTCAGCGATGTGACGAGCTTGCGGCACGCCTGGCGACTTCGTCAGTCGTCGCAGTCCAGCTCGAACTCGACCCATTTCACTACCTCGAAATCCTTCGTGATGCTGACCATCAGGGTCTCCGCCGGGCGGCGAAGATCGCAAGGAGCCTACTGGCTACCCGTCTCGACGGACTGGACGCTCTCCGCGTCAGCGAACACTCGAATGGCATTACTCGGTCATCGACGCGCTAGCAAGCAGCCCTCAGTCCGTGATCCTCACGGCGAGTGATTCTGATGCGACTTCTGCCGACAGATCGCTCCGTCAGAGCGGTCGCCCTCCGATCTCTTCGCTATCCGCAGCTCTCTGCCTATCGGAACGAAAGAGCACGCTCCACGACCTTTCCGACGTCGTCGCTGTGGATTCCTGCGTAAACCGGCAGGCGAACGAGCCGTTGGCTGACGGATTCAGTCACCGGCAACGAGATGTCTCCAGCGAAGCGCCGCCCAATCGGCGAATCGTGCAGAGGGACGTAGTGGAACACAGTCTTGATGTGAGCGCCGGCCATGTGAGCAATGAAGCGCTGCCGTTGTTCCAGGTCTGGCGCAAGCGCCCAGAACAAATGCGCTGGGTGCTGCGTGTGCTGCGGCGGAGACGGCAATCCGAACCCGCTATCCGATGCCCAACTGGCGAGCGATGTCGCATATGTCTCCCACACTGACATCCGTTGTTGCTGGATGTCGTCGAAGGCCTCGAGTTGGGCTGTGAGGAACGCTGCGAGCAGATCTGACGGCAGATAGCTCGAACCGATGTCGACCCAGGTGTACTTATCGACCTGTCCGCGGAAGAAACGGCTCCGGTTCGTGCCTTTCTCCCGAATCACCTCCGCACGCTCGTGCAGTTGCGGGTCGCTCACCAACAGCGCACCGCCCTCGCCGCACTGGATGTTCTTCGTCTCGTGAAACGACAGTGTCGCCATCGCCCCGATCGAGCCAAGGGCTCGGCCACGATAGGTGGCACCGAGTCCGTGAGCGTTGTCTTCGATGACCGGGACTCCATGGCGGTCAGCAATCGCCAGGATCTCATCCATCTCACAGGCGACGCCGGCGTAGTGAACCACGACGATCGCCTTCGTGCGGTCGGTGATCGCCTGCTCGATCAACGATTCATCGATGTTGTGTGTGCCGTGCTTGATGTCGACGAACACCGGACGAGCGCCTCGCAGCGCAAAGGCATTGGCAGTTGACACGAAGGTGAACGAAGGCATGATGACCTCGTCGCCTGGCTGGAGATCCAACAACAGAGCCGTCATCTCCAAGGCATGTGTACATGACGTGGTCAAGAGTGCAAACGGCACCCCGCAGATCTCGGCCAACATACGCGAGGCCTCACGCGTGTAGAACCCGTCGCCAGACAGGTGACCGCGCGCGACGGCGTCCGCCATAAGGGCCGCTTCCCTTCCGGTCGTGTACGGGCGATTGAACGGGATAGCGGTCACGCCGTCTCCATCTTTCTCAATTGGCAGATCACGAGCCGGAGCTGCGAACGACGACGTTTCGGGTGAACATTTGCAGCAGATCGTAGCCATCCCACATTCGCTCGAACTGGAGCGCCTCGCCCACCGGCACCATTCGATCGATCCCTCGACCACCGAGCCGACGTGCGAATGAGAGCAACTCTTCCCGTGAGACGCCGAAGTGGGACAGCGTCTGATCCTTTCGCCGAATGTGAGGCGCCAACGCCCCAAGCGCTTCGAATCGCAACTCGATGAACCCGCCGCTTCCGAACCAGCCCCGAGTGATCTCGGTATCCCCCACCAACAACACCCGTTCGTGGCCGATGTCGAGGGTGGCTGTCTCGCTCTCGAGGACCATGCCGTACGCCGACACGCGTCGCTCGATCGCCATCGCCGCTTCGCCGCCCATTCCCCTACCGGCGAGAGACTGGTCGAGGGCTGAGAACAAGCGTTCGCGGGCCCGGTCGATGTCAGCGTCAGAACCGATCCAGACGATCGCCCTCGGCGATGAGCAGGCCGCCTGATCGAACCACCACACGTCGTTCTGAAAGCGAACAACCAGATCGTCCATCGCTGGCTCGGGCAGCCCTGCGACCGCAGCCGCTCCGAAGGCCACCATCGAAAAGCGGTCCGGGAACGTGATATCCGTCGCGGCCGGCGAAAGCGGATGACTTCTGATCGATTGCACAGCCTGGTCCCCACCCCAAATTACACGGACGTCGCACCAGCGTGACAGCAGCGGGAACGCTGGCGACTCGTGGTCGAAGGAGACGAATCGTTGCGTCCGCGCAACCTCCGGGTCGGACTCGGCGAATGCACTGGCCATTTGCTTCGCAATGACAGCGGCGGCGCCTGCGGATCTGGCCGAAAGCCGGACGAAGTTCGTATTGCCGCAGATGGCAGACAATGCCCATGAGTAGACAAACACCGTGTCGACATTGGACGGCGGAACGTGGAACACGTTGCCCCGAGGCATACGCAGGGAACCACTTGAACCCTCGGATGCGATTGCCGCCAGACGCCGCAGTTCGGCCTTCCGAAGGAAATAGCCGAGCGATGCGAGTTCGGGATGGGCGCGGGTGACGCTGGGGGTGAGCAACCGGCTCGCGAATCGAGCTATGAAGTCGAGGATCCGCGGATCCGCAACAGTCAATCTCGAATCTGCAGATTCGTTGATCAGCCATGAGGGGTCGATGTCGGCTGGGACCGGGAGAACTTGCCTCACGATCGGGACGCGAACGTGTCGCTGCAGCCACGAGCCTCCGCTCGCGGCAGCCGTCCCTTGACGATGAACCGCTTTCCCATCCAGGCATTGTCGTCTCGGCCGACGATCACCCCAAGATCCTCGGTCAACAGTGAATGCCCGGGATAGCTGCGAGGCGACAGGCTCACTGTCTGGATGAGACCGACGGTGCCGTCGGGTACCGGTTCAAATGTCACCGGATCGCGGATGATGATGTCTGCAAATGATGGGCAGCACAAACTGCCGTCGCCTTCGGGCGACTCGAGATAGATCGTTCCGATCTGCTCGACCATGCCGTAGAAGTTGTAGATCTGCCGAAGTCCGAAACGGCTGGCGAGTTCCGAGCGAAACACAGTCGCATCCACGGCCTGCTCCTGCATCTTCTTCCAGCCGCCTGAGTGGATGAGAACACCGTTCGAGAGGTCCACGTCACCGAGTTCGCCTGCCTGGCGCAGGTACTCCCACGCCATGAACGTGAAGCCGAAGATCAGGAACGGCTTCGTCCCGAACTGGCGCAGGAACTTGCGCACGGCTTCACCGTCGAACGCGAGGTCGTCATCGAGCGCAAAGGCATACTTTCGCCCGAAATTCATCATCCCCAGAACACCGGCACCGCGAGCAGAGAAACTCTTTCCTCGCGTCACCGACTTCGAGTCGATCACTAGCATCGGCAATCGCTGCGGGCCGAGCACCTGCCCGAGCGTGCGGGCGAGGAGGCTCGAGTGCATCGATGCGGCGTCGACGTCGAGAGCGATCCGGCTGACGCTGGCGCCTGTCGTGCCGCTCGAGGTCAAGACCCTGAAGACCGCATCATCCGGAATGGAACGAAGATCGTGCTCCTTGAAGAGCCGAACCGGCAGCCAGGGCAGCATGTCGATCGGGCCGCCTTTGCCGACGCTGAGCCGATTGCAGAGTCGATCGTAGGGGACGCAGCTGCGGCGATGATGATCCGTCAGCTCCCACAAGGCTTTGCCGAGCTGCGACTCCTTGTCGCGCTGACTGATCCCGTACACAGGTTGGTCAAGCACGCCCAGATTCATCGCCAATACGCTATCCGGAGGCCATCCGTTGCACCGCCTGATAGTCGATCTTGCCACTCGGAAGCAACGGGAGTTGATCGACAGCCATCGCTGTAACGCCCGAAGAGTGGACTCCGATTCGGGAGGATATCGACTTCTTCAAGACAACAAGATCGATCTCGCCCTCTGCTATCAGGACCAGCTTGTCGTCGAGGGCTACAGCCACGGCGCTCACACCGACGTCGCGGAGCATGCTCTCGACATCGTCGAGGTTGACCCGTTCCCCGAACACCTTGGCGATCCGCTTCGACCGCCCCGTTAGCCAGAGATATCCATCGTCGTCGAGGAAACCGCGGTCGCCCGTTGCCAGGTGCCCGAGCAATTCATCTCCGAGCGAGAGGTCGTCCGCGTTGTCGGCATAGCCGTCCATCACATTCGGGCCGGAGAAGATCACGTCACCCTCCAAACCTCGATCGACGGTTCGACCGTCGACCACGATGTCAATCGTGCCGGGCGAGAGGGGTCGCCCCACGCTTCCCCAGCGCGCCGGCAGTTCTTCGGACGGCATGATCGCGAGCCGGGCAGTACCTTCGGTCTGTCCGTACATGACGTAGAAGCGGCCACCAACTGAGCTCATCAACTCGTGAAAGTGTTGCTGGAAGGGGATCGCCAGCTTTCCGCCCGCCTGGGTGAGTGTGCGCAGTGTCGGGTGATCGGTCGGAGCGAATCCGAGGCGTTTGAGAATCTGATAGCTATACGGCACCCCGGCCAACGATGTGCAGCCAGCTTGGTCGAACGTATCCCAGAATTCTCTCGAAAGGATGCTGTCGAACGTCAGTGCCACTCCGGCGCCACTGAAGAGGTGCGAGTTCAGCACCGACAAGCCGTAGCTGTAGAAGAGCGGTAATGAGGTCGGGGCGATCTCGCCGCTGGAGATTCCGAGCGTTTCCGCGATCGATGTTGCGTTGCTCAACACCGCAGCCCTGCTCAACCGAACCATCCGTGGAGATCCGGTGGAACCCGACGTCGGTAGAAGAAGCGCGATCCGCTCGTTCACCGGCGCCGCCGGCAAATCCGCCATCTGCCACCGACGGGCTCCAAGGCCGAAGCCGTGAAGTGGTCGGCTGACGCCACCCACGAGGGCTGGCTGATACACATCGGCCAGACGTTGGACGACGTCGGCTGCTGCACCTGGATCGATCAACGCGACAGCCCGTCCCGTCTGAAGAGCAGCCAGATAGGTCGTCACCGATTCCAGATCGGGCCGCATTGCCAGCAAGAGCAGGCCATCGTTGGCCGTGATCAGCGTCGCGGAAACGAGGTCGATTTCGCGCCGGAGGTCATCGCCGGTGTGCCACACACCGTCCGCGAACAAAACCGCCCGGGGACCGCCGAGGATGAGATCAGGTTGCTCAGCCAACAAGACCACCATCAACCCCGATGACCTGGCCGTTCACGAACCTGCTGGACTCACCCAGCAAAAAGCTCACGACATCTGCAACATCTTCTGGTTGGGCCAAGCGACCGAGGGGCGTTCGATGCACCACGTCCACGCGCTGCGACTCGCTCATCGAACTCAACATGTCGGTCTCGACGTAGCCCGGTGCTACGGCATTCACGCGGATACCCAGAGGACCCAACTCCCGAGCGGCAGGAACGACGAGACCGTGAACTGCCGCTTTCGTCATCGAATACAACGCCTGCCCAGCGACGCCGGCACCGGCCATGACTGAACCCACCAAGACCACCGACGGCCTTTCACCGCGTCGCAGCAGCTTCACCGCGGCCTGGACAGTGCGGAACACGCCAACACTGTTCGTGGAAAAGAGTCGTTGCACCTCGTCGTCGGACACCATTCCGATCGGCGAACCTGAGTGTGCTCCGGCGTTGACCACGAGCCCATCGAGACGTTTGTAGACCGAATGAACTTCTCGAATCAGCGCGCTCAAAGACATCGGATCGTTCTGTTCGAACTGCAAACCCACTGCTTCTCCGCCATGTTCAGCGACGAGTTCGGTTGCTACCTCCGACGCTGCAGCGCCATCCCTGGCAGTGATGATGACTTGGCTACCGATCGCCAGTTCTCGGCTCGCACAGGCACGGCCGATGCCTCGACTACCTCCGGTGATCAGAACAACCCGGGCGTCTGCCGACATCAGTCGAGCGAGACGCCATGCTTGTCGAGCAGATCGACCGCCTTCGCGAAGCTGCTCATGTCGATTACTTCCTGCGTCTCGAGCATGACGTCGAACACGTCTTCGATCTCGGAAACCAGCACCATGTGAGCAACCGAGTCCCACGCTTCGATCGAGCGATAGGTGAGCGAGTCGACGATCTCGCCGTCGGGAAGTTCCAGTGCGGAGCGAAACGCTTTGCGGAGATCGTCGGTCGACGGCATACGTCATCCTTGCAGGAGATTGTCGGGCGGGGCAGAGGCTAGCCGTCTGCGCCGAAGTTGAGGGGCGGACGAGTTCTCTCCTGGGCGGCGGTCCACCTGAATTCACGTCGCTAGAGTGATCCCCCGTCCCGGCCAGGTCGGCCCAGCGTTTGCGGTAGGAGCCGATGAAAAGCTTTGACGCCAAGTACGACGAAGCCCTTTTGACCGGCACGACGATCGTCGTGCCGGTGTACAACGGTGCGCCGACAATTGCCGATCTCGCCCGCAGAGTGACCGAAACGATGGTCGGTGCCGGTGATTGGGAATTGGTCTTCGTCGTGGATGGGAGCCCAGACGACAGTTGGGGAGTGGTCGAGCGATTGGCATCGCAGTTCGGTCATGTCCGAGGAATCAACATGTTCCGCAACTTCGGACAGCACAATGCGTTGCTCGCCGGGATCCGCAGCGCCCGATTCGACGTGGTCATCACGATGGACGACGACCTCCAGCATCGTCCCGAAACCATTCCGGTGATGCTTGCGGAGCTCACCGATCAGGTCGATCTCGTCTACGGACACTCCCCGGATGAAGAGCACGCATCCTGGAGGAACGCCACCAGTCGCATTGCAAAGGCAGCGATGGGTGCATCTATCGGCGGCAAGATGGCCCGCGATTCGAGCGCTTTCCGCGCCTTTCGAACATCGCTTCGAACCGGTTTCACACGCGTTGAAGACCCCTACGTCTCTATCGATGTTCTGCTCTCGTGGGTGACCACCCGGTACACGACCGCGGTGACACCGATGGATCCCCGCCTCATCGGTGAGTCTGCGTACACGTTCCGAAAGTTGATCCGGCACACGGTCAACATGGTCACCGGGTACAGCACCAAGCCGCTGCGGTTCGTGACGTGGCTGGGCTTCTGCATGGCATTGTTCGGCTTCGGCGTGCTGGTCTATGTCATTGCTGTCTACGCACTTTCGGATTCGGACGTCCCGGGGTTCGCCTTCTTGTCGTCGTTGATCTCGATCCTCGCGGGGACGCAACTGTTCGGACTCGGCGTGATCGGCGAATATCTCGGCCGGATGCACTTCCGGTCGATGCAACGACCGCCATACGCCGTTAGACAGATCGTCGGCGATCGAAGCGGTCCCTCCGACTCATGACCATCGCCAGGCACGAATTCAACACCGTTTGGTGGGGGAAACCCGTTGGTATCTCCACCGACCGGGCACTGCTGACCATGCCCGACGATGAGCTCGACAAAATGGTCCTCGACTACGACTGGATCGAAGTGCGATGCCCATTGAACGAGATTCCGGCGGCGTGGCTCGGTCCGAACAACGGATTCCAGTATGTCGATGCCCAGCTGAGCTATCGGGCTCCCCTTCGCCATCTGGCCCCACTGTCCCCGGCGACGTCCCTCATTCCAGCCACAGATCGCCCCCTCGGCGGCCTCGACGATCTCGCACCGTTCTCGTCGGAACGGTACGCAAAGCTTCCCGGTGTCACTGCGGAGCGTCTCGCAGCCCGATACCGGAGGTGGGCGAACGACCTCGTCGCTGCTCATCCGGACTGGTGCGCCGCAGTGCTCCACGAAGGGCAACCTGCCGGGTACATCTTCGGTGCGCCAGACGGTCGATCGGCCAACTTCGTGCTTGCCGCATCGTCAGTCGAGGCGACGACTCCTGGGCTCGTCATCTATCTCGCAGCTGCGCACTTCTTCGCCGGAAAAGGTGCTGCCCGCATGGCTTCAGCCTTCAGTTCGACCAACGTCGGCGCGCTCAATGCTCATGTCGCGCTCAGGTGTCGATTCGACAAAGCAACCGGAATTTGGATCCGAATGACTCGCTGACGGCACCATCACGCACGTGACTT
>Ga0105047_10005548_pt1 | contig 21593 bp, 22 predicted proteins | sample MAT04_FD_78384 | JGI IMG/M metagenome (GOLD analysis project Ga0105047, IMG submission 78384) | Freshwater microbial communities from Lake Fryxell liftoff mats and glacier meltwater in Antarctica - MAT-04 (megahit assembly) | ecosystem: Environmental > Aquatic > Freshwater > Ice > Liftoff... | reverse complement strand
GGTGCGCGTCTCATTGAGACCCACATTTTTGACCAGCAAATGCGAGCGCGGCTGGGCGGCGGCAGCGATCAGCCAGAAAGCTGCGCTGGAAATATCGCCAGGCACCTGGAAGTCGCGCGACTCGGGCGTCAAGCCGCCGTGGATCGACACCGTGAGTTCGTTCTTCTGCGGGCGCACGAGGAAATACTCGAGCATGCGCTCGGTGTGATTGCGGCTCTGCGTGGGCTCAGTGACGCTGGTCTTGCCCCTGGCAAACATGCCGGCGAGCAGCACGGCGCTCTTGACCTGCGCGCTGGCCACGGGGCTGGCGTATTCGATCGGCTGCAAATCGCCGCCTTCGATGACCAGCGGCGGGCGGCCGTCTTTGCCCTCCGCCGTGATCTTCGCGCCCATCTTGAGCAGCGGCTCCATCACCCGGCGCATCGGCCGCTTGGAGAGCGAGGCGTCGCCGACCAGCCGGCTGCGGAAGGGCAGGCCGGCGAGCAATCCGGCAAGCAGGCGCATCGTGGTGCCGGAGTTACCGCAGTCGATGTCGTTCCGAGGCGCGCTGAATACCCGGCGTTTGCCGTGGACGATGAGCGTGGTTTCGTCCGCGTTTTCGATCGCGATCCCCAGCGCGCGCATCGCCGCCACCGTGCAGAGACAGTCCTCGCTGGGCAGAAAGCCCCTGATCACGCAGGTGCCGTTGCTCAAGGCGGCCAGTATTACCGCTCGATGGGAAATGCTTTTGTCGCCGGGGACTTCGAGTTCGGAATGGATGGTGGGGGCGCGGCGGATTTTCCAGTCAGGCATGCGGAGTTTTCGGGAGCCGCAGCAGGTCGCGTTGCGCTTTGGCTTGGGTGAGGAATTCGGTCATCGGGGCGTCGTGACCGAGGAGTGTTGTGATTTCGCGGAGTTTTTCAATCATCGCTTCCGCCGCGGTCCGAACGGCGGCCTGATTGCTGCGCAAAATCTCCGCCCACATCGCCGGCGGGCCTGCGGCGACGCGCGTGGTGTCGCGAAAACCGGGGCCCGAAAAATCGAAGGCCCCGGCGTTTTTTCCGCCAACCACATTGACGAGCGTGGCGGCGAGGAGATGCGGCAGGTGGCTGATCAGCGCCACGACTTCGTCGTGCGCGGCGGGTGCAAGCTCGAGCACGCGCCCGCCGAGTTTTTCCCAGAAAGCATGCACCGCGACGACGGCCTCGGGATCGGATTGCCCGTCGGGCGTGACAATGCAGGCGGCCCCATCGAACAGCCCGGCCCGAGCAGCCGCGAGGCCCGTCTGTTCGGAGCCGGCCATGGGATGGCTGCCGACGAACCGCCCGCGCGTCGCGAAAATGGCGCGAAGTTCATCCACGACCGGCGCCTTCACGCTGCCGACATCGGTGACTATGGCGCGCGGCAAAAGCAGCGGCGCAATCTGCCGGGCCAGCTCGCCCATCGCCCCGATCGGCACGCACAACACGATGAGGTCCGCGCCTTCGACCACGACCGCCAGATCCGTGGAGACGACATCTGCCAGGGCGCGCTTTTCCATCTCCGCCACGGCTGCGCCGCGCCGCGCCCAGGCGGCCACATGAAATCCCCCAGCCCGTCGCGCCGCGAGCGCGATGGAGCCGCCGAGCAAGCCGGGGCCGAGGATCGCGAGTCGTGTCATGGGGCGGGAAAAAAGCCCGGCCCGCAGGCGCGGAGGCTTGCGGGCCGGGCTGAAGATTCAGCGGATGTCGCGCGTTACGGGACGAGGAAGCTCTTCCCCGAATACGGATCTTTCACTTCCGTGCCTGGAGGAAAGCCGCGCACATCGATGTAGCCCTTGTACTGGTCGTAAGGGCTGAAGACGAAGCCGGGCTTGCCGGGAACCGGCTTGGCGTAAGGAATCTCGCCCACTTTCACCGGTTGCTCCGGCACCGCGGGCGGCGGTTTGTTTTCGGTCGGCGGTTTGGGCTCGGCGGGTGCCTGCTCGGGCGGCGCTTCGGTCACCACCGTATCAGTGGGGGGCGGAGGTGCGTGAAAGCCTGATTTTTTCGAGGGCCGCCGGGGCGGTTCGTCCACACAGGCTCCGAAGAGCGCGAGGGTCAGGGCGAGGGCTGCCGGAACGAGGAGTCGCTTCATAAGTTGGCGTGGCTATTAACGAAGGGGCGCGAGCGTGACAATGGAAATTTCCCGCACCGTGCTTTGGCGGAGTTTCCGTTTTATCCCGCTTTGAGGACGCGTAAATCGCTCCGCAGTTGCTCATCGAGCGTGGCGATCATCGCGGCTGGGGCTTCGAGGGCGGCCATTGCACCGGCTTCGGAGATCGTCGTCAGGGTGCTCGTCGGGAGCATGCGCTGCAAACGAAAGGCCCGGCCTTCGGGCTCGGGAGTCCGTCCTTCGCCCCAGAGCACCGTCACCGGCAGCAACAAGGTGCGCCAGCGCGCTTCGAAATCGAAGTTCAGGGCTCCACTCAGCCAGGCAAGGGCGGCATGCTCGGCGGACGGTTGCTGCGCGCAGGTGCCGAAAACGTCGATCATTTCCTCGGTCACGAGCGCGGGGTCGAGGAAAACGGCTTTCCGCAGCCAGGTGGCCACGGACGAGCGGGTCGAGAGATGATTGCGGTAGAGGAAACGCGCCAGCAACGGCGCGCGGTAGAGCACTTTCGACCACCAGGTCAGCGTGTGCCCGCCGAGGTCGCCGGTGCCATTGGGCATGTGCAGGATGAGGCGGGAGACGAGTTCCGGGTGCTGCGCGGCGAGGAGCACGCAGAAGCCCGCGGAAAGCCCGCTGGCCACGAGTATGGGCGGTTGTTCCCAATCGTGGGCGCGCAGCAACTCCGCGAGCATCCGCGCGTAGTCCGCCGCCGTGAAAGGCACGGCTGGGCGCGCGGATTCGCCGAAGCCGACGAGGTCGAGCGCGAGCACCCGGTAGCGCGCGGAGAATTCGGGATAGACCTTCGACCACTCGTAGGAGGACGCGCCGAGCCCGACATTGTGGACGAAGATGAGCGGCTGTCCGCGGCCGGATTCGTGATAGACGACCTGCCCGAGGCTGGTGTGGAGGACTTTCGTAACAAAGACCGCCGATGAGATCGTGTCCGGAACGCGGCGTTTGGTCGGTGGACGCAACGCGTACTTCAGCGCCACGAGAATCGCGCCGAGCAGGCCTGCACCCACACCGACACGCCAGACATGTTTTGGTTTGATCGGGACGTCGGAGATGCTCACAAAAAATGGAAAGCCACGAGCCTTGATACGCACTGATGTCGCGCGTGTCCCAAGAAGATTTTCAAAGTCCTCCCACCGGACGGCATTCCGCCCGCCGGACAGGGCGGCCGATCACTGGGCAGCGGCATACTTCACGAGAGCAACCCGCAAAAAATCCCCGGGGGCCACGCCGCCGAGGTCGTCGCCGAACGTCAGAACTCCAAGCGCACGCTGCCGCTGCCCTTGGCGATCTGCCCGATGACCCGACCGTTGGTCAGCTTCAGCGCTTCTTCGCGGTGAGCCGCGGAGACGATCACGGTCATGCCGATGCCCATGTTGAAGACTTGATACATCTCGGTCTGGTCGATTTTTCCGCCCAAGCGGATGTGTTCGTAGATCGCGGGCACTTTCCACGACTTCGTGTCAATAACGGCGTCCATCGTCTTCGGCAGGACGCGGGGAAGATTGTCGATCAGGCCGCCGCCGGTGATGTGGGCGAGGCCCTTGACCACTCCGGCCGGCAATTTCGCGAGCAGCGGTTGGTAGTTCTTGTGCACGCGCAACAGTTCGTCGCCGAGGGTCTTCGCGACGCCGGGCAGTTGGCTCGAGAGTTTCAGCCCCATTTGCTCGAAAAGAACTTTGCGGGCGAGCGAGTAGCCGTTGGTGTGCAGCCCATTGGCGGGGAGGCCGATGATGACGTCGCCGACTTTGATCTTCGATCCGTCGAGCGCTTTCGCGCGATCGACGACGCCGACGACCGTCCCCGCGAGGTCGTACTCCCCGCGCTGATACATGCCGGGCATCTGGGCAGTTTCGCCGCCGATGAGCGCGCAACCGGCTGCCTTGCAGGCTTTGGCGAAGCCTTTGATCAACTGCGCGAAGACCGGCGGGTCGAGTCGCTCACCGCCGATGTAGTCGAGAAAGAACAACGGACGCGCGCCGACGACCGCGATGTCGTTCACGCAGTGATTGACGAGGCACTGGCCGACGGTGTCGTGCTTGTCCGCGGCGAAGGCGATCTTCAGCTTCGTGCCCACGCCATCAACGCTGGACACGAGGACCGGCTCTTTCATCCCCTTGAAGTTCGCACGGAAAAGTCCGCCGAAACCGCCGATCTTGCCGAGCACCTCGGGGCCGTGCGTGCCTTTGACGAGGGCGTGGATGCCGCTCTTGATGCGATTGCCGAGGTCCACATCCACCCCGGCTGCGGCGTAAGCTTTCTTTGATTTCTGGGTCGTAGCCATCTCTGCGTCTTTACGCGTCTGCGGTTGCGGGAATCTGGTCGAAAAGCTCCGGATGATCGTCATCCGCGAGCAGATTGGTACGATGCGCGCGGCGCTCCATGATGAATTTGTCGAGGCTCGGATCGACGGGCACCGGGTAATGGCCGTTGAAACACGCGAGGCAGAATTTGTTCTCCTCCTGCCCGGTCGCGCGGACCATTCCGGGCACGTCGAGGTAGCCGATGGAGTCCGCACCGAGGTAGTCGCGGATCTCGTCGAGCGTGTGTTGATTGGCGATGAGTTTCTCGGGGTCGGGAAAGTCGATGCCGTAGTGGCAGGCGTGTTTGTGCGGCGGGCACGAGATGCGCATGTGGACTTCCTTCGCGCCGGCCTCGCGCAGGTTTACGACGCGGGCGCGGGCGGTGGTGCCGCGGACGATCGAGTCGTCCACGACCACGACGCGCTTGTCGTGGACCGCTTCCTTGATGAGGTTCAACTTCACCCGCACGTTGAAATCGCGGATCAACTGCGTGGGCTGGAGGAAGGTGCGCCCGATGTAGTGGTTGCGCACGAAGGCGTGGTTGTAGGGAATGTTCAACTCCTCGGAAAATCCCAGCGCGGCATAGTTCCCGGAATCCGGCACGGGCACGACGAGATCGGCCTCCACCGGGTGCAGCCGCGCCAGTTCGCGGCCCATCTCCGTGCGAACGCGGGCCACGTTGATGTCGTTGATGATCGAATCCGGGCGCGCGAAATAGACGTACTCGAACATGCAGAAGGCCCGCCGTTCCGTCCTGAACGGAAACTCCGAGCGCACGCCCTTCTCGTCGATGATCACCACCTCGCCCGGCTCGATCTCGCGCACGAACTCGGCGTGGATGAGATCGAAGGCGCAAGTCTCGCTCGAGAGCACCCATGCGCCTTCGAGCTTGCCCAGCGAGAGTGGTCGAAACCCGAACGGATCGCGCACGCCGATGACCTCGCGCTCGCTCATCACGACGAGCGAATACGCGCCCTCAATGCGGCGGAGCGCCGCGAGCACGCTGTTCGCGCCGTTTGGCTGGGCGAGCAGATGGAGGATGATCTCGCTGTCCACCGTGGTCTGGAAAATCGAGCCGCGGTGTTCCAGTTCATCGCGCAGCACGCCGGCATTCACGAGGTTGCCGTTATGCCCGATGGCCAACTGCCCGCGACCGGTGCTGAACATCAGCGGCTGGGCGTTGAGCAGCGTGGAAGAACCGGTCGTCGAATAACGCACGTGCCCGATCGCGCGAGTTCCCTTCAGCCGTTCCAAGTCGGTGGCCGAAAACACCTGCGAGACGAGCCCCATGTTCACATGCCGCACGAAGGGCGTGTTCGGCCCGGTGGCGGTCACGATGCCCGCGCTTTCCTGTCCGCGATGCTGCAAGGCGAACAGCCCGTAGTAGGTCAGGACGGCAGCGTTCGGGTGGCCGAAAACGGCGAAAACGCCGCACTCATGGGTAGGTTTGTGATGCTTCACGCGGGTCGGGCGAAGCGGGAGACTAGCGGGATGACCCGACCGGTCAAGCGGCCTGCTCGGAAATCCAGAAACCGCCTCTTTGATTTCGGAACTCCAGATCGTCCCGGTGTATTTGCCCTGCGAATACCGCACGTTGACCCGCTCGCCCACCCTCAGCTTTTCCCACTCCGCACGTTGCATCAGGACGTTGACCTTGCGCAGATCCGCGCGGATTTCGACCAGCACCCGCCACTGCTCTTCAGACAACTGGTGCTCCTGTCGCACCGCTTCCCCCGCGGGAGCGGCGGGGATGTATTCCCTGGCAATCACCACCGCCTCGCCGCCCTTTTTCACACCGCCGGCGACGCCAAGCAGGACCACGATGGCGCGGCGCGAAGGATGGAACTTGCGGCGAAAATGGAAGCAGCCATGGCGGATCGGGAGGCGGATAATCCCATCCGCTCGCGGCGAGGAATGCAATGCCCGCTTCGGTTCTCCGACGCCGCTACTCGCGCACGTCTTCGACATAACGTACAATCCGAAAGCCGATCGGCAGGCCAACCGTGCCGAGCGCCTCGTCATAGTGAAAACCGCCGGTGCCGCCGCCGAGCATCTCGAAACGTGGGATGGACCGCCCACAACTGCACGTCCACTTCCGCCGCATTGCCACTCCCGGTGTCCACCTTTTGGTTATCGAGAAAGATCGGTTTGGAGACAGTGACGGAGAGGCCGAGCAACGAGACGATGCTGCCGACCTGATCCAGCGTCGCACTGAGCGCCGGGACGATCAGCCCGTTGTTATTCTGTTTCCATCCGCCCCAATTGCCGAACGACGGGCCGGTCGATTGCGTGCCAACTCGCTCGCCGGGCTACACTTCAAACTCATCCGCAAAATACGGGCAGTTTCATGATTCACAGCCCATGAAGAATGCAATTCAAGAGCCCGGCAAAGGGCTGCGCAACAAAACCATTTGGAGCGGTTAAAGAATGTCGTGGCGGCTGTAGAGGCGGCTCGGTCCCGCTCCGCGGGGCGTGCCGCCTGGCGGGTGGCGTGCGGACGATGGCGGCACGTCCGACGGACCGAGCCGTCTCTCCATCCGCACCGGCTGCGTCATTTTTTCAACCACTCCAAAGTCGCCAGAGGCGACCACTGCGGAGCTGCCGCAAAACCAGGAAAACGGCTACGCTTGCATCGCCCGCGCGATGCTGTCGTGCCAGGCGTGATGCAGCTCGGTCAGCGACCAGGCCAGCGCCTCGCCGTTCGCCGTGATCTTCACCAAATTGCCACCGACCACGCCGAGTTTGCAGGCGGGAATGCCGCGGAGTTCGAGCAACATCAGGACGGCCGCGACATGGGTCGGATTGGTGCTGAGAACGATGCGGCCTTGGGTTTCGTTGAAGAGAAGTTGATCCAACCGAAGGCCGGCGGCGGTGATTTCGACGGTCGCACCGAACTGCTGCGCCGGATCGGAGAGACACGATTCGGCGAGCGCCACGGCGAGACCGCCCTCGCTGCAATCGTGGGCGCTTTTCACGAGACGCGACTTAATCAGTGCGCGGACGGCGTCGTGGACGGCGCGCTCGTGGGCGAAGTCGAGCGCCGGCACCGGGCCGAGTTTCAGACCGTGGACGGCCTTGAGGAAGTGGGAGGCGCCGAGTTCATCGCCGAGACCGCCGACGAGCAGGATGGCGTCGCCCGCCGTCTTGAAGTGCGAACTGGTGACGTGGCGCTCGTCCTCGATGATGCCGACCATCCCGACCGTCGGGGTCGGGTCGATGGCCGCGGCGGGGCTCTCGTTGTAGAGGCTGACGTTGCCACCCGTCACCGGCGTGTCGAACGCGCGGCAGCCTTCGGCGAGACCTTCGACGGATTCGCGGAGCTGCCAGAAATTCTCCGGCTTGTGGGGATTGCCGAAGTTCAGATTGTCGGTCACGGCGAGCGGCACCGCGCCGCTACAGGCGAGGTTCCGCGCGGCTTCGGCGATGGCGATGCGGGCTCCCTGGCGCGGGTCGATGGCGCAGTAGAGCGCATTGCAATCGCTGGTCGCGGCGAGGATTTTGTTCGCCTCGCGGACGAGGAAAACCGCGGAATCGGAACCGGGCAGGACCATCGTGCCGGCGCGAACGGTGTGATCGTATTGGCGATAGACCCAGTTCTTCGACGCGATGCTCGGGTGCGCGAGCAGCGTGAGGAGGGCGGCGCGATTGTCCGTCTCGGGCAGCTTCGCCAGATCGAGATCGGCGGGCGCGGGCTTGGCCTTGGCTTCACGACTGTAGAGCGGCGCTTCATCCGCAAGCTGGCGCGCGGGAATTTCCGCGACCTCCACGCCGTTGTTCAACACGCGCATCATGCCGTCGTCCTTGACCACGCCGACTTCGGCGTAGGGCAGATCCCACTTCTCGAAGATATCCACGACGGTCTGCTCGTGGCCCTTCTTGACGATGATCAGCATGCGCTCCTGCGACTCGCTGAGCATGATCTCGTACGGCGTCATGCCGGTCTCGCGCTTGGGGACTTTGGCGAGGTCGATCTCGACGCCGGTTCCGCCGCGGCTCGCCGTCTCGCACGTCGAGCACGTCAGGCCGGCAGCGCCCATGTCCTGAATGCCAGCGACCGCGTCCGTCGCGAGCAATTCGAGGCAGGCTTCAAGCAGCAGCTTTTCCTTGAAGGGATCGCCGACCTGCACGGCCGGCCGATCCTGCTTGGACTCCTCGGTCAATTCGCGCGAAGCGAAGGCCGCCCCCGCGAGGCCGTCGCGGCCCGTCTCCGCGCCGACATAAAACACCGGATTGCCGATGCCCCTGGCCGCACCGCGGGCGATCTGTTCGTGCTTGAGGATGCCGAGGTTGAAGACATTGACCAGCGGGTTGCCGTCGTAGCTTTCGTCGAAATAGATTTCACCGCCGATGGTCGGGATGCCGATGCAATTGCCATAGTGGGCGATCCCGGAGACGACGCCGGCAAAGAGGCGGCGGTTGGTTTTCACATTCGCGCCTTCGCCGGTGATCGGGCCGAAGCGGAGTGAATTGAGCGAGAAGACGGGCCGCGCGCCCATCGTGAAAATATCGCGGATGATGCCGCCGACGCCCGTCGCCGCGCCTTGGAACGGTTCGACCGCGCTCGGGTGATTGTGGCTCTCCATCTTGAACGCGATGCCCCACCCGTCCCCGATATCGATCACCCCCGCGTTTTCCTCGCCCGCCTTGACGAGCACGGTCGGCCCCGTCGTGGGAAATTTGCGCAGCTCGTTCTTCGAATTCTTATACGAGCAGTGCTCGCTCCACATGACGGAGAAAATACCCAGTTCGGTGAAGTTCGGGTCACGCTTGAGGATCGACTGGATGCGCGCGTATTCCTCCGGCGTGAGGCCGTGCTTGGCGATGAGGGCGGGTGTAATGGCGGGTTCGGCGGACATGGAAAATCAAGCGGCTTGGAGGACGCCGAGCGTGGTGAGAATGGACTCGAAAACGGTGCGGCCATCGACGCTGCCGAGGCGGGCGTCGCAGGCGCGCTCGGGGTGCGGCATGAGGCCGAAGACGTTGCGCCCGGCATTGACGATCCCGGCGATGTGCTCGGTCGAACCGTTCGGGTTGGCGGCGTCGGTCGCGGCGCCATTGGCGTCGGTGTAGCGGAGCAGGATGCGGCCGCTGTGATTGAGTTCACGCAAGGTCGCCGGATCGGCCACATAACAGCCTTCGCCGTGGGCGATCGGCAGCTTGAGCAAGGTTCCGGTGCGGGCGGTGTGGAGGAAAGGATTGGCCACATCCTCCACGCGGACGTGCTGGTGCTGGCAGACGAAGTGCAGCGAACGATTGCGGATCAGCGCACCGGGCAGCAGCCCCGCTTCGCAGAGGATTTGGAAACCATTGCAGGTGCCGAGGACGAGCGTCCCCGCGGCGGCGGCTTCCTTGACGGCTTTCATGATCGGCGAGAAGCGGGCGATCGCCCCGCAGCGCAGGTAGTCACCATAGGAAAAACCGCCGGGCAGGACGAGGAGATCGTAGCCGGCGACGGACGTTTCCTTGTGCCAGACGTAGTCGGTTTCGACTCCGAACTCGCGCAAAGCGAGCACACAGTCCTGGTCACAGTTCGAGCCGGGGAAGCGGATGACGGCAGCTTTCATGAGGTTATTTAAAGTCTTTTCCAAAAGGGGTCAGGGCGAAGGCCATCAGCTTTAGATGCTGTTTGGCAAAGGGGATTCCGATGATCGTGATCGCGAGGAACGCGGCGAAAACCAAGTGCGAGAGCGCCACCCAGATTCCCCCGAGAACGATCCAAAGAAGGTTGAAGACGGTGGACAGAAAGCTGTTCGACTGCGGCTTGTCGTAAATTTCCTTGCCGAAGGGCAGCAGGCTGAGGCCGGCCAGTTTGATCAGTTGCACGCCGAAAGGGAGGCCAATGATGGTCAGGCAAAAAAGCAGACCGGGAATGAGATAGCCGAGCGAGACGAAGATCCCGCCCAGAAGTATCCAAAGTATGTTGCCCAGGATCGTCATCGGAAAAGTCGCCCCGCCGATTGCTCAATCTTCCACGATCAACTGGTAGTCCTCGATCACCGGATTGCTGAGCAAATCGCGGCAAACTTCGTGGAGTTGTGCCTCGGTCTGCGTGCCGTCGAGTTCGAGTTCGATGAACTTGCCGACGCGGGCCGCTTTGACCGCCGAAAGACCGTGATGATGGATCGCATCGCGCACCGCCACGCCCTGCGGATCGAGCACACTTTGTTTGGGCAACACGATGACTTTGGCTTTCATAGGGCGGCCACACTAGGGGACGCCGCGCGCGGCTGCCAACGGGATTTTTTCCGCGCACCCCGCGCGCGAAATTGCCGGGTGACAAGCGCAACGCGGTCTGCTTATCGTGCCGCATGTTTTTGAAACACCGCCCGCTCGCGAGCTGCCTCGCGTTCGTTTGTTTATGCGCTTCCGCGGCTGGCCAGGCGGCCCCGCTCACCCCCGCGGAATTGTCCGGTGCGGCCCTGACCGACAGCCTTTCCATCCCGATGCCGGGCGAGTTCATGGCCGCGCTGAACAAGCTCGGCAAGCTCGACTGGACCACGAAATTCCGCCTGCCCATCGTCACCAACTACAGCAGCCGTCCGCAGGCCGCACTGAACCTCGGCGGCCTCATCGCCGACGGCTACATCGCCATCGAGGCGGAGGACGGCCAGCAGGTGAAAAACATCGGCAAGGACGTGCTTGCGCTGGCCAAGGTCCTGGGCGTGAGCAAGGACGTGGTCGAGCGGGCGAGCAGCATCGCGAGCTTCGCCGAGAACAGCCAGTGGGATCAGCTCAAGGAGGAACTCGAATCGACGCAGAATGAAGTGAAGACCGCGATGACCGAAGCCAAGGATCAGGATCTGGTCACGCTCATTACCGTCGGCGGCTGGCTGCGCGGGGTCGAGGCGATCAGTGGGCACGTCGCCGGGAACTACAGCGAACTCGGCGCCAAGCTGCTGCGCCAGCCGGGCATCGTCTCCTTCCTCAACAAGAATCTCGAAGCACTGCCGGAGAAGGTGCGCGAAGACGCCTCCGTGAAGATCACGCGCAAAAAGATGGCGGAGATCGAGAAGTTCATCGCCTTCCCGCTCGATAAGGCCCCGAGTGCCGACGACGTGAAGCAGCTCAACAAGCTCGCCATCGAAGCGATCAAGGAAATTTCCAAGAAACAAAAATGAAACGTCTCCTCCTCTCCCTCGCCTGCGCGGCGCTCGCCTCCGCGCCGCTGCGCGCGGCTTCCGACGACGAAGTGGCCGCCCGACGCACTGCGCTCGAAGTCGCCGGCGCGTTCACCAATGACGGCTTCAAGCTGCGCGACGGCAACTGGACCGGGGTCGTGGAAATCGGCAAGCCGATGGTCATCCAGGTAAATCTCTACGCCGGCAACCAATACTGGTTCACCCTCGGTTCCGTCCCGGCGGCGAAGAAACTGCTCGTCACGGTTTACGACGAAACGGGCCAGGCGATGGAGGTCGATCCCTATCAGGAGGCATCAGTCGCGGCGGCGGGCTTTTCTCCGCAGGCGAGCGGCTCTTATTACGTCAAGGTCGAGGAGATTGAGGGAACCGCGGCGGCCTTCTGCCTGATCTACAGCTACAAGTAGCCGATGCCTTCCGAATCCTCGAAAACCACGGAGAAGCTCGAAGGGCAGCGCGTTACGCAGTTCTCCATCTTCCTTTCCAATCGAGTCGGTGCCTTGCTCGACGTGGTGCGGGTCCTCAACGAACGCAACATCGTGGTCCTCGCGATCAGCGTGCAGGACTCGGCGGACACCGCCATCGTGCGCATCGTGGTCAGCGACCCGGAGAGCGTGCAGCAGATGTTCATCGAACACGCCATCGCCTTCTCGATCTGCGACCTCGTGGTCGTGGAACTCAAGGAAGGCGCCGTCGAACTCGGGCGCGTGCTCGCCGCGCTGCTCGCCGCGGAATGCAATATCTTCGGCAGCTACGCGCTCCTGACCCGCCCGCGCGGACGCACGGCACTCGCGCTGCACGTCGAGGACAACGAGTGCGCCATCGCGGTGCTTGAATCGCAGTCGTTCACGATCCTGAGCCAGTCGGATATTTCGCGCTGAAGCAGCAGTCAGGAAAGCCAACGCGCGGTCATTCCAACTCCACCCCCGCCGCTTTCACCGCCGCGAGCAGCGCCGCGTGATCGTCGTGGTGGTAATGATGCGCGTTGAAGCCGAGCGATCGGGCCGTCTCGATATTCGGCAGCAGGTCGTCGATGAAAAACGTCGTCGCTGGCTCGATCCCGAGCTGGCGCTGGGCGATTTCGTAGATTTCCCGACCGGGCTTTGAAGCCTTGGCTTCGTAGCTGTAGGTGCCGGCGGTGAAGCGCCCGAAAAACTCGTAGCGGCGGAAAATGTAGTCCCGGTGGATGTCGCTCGTATTGCTCAGCAGATAGAGCGGGAAGCGCCCGTGCAGTCGATCGAGGAGCGCGATCATCGGCTCGTTGGGCGTGAAGATATCCTCCCATGCGTCGATGAAGTCCGCCTCGGTGCCGCGGTAGCGCAGCACGTCGAAAACCCCGCGCAAAAAGGCCGCGCGATCGATCTGGCCGTCTTCGTAGCCGAGCTTGATCCGGTCGATCTGCGTGGTCGCTTCGATGGCGTCGTGGACCTCGCTCAGGGCGAGTGTCTTTTTCATGGCCACGGAGAAGTCGAACTTGAGGAGGACATTGCCGATATCGAAGAGGAAAGCGCGGATCATGAGGACGGCGTGTTTCGGATGTCGGGCCGCGCCTGTCAAGCGGGCAGCATGCTTGTCGCCACTGCGACCCTTCTGCCAGTGATCCCGCAGGCACGGCCCACAGACTGAGGTGATCCTGCGCTCCGAGGGCGCGGAGTTGGCGCGGGTCACCCTGCCGCCGGGCGAATACGTCATCGGGCGCAGTCCCGGAGATCTTCGCCGACACCACGCTCCTCTCGCGCCGGCACGCCCGGCGCAGCGTGCTGATCATGGACTCGGCCTGGCGAAAATCGTAGGCGGGGCTTCCCAGCCCCGCGTGGCGGGGAATGCGGGACTGGGAAGTCCCGCCTACGTGGCCAGCGCGCGCACCGCGCAGGGCGACACCCGCCGCACGGAAAGCACCGTGTTCGGCGGCGCCTGGGAAGATCACCGGCCAACCCCCTTCTCCGGCACCTCCTTCGCTCATTCGAGGACGAAGCGGGCGATCTGGAGGGCGGCGTCGGGGCGGCTGAGTTCGGTGATGTTGGCTTTCCACAGACGCCATTCCGCGCCGCCGTTGGCGAAGAGTTGCTCGATCTGCTTGGCGAGGGCGTCCGGGTTCGGGCAGAGGGCGCCACACTGATTTTGGAAAAGAAGCTGGGCGTTCCCCTCTTCCTGACCGGGAACGACGCTGGTGATGAGCATCGGCGTGGCGGCGGCAATGGTTTCCTGGACGGCGGCTCCTCCGGCTTTGCCGATGAGCAGGTGGTGCGTCATGAGCAACTCGGGCATCTGGTTGGTCCAGCCGTGGATTTCCACGGGCTTCCCGGCGGTCGCGGCGACGGCTTCGATCTTGGCGCGCAGCTTTTCGTCGCGTCCGACGGTCACGGTGAGGTGGATGTCGGGGATGCGCAGGAGACGCTCGACGATCCGCGGAGCCTGGCCTTGGCCGGCATTGATCATGTAAAGGATGCGCGGCGGGAGGGGCGCAGGACGGACTGGGCGGTCGCGGGCAAACCGCGGCGGGACGGGGAAGCCGAGCGCGTGGACGCGGTTGGCATTGATGCCGGCGGCGACCATGACCTCGGCGGTGTCGTCGTTCGGGACGAGGAAGGTGTCGCTGGCGCAGCGATGCCAGATGCTATTGATGGTGATGGAGTCGGTGACGACGGTATGGAAAGCGAAGGGTCGCGTAGCGGCGCCCCCGGGATAGAGCTTTTCGAGGAGGTAGCCGTAAATGGGATAGACGGAGACGACGGCGTCGGGCTTGACGCTGGCCAGGTGCTCGGCGAGGTAGCGGCGCATCTTGCCGAGGAAGGGAACACTGAGTGCGCCGGTGGGCAATTTGTCGATCAGCGAGTAGCAGGCGGCCCAGATCCTGGGAGCGTGGTTGATCACGCCGAGATAGGCGCGGCGGCTGCGTTCGTAGGAAGCGCCACCAGTGACGGAGAAGAGGTCGAGAATCTCGGCCGCCGCGCCCGTTTCGGTAAAGGCGGTATGCAAGCCGCGGGCGGCGGCGTTGTGGCCCTCGCCATAGCCGGCGGTGAGGATCAGGACTTTCGGCATCGGCGGAGTGGATGCCCGGGCCCGCGGAAGGGCAAGCGACAAACGCGTGACAGAACGGACCGGATAAACATTTTTGCTTTCACGCCTCGACACTTGCTGGAGGGTGGCTTTAGTTTCCGACCGTCGCCGATTCCTACCCATGAAAAAATCTGCCTTCACCCTTATTGAACTGCTGGTCGTCATTTCCATCATCGCGGTCCTCGCCGGCATCGCACTGCCGGTCTTCGGAAAGGTCACGGAGAAAGCCCACGCCACGACGTGCATGAACAACCTGCGCCAGATCGGCATCGCCTCGGTGGCGTACCTGAGCGACAACGAGGATCGGATTTTCAAGTTGGGCGATAAGTGGCCGGAAATCCTGAATACCGATCCCGCGAGCACCTCTCCCGGAAAATACCTGCCCAACTGGAAGTCGTTTCGCTCGGCTTTTGACAAGCGCGGAGACGGTGTCGTCCCTCCTCCGGTAAGCTATGGGATCAACATCAATATCCTGACGCAAAGCAACGCGGACGGCGCCTTCGACGGTAACGTGGGCAAGATGGATGCCCCTTCGCAACTGATCTACATGGCCCCGGCCATGAGTGCGCCCCTGAAGTCCGGCACCACCGCCTTCACGGGAACGTCCGCCACCCCCACCACCCTCAATCCGACCAGCCTCTTCGGCGGCACCCATGGGAACTACAATCAGATCAATGCGCTCTATATGGACATGCATGTGGCCACGGTGAAGTTTGGCCCGACGGGCAATACGGACGCTTTCTCCAACGTGAGCGGAGACAGCGGGAACAAGCGCTGGAAGCCGAAGGCTCCGGTGCCCACTCCCTGATCTATCCTTCATCGGGGGGCCTTGAACTTGGATTCTCCGTGCCGGAACGATCAGTTGCGGTTGGATGGAAAATCGCCGAGACGCTGCTCGCTGATCGAACCCACGGCATCGTTCCGGCATAGAGGACGCACCGGCAGTCAGGATTAAACCGCAGATGGCCCAGATTCTCGGAATCCCCATCTGCGCCAGATGCGGTCGCTCCATCCTCTTCGTTGGAGTTTCGGCAATTTCTCTTACAACCCCTGCATCGTAAACAGGCTGCTGCGAAAGGCTTTGAAAAGCGGCGGGTAGTCGGCGGCACGGGCTGCAAACTGGAATCGGAGTTGTTCCTTGTCGCGCGGCATGAAGAGGACATTCAGGCGAAACTGCTGACCGAAAAAGGCGTAGGTCATCGTGACCTCGATCATGGCCTTGCCCGAAATGCGCATCGGGCACACCACGGCCTCGACGACTTCGATCTTGGTCGCTCCCTGCGGCACGAGGCTGACGGCAAGATCGCTATAGGCTTTGATGTTCTCGGTCGTGGCGGCGGGCGAAGTCTCGCGCACCGGCACGGTTTCGATCGTCGCGCCGGCTTGCACGCTGTCCCGCGGGGTCAGGGTGAGTTTTCTCCCGCCCCCGCTCAGCGTCCAGTCGCCCGGCGGAGAATAGGCTACTTTTTTCGCGCCGTTGCGGAAGCTGACGTTCGGCATGCGGATGCCTTCGACCTCATAGAAGGACTCATTAGGCGTGAGGTCGATCTCCGCACGGGCGCTCGCCACGAGGAGGAGAGCCAATGTCGCTGCCGCCGTTATTGGATGAACCATCTTTCCTTATTGTAGCTGACGATGGTGAGGGTGCCGGGCGGCGGGCTGGTGTAGAAAAGCGTGTCAAAGGCCCACGTGCGCCGGGGGGGAGCATAGACATTGCTCGTGCCCCACTTGCCGACGTTTTGTTTGCTGAGGAAAAGCTGCACCATCGAGCCATTGTAGGTGAAGGTGTTGTTGCTGCCCCACGATTCCATGAAGCGCGGAAAGTTCTCCGCGCCTCCGCTGTAGCTATTCGCACCCGACCCTACGAGACCCGAGGGGACGATGCCGGAGACGATGGCCGCATTGACGGTGGTCGGGGTGGCGTTGCGGTTGCCGACATCGTTGGTGGACCGGGAATCCAGCCAGGCGTTCGAGAGGACCATGACGGCGTCGGCGAGCACGGCGCAGGGCTGTCTGGTGTAGCCGGAGACGATCGGGCTTCCGGTGCCATTGTTCGCGGCGTTCGCAGGTGTCTCCAAGGAGGGGGTGCGTCCGGTATTGTAGTCGCCCTGGATGTAAACGGGGTTGTCGCTGGCCACGGTGAGGCCGCCGCCGGGCATCTTCGCGCCGTTCTTCAATCGGATGCCGCGCTTGACGGTGGCGCTCCCACTCGTGTCGGAGATATAGATGACGCCCTTGAAATTGGACCCGACGAGTTCCCCGGTGCCGCCTGAACCTGTGGGAGTCAGGGCCTTGTAAACCGTGTCCACGTTGAGCGTCGCGATGCGCATAGTGGCCCCTTCGCGATTATCCTGGATAGATTCATTTTTGGTCAGGGCGGCGGTAAAGACGTTGTAGAGTTTGAGATCATTACCGGTGCTGGAGGCGTTGACCGTCACGTTGCTCTTGTTCTTGATCGTGACGTTGTTGCTGTTGTCGATGAGGACGCGCACGTCGGCCTGATTGTAGTAGCGAGCCTCGGAGATCGGATCGACCTCGCCGGAAGTGGGCCGCTCGATGAGTTCGCGATAGCTATCATTGTTAGGATTCGCATCGGCGGTGCTGAAGATGCGGGTGGAATCAAGGCCGAAAGGCTGCTTGGCCTGATCGCGCGCCGGCGGGATATTCGCCGGCTGGCCCGGACGTTGCGGGGTCTCGCCGATGTGCGATTTGTCGCCCGGCGCAAAGCCGATGCTCCAGTCGTCGGCATAGGTCACCTTGCTGCCAAAGGTCAGCGTATCGTGCGCCGTATAGAGCTTCTCATTGGTATGCACCCAGCCGGTCACGAGAAAGGGTGGCGCGGGATGAATCTCCAGGCGATCGGTGTAAAAGATCGCGTAGGTCCAGGGCGACTCGAGCTTCTTTTCAAAGACGCGGCGCAGTTTGACCGCGACAGGCTTTCCAGCAAAAGCAGGCAAGGTGACATCGGCGGAGGCCAGATAGAAAAAGCTCGCGGAACCGAGGCTCTGGCCACGGCTGGGTGGCGGCGAAGTGGAGGTATTGGCGAGCGGGATCAACTGCGGATCGACGGCCTCGATTTTGTAATTAGCCACGGTGTAAGGGGTGCCACTCGTCGGATTGGCGCCGATGCTCGCCGTAAAGTTCGAAATCGCCGGGAAAAGCGCCTGCGTCGGCATCGGGATGTTGACGAAATTCGCCGTCGGATACTGGATGTTGAAGGCGTCCGTCGGGAGTTGGATGTTGGTTTGCTGGCGGCAGACTTCCCGCCAGTGGGCGAAGGCGTATTCCATGACGCCATCGCCGACCTCGGTCGCGGTGCGCTGGGCATTGCTGCGCATGACGTTGCGACTGACGACCGCGGTGTAATTGAGGGCGGCAATGACGCACGCCGAGAGCGTGCCCATCACGGTCAGCACGATTAACATGGTGGAACCGGCATTTTTTTTCATCGGAATGAACTCCTGGTTACTGAGTGATGCAGAGCCGCGCCCGATAGGGCACCATCGCGTTGAGAAACATATTGGCCGCCTTGAAGCCCCGGTTGCTGGAATTGTGATCAGCCGTCGAAAGATTGATCGCCGCCACGAAGCGGTTGTATTGCGCACCCGCCGGCGTCAGCGGGATGCTGAAGGGCGAGGCCGAGGTGATGTCATTGGCCAGCAACCGCCCGGCGACCGGCTGGGTCGGGCCATAGTAGCGGAGTTCGCCGTCGGTCACCACGTAGTGCATCCGGTCGGTGATGAAGCAGACCACGTTGACGTTGATCGTCGTGTTCGTCCCCGGGTCGTAGAGCGCGGTCTTCACGTCCACCGGCAGATTGCTCGCCAGGGTCAGGATGCGATCGGTGGAACCCGCGCCGACGCCAGTGATGTCGTATTCGATCTGGTGGGTGGGAATGCAGAGCCGCTGGCCGACTTTCGGCGTGTAGCCGCTGACCCGCACGTTGATTTGGTTTTGCCCGGCATTGGCCGCGCTCGCCACCTTCAACGGCCCCTTCGCATAAAGCTGGAATGAAATCCCTGCGGCCGGGCCGTTTCCGGCGACCGGGTTTTTACTGGCGTCCACCAGTTGCGGAATGGAAATCGCGGAATGCAAATCCTGCTCCATGGTCAGCACAGCGATGCGCGCCTGTTGGTGGGCCATGTTGATCGCCGTGTTTTTGGCGAACAGGATCATCCCGGTATTGAGGATGTAAAAAATGATCGAGCCGGTGATGAGGACGACGGCCGTGCTGACCATCAGTTCGATCAGCGCGACCCCGCGCTGCCCGGCGGTCTGGGGATGGGAATGCTTCATATATCGGAGGAGCGAAGGGTGCCCATATTCACGCTGTAGGATCGGCCTTTGAATCTGTAGTTCACCGTCACGGTGATTTGATAGATGTTGAGGTCGTTGCCATTGAGCGTGGTGTTCGTGTTCGCCACCTCCGTGACCATCCAACCCATGACCTGCATCCCGCTTTTCGGATCGGTATAAACGGGAACGGTCGGGGCCGCCGAAGTCCCGGTGCTGGTCGAGCCGATGGTCAGCGCGGGGGGCACCTGGCCTTTTTGGGGGTTGAAAGGCGAGTCCGAAAGGCAGAGGTCGATCTGATTCTGCGCCACCGTGCTGGCCCCGGTCTGGAGGCGGGAAAGCGAGGCGTTATTGTTCATCCGCAGCATCGCGGAAACCGCCGCGGAGGCCGTGATCCCGAAGAGCCCGAGAGCGACCATGGCCTCGACGAGAGTGAAAGCGGCGCGGCGAAAGCGGTGGGAGATTTTCATCGGTGGCGGACGCAGGTGGAATGACGACAAATTCATAAATACCATACGGCATACCCAGTCTCCCCCGGCCCCGTCGGATTTCCCGTTTACTCTTAAAAGTTCCCAGTCCGGGCGCCGTGCCAATCCGTTTTTCTCAAATCAGCGATAACTGAATTGAGAATGAGAAAACGCAAGGCTACGTGGTTCAACTTACGAAGCGACAGGACGCATCCACGCAGGCCGACAAGCGGCGCCGATATTCCGCGCGGGAAATCTCCACCGCGCCGAAAGTCGTGAGATGACCCGTCAGCCATTGCGTGTCGAGCAGCGAAAATCCGCGCTCCCGCAATCGCACGACCAGCGCATGCAGGGCCACCTTCGAGGCGTCCGTCACTTCGTGAAACATCGACTCGCCACAAAACGCCCCACCCACCGCCACCCCATACAGTCCTCCCACCAGCCGCCCCTCCAGCCACGCTTCGACCGAATGCGCGTGGCCCAGGCGGTGCAACTCGACATAACTCTCCAGGATTTCCTCGTTGATCCACGTCTCCTTCCGCCGCGCGCAGGCCCGCATCACCGCCTCGAAGGCCGTGTTCACCCGCAGCTCGAACCGGCCTTTTTTCAATGTCCGCTTCAGCCCATGCGGCACATGAAAGGTCTCGAGCGGAATGATCGCGCGCGGGTCCGGCGAAAACCACGCGATCTCCCCGTCTTCCACCGCCATCGGGAAAACGGCCTGGCGATAGGCGTGGAGGAGGAGATCGGCCGGAATCATCGTGCGCGCGGTTTATGCCGCAGACGGCGACGGCGTGCAATCACCCCTCTTCCCGGTACTTTCACTTTCCCTTTTCTCCGCGCACCGGCTATCTACGCGCCCATGAAAGCCATTCTTGCCACGCTTTTCCTCGCCCTCGTCTGCTGCACCTTCGCTGGTTGCGAAAGTGACATGCCGCCCAACGCCAGCAGCGACGCTCCCCTCCGGCGCGGTCTCAGCGGCCAGGGAAAACTCGTTCCCGTGGACAACGCGAACGATCCGATGATCGAGGAAACATCGGGACCGGCCGCCAACTAGCCCCATGGCTGAGCCGTCCCCTTCCCGCCTCGTCATCCTCGACTTCGGTTCGCAGTACACACAGGTCATCGCCCGGCGCATCCGCGAGTGCCAGGTCTTCTCGCAAATCCTCCCGCACAACACCCCCGCAAAAGAAATCGCGGCGCTCAAGCCCAGCGGCATCATCCTCAGCGGCAGCCCTGCGAGCGTCTATGGCAAGGACGCGCCGCAGCCTGATCGCGCCGTCTTCGATCTCGGCCTGCCGATCCTCGGCATCTGCTACGGCGTGCAGCTCATGGCGCATCATCTCGGCGGCAAGGTCGAGCACAGCACCCATCGCGAATACGGCAGCGGGCTGCTCCATCTCTCCGGCGATTGTCCCCTCTTCCACGGCCTGCCCGAGGTGCTCGACATCTGGAATAGCCACGGCGACCGCATCACCAGGCTCCCGCGCGGCTTCCGCGCCGTCGGCAAAACCGACCACTCGCCTTACGCCGCCGTCGAGCAACCGAAGAAACGCTTCTACGGCCTCCAGTTTCATCCCGAGGTCGTCCACACCCCGCGCGGCAAGGAAATCCTCAGCAACTTCGTCTTCCAAATCTGCGGCGCGAAAATGGACTGGACGATGGGCAGCTTCATCGACCAGACCTGCGCGGAAATCCGCCAGCAGGTCGGCGACGCCCGCGTCATCCTCGGCCTGAGCGGCGGGGTCGATTCGAGCGTGGCCGCGGCGCTTTTGCACAAGGCCATCGGCGACCAGCTCACTTGCGTCTTCGTCAACAATGGCCTCCTCCGCTCGAACGAAGCCGAAACCGTCCAGCGCGTCTTCGGCGACAACTTCCACGTCAAACTCAAGTATGTGGACGCGTCCTCACGCTTCCTCAAAAAGCTCAAGGGCGTCACCGACCCCGAGCGCAAGCGCAAGATCATCGGCAACGAATTCATCCGCGTCTTCGATGATGCGGTGATCAGCCTCTCGCGCGGCGGCAAAACAAAATTCAAGTTCCTCGCCCAGGGCACGCTCTATCCCGACGTCATCGAAAGCGTCGCCATCGCCGGCAATCCCGCCGCGCTCATCAAGTCGCACCACAACGTCGGCGGCCTGCCGAAGAAGATGAAGCTCAAGCTCGTCGAACCGCTCCGCCAGCTCTTCAAGGATGAGGTCCGCGAAGTCGGC
>Ga0105047_10005547_pt1 | contig 21595 bp, 7 predicted proteins | sample MAT04_FD_78384 | JGI IMG/M metagenome (GOLD analysis project Ga0105047, IMG submission 78384) | Freshwater microbial communities from Lake Fryxell liftoff mats and glacier meltwater in Antarctica - MAT-04 (megahit assembly) | ecosystem: Environmental > Aquatic > Freshwater > Ice > Liftoff... | reverse complement strand
TAATGGATTATACCATGTAAGAATGATGGTTTCAGGTAAACAAATTACCAGAACAATCTCTCTTAACAAATAAGACAAATAATTTCTTCTCTTAAAAAGGGGTTCTTTTTGAACCCCTTTTTTTATATCAAAATTTTTCATGGTTCCGTTAAAAAAATCCATTTTGAATGCAATCTCAATAATAGTTGACAGCTATTGAGTTATCAAGTTATACCAATAGTATTAAATGATTATCCAGTTTGTTATTAGTTGCAGAATACACCAAACGATAGGGAAATTAAAAGCACCATTACGATTTTAAAGGCTAGTGTCTGTTGGAATTGTTTGAAAGTTTTGGGGCAGTCGTTGTGAGTTTTGATAAGAAATTTACTTTGTTATAATTTGCTTGGTTACGCCGAGTCCGCCTAGTTCTAAAGCCACACACTGTGAGACTTCGGCTTGGAATATCGGCAGATGATTTAGACTACGGAGGAATGGAAATATATGAATGAGGAAGGATAATTTAGGAATTTTTGCTTAAGTCTCTAAGGATGCTGACAGATTTGTAAGGATGAAATTTCATGAATTTTTTATGTAAAAAAAATGCCTAGTTGATGAAATTTTGTTTCTATCCATAAAAACAGCTAACGACAAAAGACTGAAAGTGAATCTCGTAGAAATTTTTCTATGCAGAGCGAGGTCGCGTTACGGATTGCAGTGGAAATCCTTTTTGAGAGGTGACGAACAAAAAGATTGGAATGGAAAGCCAGACCCGCAGGGAAACGCCCAAAATATAATATAGTATTAACGTCCATCAATTCCTTATAAAGATGAATAAAAGTTGTCATTTTATTCTAATATTTAAATTTATTCATGTCAAAAAAATTTAAAAAGTAAATTTTAAAGATTATGTTTGAGGTTCGTTTATTCAAAAAATAATTTAACCAATATGACAAAAAAAATTACTTCTAAAAAAAAGGCATTCGGTTTTATCTTGATGCTGTTAGGATTAGCTGCTTCTTTTTCAAGTTCGGCTCAATCCTATTGCACTGCATGGTCTTATTATGGGTGTTATTGGGGCACCACTTATTTCGCTCCGATTGAGCGTTTAAGGATTAAAGACATTTCTAACACCTACATTCTCGATAAGCAAGCAGATGGTTGCAATTCGGGAATTACAACAGCCGTAAACACAGTTGGCAATGGTTATTCATTAGTAAGTACCAAGCCTTCATTTACGTTGGCAAGTGGCTCTAATTACACCATTGAATCTAGCGCAAGTTACGGTACATCAACTACTGCATCGGCGGTTACTGTTCGCTTATATGTATGGGTTGACTTAAATCGCGATGGTAACTTTTCAACCAATGAGTATATGTCAACAGGATGGGCTTCGATGATTGCAGGCTTACATCTTAAAGGTGGCAACTTAGTTTCAAACACATTTTCAATTCCTTGTGGCATTAGTGCAGGAACTTCAAGAATGCGTGTAATGTCATCTTACATTTATGTCATGGATGCGGCTCAAGGTTGCAAACAAGGGATAATTACTACTCCAAATCATTTCTACGGAGAAACTGAAGATTACACCATTACCTTAGCCAATCCTACGAGTATCTCAGCCGGTTTTTACATGCCAAGCACTGCATTTGTTGGAACCCTTGTTAGCTTAACCAACAGCAATCAGATTGGATACATTGGCCACCAATGGGATATTGATGACAATGGGTCTGATGAATATATAACTATAAATGCCTCTCATATTTTTAATACCACTGGAACCAAATGCATTCGTTTGAAAAGTCAAAATTGTCTTGGACGCGATTCTGTTTTAAAATGTATTAATGTAGTAACTCCGACCGTTAAACCGGTTGTAGATTTTGCAGTAGTAGCTAACGAAATTGAACGTTTCGGCATAGCCAACTTTATTGATTTATCAACGAATGGTCCGGTTTACTGGAGTTGGTATATGTATGATCCTAAAGATTCGGCAGCAAGCAGAATTGATGTAGAAACCTTTAATGCCAACTTAGTAGGAAGTAACCCTAGAGTCCATGCAAATCCGGCGGTGTTCTTTAACCGCCCGGGTACTTACAATGTTTGTTTACAAACGTCTAACAGCGTAGGTCCTTCAAGTGTAAAATGCAAACCAAATTATTTAAGGGTAACTCCACCAAAAGATAATCCATTGGGAGCAGGAACTGTTCAGCCAATATATGAGCAATTTGGTAATATAATGGATGATGGTGGAAGGACAGGTAATTACTCTAACAATAGAGTTGACTATGCAACCATCATTCCTTGTGGCGCTAAAACAATTACGCTAACATTCAGTCAATTTAAAGTTGCCGCCGGTGATGAATTAAAAATTTATGATGGTGTAGATGCCGGTGGAACTCCCTTACATAAAGGTTCTGGATTTACCTTGGGAAACACTCCCACAGCACCGTTAGTTGCCACCAGTGGTGCAATGTATTTATACTTTACCACCAACGGTTCTATTAATGATTCAGGTTTTATAGCCAGTTGGGCCACAGAGCGAGGACCAACAGTTGCACCGATTGCTGACTTTGTAATTCCGGATACTCTTTACAGTCCGGTAGAATATACTTATATAAATACCTCCAAAAACGTTTTAGGCAATACCCAATGGATTTGGTCACTTGATCCGGGTTATGGTGAAATAGGATATACCGAAAATCTTGATTATGCAATTTATTCGGATAACAATTATGATGTAACCTTAGAAGCTACCACTTGTATGGGTTATGATAAATTCACCAGAAAAATAACCGTAGTTACACCTCACGATAAAGCGTCATTAGATTTTACTGCAGATAACCGTCGTCCTAACACTGGCGACATAGTAACAATAACTGCAAAATCAGGTATTCCAGGAAAAGCTTTAAAAGCAAATAAAATAATCTGGAACTTCTTCCCAAGTACTGTTTCCTATGTTGGTGGAACAGGTCCTGGTGATGCAGAAATTAGAGTAACATTTAATGCAAAGGGTAAATATGCTGTTTCTATGCGCGGCTGGAATTCCTTGGATTCTGCAGCTACGAACAATTCAATCATCAAATCGGATTACGTAATTGTTGTTGAACATTGCACTCCTTTGTTAAGTGTATCCTCTTCTACAGATATTGCTATCAACAATGTAAAAATTATTGACAGTAAAAATGTAACTCTACTAAATAATTCATCCTTTAACAATTTGCTTGGATACGACGATTACACAAATACTGTTCAAGCTCCAAAAATAACCTTTGGCGGTACTTACACTATTACTATAAGTCGATTAACCAATATTAACCCAATGACACGCAGAGTTTGGATTGACTGGAATATTGATGGCGATTTTGATGATGCAGGTGAACTTGTAGCTTCAGAAAACACAGCTACAACTCTAAGTTATTCTACCACCTTTAAGGTACCTAGTATTTTGACTTCTTTTACAGGTAAAACTAAAATGAGAATTGGAACTAGTTATTCAACAGATCCTAATTTACCATGTGGTGCCTCAAGTGGCGTTAATAATGCCAACCGATTGGGAGAATTTGAAGATTACAGGTTAGAAATTACTAACGATAATGTTGCGCCGGTATTAACCTTAAACAATAATGATACTTTATACCTAGAAGTAGGAACTACCTACACTGAATATGGTGCAACTGCTATCGATCAAACAGAGGGAGATATTAGCTCAAAAGTTGGTATCACATCGGATTTGGACATGGGCTTTACCGGTATTTATTACAGTATTTATGATGTTACAGATGCCGGTGGAAATATGGCTATTCCTGTAACTCGTGTAATTTATGTAGTAAAAGACAGAAAAAAACCCGTTTTAACTCTTAATGGAAGTGATACAGTTCTCATTGAAGTATTTGGTTCGTACACTGAAGACGGTGCCAATGCCATGGATAACAAGGATGGTAATTTAACCAATGCAATTATCATAACTGGCCAAGTAAATACAAGCTTACTAGGTACTTATAAAATTAATTATACCATAAAAGACCAATCTGGTAACGAATCAAGTAAAGATCGCGTTGTAATTGTTAGAGACACCCAAAAACCATTTATTAGTAATGGTGATGCCGATGTTAAGAACGAAGTTAAAGTGCAAATTGTATCAGTATTTATTGACAGAACAAAAGTAACAGACAACTACGATGCTCCAAAATTAGTTATAACTGCAGGTCCACTTGGCTTAGTAGATACACGTTTCAAAGGATCGTATAAAATATTTTACGATGCCGCCGATGGGTCAGGAAATAAAGCAGATCAAAAATCATACACTTATATTGTTGATGATTATGTTGGACCAACGATTGTGTTAAATACATTAGACACGGTTGTTCATCCAGTAAATACAATTTACGCACCAGTTCAAGCCAATGTTTTAGATAACTATTACGATAATTCACAAGTGTCACTAACAACTAACAGCAACGTAATTTTCTATAAATTAGGCCTGTATTATGATGAGTTTAAAGCAACAGATGGTAGCGGAAACGTTACAATTCGTCGTCGTTATATCCGTGTTGTAGATAATATTGCTCCAATCGTTAATGGTTATCCGTTAAACGTAGGATTGTGGTCTGTATTTGATCCGTCGGAAGGTTTAACTATCACTGATAATTATGATGCACCTAGTGCATTACGTCCAAGATTAAAAGTACTTTACAATAATCTTAATACGTATGTTGAAGGTGTTTATGCAGTAACATACAGCTTAACCGATTTTAGTGGAAACGTAAGTTTACCATTTAACAGAATCATTAACGTTAGCAAAAACTATCCAACCATTCAAAGTAGTATTAATGATATCGTAAAAGATAAGGCTATTCAAGTATATCCAAATCCTTCAACCGGCATTGTTAACATCAGTTACAACTTTGCTACGCCAGAAACAATGGATGTAACTGTTTATAATTCTACAGGAACCTTGGTTACTTCTTTAAACTCAATTCATGGACAAAACGGTATCCAAACTATAGATTTGTCGAGTGAAGCTAGCGGTTTATATTATGTTCGCATGGTTGTAGCTGGAAAGCAAATTAACCGCACCATTTCTCTTATTAAATAACTTTAAATTTAAAGTCAAAGAAGTCTGATAATTCGGACTTCTTTGACTCTTAATTTATAAAATGTAAAACTTAAATTTATTAAAAAATGAAAGCAAATATTATACATTTCAAAAAGGTCACAAAAGCAATTTATTATGTGCTATTGTGTATTATATTTATTGGTTTTTCAACAAACCTTAAAGCACAAAAAAATTTAGCACCAGCGGCTACCGCAGCCGCTAGTACTTGCAATACTGGGCCTTGTTCCTCGTTTAATGATCTAAATTATTTAACATCCTGTACACAGCAAGTATGGATTACAACAGCCACACCTCCGAATGGTACAGAATGGTTTGATTTTACTTGGACAACTCCACAAACAATCAAGTCTATTACAATTTGGCATGGCAATACTGGAACTCGATTTTTAGCAGGAGCAACAGTTCAAATTTGGAATGCAGCGACATCCGCTTATGTAAATTCGTTTAATTTCTCGGGATTGAACAATGCTAATTGTGTTAATACCGTTAATTTTCCAATTACTGTAACTACCTTAAAACTTCGTTTCACAAGATTCATTGCATCCGGTTCTCAACTTTCAAACATGAATTTTAGAGAAATCGAAATTTGGCAAGGCGCTACTAAACCGAATGATGCAGGTATTTCGTTTTTAACAACGCCTCTATGTTCACCAACTATTGTATCAACTTTCACTAATTTTGGAGTTAATACTTTAGATAGTGCTAAAATTAATTGGTCAGTGAATGGTAGCATGCAGGCTCAAATGCGTTATAACACAGTAACTGGTACAGGAGTCAGCAATAATGTTACCCTTACGCCTGACTTCAATTTTGTGGATGGTGATAACTATACAGTAAAAGCCTGGACCACAGCACCTAATGCTAAAACCGATTCAATAGCAACCAATGATACTACCACTATTACGTTCAAATATCAAGGACCTGCAGGAACCCCAGGCGTCTCAGATAACGTGAAATGCGGACCCGGAAGAGCGCCATTAGTTGCCAAACCGGTTAATCAAAGCGATTCCATTTATTGGTTTAATGCATCAACTGGAAATAATGTAATTGCGAAAGGCAAAAACACGCTTTCGCCACCCTTGGTATTAGGAGCCAATACCTTTTATGCCCAAGCCTTTAAAATGAGTGCACCTCAAAAAATTGGCAATGGTCTTGCCGGCACAACCTATTATGGTACAGCAGGTTTTAGTGGAGGCATGTTTGATGTTACCCCTAAAAACGATTTGGTAATTGATAGTTTCACCACACGACTTTTTACATTTACAACCGGTCAAACTTTTAATGTTTACTATAAAACTGGAACTTTTGCTGGAAGTGAAAACAATGCAGCGGCATGGACTCCCTTAGCAATTGGAGTTACAAGTAGAGTTGTAAGTGTTGGAGGCAAAAATCTTGCTTATATAACCATTCCAGAATTAGCCCTTTCTAAAGGTATTGTTTATGGTTTTTATATTACTACTACAAATACAATCACAAATTATGTTTTCATGACTTTCTCTACAGGAATGACAGTGACAGATAATGAAATGACCGTATTCGCTAACAGAATGGTTTATGGAACCTCTCTTTTTACTACTATTGGCTTGAATTACGTGATGGATTTAGAAATTAATTACCGCAAACAATCGTGTGCAAGTGCTCGTGTTCCGATGGTAGTTACTGTTAAACCTAGTCCTGCCGGAGCGGCCTTTATCAAAGGTACTCCTTTCCAAACTACAAAACCATTAACTTTAGGAACTAAAGGGAATCCTGATATTGTAGCTAAAGGGGATGTTTTAACCTACGAAATAACCCCTCCAACTGGGTATATTAATTCCGGTTATGGTAGCACTTGGATCATGAGTAATCTTACTTTCAGAACCCAAAGTGGTCGCGTTTTACCAAGTTTCTATTACTCACCATCAAATCCTGCTCCATCAGGTAGCAACAACGCTAAAATTACATTTACTGCGGATGCAAATATTGTTGACAGTACTATCATTATGACCTTATCGCTTCAAGATTTAGGTCCATGGTTTTGCGATTCGTCCTTAACACGCCATATTTTTGTTGCGCCACGACCTGTTGCCGATTTTAAATTCCAACAACCTGTTTGTGATGGAGATAATGTAATTTTTAACAATTTAAGTACCTTATCTTCAGGCAACATCCTTCACAAATGGGATTTTGGAACTGGTAACCCTGCTGACACAGCCACCACCGGAGATGTAGTGTTTACCTTCCCAAAAAGTGGGATCTATAATGTTAAATTAATCATTACTTCAGCGCCTTATGGTTATACGGATACCAAAATTTTGCCTGTGGTTGTTACTGAAATTCCTCAAATTGGATTTAAAGTATTTAATGCTTGTTTGGGTGATAGCGTAAGTTTTGTAAATGCCACAACCATTAGTAAAGGAACTATTACTTATAAGTGGGATTTTGGCAATGGAAGAAGCAGTACCAAAGTTAATGCAAAGCAGAAATACATCACTGCTGGAAGTTATAAAGTAACACTTACTGCAACTTCAAATGGCTGTAGTCAAACCATTACAAAAAATGCTTGGGAATTTGCAAGACCAGTAGCTAAATTTAATGCTCCATCCGTGCTTTGCGATAAAACAGATATTACATTTAGCAATGCTTCCACTATTTCAATGGGTAATATGGGTTATCGATGGGATTTTAGTGATGGAGGCACTTCTACTGCAACTAATCCGATGCATAGCTTTGCAACTGCCGGAGCTCATTTCGTTAAAATGAAAGTTATTTCAGAATTCGGTTGTGCTGATTCAATTACCAAAAATATAAGTCTTGCTGAATCGCCGTTTGCAGATTTCAGAACTGGCCCAGTATGTAATTTAAGCAATACTAATTTTATCTTTATTGGTTCTAAACCGGGTGGAACAATTATGACGGCATTCAATTGGGATTTTGGTGTTGACGGAACTACAACCGTTGAAAACCCAAGTAAACTTTTGAGTATTGTTGGTAAAAAAACAGTTACCCTAACCCTTACTTCAAATAATGGTTGTAAAGATGTAAGTTTAAAGGAAATAAATGTAAAACTTCAATCGAAGGCCAATTTTGATGTGACCGATGTTTGCGATGGCGAAAATGCAGTTTTTACAAATTCCTCAAACGTCTCATCTGGTAACTTAAACTATGTTTGGAAGTTTGGAGATGGCAAGAATTCAAGTGCTCAATCGCCTCGTCACTTATATCCTTCAGGAACTTCAGGAACTTACAATGTAACTTTGGTAGCAATTGTGCAAGGTGGATGTTCTGATTCTATAACCAAAGCCGTTTCAGTGAATTCAACACCAAGTTCTGCCTTTACATACACAACAAGTGGTCGCATAGTTAATTTAAAAGCTACACAACCGGGTAATACCACTTACCATTGGAATGTTAGTGATGGAGGAACAGCAACGCAAGCTAATACACAATATCATTTCCTAAATTATCCTTCAGGAAATTACAGCATTTGTTTGTCAGTTTATAATGCTGCGGGTTGCTTTTCACAATCTTGTCAAGCAGTTGCAATTACAGGTGGGATAGATAAACTTTCAAAACAAACCGGAATTAATATTTATCCAAATCCAAACAAGGGAAACTTTACAATTGATGTTCAGGAACCTAAAAAGGATATTGCTATTTCAATTTACAATGTTTTAGGTGAACATATCCAAACGCTATCAGCAAATCCACTTATCTCTCAATACGTAGTTGATTTGGATGTAGCAAACGGTGTTTATTTAATTCAAGTTACAAATGGTGGGCTTAAATCAACCCATAAAATAAATATAAACAAATAACAAAACTGCAGCCTCTCATTTATGGGAGGCTGCTTACTTGTTAATGATACCTATTTAGTAAAAAAATCTAATACTATCAAATGAAAAAAGAATTTTACCTGACAAAAATAAATCATCTAGCATTTTCGAACTTACGATTAGCGTTCATAATATGCTTTGTTTTACTGGTCAATTTTAGAGGATATGCTCAACCGGCGTTTTATAATTCGGCAGCAGGAGCAACTTCAAATGTATTTCCACTTGGGAGCACAACGAACAAGGTGCAATGGATTTACGCTCCTGGAATTTTTAATAGTGCCGGAACCACAGGAACGCCTTCAGGTGGTGGAACTATTTTAAAAGTTTACTTTCGTTTTGGTGCAACTGGAACTGCCCAAACGTATTCAGATTTTACAATTTCCTTAGCTCAGAATATTGGTACCACTGCGGCTTGGCCATCTGGAACCTATCAAACCGGATTAACACAGTGCTTTTATCAATCAAGCTTTACCACAACAGGCGCGGCAGCCAATTCTTGGTATGGAATTACACTTCAAGTACCCTTTTCTTACGATCCAAGTAAATCATTAATTTTTGAAATAAAGCAGTCAGGAACAGGTTCAAACTTGGTTGCTCAACAAGGATCTACCAACCAAAGAATTTTTGGCACCTATGCTGCAACTGCAGGCACTGCAGGTGCAGGTCTTATTGACTTTGGTTTTGACTTGGCAAAGGGAAGCAACGATGCTGGTATTTCTTTCATCACTACGCCACTTTGCAAACCAGCTCTTGTTGCCACGTATTCTAATATTGGTATTAACACCATTGATAGTGTTAAAATAGGTTGGTCGGTAGATGGCGTTTTACAAAATGTTAAGAGTTATACTACAGCCCTTGGCGTTGGTAAATTTGCTAATTTTAACCTTAGTCCAGATGCAAATTTTGTGGATGGGAATACCTATTCGATTAAGGCATGGACTTCGTTGCCCAATAACAAAAAAGATACACTTCCAAAAAATGATACATTTCGTTTAAGCTTTAAATATGTGGGTCCTTCACTGGATCCGGGTGTCAAAGATATTATAAAATGTGGTCCGGGTAAAGTACTATTACAAGCAACCCCTGGCAATGTAGCAGACTCTATAACTTGGCATACTGCAGCAAGTGGGGGAAGTGTTATTGCGCGAGGTAAAAGTACCTTATCCCCTACTTTGTCATTGGGGTCGAATACATTTTATGCTCAGGCAGCCAAAATTGGAACGCCGTCTTCTCTAGCCAATTCAATGGTACCATCTGTAGGCTATGGCTCAACGTATTCAGGTGGATTTGCTAATTTGACGCCTAATAAAGGAATTTTGATTGATAGTATTGCAATAAACCTCACCGCTAATATTCAGAATGCAACTTTCAATGTTTATTATAAAACAGGAACATACATTGGCTCTGAAACGAATCGTGCAGCATGGACGCAAATATGCTTTAATCAAACAGCCAGAGTTCGATTGGTAGGAACTTGGTTCCGTGCCTATATTAAAATACCCGAGGTGCTTTTAGCTAGTGGTGTCACACATGGATTTTATGCAACAAGCACACCTGTAACAACATCTAGTCCTTGGACTATTGGTACCGTTGCCGGCGGTGTAACTGTGGCCAATGGGGATTTAACTGTTTTTCAAGACCGAATTGCTTATGGTGGAGCCGAATTTGCGGCTCCTGTTTTAAATTTACCTCTTACTTGGGAAACGCATTACAGACCAGCAAATTGTCCAAGTAATCGCGTAGCTTTAACAGTAACAGTAAAACCTAGTCCAAATGGTGCTGCGTTTATTAAAGGCTCTGTATTCCAAACAACTCAACCAAATACAAATGGTTTTAAAGCCAATCCTGATATTGTTGCTATTGGGGATAAACTAAGTTATGAGATTACACCTCCAACTGGATATACAAATTCTGACTATGGATCAACTTGGATTATGAGTAATTTTACGCTTCGTACTTCAAGTGGAAGAGTACTTTCATCTTCTTACTACACACCAACTAATCCTTCGCCTTCAGGTAGTAATAATGCTAAATTTACTTTTACACCGGATGCCAACATTATTGATAGCACAATAATCATGAGTGTTTCATTGCAAGATTTAGGTCCGCACTTTTGTGATTCATCTTTAACGCGATACATCTTCGTGGCACCTCGGCCAATTGCCGATTTTAAATTTACACAACCTGTTTGCGATGGAGATAACGTAGTTTTTAATAATTTAAGTAGAATTTCTTCAGGAAATATTCTTTACAAATGGGACTTTGGAACTGGTAAACCTGCAGATACCGCTACAACCGGAGATGTGGTATTTACCTTCCCAACTCATGGAACTTACAATGTAAAAGTAATAACCACTTCATTCCCTTACGGGTACACAGATAGTAAGACCATTGCTGTAGTTGTAACTGAAATTCCTACAGTAGGCTTTAAAGTATTTAATGCTTGCTTAGGTGATAGTGTAAGTTTTGTAAATTCAAGTACTATTGGAAAAGGTTTAATTACCTATAAGTGGGATTTTGGCAATGGCAGAACGAGTGCAAAAGCCAACCCCAAAATGCTTTATACCAAAGCTGGCAGTTACAAAGTAACTCTCATAGCTTCTTCGAATGGATGTAATCAGGTTATGACTAAAAATGCTTGGGAATTTGCAAGACCGGTGGCTAAATTTAATGCACCGAGCACACTTTGCGATAAAACAGACATTCAATTTAGCAATGCTTCAACAATTACCATGGGCAATATGGGATACCGTTGGGATTTTAGCGATGGAGGCACTTCAACTACAGCCAATCCATTGCATAGTTTCGCAACACCAGGAGCTCATTCTGTTAAAATGAAAGTTATTTCCGAATTCGGTTGTGCTGATTCAATTACCAAAAATGTGAGTCTTGCGGTTTCCCCTGTAGCAGATTTTAGAACAGGTTCGGTTTGTAATTTAAGCAATACCGATTTTATCTTTACTGGTTCTACACCAGGAGGAGGAGTTTCGACGGTATTAAATTGGGATTTTGGTGTTGATGGAACCACTATTGTTCAAAATCCGAGCAAACTATTGAGTATTGTCGGTAAAAAATTGGTTACCCTTACCCTTGTTTCAAATAATGGTTGTAGAGATGAAATTATAAAAGAGGTAAGTGTAAAGCTTCAATCGAAAGCTAATTTTGATGCAACCGATATTTGTGATGGAGCAAATGCAGTGTTCACTAATTCATCAACCGTTTCATCCGGTAACTTAAACTTTGTTTGGAAGTTTGGTGATGGTCAGAATTCAAATGCACAATCTCCTCGTCACTTGTACCCTCTAGGAATTTCTAAAACCTACAATGTAACTTTGGTTGCCATAGTGCAAGGTGGATGCTCTGATTCAGTAACAAAAGCGGTATCTGTAAATTCAACGCCTAATTCAGATTTTACTTATAAAACTAGCGGTCGTTTGGTAAATTACAAATCAATTCAAACAGGAAACACAACTTACCATTGGGATTTTGGTGATGGTGCTAGTTTTGATGGTGCAATTGCACAATACCATTATTTAAACTCTTTTGAATATGGCAAGTTTACAGCTTGTTTAACCGTTGCAAATTCTTCCGGATGTTTTTCGCAAACATGTAAAGAAGTATCTATTACCGGCGGAATCAAAAAATTAGAAAAACAAAATGGTATTCGTGTTTATCCAAATCCTAATAATGGTAATTTCACTTTATCAATCGAAAATGTCAAATCCGATATTTCAATAGGTATTTACAATGTTTTAGGAGAGAAAGTAACAACGATAGAGTCTAATCCTTTGAAGTCGTTTTATAATATAGACTTAGATGTTTCCTATGGAATTTATTTTATTAAAGTTACCAATGGTGGATTTGTTTCTACGCAAAAAATTACTGTTAGTAAATAAATAAAGCAAACCTCTTACAAAAAGCCGGTGTACTCGTTACATCGGCTTTTTTTATTTTCGGTTTTCACCAAAAAGCAACGAATAAAACGGGGATCTAATTTATACATTACTCCAAATGCAAATTATAAAACCTGAATTTTATCTAGGAGTACAATTAAGTTTTTACGAATAAATAAAAAATTAAACGGAACTAAATCATACATTTTGGATTCAAAATTCTTTCTACAAGTTAGATTAGAATCAAAATTTTTATATTTATATTTGACATTCAAATTTTTACAAATCATGAAATCATTAAACTTCAATTGGGCGAATATGAACTCAATAAATAAGTTCGCAATAATTCTGCTGTTAATGGTACTTAGCTCTGTTGCAATTGCACAACCCCAGTATTTTAACAATACTTTTGTGGGTGGAGCTAATGCAATTCCATTTACGCCAAATAGTTCAACTACGTTTCAAAGAGCTCAATTTGTTTGGGGACCTGGTGCATTTACGGGCGCTACTGCCGGAGCTATTAATAAGGTATATTTTTATGCTGCCTCAACAAGTAGCTCTGCTTTCAATAATTTCGTTGTAAAATTAGGAATATCTGCAACTAATCCTTTAAGCAGTTCAGCTTGGTATTCTGCAACAATGCAAACAGCTTTAACATCTACCTCTTATTCAATATCAACCACCACGAGTGGATGGGCTTCAATTACCTTAACCAATCCTGTAGTCTATGACCCTACAAAATTCTTAGTAATAGATATTTCCTCAACAGGTACCTCTGCAGGAGGATTTTCAATTAATCAACAAACCTTAACCATGGTTCCTGGTAGGGTTTATGGAACTGCAATTGCAGGCACTCCTTCCGGTGGCGACAATCTTACCCCGGATTTTGGATTTGACTTGTTAAAGAGCGCTAATGATGTAGGAATAACGGCGTTGGTTAGTCCTTCAAGTCCATGTGGTACAGCAATAGACCCCTTTATCATTCGAATTGCAAATCTTGGGTCTAACGTAATAGCTGCCAATCAAAATATAGCAATAAACGCCACATTATCCGGCGTTGTATCTACCTCTTATTCTCGGAAATTTAATAGAGCAATTGCTATTGGAGCTTCAGATACCATACATTTAGGAACTTTAACCAATACTCAAAATTTAAACGGGGATCTTAATATCAAAACATGGTGTAGACATTCATTAGATACTGCTTTTAGAAACGATACTTTAAAAACAGTTTTCTTTATCAGTGGAACACCAAGTGCACCTAATCCCAAAGATGTAACAAAATGTGGCGGAGGTTCTGCAAAAATAAATGCCGGTGTGCCTTCAAATACTACTGGAGTTTGGTACAATTCTGCCACAAATACTATTGCAATGGGCATCGACTCTATTTTTAATACACCTTACCTTTACCCCGGGGTAACTACCTTTTATGTAGAATCTGGAAGGTTAAGTAGCACAAAAAACCAAACTACCAATATTGGTGCTACAGGAACCTCCTTTGGGCTTGGAAATCCTGGCGGAAATATGTTCAATATCACGGCCAACAAATCTTTAAAAATAGATTCTTTAGCTTTAAATCTTAATACGACCAATACAGTTAATGTTAATGTTTATGCAAAAGTTGGTTCGTATGTAGGTTCACAAACAAATCCTGCAGTATGGACATTAATACAATCACAAAAAATAGTTGGAAAAGGAGTTGGGAAAGAATCGAGAATTAATATGAATGGCTATGTAGTTCCTATTGGAGTGTATGGTATTTATATTCAAACAAGTGAAGGAATAACTTGGAATCCAGGTGCTTTTAGTTTTACCAATTCCGACTTTACACTATCTTTAGGTGATGCCGTTATTAACGCATTCGGAACGGTAACAACAAGTGCATCATGGGCAGGTAATATTTATTATAGAACTGTTTGCACAGGTGCTCGATTACCCGTTAATGTAACTGTTAAGCCAAGTCCCTCTGGTGCAACCTTTATTAAAGGAACTACATTTCAAACAACCCAAGCCGGAACAATTGGCTCTATTGGAAATCCTGACATTGTTGCAAAAGGCGATATTTTGACCTATGAAATTACCCCTCCAACAGGTTATACAAATTCCGGATACGGCTCAACTTGGATTATGAGCGATTTTACTTTGAGGACCAAATCTGGAAGAATTATTTCCACGGCCTTTTACAGTCCGGCTAATCCGGTGCCGTCCGGCAGTGCGAATGCCAAAATCACGTTTAGTTCCAACGCCTCATTGACCGACACTACGGTTATAATGACCATTTCCATCAAAGATTTAGGTCCATATTTTTGTGATTCAACCCTAACAAGACATGTTTTGGTGGCACCAAGACCAGAACCTGATTTTAAATTTACTCAACCAGTTTGTGACGGAGATAATGTAATTTTTAACAATTTAAGTAAGATTCAATCTGGCAAATTATCTTACAAATGGGACTTTGCCACAGGCAATCCTGCTGACACTTCGCTAAATCAAGATGCGGTATTTACCTTTCCAAGCAGTGGCATTTTCAATGTTAAATTAATTGCAACCTCTATTCCTTATGGCTATGTGGAAATAAAAACGATTCCGGTTACGGTAACTGAAATTCCAAATATTTCCTTTAAAGTTTTTAATGCATGTTTAGGCGATAGTGTAAGCTTTGTTAACTCAAGCACCATCAGTAAGGGAAGTATTACATACCGTTGGGACCTAGGCAATGGTAATACTAGTACCAAAACTAGTGTAAAACAGAAATACATCAATGCGGGGAGTTATAAGGTTACATTAACAGCTACTTCCAATGGTTGCAGTAAATCGTTAACTAAAAATGCTTGGGAATTTGCGAGGCCGGTTGCTAAATTTACCGCGCCACCTGTGCTTTGTGACAAAACCGATATTCAGTTTTTGAATGGTTCAACCATAACTATGGGTAATTTAGGTTATCGCTGGACTTTTAGTGATGGCGGTATCTCAACGGCGACAAATCCAAAGCATATTTTTGCTAATTCAGGAGTTCAAACCGTAAAAATGAAAACAATTTCAGAATTCGGATGTGCAGATTCAATCACAAAAACCATAAATCTTTCCGAAGCTCCCGCTGCCGAATTTGCTTACAATTCTGCTTGTAATTTAACACCAACCAATTTTATTTTTACCGGGTCGATACCTGGGAATGGCTCTCTCACAAATTTCCTTTGGGATTTTGGAGGTGAAGACACTTCACGCCTAAAAAATCCATCCAAGCAACTAAAAATTATCGGTAAAAAAATAGTCACACTAACAGTCACTTCGAATAATGGTTGTTCGGATCAAATCAAAAAGGAAGTTAATGTTAAACTTCAATCCAAAGCAGATTTTGAAGTTTCAGATGTATGTGATGGAGAAAATGCTGTATTCACAAATAAATCCAAGGTTTCTTCAGGTAGTTTAAATTACTTGTGGAAATTTGGAGATGGTAATTTTTCAAATTCACAATCACCAAGACATATTTATTTTGGCGGAATCTCAAAAACCTATAATGTTACACTGGTAGCTTTGGTTCCAGGAGGTTGTGCCGACTCATTAACTCGCTCAGTATCTGTAAACGCCACGCCCAACTCAGATTTTAATTATACCACCGGAGGAAGATTTGTTTACTTCAAGGCCATTGAAACAGGTAATACAACTTACCATTGGGATTTTGGTGATGGAGGTTCTGCGGACGTTATCAACTCACAATACCATTATGATGCTTTTGAATATGGTTTCTACAATGCCTGTTTAGTGGTAGCAAATGCAGCAGGTTGCTTCTCACAAACCTGCAAGACCATAGTAATTACTGGCGGAACTGATAAACTTACAAAAAACGAAGGCGTAGAAATCTATCCAAATCCTAACCATGGTAAATTCACAGTAAATGTTCAAAATCCACAATCTGATATTTCCATAGTGGTTTATTCCCTTTTGGGTGAAAAAATCCTCAGTATTCCGGCAAATCCACTTAAAGCAACCTATAGCATTGAAACAGAAATCGCTTATGGAATTTATGTCGTAAAAATTACCAACGGTGGATTGGTATCTACACAAAAAGTTAATATTCAAAAATAAGGACAGTCACTTATTTTAAGGAAGGCTAAATCTTTAATAGGTTTGGCTTTCTTGTTTTTGCAAGTTTATCAAGGAATTATGTTTCTTTTAAAAAACCAATATCCGCAATAGAAATTGCTGATTCGATTAAACCCAACTAAATCAAATAGTTCAACTCTTAGAATCTTCTATTAATTAATTTGGGTTAAATTTGGTTTACGCTTCTAAAATCGGCACTTCCCTAGGAGCATAATTTGCAACCATATCAGCAATCGCTTTGATGTGCGCCGGCGTTGTGCCGCAGCATCCTCCAACGATATTTAAAAATCCACTCTTGGCAAAATCTTCGATTACTAGGGCCATATTTTCAGGACTTTCATCATACTCTCCGAATTCATTTGGCAAACCGGCGTTGGGATAACAACTCACATAACATTCGGCTACATCAGAAATTTCCTTTATAAAAGGACGCATTTGTTGAGCGCCTAAAGCACAGTTCAGTCCAGAGCTAAAGAGTCCTGCATGACTTATTGAAATGTAAAATGCTTCCGGAGTTTGACCACTTAAAGTTCTTCCACTGGCATCGGTTATAGTGCCACTAACCATAACTGGCAATTTGATATTACGTTCTTCAAAAATTGTGTTTACTGCAAATAGGGCAGCCTTGCAATTCAAAGTGTCAAAGACGGTTTCAATCATAAGTATATCAACACCTCCATCAATCAATGCCTTGGCTTGTTCTGAATAAACTTTTACTAAATCTTCGAAACTAACAGCTCTAAATCCTGGATTATTAACATCGGGCGACAGGGACGCTGTTTTGGTTGTAGGCCCCATTGCACCTGCAACAAAACGAGGCTTATCTGGCGTTAATTCCGTCATTTCTTCGGCTACTTTTTTAGCCAATCGAGTGGCTTCAAGATTTATTTCAATTACCAAATTTTCCATGCCATAATCGTACATGCTCACCGAATTGCTGTTAAAAGTATTGGTTTCAATAATATCGGCGCCTGCTTCTAAAAATTCACGATGAATACTTTCGATAATTTTTGGCTGAGTTAAAACCAATAAATCATTGTTTCCTTTAACAGTTCGGTGGTAATCTTTGAATCGTTCGCCACGGTATTCTTCTTCACCCAGCTTATATTTTTGAATCATGGTTCCCATTGCGCCATCAATAACCATGATGCGTTTGGAAAGAATTTCGTGTAATTTTTGTTCTATTGACATGTCGCTTTATTTTATTAGATCCTGAAAAATTAATAAATTCAATACAATTTGGGTTTTAAAAGACCCTTGATGAATTTGTTAATTTTTAAGAATACAAAAATAGAGAATACTTACCTTTGCCCCATGTCAAAAAAGTATGATATAACCATAATAGGTGGCGGAATTGTTGGATTAGCAACGGCTTACCGCCTGTTAACACTTAAACCTGAACTAAAAATTATTATACTCGAAAAAGAAAATCATGTAGCGGCACATCAAACCGGACACAATAGCGGCGTGATACACAGTGGATTATACTATAAACCAGGAAGTTTAAAAGCTATAAATTGCATTAATGGTTATAAAATGCTCCTTGAATTTTGTGACGAAAATAAAATACCTTATGATCTTTGTGGCAAAATAGTAGTTGCCACTTCAAAGGAAGAATTAGTGCAATTAGATATTTTGCTTGAACGAGGAATCCAAAATGGATTACAAGGCATTATCCGCTTAAACGAAGCTGAAATCAAAGCACGTGAACCAAATTGCAGCGGTATCAGCGGCTTATTTGTTCCGCAAACTGGTATTATTTCCTATAAGGAAGTTTGTAAGGTTTTAAAAGAAAAAATTGAAAAAGCCGGCGGTGAACTTCGCTTCAACTTTAAAGTTTCTGGCATCGATCTATCGGGAGAATGCATCACAAAAAGTGCCAATGAAACAGTGAACTCAAAATTGGTAATTAATTGTGCCGGATTGTACAGCGATAAAGTTGCCGAATTTAATGAACCTAAGCTCGATACCCGAATTATCCCTTTTCGTGGCGAGTATTATATGCTAAAACCGGAAAAACAACATTTAGTAAGAAATTTAATTTATCCGGTGCCCGATCCTAATTTTCCCTTTTTGGGTGTTCACTTTACGCGTATGATTGAAGGCGGCGTTGAGGCAGGACCTAATGCAGTATTTGCTTTTAAACGTGAGGGATATAAAAAAACAGATTACAGTTTTGCCGATTTATGGAATAGTTTAAGTTGGCCGGGCTTTAGAAAGGTAGCCTTAAAATATTGGAAAACAGGTATAGGTGAATATTACCGTTCGTACTCAAAATCTGCCTTTACAAAAGCACTTCAAAAATTGGTACCACAAATTCAGAAAGACGATTTATCACCAGCAGGATCAGGTGTTCGCGCACAAGCATGCGATCGAACAGGCGGCTTATTAGATGATTTTAAAATTGTTGAGAAACCCGGTATCATCAATATTTTGAATGCCCCCTCACCTGCAGCAACTTCTTCACTAAGTATTGGGCAAACGGTTGCAGAACTGGCCATTGAACGTTTAAACTAGGACCTGCTCCAATACATGCCAGATTACGCTTTTATGTCAAACCGTAATTAAAACTATTTTTTTTGAATGACTTTTTGAGATTTATGTTAAAAATATACATTAAAAAATCGGATTAAACGATAACTCCGCTTCCAACTAAAACCTCATCCAAATACCATGCAGCAAACTGACCAGAAGTAATGCCGCGTTGCGTTTTACTAAACCATAAATAGTGTAAATCGCCTGTGTTTACTAGTATCGCTTCTTGCAATGCTTGTCGATAACGCACCCTTGCCTTAACTTTTAGAACTGTATTTATCGGAATTGCATTGGCAGGTTCAATCCAATTAATATCAACCGAATTCATGCGCAAACAGGGTCTATATAGGCCTTCATGATTATCGCCTTGACCGGTATATATCAAATTCTCTTGGGTATCTGTGGCCAAAACGAATAATGGCTCTGCCTTGCCTCCAACTTGCAATCCACGACGCTGACCAACGGTGAAATAATGTGCCCCACTGTGTTTTCCAACCACCTTACCATCTTGCTTTAGATACGATATAGGCTTCGAAATTACAGAAAGTGATTCCTTAATTTCTTCATTAATTATGGGCAAATCACTATTCATAAAATGGTTTACGATGTCTTTTGCTGCTTCAACTTTCACTTTATCTTTAGCAACAAAATCTTTCGATATCTCAATAATATCACCAGTTTTGCTTTTAAGTTTTTGCTGTAAAAAATCAGGTAAACTAATTTTGCCTACAAAACACAAACCTTGAGAATCTCGTTTTTCGGCAGTAATCAATCCTGCTTTGGCGGCCAAATTGCGAACCTCCGATTTTTGCAAGTGTCCGATAGGAAATAGAGCTTTGGACAATTGTTGCTGAGTAATCTGACATAAAAAATAGCTTTGATCCTTGTTCTTATCGGCTCCTGCTAAAAGTTGAAACGACTCTCCATTAGGCTTTTCGTGTTGCCCTTTCTGACAGTAATGACCGGTTGCCACAAAATTGGCACCCAATTTTTCTGCGGCTTTTAAAAAAACATCAAACTTTATTTCTCGATTACACAAAACATCTGGGTTCGGCGTTCGTCCACATTCGTATTCCGAAAACATATAATCGACAATACGTTCTTTATACTCCATACTTAAATCAATGGTTTGAAACGGAATTCCCAATTTTTCAGCCACCATCAAGGCATCCTTACTGTCTTCCTCCCAAGGACACTCGTTGTTAATTACCACGGTTTCATCGTGCCAGTTTTTCATAAACATACCAATTACATCGTACCCTTGCTCTAATAAAAGCAATGCTGCAACCGATGAATCAACACCTCCAGATAATCCTACAACAACTCTTGTCATGATACCAAAACAATTTGCAAAGTTAAATCAATTGGAATCGTAAAGCAGTCATTTTTTATGATTTGGGCGTTCCCATTCTGGTCGGGCTTTCTGTTACAATCTTTTTGTTCGTTACCTCACAAAAAGGATTTCCACGTCAATCCCTAACGCAAACTCGCGATGATGAAGATTTTACCTTTCTGAACTAAGTTTTTTTTGAGACTGATAAATTAGAAAAAGTTTGCTTTATCCAGATTTGACAACTTTCTGAAAGTTGTCAAATCTCCACTTCTTAACCTCTCACACCTCAACCTCTCACACCTCAATTACCCCCCCCAAAAAGTAGCTACCTTTTTTGCCCTTGATATAACTATCCATTTCGCCGACAAAATAATAATGTATCCCTGACGGTGAGTTTACATAGGAAGGTCAAGTATAAGCCTATGGCAGCTTTGGAAATTTGGCCGCTCAGCGGCCATTTTTTGGGTATGACTGCCTGTGCAGCATTTGTTCTACATAACCGCCTTAACGCAAAAAATAATAATATACTACCTGAATATCAGCAACTTACCTACGAACCATTACAATAAAATGACAATCAATTATAGGTTTAATGACAAAACTTTCTATAATCTTGTTATGGAATTAACCTTTTAAAAAGCTAAAATCACTTTATAAATCTAAAAAAGGAGGCTATTAATGAAAATAAATCCAAACAGAATTCTTCCACTTTAAGCTAAAGGGGCTAATTCTTTTTTTGAGGTGCTATAATTTTTTTAAATATTAATTTTGCTCTATAATGGGACAAAAGAAGAAACAAGTTCAACCAGATATTTTATTT
>Ga0105047_10005542_pt1 | contig 21598 bp, 19 predicted proteins | sample MAT04_FD_78384 | JGI IMG/M metagenome (GOLD analysis project Ga0105047, IMG submission 78384) | Freshwater microbial communities from Lake Fryxell liftoff mats and glacier meltwater in Antarctica - MAT-04 (megahit assembly) | ecosystem: Environmental > Aquatic > Freshwater > Ice > Liftoff... | reverse complement strand
CTGCCGCAGGATCGCGAAGATCTGGGCTTCCGTGTATCTGCTTGTCTTCATTCAGAATCTCCTCATGCATCTTGCCGAGAAAATTCTACTTATGCAGCCCCTTACTTTCGGGGGGGATTACCCAGGCGTCAGAGACGGGCGTGCTGCCGCTGGACCGGGTGCTGGAGCTTTCGGGCTTCACCGGTGCGGGCACGCTGGTTTAAGACGGAACATCGTCCGACAGCGATACACTGTCGATCTGCGGCCATTTCGCCTTCGATCCGATGGCGCGGCACCCCCTGTTGGAGCGGTTGCCGCCGTTTCTGTTGCTGAAGGATTACGGCCATTTGTCCGGCAGATGGCTGGATATGACGCTGCAGATGATCGGAGACGAGGCGCAGGGCGGGCGCCTTGGCAGCGAGATGATCGTGCTGAAGATGTCTGAGATCATCTTTGCCCAGACCCTGCGCGCCTTTGTGGCGAGCGAGGGGGCCGAAGCTGCGGGCCTGCGTGGCTTTGCTGATCCGCAGTTGTTGCGGGCGCTGTCCGCGATGCACCGCACCCCGGGCGCGGCCTCGACTGTCGCCGATCTGGCACGGACGGCGGGCATGTCGCGCACCGGGCTTGCTCAGCGGTTTTCCCGCGACATTGCGCTGACGCCGATGAGTGAACTTGCCGACTGGCACATGCAGATCGCCCGGCACGCCCTGCGGCATACGCAGGCACCGGTGGCGGATGTGGCTGAACAGGTTGGCTATGCGTCGGAAGCTGCCTTTGCCCGGGTCTTCAAGAAGGAAATCGGGGTCTCGCCTGCCGCCTTTCGCAAGGCGATCTGATGCGCCGACGGCATAAACGGGCAGCATTGCTGTCTTTCGGCGTTCATGCAGGCGCAAGACACGGCCGGTAAAGCCGCCCGCAAACCGCAACGGCCCGGCCATGGGACGGACGCTCCTCACTTTTGATGAACTCACGACCCGTCTGCACTTCAAGAATGGTGGCTTCTCGCGTGAACCGCTCATTCAAGTCAAACCTGAGGCGGTAATCGCGTGCAACCCCGACGTGGGGAAAGCCGCCGATCGGGTGAACAACACCGGCCCCGAAGGCGAGGGCAAGTTCGTAGTGGAAAGGTTGCCCGAGGGTATCGCGGAGTCTGACCGCAACCTCGGGGCGCCTCCTCAAGGGTGGGCCCAAGCCACGGTTCGTCGTGGCGCAAGAGGCGAACCGAGAACGCCATTGCCGAAACCGATTGTTTCCCAACGCGAACTTGCCGAAAATAAGGCAAATGTGGCAATACTTGGACGCTTGGGTCGGGGCCCATGCTATCAAAGTGGAGTTCTTTCCCATGTTCAAATCAGCTCTGTCGGGCGCAGCCTTTGCGGCAATGTTGCTTTACGCCGGTGCAGCCTCTGCCGCGACCTATGATTTCAACGCCAGCGGACCAAGCGTTTCGCAATTGACGAACGTGGCGCCCACCTCGGGCAGCGGACCGTCGATCCCGACGATTACCGTGACTCCGGGCGCAAGTGGCATCTTCAATTTTGGCGGGGCGCTGATCACGCAGAACGCGAACGGCCTGGGGGTCAACGGGCGCCCGGATACCAACCCAGGCAACATCGACGGCTTTCCGGTTTTCTCGTCCGAGTTTCTGACCGTGACCTTCGGCTGGGCGATCAACTTGATCAGCTTCAATCTGGGCGCGGTGGACGGCAATGACCACTTCGATATCAGCATCAACAGCGGTGCCTTCACCAACAGCCAGACCGCGCTGGCAAGCAACCTGGTCGGCTTGAACAACGTGACCAGCTTTACCGTCCGCGCCTCGGGGACGGCTTTTGTGGATGGCTTGGGCAACGACGATTTCACCCTGCGTGCCATCCAGGTGGCGCCGGTTCCGGTGCCTGCAGCCTTCGGCCTTCTGGCGATGGCACTCGGGGGGCTTGGTCTCGCACGTCGTGGGCGCAAGGCGGCCTGATCAGCCGCGCGACCCACGCTGGCAAGCGCCGCCCCTGGCAGAGGGGCGGCGCTTCGCTTTTGTGACGCCTGCAGTCCTGGCACGCGGCGTGCAGTGCGGATATGTGCGGGCTTAACCGGCTGGTGCCTGACCGCGTAAGGGCGCGGGCGCAACCGGAAAGGCGTCTGGCCCACGCAAGTTTGCGCGGGCGTAAGCGGATGAAAATGCTTCATTCGAGGATTTTCGCGGCATGACCCTTGCAGAGGTACCGCCGCTGGTTACTCCATCGCCTTGAAGTTCAGGCTGGCGCCCTCCTTGATGCCTGAAGGCCAGCGCGAGGTGATTGTTTTGGTGCGCGTGTAAAAGCGGAACGCGTCCGGCCCATGCTGATTCAGATCGCCAAAGGACGATTTCTTCCAGCCGCCGAAGGTGTGATAGGCCAGCGGCACCGGGATCGGCACGTTGATCCCGATCATCCCCACATTCACCCGGCTGGCAAAATCGCGCGCCGTATCGCCGTCACGGGTAAAGATCGCGGTGCCGTTGCCGTATTCATGGTCCATCGCCAACTTCAGCGCCTCTTCATAGGTTTGCGCGCGCACGGTGCTGAGAACCGGGCCGAAAATCTCTTTCCGGTAAATGTCCATGTCGGTGGTCACATGGTCAAAGAGATGCGGGCCGACAAAGAAGCCGTCCTCATAGCCCTGCAGCGCAAAGTTGCGGCCATCGACCACCAGCTTTGCCCCTTGTGCCACGCCCGATTCAACCAGCCGAAGGATGTTGGCTTTGGCCGCGGCGGTGACAACGGGGCCGTAATCCACATCGTTGCCGGCCGTGTAAGGGCCGACCTTCAGCTTCTCGATCCGCGGGATCAGCCGCTCGATCAGTGCGTCCGCCGTGGCGTCGCCCACCGGCACCGCGACCGAGATCGCCATGCACCGCTCGCCTGCAGCACCATAGCCCGCCCCCACCAGCGCATCTGCCGCCTGATCAAGGTCGGCGTCCGGCATGATGATCATGTGGTTCTTCGCGCCGCCAAAGCATTGCACCCGCTTGCCGTTGGAACAGCCGCGCCCGTAGATGTACTCGGCGATCGGGGTGGAGCCGACAAAGCCGATCCCGGCAATCCCGGGGTTGTCGAGGATGGCATCGACCGCCTCCTTGTCGCCGTTCACCACCTGCAGGACGCCATCGGGCAGGCCCGCTTCCTTGAACAGCTCTGCCAGCATCATCGGCACGGACGGGTCACGCTCGGATCGCTTCAGGATGAAGGCGTTGCCGCAGGCCAGCGCCGGACCCATCTTCCAAAGCGGGATCATCGCGGGGAAGTTGAACGGAGTGATGCCTGCCGCCACGCCAAGCGGCTGGCGCATCGAGTACATGTCGATACCGGGGCCGGCAGAATCGGTAAATTCCCCCTTCAGCATCTGGGGCGCGCCGATGCAGTACTCGATCACTTCGAGCCCGCGCTGAACGTCGCCTCTGGCGTCGGGGATGGTCTTGCCATGTTCGGCCGACAGCGCCTCGGCCAGCTTGTCCATGTCACGGTTGATCAGGCGCACCATCTCCATCATCACGCGGGCCCGGCGCTGCGGGTTGGTCGCGCCCCATCTCACCTGCGCGCGGGCCGCATCGGCGGTAGCCGCGTCAAGCTCGGCCTTGCTGGCCAGTGCCACGCGCGCGCGCACCTCGCCGGTGGCCGGGTTGAACACGTCGGCAAAGCGGCCAGACGTGCCTGCAGCATGTTTGCCGTTGATCCAGTGACCGATGTCTTTCATGGCGACCTCCCTTGGGTTAGGTACACTATAGCCTTGCGGAAATGCCGCCGACAGGGGCAACATCGGAAATAGGTTTTGCATTTATGCAAAGGGCAGAGATGGATTGGGATGACCTGCGCATTTTCCTCGCCACCGCGCGCGGCGAGAGCCTGTCGGCGGCCGCAAAGGTGTTGAAGGTGGAGCCTTCGACCGTCGGTCGCCGCGTGGCACGGCTGGAGGCCGCGATGGGCGCGCCGTTGTTCCTGCGCTCGGCTGCAGGCTATGCGCTGACGGATGCAGGCGCGCGGCTGATGGACCACGCGATGCGCGCCGAAGCCGCCATGGACACCGCGCGCGAGGCGCTGCGCGGGCCGGAAGGCCTGTCGGGGCAGATCCGGATCGGCGCGCCGGATGGCTGCGCGAACTACCTTCTGCCGCAGGTGCTTGCGGCGATCTGCGACGCCAACCCGGGGCTCGAGGTGCAGATCGTGGCCTTGCCCCGCGTCTTCAACCTCTCGAAGCGCGAAGCTGACATGGCGATCGGCGTGAGCCGCCCCGAGGCGGGCCGCCTGACGGTGCAAAAGCTCGCCGATTACCGCCTGCATCTGGCCGCGAGCCATGACTACCTGTCAAGCCACCCGCCAATTACCGCGCCACGGGATCTTAGCGCGCACCGGATGGTGGGTTACATCCCCGACATGATCTTTGACAAGGAACTTGACTATCTGTCGCAGATCGGTGCAGGGGCGGAGGTGCCGCTCGCCTCGAACTCGGTTTCGGTGCAGCTCAACTGGCTCCGGCACGGGGCAGGGGTGGGCGTGGTGCATGACTTTGCCCTTCCCGCAGCCCCCGAACTGGTGAAGGTGATCCCCGGGCAGGTCTCGCTAACCCGCGCCTTCTGGCTGATCCGGCATGCGGGCGACGGTCGGGCGGAGCGGTTGAACCGCTTTGCGGACCTCCTTGTGCAGGGCTGCCGCCGAGAGGTTCAACGACTGGAATCGATTGCTTGACAGGAAGGTGCGCAAGACCGATCATTTCTTGAGTATTTGGAGTGGATTGCCATGACTGTGCAGAATATTCTGAAACTCAAAGGTGATAGCTCTGTCATAACGGTGCCCCCAACAGCCACTCTGGGGGAGGCTGCAGAGGTTCTGTCGTCGCACCGGATCGGGGCGGTGGTGGTTTCGGAAACCGGCAGCGATGTGCAGGGCATTCTGTCCGAACGGGACATCGTGCGCGAACTTGGCCGCCGCGGTCCGACGTGCCTTACCGACAAAGTGCGCAATGTGATGACTGCAAAGATCGTTTCGTGCACCATTGCCGATGGCGCCCTCGGCGTCATGCAGAGGATGACCGAAGGCCGCTTTCGCCACATGCCAGTGATGTCGGGGGACAGGATGGTCGGCTTCATATCCATCGGCGATGTGGTCAAGGCACGGCTGGCGGAACTGTCGATGGAAAAGGATGCGCTGGAAGGCATGATAAAGGGATTTTGATCTACTGCGACGCGTGTGGCAATGAGACGGGAGATTGAGAAAATTGGCATTTGAAGCAAGCACCATACTGACGACGACGACCGGCGTGTTTGTCGGCGGCAGCTTCAGTGACACGTTTACTGTCGGCTTCGGCGATGTGGACATGGTCGCGCTGACGCTGCTTGCCGGGCAATCGTATTCATTTGACGTCGATAACGCGACGGCAGGGGACCTTTATTTGCGTATCTTCGATGCCTTCGGCAATGAAGTACGCGCCAATGACGACGGGAACCGCAGCACAGACGATGTCGTCTTTTCGCCGAGCCCCTATATCGAATTCAATCCGAACTACTCGGGCACCTATTATGCGGCGATCAGCGCATTTTACTTGCAGGCCTACGACCCCTTCTCGACCGCATTCCGGTTCTCGCCCGAAAACCCGGTTGGGACTACCCCCGGAACACTGACGGTCCAGCAGGTCCTGAACGCCTTATGGCCCGCGAACGGGTCGATCAACGCGATTGCAACCGAGGCTTTGGGTGACCAGACCGATAGTACCCGCAACGAGGATGGTTCGTTGCGGGTGCGATACGACGGGTCCGTAGATTCGACTCTGGATGTCGATATGGCGCGGATGGACCTGTTCAAAGGCGATGTCGTCGTGATCGACGTGAACGGGCTGACCGGAAATGGCACGGTGCTGCGGATTTTCGACGACAACGGATTGCAGATCGGGTTCGACGACGACAGCGGGATCGGGCTCGACCCCGAGCTGGTTTTTACCGCCCCGTCCTTCGATGACTACTACATCGGCATCTCGGGCGAAGGTAACTCCGTCTACGATGGGTTGACCGGTGCGTCGGCGACCGTGGGCACCGTTGGCGCCTTCGAGGTTATCGTGCATCTCAACCCGACGCAGGTCGGATCGGCGTTGTCGCAGTCGCAGATCGGGACAGAGGGCGCAGATTACGTGGTCGCGTTGGCTGGGGCCGACAGTGTGGTGGGGGGCGACGGCAAGGATACGCTGGCGGGCGGTGACGATGACGATACGCTGAACGGTGGCACAGGCAGCGATGTGGTGTACGGCGAGGGCGGCAACGATTCACTTCTGGGTGGGCAGGGCCGCGACGTGCTGATCGGTGGCATTGGCGACGACGTTGTCGGCGGTGCGGCAGGCAACGACATGCTTGAAGGCGGCAGTGGCAACGACCGGCTGTTTGGTTTCGCCAATGACGATACGCTGCGGGGCGATGGCGGGAATGATGTGCTGCAGGGCGGCGACGGCAGCGATGTGGCCTTTGGTGGTGCTGGCAATGACACTTTCGCCGATACGTCAGGCAATGACAGCGCCTTTGGCGACGCCGGAGACGATCGGCTGAACGGCTTGATCGGCGATGATACGCTCGACGGCGGCGCGGGGAATGACACGCTGACCGGGGATGTCGGCAACGACAGCCTCGTCGGCGGTGCGCAGGACGACAGTCTCACCGGTAACGGGGGGACCGACAGGCTCTCGGGCGGCGCGGGCGCGGATACGCTTGCAGGGGGGAATGGCGGCGATGCGTTCGTCTTCTTCACGACGGGCGAGGGGGTCGACCTCATCACCGATTTTCTGCTGCCGGGGAATGATCGGATCGACCTGTCAGCCGTCTTTTCCGCGACGGGCTCGGTGGTGAGTGGTGCGACCCTCGCGCAGTTCGTGCAGGCGACGCCTGCCGGGGCGGGTGCCGACGCCTTTCTTGGCGTCGACGCCAATGGCGCTGTGGGCGGGTTGTCCTTTACGATCATCGCGCAGGTAGTGGGCGTCACGTCGGGGCAGTTGTTCGATGTGAACAACTTCTTGTTGTGACTTGGCTCACAGGCGGCCCCTTGCCAAGACCGTCATAATCGGGTTCCGCTGAACGCGCGTCCTGTGGCAGAGGAGAACCCATGCGCATCGGTCTATATCCGGGCACCTTCGATCCGATTACACTCGGTCATGTGGACATCATCGAGCGGGCAATGCTGCTGGTGGACCGGCTGGTGATTGGTGTCGCGATCAACCGCGACAAGGGCCCCCTGTTCGACCTGGAAGAGCGGGTCGCGATGGTGCAGGCCGAATGTTCGGCGATCGCGCTGCGCACCAAGGGCGAAATCCTTGTTCACCCTTTCGAGAACCTTCTGATCGACTGCGCGCGCGACGTTGGCGCCTCAATCATCATCCGCGGGCTGCGGGCGGTTGCGGATTTTGAGTATGAATTCCAGATGGTTGGGATGAACCGCGCGCTCGATCATTCGATTGAAACGGTGTTTCTGATGGCTGATGTCCGCCGTCAGGCCATCGCATCAAAGCTGGTCAAAGAGATTGCGCGGCTTGGAGGCGATGTATCATCCTTCGTGACGCCCGCTGTCGTCTCGGCGCTTCAGGGCAAGTTCGCCTGAAATGAAAACGGGGGGCACCAGGCCCCCCGCGTTCAAGCCGCCATGTCTTGGGTCGGCGTGTCCCTGTCTCAGGCGGCCTTGCCGTATACCGCGTCATGCGCGATGCGGTGGGCGTCGCCCCGGTAAATCCCCAGGTCGAGCGCCGCATCCAGTGGCAGGCGCGCAATCTCATCACGGGTCCGCACATAAAGCGCATGAGCGCGGGCGGCATCACGCAGAGATTTGATCACAGTCATCATTTCCATATTCCTTTTTTCTTTCGTCGCAACAGCCGCCGGATTGCCGCTCTTGCTTGGAACCGATATGGCGCGCGCTGGCGGCGCTAACAACGCCCGACTGTGCCGCGACGCTATGCGCCCTGCGCATGGCTATGTCAGTGTATGCAAGCCTTCCGGCAGCACGGTCGGGCTGGTCTTGGGGGGGCTGTGCGGCAGTTATGGCCTTGTGCCACCAGCTTGTAAAACCGCTGTCGGCGCGTCGGCGCGTCGGCCCGGCGGCACAGATCGCGCTGTAGGCCGAAAGCTTGCGTCCCGCGCGGGGCCTGCACGAAACATGCGGGCATTCCCCGCGCGGGCGTCAGGTCAGATCAGCTTGCCCATCGCCACAGCGGTGTCGGCCATCCGGTTGGAGAAGCCCCATTCGTTGTCATACCAGCTAAGGACCGACACGAAGGTTCCGTCCATCACCTTGGTCTGGTCCATATGAAAGATTGACGAATGCGGATCGTGATTGAAGTCCGAAGATACCAGTTTCTCATTGGTGTACCCAAGGATGCCGACCAGCGGCCCGGCCTCTGCCGCAGCCTTGATCGCGCCGTTCACCTCATCCACGCTGGTCGCCCGCTTGGCGATGAACTTCAGATCCACCACCGACACGTTCGGCGTCGGCACCCGGATGGCGATCCCGTCCAGCTTGCCCTTCAGCTCTGGCAGCACCAGCCCCACGGCCTTTGCCGCCCCGGTCGAGGTCGGGATCATGCTCAGCGCCGCTGCCCGACCGCGGTAAAGGTCCTTGTGCATGGTATCCAGCGTCGGCTGATCGCCGGTGTAGGAATGAATGGTGGTCATCATCCCCTTTTCGATCCCGATCACGTCGTTCAGGACCTTTGCCACCGGCGAGAGGCAGTTCGTCGTGCAGGAGGCGTTCGAGACGACAAGGTCATCCTTCGTCAGGGTGTTGTGGTTCACGCCATAGACGATGGTCTTGTCCGCCCCGTCGCCGGGGGACGAGATCAGCACCCGCTTGGCACCATTCTCAAGGTGAGGCATGCACTTCTCCTTGGAAGTGAAGATGCCGGTGCATTCCATCACGATATCCACATGCCCCCAGGGCAGGTCCGCCGGGTTCTTGATCGCGGTGACCAGCATCGGCCCGCGTCCGACATCAATGCTGTCTGCTGTCGTCGTGACAGTAGCCGGGAACCGCCCATGCACGGAATCGTAGCGCAGCAAGTGGGCATTCGTCTCTACCGGACCAAGGTCATTGATCGCCACCACCTCAATATCGGTACGACCGGACTCGATGATCGCACGCAGCACATTCCGCCCGATCCGTCCAAATCCGTTGATTGCAACTTTGACAGTCATGTCATTCTCCTCAATTGCCCGGCGACTCAGCCGTTCGCTCGCGACACCATCACCAGATGGGATCGGCGCTCATTATCCCATCGGCCCGCTCAACGCCAGAACACCATCCACTGCAGCAGCATCATGAACTTCTGCACCAGATAGAACGTTCCTTCGCCGCCGTTCGCAAACTGGTCCAGCAGACCTGCCGCCACCACAACCAGCGCAATCACCAGAGCCGTCCCGTTGCTCATGTACCCTCTCGCGCGTTGCACGAGGGGACCCTATCCGATCCCCGGGCCGCAGGCAAAGAGCCTTCCGGCTACAGCATTCATGTGGCCGAAAGGCGCAAGTGTCCCTAATCCCGGAAGTAGGGGGGGCAATGCCCCCCGCCCTTCGCGTGTTCAGGTCGTGGCTTTCGCCAGCGCCTGATCCAGATCGGCGATGATATCCGTCGCATCCTCGATCCCGATCGACAGGCGCACCACGTTCGGCGCGGCCCCTGCCGCCACTTGCTGCTCGACCGACAACTGCCGGTGCGTGGTGGAGGCGGAATGGATGACCAGGCTGCGCGTGTCGCCAAGGTTTGCGACATGGCTGAACAGCGCAAGGCTATCCACCAGCTTGACGCAGGCGTCATACCCGCCCTTCACGGCAAAAGTGAACAGCCCGCCTGCACCTTTCGGGCAAACGCTCGCGACGCGGTGGTTGTAGGGAGAGGATTTGAGCCCCGCATAGGTCACGAAATCCACCCGTGGATCCGCCTCGAGCCAAGCCGCAACCGTCATTGCGTTGGATACATGCCGGTCCATCCGCAGGGACAGAGTCTCGATCCCCATCAACGTGTAGTGGGCGCCCTGCGGGTTCATCGTCATGCCCAGATCGCGCAGGCCGACGGCAATGGAATGGAAGGTAAAGGCCATGCCCCCCAGGGCTGCGTGAAAGTTCAGCCCGTGATAGGCGGGCTCGGGGGCTGCAAGGCTCGGGAACTTGCCCGAGGCGGACCAGTCGAACTTGCCCGAATCCACCACAACCCCGCCGGTGACAGTGCCGTTGCCGGTCAGATACTTCGTCGCCGAATGCACGACCAGCGTGGCGCCATGCTCGATGGGCCGGCAAAGGTAGGGCGTGGCCGAGGTGTTGTCGACGATCAGCGGCAGGCCGACCTTGTTCGCAACCGCCGCCACTGCAGGCAGGTCGGTGATATACCCCCCGGGGTTCGCAATCGACTCGCAGAAGATCGCACGGGTGTTTTCGTCCACCGCGGCTTCGATCGCGGCGAGGTCATCGAAATCGACAAAACGGCAGGACCAGCCGAACTTCCTGATCGTGTTGGAGAATTGCTGGATCGTGCCGCCATAGAGCTTGGTAGCCGCGACGATATTGCAGCCGGGGTTCATCAGCGGGAACAGCGCCAAGATCTGTGCTGCGTGCCCAGACGAGCAGCAGACCGCGCCGACACCGCCCTCAAGGGCCGCCACACGCTCGGCCAGCGCCGACACGGTGGGGTTGGTCAGGCGGGAATAGATGTATCCCACCTCCTGCAGGTTGAAGAGCTTGGCCGCATGGTCCGCATCGCGGAACACGTAGGCCGTGGTCTGATAGATCGGCACCTGACGCGCGCCGGTGGCGGGATCCGCCTTGGCGCCTGCGTGGATCTGCATCGTGTCGAAGCCGTGAGTCATCGTCGTCCCTCCCTTTGACGTTTGCGGCGACGCTAGGGCAACGGCGGGGGTGCGGCAACGTGGAAAAATCGTGCCCCCGCCGCAGCCCTCAGCCGATCTCGGCCAGCCGCGCCAGCGCGGCATGCAGCTTGGCCGCCTCCTCCTCGCGCGCCTCAAGGTTGGCGCGGGCCTCATCCACCACCTCTTCGGGGGCGGAGACGACAAAGGCCGGGTTCTTCAGACGCCCGTTCAGCCCGGCAATTTCCTTGGCAAGCTTGTCGAGGCTTTTCGAAAGCCGCGCCTTTTCTTCCGAAGTGTCGATCACGCCGTCCAGAGGGATTGCGAAGGTCGCGCCTTCCGCCGCAAGGGTGATTGCGCCTTTCGGCGCCTTGTCGGCCAGCGACAGACTCTCGATCCGGGCCAGACGCTGGATCAGGGCTGCGTTGCGGTCCCAGGCGACCCGCGCCTCGGCCGACAAAGAGATGGCCAGCATGCCGAGCTTCAGCCCCACCGGCACGTGCATCTGCGCGCGCGCCGAGCGGATTTCGTCGATCAGCCCGGTCACCCAGGTCATCTCGGTATCCGAGGCTGCGTCGATCAGCTCGCGCCCATAGGTCGGCCAATCCGTGTGGACCAGCATCTTGCTGCGCTGCCCGGTGGTCTGCCACAGCTCTTCGGTCACAAAGGGCATCATCGGGTGCAGCAGGATCATGCACTGGTCCAACACCCAAGCCATTGTCGCCCGCGTCTCGGCAGCCTCGAAGCCATCGAACAGCGGCTTGGCAAACTCGACATACCAGTCGCAGACGCGGCCCCAGACAAAGCGGTAAAGCGCATCCGCCGCCTGATCGAAGCGGAACTCGGCCAGCGCCGCGTCCACGTCGGCGCGGGTCTTGGCAGCCTCACCGATGATCCAGCGGTTCACCGTGGCCCTCGCCTGCGGGGGCGCCGTTTGCGTGGCATGCCCCTCCCAGACGCCGTTCATCTCGGCGAACCGGCAGGCGTTCCACAGCTTCGTGCCGAAATTGCGGTATCCGGCGATGCGCCCGGTGTCGAGCTTCAGCACGCCGCCAAGCGAGGCCATCGCCGCATTGGCAAAGCGCAGCGCATCGGCGCCGTATTCGTCGATGATCTCCAGCGGGTCGATGACGTTGCCGAGGGATTTCGACATCTTCTTGCCCTTGGCATCGCGGACGAGGCCGTGCAGGTAGACGGTGTGAAACGGGACTTCGCCCACCACCGCAAGCTGCATCATCATCATCCGGGCGACCCAGAAGAAGAGGATGTCCTGCCCGGTCACGAGGACCGAGGTAGGGAAATACTTTGCCAGTTCCGGGGTGGGTTCGGGCCAGCCGAGGGTGCCGATGGGCCAGAGGCCGGAGGAGAACCAGGTGTCGAGGACGTCGGGATCGCGGCCTAACACTATTTCTGTCAGGTTGTCTCCGTGCCAAAGTGCGCTTCCGGATGTGCAAAATTCGTCCGGTACTGGAGCGTCCCCGAACTGCACATAAAACTCGGAGGGCAAGTAAGTGTTTATGTTTAGGCCGACTTTGATTTTTACGCCTTCACCATAAAACTTGCTCGCTAAAGCTACGGCTTCTACTTTTGTGGCCGCGCAGAAGGCTTCGCGTTCTCCAGTAATGTCCAAGCGATCGTCAGAAAGCCTTGGCCCATACCAAACCGGAATCTGGTGCCCCCACCACAACTGGCGCGAAATGCACCAGGGCTCGATATTCTCCAGCCAGTGGAAATAGACCTTCTCGCCGCTCGGCGGGATGATCTTTGTCCGTCCCGACCGCACCGCTTCAAGCGCGGGTTCCACGATCTTGGCGGTATCGACGAACCACTGGTCGGTCAGCATCGGCTCGATCACCACTTTCGATCTGTCGCCAAAGGGTTGCATGATCTTTTTCGCCTCGACCACCGGCTCCAGCGTCAGATGCTCGGAGCCCGTTTCCGGGTCGGTCGATTTCACCAGAACGGTGACGGCAAGACCAGCAGCGGAGATATCCGCCACCACCTGTTTGCGCGCCTTGAACCGGTCGAGGCCGCGATACTTCTCAGGCACCAGGTTCAGGCTGTCCACCTCGGTTTCGGACGCGTCTGACCCCGCGGCAATCTCGCGCGCCCGCTTCACAGCGTCGCCATAAGGCGCGCCATCGGCCCGCATCGCGCCCCGTGTGTCCATCAACCGGTAACAAGGTATGCCCGCGCGCTTGGCCACGGCATAGTCGTTGAAGTCATGCGCGCCGGTGATCTTGACGGCACCGGAGCCGAAAAGCGGGTCGGGATACTCGTCGGTGATGATCGGGATCAGGCGGTCGCATAGCGGCAAATGTACGTATTTTCCGACAATTGCGGCGTAACGCTCATCTGAAGGATGAACCGCAACCGCCCCGTCGCCTAGCATCGTCTCTGGCCGCGTGGTGGCGATGGAGATGTAATCGCGCGTCTCACGCAGGGTCACGCGGCCTTCGGCATCACGCTCGACATATTCATAGGTCTCACCGCCTGCCAAGCGGTACTTGAAGTGCCACATATGGCCCGCGACCTCGATATTCTCGACCTCAAGGTCAGAGATGGCGGTTTCGAAATGCGGATCCCAGTTCACCAGGCGTTTGCCGCGATAGATCAGGCCCTTGTCGTACATCTCGACAAAGACCTTGATCACCGCGTCGTGGAAGTTGCCGTCCTCGCCCGCAGGCGCATCGGGCGCGCCCGACATGGTAAAGGCCTCGCGGTCCCAGTCGCAGCTTGCACCAAGGCGCTTCAGTTGCCCAATGATGATGCCACGGGATTTCTGCTTTTGCTGCCAGACCCTTGCAGTAAACTTCTCACGTCCCATGTCGCGACGGGACACATTGCCTTCCTTCGCCATCTCGCGTTCGGTCACCATCTGTGTGGCAATGCCCGCATGGTCGGTTCCCACCTGCCAGAGCGTGTCATGCCCCTGCATGCGGTGCAGGCGGATCAGGATATCCTGCAGGGTGTTGTTGAAGGCATGCCCCATGTGAAGCGAGCCTGTCACATTGGGCGGCGGGATCATGATGGAAAACGCCTCTGCCCCCGGGCGGGCATTGGCCCCGGCGGCAAAGGCGCGGGCCTTTTCCCACCCGGCGTAAATGCGGGCTTCGGCCTCGGCGGCGTTGAAGGTCTTTTCCATCGGCATGCGCGTCATCCCCTTGATCGCGCGGGTTCTAGCCTGCCCCGCGCCCGAGGAAAAGCGGCTTCAGCCAAGGAACGGCAGGAAGGGGCGGCCTTGCAGTGCCTGCACGAAGGTCGTGGCGACGAGTCCGGCAAAGAGGGCGGCCGCAAGCCAGACCAGCCGGAGCGCCTGTGGCGGGAACAGCCGCACCGCGACCAGCCCGGCGAGCGGCAGCCCATGCAGCGCATGGGTGGCCAGGAAATGCGCAACCCGCAAATCGCCCGCATCGCGCGACCAGCCCAGCACCCACAGCGCGCGCGTCGAGGTGCCGACGAAATGGCTGCCGAGGCCCGACAGGGTGCCCGCAACCGGGACCGTCAGCGCGAAGGTCAGCCCCAACCCGAGCGCTACCGCCAGATGCAGCGCGGGGGCAAGGTCGCTGTTGCGGTTGCGCCAGACCGACAGGCCCATCACCAGACTGGCCGAGGTGAGCACGACGGCGAAAACCCCCATGAGCGGATAGATCGCCGCAAGGATCGGAACCGTGGTGTTGAAATGCGATGCGGTGTTGAGCATCGCGGCACCCGAGAGCCAGGCGACCTCGCCAACTATCGCACCAACGACGGCCACCGCAAACCATCGCCACGGCCGGCCCCGAAGGGTTGCCGCCGGCATATAACGGGCGAAAAAGGCCAGCGAAATTGAATAGATCGCGAGGGCATAGTGGAACTTCACCGGCTTCAGCCAAGGGCTGTCGCCCTGAAAGAGGCGGGCATCGAGCAGCATCGCGGCATAAAGCGGGATCAATCCCAGCACGAGCAGCAGCGCAAGGCCGGTGAAGACGGGCGCATCGGTCCAGAGCCTGCGCAGGTCGGGCAGAGCCATGCCGGGGGGGGCCGCGAGGGTGGTGGTCATGCGACTGCTTTGCTCATGCGGGCCCGGGCGGCACTGGTGGCGCGCAGGGCGGTGAAGGCGAGAAATCCCGCCGGGCCGAACAGGAAGGTCAGCGCAAGGCAGGGCAGGATGATCAGGTGCGGGATACGCTCGGCCCGGGCGGTCCGGGTGATCCAGGCGCCGACGAAAAGATCGAAAGCGAGGTAGTGGACCCAGCCCGCCAGCGCGAGGTGCGGGCTGGTGAAGAGCGCCATCACCTCGGCCAGCGAGCCAAAGCCGCCCGGGGCAGCGGCCCAGTTGACGAGGATCAGCCCGGCATAGACTACCGCCAGCAGGGCAGGGATCATCAGGCCCGCCAGAACACCGGCAGCGCGGGGGACAAGCGGGGACAGCACAAGGGCCAGCCAGCCCGTCAGAACCAAGGGGCCGGAATATTGGAACAGCAGATCAGGGGACATGGAAGCCTCTATCTTGACGATGTCAGGATAATGCCGCCTGCATCTGGGCACTGTCAAGATAAATTTTGACACGCGCCCACACTCTCCTTATGGTCGCCGCCATGACAATGGAAAAACCCTATCACCATGGCGATCTGCGCGCCGCTTTGCTTGTGGCGGCAGAAGTGGAACTTGCCGAGCGCGGGATCGAAGCCTTTTCGCTGCGGTCGGTCGCAAAGCGGGCAGGGGTCAGCCACGCTGCCCCTGCGCATCACTTTCGGGACGCCGATGGCCTGCTGACCGCGCTTGCGGCAGAGGGGTTCCGCCAGTTCCTTGCCGCGCAGGCCGCCCGAGAGGCTGTGGCGGAGCCAGATGCCGAAGAGCAGATGGTGGCGGCGGGGCTGGGGTACATCGACTTTGCCTTGCAACGCCCGGCGCTTTTCCGGCTTTTGTGGGGGTCGCAGCGGCCAAACTTCACGGATTCAGAACTCGAGGCGGCGTCGCACGCCTCATACCAGCATCTGGTCGATCAGGTCGTGGCGGTGGGGGGGCGAACGGTCGCGGACGAATCAGCGATGTGGGCCGTGGCGCATGGGTTGGCGGACCTGTTATCGGCCGGGCGGATGAAATCCATCGGATCTTTCGCCCCTCGGGATCGCGACGAAGTGCTCGCAGGCATCCTGCGCCGGGTACTGCCGCGCTGATCAGACCGCCCGGTCGATCTTCGTGCTCAGATGGATCAGGCTCTCGGACGATCTTACCCCGGCCATCGCGCCGATCTGGTCCAGCACCTGGTCCAGCACCTGGGTATTGGGCGAGGCGATCTGCAGCAAGAGGTCAAACCGTCCCGACGTGGTAAAGACCCGCTCTACTTCGGCAATCGACTTCAGCCGCGTAAGCAGCGCGGCCTGCGCCCGCGGCTCGATAGTGAGCAGAACCGAGGCGCGCAGCCGCCCCTCCCGCGCCCCTTCGCCAAGCTTGAGCGTGTATCCGGCGATCACGCCGGTGGTCTCCAGCCGCTCCAGCCGCGCCTGGATTGTGGAGCGCGCGACCTTCATCCGCCGCGACAGCGTGGCCACCGACATCCTTGCATCGGCCCCCAGAAGCCCCAATATGTTGCGATCAAGTTCGTCCATGCAGTTTGTCCATGTTTTTCGTCATTATAACGAAGCTTCGCTACATTTATAGAGTTTTGTTCGGTGAGTTTGTAACCCATATGCGGCATCCTCGTATGCAGGAAAAGGGCGGCTCATACGCACCTGGCCTGGTTGGAAAAAACCGCGCAGGTGCACGCTTCCCGACTTGAGCAGCGGGGGTGGGCCTGCGTCTTGTTGGCAGAAAGGATTACGCCGATGGGACTGTCCAAAACAATCTGGACCAATCCGACTGAATTCCTGCGGAGCCAGCAACCGGTGAACCCGGTGCTGTTCTTTTGCCCCGCAGCCCTGCAGGCCGCAGGGCGCCGCTTCATTGATGGCTTTCCGGGCATGGTGACCTATGCTGTGAAGTCAAACCCGGGCGAGGAGGTTGTAGCCAACCTCGACGCCGCGGGGATCCGGGGCTATGACTGCGCGTCGGGCTTCGAGATCGACCTTATCCGCAGGCTCGCCCCGGATGCGGCAATCCATTACAACAACCCGGTGCGCGCGCGCCACGAGATTGCCCATGCGGTGTCGCGCAACGTGATGTCCTGGTCGGTCGACTCGGCCTCTGAACTCGCCAAGCTGATCGAGCTGGTTCCGGCCGAGGGCTGCGAGATTTCGGTTCGCTTCAAACTGCCGGTGTCGGGTGCCGCCTACAATTTTGGCGCCAAATTCGGCGCCACGGTGGATCTGGCGACCGAACTCTTGAAACGCGTGGCAGAGGCGGGCTTTATCCCGTCAATCACCTTTCACCCCGGCACGCAATGCACCGATCCCGCCGCGTGGGAGGCCTACATTCGTGCGGCGGCAGAGATTGCGAAGACTGCGGGCGTCAAGATTGCGCGGCTGAACGTCGGCGGCGGCTTCCCCAACCACCGGCTTGAGGGCGTGGTGCCCGCGCTGGAGGCGACCTTTGCGCTGATCGACCGGGTGACCGGCGAGGCGTTCGGCGAGGACCGCCCCTTGCTGGTGTGCGAGCCGGGCCGGGCGCTCTGTGGCGATGCCTTCACGCTGGCAGCCCAGGTGAAGGCCGTGCGGGATGACCTGCACGTGTTCCTGAACGACGGCGTCTACGGCGCGATGACCGAGCTGCCGCTGATCGGGGTGATTGACCGTATGCATGTGCTGTCGTCTGAGGGCGCGAAGCGCACAGGAGAGCCCGTGCCGCGCATCGTCTTTGGCCCCACCTGCGATTCGGTGGACCGTCTGCCGGGCGAGCTGCCGCTGCCAGCCGACCTTGCGGAGGGCGATTATGTGATCTGGCACGGGATGGGGGCCTATTCCACCGTGACCAACACCCGCTTCAACGGCTTTGGCGAGCTGGGCATGGCCACGGTGCTGAGCCAGCGTCTCTGACGCAACTGCCTTTTCCGGCCCCGCGCCCCCGGCTGGACAAATCCGGCCGGGGGCGTAGGTATACCGGGTCGGATCAAAAGAGGCATGCCCCAGATGACGCAGATGAAATTCGGATCGTCCCAACCTCTGCGTCGGCGCGAGGACGTGCGTTTTCTGACCGGGACCGGGCGGTATGTCGACGATCTGGTGCCGCAAGGCGCGCTCTGGGCGCATTTTCTGCGGGCGAATATGGCGCACGCGCGGATCACCGAACTTGATCTGGCTGCGGCGCGCGCAATGCCGGGGGTGCATCTGGTACTTGCCGCCGCGGATCTGGAGGCGATGGGCGTCATCCTCGGGATGAAGGGCGAGTTGGTCGACACGCGCGACGGCAAGCGGGGTGCGGCTCCTGAGCGCCCCGTTCTGGCGCGCGACATCGTGCGCCACGTGGGCGAGGCGGTGGCCGTGGTCATCGCAGACAGTGCCGAAGCCGCGAAGGATGCCGCCGAAGCGATCGGGATGGAGACGGAAGACCTGCCCGTCGCGCTTTCGCTGACCCCCGGCGGCCCCGTACTGCACCCCGAGGCTCGCGGCAACATAGCCTTTGACTATGGCATCGGCGACGAGGCCGCGACCGAGGCGGCGCTGGCCGGATCGGCGCATCGCACCTCGCTGACGCTGCGGCACAACCGCGTCATCGTGAACGCCATGGAAGGGCGCGCCGCTTTCGCCGAATGGGATGGTGCGCGTCTGCATCTTTGCGTCAACGGGCAGGGCGTCTGGGGTCAGCGCAACGAGTTGGCCCGGATGCTTCAGCTTCCGCGCGAGGCTGTGCGGGTGACCAACCCCGATGTTGGCGGTGGTTTTGGCATGAAGGGCAGCACCTACCCCGAATATGTGGTGATGGCTGCAGCCGCCCGCGCGCTTGGCCGCCCGGTGCGCTGGATGTCCGAGCGGACCGAAGGCATGCTGACCGACAACGCCGGCCGTGACCTAATCGCGGTGGCAGAGTTCGGCTTTGACGCCAACCTGAAGATCACCGCCTACCGGGTGAATGTTCTGTCCAACCTCGGCGCTTATAACTCGCAGTTTGCCCAAGCCATCCAGTCAGAGCTGTTTTCCAAAGTGCTGACGGGGGTTTACGATATCCCCACGGCCTGGCTTGGCTGTGTGGGAGTATATACCAACACCACCCCGGTCGATGCCTATCGTGGCGCAGGGCGCCCCGAGGCGATCCTGACGATCGAGCGCGCCATTGACGAGGCCGCGCGGGTGCTTGGCGTCGATCCGGTCGACCTGCGGCGGCGCAACTTCATCCGCAGCTTTCCCTATCCTACGGCCACCGGCGAGGTGATCGACGTCGGCGACTTTGACCGTGTGCTGGCGCGTGCGGTGCAGGATGCGGACATGGCGGGATTTTCTGCGCGCAAGGCCGCCTCTGCCGCGCGGGGGATGCTGCGTGGGCAGGGTATGGCCGTCTACATCGAATCGATCCTGGGGGATGAGAAGGAAACGGCGCGCATCACCCTCGACCCGGACGGCGGCGCCACCCTTTATGTCGGCACCCAGTCGAACGGGCAGGGCCACGAATCAGTCTATTCCCGCATGGTGGCCGAGGCGGTCGGGATCGATCAGGACATGGTGCGGATCGTTGAGGGCGACAGTGACCGCATCGCGCGCGGTGGCGGTACGGGCGGCTCGCGCTCTGTCACCGTGCAGGGCACGGCTACGCGGGCGACCGTGATCGCGATCGTGGCGGGGGTCGAGGCGTTTCTGGCGCAGGAATGGGGGGTGGAGTCTGTCGATTTCAGCGACCATCGCTTTGGCGCGCCCGGCACCAACCACCGCATGACGCTGGCTGAGGCCGCGGCTTTGGCGCGCGATAAAGGTCGCGCGGATCTTTGCGACCGCAGCGAGCGGATAAAGCTAGAAGGCAGATCCTTCCCCAACGGCGTGCATATTTGCGAGGTGGAGGTGGACCCGGATACCGGCGCGCTCACGTTGGACCGCTATACCGTGGTCGATGACTTCGGCGTGCTGATTGCGCCCAATCTGGTCGAGGGGCAGGTGCATGGCGGCATCGCGCAGGGTTACGGTCAGGCGGTGATGGAGAACGGGTTCTACGATGAGACCGGCCAGCTGCTCAGCGCGAGCTTCATGGATTACGCGATGCCGCGGGCGGGCGATCTGCCCTTCGTGCGCTTTGCTACCGAAGGCGTGCCTACCGCACGCAACCCCTTGGGAATGAAAGGCTGCGGCGAAGCGGGCACTGTAGGCGCGCTTGGTGCCGTGGCAAATGCGGTGCGCGATGCGCTCGCAGGGGCTGGCGTGCAGGCGGTAGAGATGCCATTCAGCCCTGCGCGGATCTGGGCCTGGCTCGAGGAGGCACATCGCGTCAATTCTTGACCGCCTGAGCCGCTGGCTGAAGCGCACGCCGCCTCAGGCCATGCCGCAGGTCACAATGCCCGCCGCGCAACCGGCGGGGCTGGTGCGGCCACGGGTCGACCATGTCATCATCGTCGATGGCACGCTCAACTCTTTGACGAAAGGGATGGACAGCAACGCAGGCATTCTCTGCCGGCTGTTGCGCGAAGGCGGGCGCAAGGCCGACCGCACCGTCTATTACGAGCCCGGCCTGCAATGGCAGGGCTGGAAGCGCAGCCTTGATCTGGCGCGCGGGCGCGGGATTGATGACCAGATCCAGGTGGCTTATGGGCATCTCGCCTCGCAGTACCGCCCCGGCGACCGGATTTTCCTGTTCGGCTATTCGCGCGGTGCCTATGCCGTACGCTCGTTGGCCGGGGTTATCGATCGGGTAGGGCTGCTCACGCAGCAGCAGGCGACCGAGCGTAACGTCCGCCTTGCGTTTCGTCACTATCGCCTTGGCCCGGATCACGACGCGGCGCGGGAGTTTGCACGGGCAAACTGCCATCTGCAAACCCCGATCGAGATGGTCGGCGTGTGGGAGACGGTCAAGGCGCTCGGCTTGCGGGTTCCCTTGCTCTGGATGCTTACCGAGCAGGCCTATGCCTTTCACAACCACCAGCTTGGCACCTCGATCCGGCATGGCTTTCACGCGCTGGCGCTGGATGAGACGCGACAGGTTTTTGCGCCGGTGCTGTGGGATTGCCCATCCGGCTGGGAAGGCAACGTCGAACAGGTCTGGTTCCGGGGTGCCCATGCCGATATTGGCGGGCAGACCGGCGGCTTTGATGCGTCGCGGCCTCTGGCCAATATCCCGCTGGTCTGGATGTTGGACCGCGCCGACGGTCTTGGCCTCGGGTTGCCACCGGGCTGGCGCGAGCGGTTTCCCTGCGATCCTGCAGCGCCGATGATCGGCAGCTGGCGGGGCTGGGGCCGGCTGTTCCTTTACCGGCGTCCCCGCGTGGTCGGGCGGGACCGGTCCGAACATCTGCACCCCTCGGCCCCGCCCCTCGCCCGCCGTCGCTGGCGCACTTTTGAAAGCCGCCCGGAACGCCGGAGCTGAGCAGTCCCTTTCCCACACGGCCACTTCTGCCTAAACTAGACCAAAGCCGCGCTTGAAGGAGAGACGATGCGCAAGATCACCCTCGCCGCCACCCAGTTCGCTTGCAGCTGGGATCTGCCCGCCAACGCCGACCGGGCAGAAGCCGCCATCCGGACCGCCGCCGCCAAGGGTGCCCGTGTGATCCTGATCCAGGAGCTGTTCGCGACTCCGTATTTCTGCATTACGGAACGCGCCGAATACTTCGCCCTTGCGCAACCCGTCGAGGGCCACCCTCTGATCGCCCGGTTCTGCGATCTTGCCAGAGAGCTGGAGGTGGTCCTGCCCTGCTCGGTCTTCGAACGCGCGG
>Ga0105047_10005541_pt1 | contig 21605 bp, 18 predicted proteins | sample MAT04_FD_78384 | JGI IMG/M metagenome (GOLD analysis project Ga0105047, IMG submission 78384) | Freshwater microbial communities from Lake Fryxell liftoff mats and glacier meltwater in Antarctica - MAT-04 (megahit assembly) | ecosystem: Environmental > Aquatic > Freshwater > Ice > Liftoff... | reverse complement strand
TCTTCCAGCGAGCGGAACTAGACTGCCGTGCAGGAGAGTGCCCATGACGACTGCAACTAAAGCGATTCTGACGGAAGCATTGAAATTGAAACCGAAGGATCGGGAATATCTTGCGCATGCCCTGCTCAATACCGTGACGGTGAAGGATGATCTCCATTTAACTGAAGCGGAGAAGGCGGACTTGGATCGCTGCCTGAAGGATCACGAAGCGAATCCAGAGGAGGGGATCAGTTGGCCGGAATTGAAGAAGGAGATACGGAAGGCCAGAAAAAACAGACATACCGCCTGATTTTTAATGATCGAGCCAGGACAGATTTTCACGATGCTTACAACTGGCTTGAAGACTCGGACGTGGGTCTTGGAGAGAAGCTTTTCCTGTCGTATGAATCTGCCGTAAAACGAATCCAACGCACACCCACACTTTATCATAAAGTCTACAAGACAATCCGCGTGGCTCCCGTGGCGCCTTTTCGTTACCGAATCTTGTTCACTGTGACAGGCACGACCATAAAAATCGTCAGGCTTATTCACACTTCAAGGCACGACCGTGAATGGAAATCTAGCACTCGCGGCAATGGCTGATTTCCATTCGCCGTTTCACACGTCGCTCACTTCTTCTCCGTCTCCGCACTCACCTCCGGAATCATCGCCGCGTCGGCGGCCGAGCTGACCGGTTCGGGTTTCAGGTCGCGCAGCGAGCCGATCTTGAGAATCTGCGGCCAGAGACCCGCTACTCCCACCACGACCAGCAGCGTGCCGATGCCGCCGCTGACGACTGAGAAGACGGGGCCGAAGTACTTGGCGACAACGCCGGATTCGACCCCGCCCAATTCGTTCGACGCACCGATAAAGAGTCCGTTCACCGCAGCGACGCGGCCACGCATCGCGTCGGGCGCCAGCGTCTGCACCAGCGTATGGCGCACGACGACGCTGATGCTGTCCAGAGCGCCGGTCATGAAAAGCATGGCCATCGAGAGCCAGAAATTCGTGGAATATCCAAAGACAATCGTGGCCACTCCAAAACCGGCGACGGCAATCAGCATGGAGAGACCGGCCCGGCGCATGGGCGGCAGATGCGCCAGCAGGATCGCCATCCCCAGCGCGCCCATGGGCTGCGCCGAGCGCAGCCAGCCCAGGCCGGTGGCGTTCACGTGCAAAATCTTGACGGCAAAAACGGGCAGAAGATAAACGGCACCACCCAGGAGCACCGCAAAAAGGTCGAGCGTCAGCGCTGCCAGAATGACCTTTGTCTTCCAGACAAAACGCATGCCCGCGACCAGATTTTCAAGCGTGGCAGGCGTGCGTTCTTTCGGAGCGTGCCGCACATGCATCATGAAGAGCATGGCGCAACCGCTGAAGATCAGCACTCCATCTATCATGTATGCCAGCGGAATATCGTACGCCAGGATCAGTCCGCCAATTGCCGGGCCGCCCACTGCCGCCATGTGAAAAAAGCTGCTGTTCCACGTCACCGCGCTGTTGAAATCCTCCGGGCCGACAATCTGCGGCAGCAATGCCGAGCGCGCCGGGCGGCCAAAAGTTCCGGCCGTGCCGCGCAGTACTAAAAAGAGATAGATCCACTGATCGCTCCATTGCAGGCGCGAGCAGAAGTACAGCCCGGCCGAGCAGCACATGGAAAGCAGCAGTGTGCAGATCATCAGGCGCCGGCGGTCCATCCAGTCGGCCAACTGCCCGGCGGGAAGCGTGAAAATAAGCATGGGCGTAACGAGCGCCGCGCCGATCCAGGCGAGCGCCAGTTCTGAGCCTGTGCGCTTATAAAGTTCATAGCCGACAGCCAGCGAGTTGATCTGGCCGCCGACGACGACCAGAAACATAGAGAAGATATAAAGGCGAAAATCCCTGATTTTAAGGACGGCGTACGGTTGATGTGTTTCGTTCGAGTTGCTTGCGTCCGCCACCTGCTCGTCGTCTCCGGAGATATGGCAGCATAACGCCACTCCACCGATCCTGCAGAGCAGTCATCGTATATTTTAAAGGGATGGCGAGCCGATTGATTCAGCCCGGGCGGGCCATCTGCCCGCCCCAGCCATATTATTGAATCGCGCAGTGATAAAGTGAAGTGATAGAGAAATACGACCGGCTGTTGGGGGCGTGTTTCTCTGTCACTTTCGCTCCGCGCGATTCACTAGTCAGCTAACGGGTGGCCTTGTGGCTCATGCGGCCCGCCTTCGCATGCGACTGGCTTTTGGCGCCGCGCTGGCCGCTGCTCTTCTTGGCCTTGGTGCCGCGCGAGCGAGCGCCGCGGTGGCCGGCGCGGCTGCGTCCGCCCTCAGCGCCGATCTCGGCCATATGCGCTCGATCTTCGCTGATGGCCTCGCCGCCCTTGCGGCCGGCCTCGCGCGCTTCTGCAGACGAAAACTCGTGCGCGGTTCCTTTCTGATGAGCGGCCTTGCCGCCCTTGCTGGCGATCTCTTTTTGCGTGGCTGCGTCCATTGCAGCAAAGCCGCGCGCCTTCTCTTCGGCCGGTGCGTCGTTTTTCATTTTCTCCATTCCTTAAACCGTCGAACGCTTGTTCGATCCTCATCATTACACAACTCAAGCGCCAAGCCGTTTAGAGTTTGCTCGAAAACACAAAACGCGACTTTTGGTTCGCCTTATCGGACGTATTTACAATCTGGAGAAAAAATATTTTTTCGATCTGTCTGTTTTCGTTCAAGGGAATTCAGGAGCATTGTGTCTCTGCTGCGCTTTTGTGTGAAATTGTTCGCGCTTCCAATTTGCTAAAAATGTGTTGCTTGCATGTTTTTGTTATATACAGTTTGGCGCAGTATCGACGGGAGATGTGCGTTAAAGCATCAAATTTTTGATTTTCAAATTCGTACAGTCAGTCTTATTGAACGGGAATTAAGGGGGCAAGATATGCCGGTTTTAATCGTAGATAACGATATAAATTTATTAAATCGATCCGCAAATGCCATCGCTTCCCTCGATCGCCGCATGCGTGTCGAGACCGCCCAGGACGCTCACGAAGCTTGGGAAAAAGCTATAAAGAAGCAGCCTTTTCTGGTCATTTGCGAGCCATTTCTGCCGGAGCGTTCTGGTGTTGAGCTCTGCCAGAAACTGGGTACGCGCCTGTCTGGAACCACCTTTGTCGCCGCATATCAGAGTCATGCGACCAAGCGCATCGCCCAACTGCAAAACGACTCGTCCGGCGTGTTTCAGGGCTTCGCGCGGAAGCCGTTGTCGACCATCGATCTACTCTCTTTTTTAACCGTTGCCAAGCGTCGCCGCGGTCCCGAATGCCGGTCTGAACCTCAGATCGGGATAATGGACGAGCCGCGCCAGCAACCCATTGATCTGGCGGCCTCCATCTCGATCCATGTCACGATTGACGATGAACTGAAATTCTGCGTTCCTGTCCCAAAAGCCGCAACTGTCGGACTGGCGCTTCGCACGCTCGGCAAGATCGTGACATGCTTTACGCTCTACCGCAACGGCGAAGAAATTGAGGCCAGTTTGAACACCGTACTCTTTCCCAGCGATCTATTGACCCTCAAGCGCTAACTGCATTTCAATGCGTGAGTCCAGTTCGATCAAAAACTTTCTATCTTTGTGCAGATAGTATTTCGGCTATTATTATCCCGGACATTCTGATGCCTTTTTCGAATCTTGATTTGGCCGGGATCTTAAGCCCATGAATGAAGAACGCAGGGAAACGCGCCCTCAATCGGGTGCGACGCCGCTCGCCAAAACGCGGGTTTATGTGATGCCTTATCCGCGCAGCATAAGTCTGCGCGGCGCCCCCTTCCGCCCCGTGCCCAGCAACTATCTATATTTATCCACCAGCGCGTCGGTGGTCACACGCCGCAAACTTCATATCTTCAGCCAGCAATTGCAGGCAATGGGTTACCGCACGGTAATCGAAGCCTCCTCAAAACTGCTGTCCACGCAGGCGCTCTTCACGCCTTCCGGTACTTTTCCAAAGTGGGATAATCTGCAGAAGCCACTGCGCGGCGAGTCCGCCGGTCCCGAAGGCTATCGCCTGACCACCACCGACGAGGGCGTGCTGCTGCATGGCGCCGATGAACAGGGATTGCAGTACGCGGGAACGACCCTGCGCCAGCTGCTACAGGACGGCCCTGAGATTCCGGGAATGGAGATCGAGGATGTGCCGCTGTTGCCGTTCCGCTGCATCCACCTGGACTTCAAGGGCTGGCCGCCGACCTTCAAATACCTCAAGCACAGTATCGAAACTCTGGCCGATTTGAAGATTAATGCCATCATCCTGGACTATGAAAGCTACTTTAATTTCCCCTCGCAGCCGGGCATGGCCTCGGACGGCGCATTATCCCAGCCGGAGATGGCCGAACTGGATTTGCTGGCCGCGGAACTGGGAGTCAATCTGATTCCGCTGGTGCCCTGCGTCGGCAATGTCGGACACGTGCTCAAGCTGCCCGCCTACGCAAGCCTGCGCGAGCATCCTCAATATTATCAACAATACGCCATCGCCAATCCGCAGACGCTCAACGTTGTCACCGCAATGATGGAGGATTTGCGCAACACTCATCAGAGCAAATTCTTTCATATTGGCGGCGACGAGACGCGGCTGCTCGGCGCCAATCCGACCAGCGCGGAGCGCGCGAAACAGCTTGGCGGACGCGCGGCGCTCTACCTTGAATACCTTGGAAAAATATGCCGCTACCTGGTCAGCGGCAATCGCCAGCCGATGATCTGGGACGATATGTTTCGCAAGATGAGCGACGAGCAGGTGCGCTGGCTGCCGCCCGAATGCGTGCTCACTTTCTGTCAGTACGAAGGTCAGGGTGGAAAGGCCACGCCGGCGATTCTCACCAACCTGGATCGTTACAAACGGCTGGGCCGGCGTGTGTGGGGCGCCGCCACGCGTTCGCCCAGTTCGCGCTACGATGCATTCGACAATATCGATGCGTGGACTCAGGCCGGCGAAATGGGTTATATGGAAGGCTTGATCACCACCACATGGACGCGCGACCACACGCTCGGCTCGCTCTATTCGCCGCCGGAGCTCGCCTGGCCCGCCGCCTATTATGCCGCTGAACGGACATGGTCCGGCCTGAAAGATCTGCCGCGCGAACAGTTCCCGCAGCGTTTCATCGTCCGCATGTTCGGGACGATGGACCAGAACACGCAATCCAACCTGTGGTCCGGTTATGATTTGATGATGCGCGATTATCCGCGCAAGGCGCACGACTTTTTCATTCAAGAGCTCAAGAAAACGCCGCGCAATCACCGCTCGGTCGCATTCCTTGAAAGCTGGACAGCCCTGAATTCATTCAAGGAATACATCACGCAATTCGAAACGCTGATCAGCGGCAACTTTGCCAATCTGCAGAGCGGCGCTGGCGATCCGTTCAACTGCGGCCGGTTGCGCTGGCGCGTGCAGGATTTAAAGGAGAAGTTGCCCGCGCTGCTCGCCAATTTCCAGAAGCAGGCGCTGCGCCTCACCAACGATCAGGTCGTACATGAATATTTCGAATCGAGCATCGCCTACAGCCTGCGCCGCCGCGATGAAATGGAAGCACTCCTGGCCGGCTACCCCATGCCGCCGAAGGAATGGCAGCAACCCGTGCAGCTATAGTTTTCCACGTACCGCAGGCATCCTGCCTGCCCGTTTCTTCTCGTTACGTGCAGGCAGGATGCCTGCGGTACAAAACTTCAGCTCTGACTCAACCGCTTGACAGCATCGCCGCCCATGATCTCGTGGGCTTCTGCAAGCGCGGCCGGAATGCTTGCGGCGTGCGGCGAATTCTTCAGGCAGGTATTAAAATTCAGGGTGCCGATGTTGTCGGCGCGATTTCCCGGAAACCAGTGGTCAGCCTTGCCGAGCAGGTTGTAGCGCATCTTGCCGTACTCGATCATGTCGAAGGCCTTGGCGAAATTACGCAGGCGCAAAATCTCAAAGATGTTCACCTCGCCGGGCACTCCGTTCCATTCGGGCAAGCCGCTGTACCAGCTCTCGATCCAATCCTGGCCGAGCGTCTTCACCAGTTCACTCTGCAGTCGTTCTTCGATCGGACAAAGCAGCGCGGAAATGTCCTCTCCGGATTTGAGAATCGCGACCGCCTTAAGATGCTCGTCGAAGTCGCTCGGCCGCGCCGCGCCCAGGCTTAGCGTGTGCACCTGCGGGCGCGAGAGACACCACAGATCGTTGAAGACCATGGGCGAGAGCGGCGCGGTCAGCTTCAGCAATTTGTCACTGGGCTGATAGAGCTTCCCGCCTTTGTCGCTGGGACTGATGATGAAGACGCCCATGTCGAGTTTCTGAGCCATCTCGATCGACGGCCAGTGAAACGGGTTGACGTAATACCAATGCAGGTTGACGTAATCGAAGACGCCGCACGCGACGCCTTCGAAGACGACTTTGCGGCTGCCGTGCGTCGAAAAACCGATGTGCCGCACGCGGCCTTCTTTTTTCAGCTTGAGCGCCATATCGACGCAGCCGCCTTTGCGGATCGCGAAATCCAAAAATTCTTCGTTGTTGATGCCGTGCATCGAAAGCAGATCGACGTAATCAAGCTTCAGCAGGCGCATCGATTTATCAAACGTTTCGAGAAACTCTTTGGGATCGGCGCAGGGCGCGACCTTGGTCTGAACGATAATCTTGTCGCGCGGCAACTTGGGAAGCACATGGCCGAGCTGCTCTTCGCTGGTGCCATATCCGCGCGCGGTCTCGATGTGAGTGATGCCGACGTCGATGGCGCGATGAATCGTCGCCTCGAGGTTGCGCTGGTTGTCTGCCGTGAACGGATCCTTGTCGTTCCACGACTGCTGATAGCGCATTCCTCCGCACGAGAGGACGGGCATCTGCAGTTCCGTTTTTCCGAAGCGGCGGTAGAGCATTGCGGGTGTATCCCCCGATCAAAAGCGTCTGACGAAACGACACGAACAATTATTATGCAATCCAGTTTGCGTGCGTTCTGCTCAGAGCGTGTACGAAAAGTAATAAACTGGTGCCACTGGTACGCGACGCGAGGGCTGTATTGAGGGAGCTTACCAGTGCAGCCTCGGAATGATGTGCGGGTTTTTCTTTGAGCTCGATTCGGCGTTGATCTCTTGAAGGTGCATCCTCCCCTCCGAGTCCACACTGGCTAAACCGCGATACGGCCGCGGCTGAGCCAGTGGCACCAAATCTTCGTACACGCTCTCACGCAAACTGGAACATGTTTTTCAACTAGGCGGTTGGCTCTTCGTAAGCTTCGAGCGCCATGCCTGCGTGCGTGTAAGCGGCACCGGCGCTAAGCGCCACGGCGACGAGGATCGCTTCGCTGACTTCGGCTTCGCTCGCGCCGGCCTTCTTCGCGGCCTTGACGTGGTGATCAATGCAGTACACGCACTTGGTTGCATGCGCGACGGCGATCGCGATCAGCTCCTTGGTCTTCACCGGCAGCACGCCTTCGCCGACGGCCTTGGAGAAGAACGTGTTCATCGCCGCAACGCTCTCGGCGGCGTTGGGGCTGGCGGCCTTGAGCTTGCGAAGGTGCTTGAGGCTGGCTTTCTGGTAGAAACTATCGGCCATGCGGGACGTCTCCTTATAGTGTGGTTTGACGAACTGACACAGCCTAACCAACGAATGCGGAACATCAACGCGTGTTGCGCATGAAAAAACAAGCGGGTTGAGTACAATCCGAATGCGAAAGAATCTCGCAATCCAGAGATTGCGTTACGGAGCGATGAATGAAAATTTATAAGACGCCGCAGGGTCCGGTGCTCAACATTGATGCGCAGTATTATGCGCTTGGCAATGCGTGCTGGGATCAACTCATCAATACGCCGTCGCTGATGGCGCACTTGGCGGCGCGCGCAAAAGAGCTGCGGCCGCAGGGCGCAGAGCTGATCGCCAATGTGCTCGCGCCGATCGGAAGTCAGGAAGTCTGGGGCGCGGGCGTGACATACTACCGCAGCCGCGATGCGCGCATCGAAGAATCGAAGAGCTCTGGCGGCGGCGATTTTTACTCCCGCGTGTACGAAGCCGAACGGCCGGAACTGTTCTTCAAAGCCACTCCGCAGCGCGTCGTTGGGCTGGGACAGAAGGTGCGCATCCGCCGCGACTCCAAATGGAACGTGCCAGAACCCGAACTGACGCTGGCAATTAATTCGAACGGACAAATAATCGGCTACACCATCGGCAACGATATGAGCTCGCGCGACATCGAAGGCGAGAACCCGCTTTATTTGCCGCAAGCAAAAACCTACGACCAGAGCTGCGCGCTGGGGCCGTGCATCTTCCTGACCGAGCAGCCGCTGCCGCCGGCGACGGCGATCAGCATTGAGATCACACGCAAAGGCGAGGTCGTGTTCAACGGTTCGATTACGCGGGCACAACTCAAGCGCGAGCCGGCCTCGCTCGTCGAATTCCTCTATCGTGAATCCAGTTTTCCGGCGGGCGCGTTCCTGCTGACCGGGACCGGAATTGTTCCACCCAACGCCTTCACCCTGCTCTCCGGCGACGCGATCTCGATCAAGATCGACAGCATCGGCGAGCTCCTCAATACGGTACTTTAATCATGGATCACAGCACACCCGACATGACCCCGCCCATCGGCGTGGCGCCCGACGGCGAGGATTATTCGCACCCGTGGATCATCAGCGCGATCGTCTCGGCGATCTGTTTTGCGATCGGCTTCGCGCTTCTGTATTCCACCGGAATCTGGGCCAACTTCTGGCAGTGGGCCGACGGCCCGTTCCTCTTTTATTTCGCGATCCTGACGCCGGTGCTGCTGGGGTTTTACACGTATGGAATCGTGCTGCTGATCAAACGGCTGTTTGGACGGAAGTGATCGGAGCTTTCGATATGTGGTCCGCCAAGACAAAAACAGAAGTCGAGCCGCAGTTGCGCGTGATGCGGATCCTCACCGTCGCGCTGGCGAGCGGGCCACTCATTTTCGCTGCGGTCGCAGCGACGGTTATTCCTCCTCCGGCCACACCGGCGACCATGGGACAAATTGCTGGGCGGCCTGGGATGATGATGATTGGGCTTTTTGCGTTTGTATCCGCCATTCTCATGCGCAGGTTTGTTTTAAAAATGTTACCGATGATGGCACGCCGGTCACTGCCGCCGACACTGCCGCGCGGCGATCGGATCATCGCGTTCATGACAATGATGCGTACGCGCCTGATCGTGACTTCCTCGATCCTGGAAGGCGCGGCGTTCTTCAACATTGTCTGTTTCATGCTGGAGCGCCAAGTACCCAGCCTGGGCGCTGGAGTATTGCTGGCGCTGATGATCCTCGCCCAGTTTCCGTCGATGACGTCCGCCGAACATTTCATTGAGGAGCAGCAACTCTTGCTCGAACAGGAGAGCAGGTAATTCCCCTTTGCCGTTGTTAGACACCCCCTTCAGGGGGTGGTTTAAGGCCGGAGATGTGCTATTAGCCGGCATCAGCCGGACTTCCCGCATACTGTCACTTGGGAAGTCCGGCTGAAGCCGGCTGAGGAACTCATCTGGCCGCGACCACCCGCTAAAGCGGGTGTCTAACAACGGCATTAGCGTTGCTGCCCCGATAGAACTTCCCATTCCGAACAGGAGAGCCGCCAGACCCACGCTTGATTCTGGCCGTGAAAGCAAGTTTAATAGACAGCGGCGGGCAGCTTTGCCCGCCTCAATTTTGTTCAGTCACAACTCGCAAGTCGCAAGGAGTTCCGATGGCCGGCCATTCACATTCAGCAAATATCGCGGTGCGCAAAGGCAAGCAGGACGCGCTGCGCGCGCGCACGTTCGCCAAGCTCTCCAAGAATATCATGGTCGCGGCGCGCAAAGGTCCTGATCCGGATTCCAACTTCGGCCTCCGTCACGCCATCGAATTGGCTCGAGCGCAATCGATGCCGAACAAGAATATCGAACACGCCGTCAAGAAGGGCGCCGGCTTGCTCGAAGGCGAGAAGATGACCGAGGTCACCTACGAAGGCTACGGCCCCAACGGTGTGGCCATCGTGGTCGAAACGCTGACCGACAACATCAACCGCACGCGCCCCGAAGTGACCAAGATCTTCGAACAGGGCGGCGGCAAGATCGGCGCGGCCGGTGCGGTAATGTGGATGTTCAAACGCAGAGGCCTGATCACGGTCAAGACCGACAAGATTGCCGAAGACAAACTGATGGATTTAGTGCTCGAAGCCGGCGCCGACGACCTGCAGACGGTCGGTGACATCTACGAAATTCTGTGCAACATCGAAGGCTTCGAGCCCGTCCGCAAGGCGCTCGCCGCGGCCAAGCTGCCCACCGAGATGGCCGAGATGCGCTTCCTCCCCGACACGCCCACAAAGGTCGACGTGGCCACCGCGCGAAAAGTTCTGGAACTGGTCGACGACCTCGACGGGCACGACGACATCAACGGCGTGCATCATTCCATGGATCTGACCGACGAAATCATCGCCGCGTTAAAGGCCGAGTAGGCATTGGGAAAAAAGATGGGGGAGGCCAACTCCCCCGTACAGCCGGCCTTCCTCACGACGGCCAACGGGTCGCCGGCTTGTAAGTTACTTGACGATTTCCTTCGTCGTCTTTTCTTTCACTTCAATGGTTCCGTTGTCTTTCTCTTTCATTTCAACCTTTTTCTCAACGATGCGCTCTGTCGCCGGCGCCGGGGTAATCACGGTCCGTGAGTCGCCGCAACCGCTTACGGCAATGCTTAGAAAAAGAACTGCGAAACCTGCAAAGCAACTTTTCACAGAATGTCCTCCAAAAGTTTTCCCAGCCACTTGCTGAATATGTTTATTCATGACGTCAATCCATGGCAGCCGGAGCGTGAATGGCCGCCATGGACTGCCGAACTTACGTTAACGAACTTCCTTGCGTGTTTCCTCGGTCTTGACTTCAACCGTGCCGTCGCTCTTCGGTGTCGTCTCGACGGTCTTCTCGATCTTCTTCGACGTGCCGTCCGGATTCTGTTCAACGTGCTTGTAAGTGGACTTACTGCCGTTGCCACAACCCACGAGGGCCACGCTGAGAATGAACGCTGACGTCAGGGCAAAAATCTTACGCATTGTTTACTCCTTCAAAAAGAACCGGGAGAAGTTAAAGCATGGATCATGCCAACGTGTTTAGGGCCAATATCGCCCGTTTTGTGAGAGTAATTTTCTCGAAATTTCTTCGGCACAATGTAGCTGAGGAAAAACTATAGAATGAGTCCGGCGTCCAAATGCCGATACAGCGGGCCGAACTATCGCTTCTTTTTCGCGGGCTTTCGCACGGCGCGCTTCTTATTTCCGTAACTCGATTTTGATTCTTCGACTGGGTGATTATCAAGCGTCGAGTCATCCGGCAGGCGGCCCGGGTCGAACGCCATCTCTTTGCGCGCCTGCGCCAGAACCTCCGCGAAGCGCTCACGGTTTTCAGGCGGCAAGCGATCTTGCAGCGCGACCATTTCTTCCATGCGCAGTTTCGCAAGATCGATCATGTCTGCAATATCCCTTCCTCGTCCCGCAACGAGTTTCAACCACACCAGACCCAACAGCGAAATGAAACCCGAATCGCCGCCGACCGTTTTTGGACCCGGAATGAATCCATAGGTTCCCACCGCGCCTTCGGGAATCAATTCGAGCCGCACCTTCGTCTTGCGATGATCGAAATGATGCCAGCCGCTTGTAGACTTGCGGACGAGTTTGAAATCTTTCTTCAGGCGGCGCAGCAGATCGTATTCATCGTGATTGGCGTAGAGGACATCGATGTCCTTTGTGCTCCGTTCGTAACCGTAATGAACGACGGCCACGCCACCAGTCACAAGCGCCGAGCCCAGCACCTTTGACAGATCCGCAAGCGTTGCCTTCAGGTCTTCAGAACTTGGCGTATGCACCGCTCCGACCCCTCTCGAAAAATCGAACGTCGCAAGCTGCGCTGAGGTCAGCACAAGGCCCATGGCGTTACCCGCCCCGTTTCGCCACGGGCTTGCGCCGGACGCGTTTCTTGCGGCCATAAGTCGCCGCCGATTCTTCGGCCTTGTCGCGGGCATCGGCCAGATCGTCAGGCAGGCGACCGGGATCGTTTTCGAACTCGCGCTTGGCCTTGGCCAGAAGCTCCGAATAGCGGTCGCGAAGTTCCGGCGGCAAGCGTTCGACCAGCGCACTCATCTCGTTCCATTGCTGTTTGGCAAGTTCGAGCAGGTCGGCGTCGTCTTTACCGCGCCCTGCGACGAGCTTCAGCCAGACCAATCCCAGAAGTGATATGAGCCCCTCTTTGCCGCCGACAGTTTTCGGCCCCGGAATAAATCCATACGTCCCCACACCGCCTTCGGGAATCAGTTCGAGACGCACTTTGGTCTTGCGGTGTTCCAGATGATGCCAGCCGCTCTTCGCCTTGAGCACCGTTCGGAAATCTTTCTTCAAGCGCCGCAGCAGATCGAACTCATCGGCGTTGGCGTAAAGGATATCGGCGTCATGCGTATAGCGGCGATAGCCGTAATGAATGACAGCCATGCCGCCGACGATCAGCGCGGATCCCTGAGCCTTGCGCAAATCACTCAGCGTTCTGGCGACGGCTTCGGAACTGTGCGTGTCCATGCCGAATCCTCTTCCGAAGTCGAAAATGTAAAGTTCAGGTGGCGTGAGAACGGCATGCTTCATCGTATACCCGTGCGTGCGATCCGTTTTTTATACGTGCGCCGCGGCCTGCGTTCAACATAAAGCGCTCTGGCATTTCGAGTCCGTCCGGATTAATCTTTCCTCTTCATAGACTCCGCACCGCCAGGGCCCCAAGGATGAGGGTACAGCGCGCGGAACCATAGTAACGCAAATTTGTAATTTGCGAGACTCGCTGTTCTCAAAGCGCTCGCAGATTGAAAATGTGCGCTACATAGAAGGAGCCCGCCATGCCCGTCCGCATCAGCAAATTCATCAACGGCTACGTAACCCCCGAAGACGTCGGCCCCGACCTGAAGTCGCGCAAAGGCCTGCCGCCCTTCATGCTCTCCTTTACCAGCGATTACAAACCCGTGATGACCTGGAACACCACGCGCACCTGCAACCTGCGCTGCGTGCATTGCTACAGCGACAGCGAAACCAAAGCCTACAACGGCGAACTGAATCACGAAGAAGCCTTGAAGATGCTCGACGACATGGCCGAGTACGGCGTGCCGATCCTGCTCTTCTCCGGCGGCGAACCGCTCATGCGCAAGCGCGTCTTCGAGCTCATGGCTTACGCGCGCAAGATCGGCGTGCGCCCCACCCTCTCCACCAACGGCACGTTGATCAGCCCCGAAGTCGCCAAGAACATGAAGAAGGCCGGACTGGGTTACGCCGGCATTTCGATGGACGGCTACGGCGACACCAACGACAAATTCCGCGGCAAGGTCGGCGCCTTCGAAGCCATGACTAAGGGCGTTGAAAACTGTCTCGCCGAAGGCGTCAAAGTCTCGCTTCGCTTCACCGTCACCTCGCACAATATTCAGGACCTGCCCAAAGTCTTCGATTACCTCGAGCAGAAAAACCTGCCGCGCATGTGCGTCTACCATCTCGTTTATTCCGGACGCGGCAGCGACATCATGAGCGACGATGTCGAACGCAAGTTCAGCCGCAACGTCGTCGATCAGATCATCGACCGCGCGACGTACTTCCACCGCAAGGGCGTTGAGAAAGATCTGCTGACCATCGACAATCACTGCGACGGCCCGTACCTGGTCCTGAAGCTGCGCGAACAGGGCAAGCAGAAACTCGCCGACGACATTTATTCGCTGCTGCTCAAACAGGGCGGCAACCGCAGCGGCATCGGCTTCGGCGACGTCGACAACCTCGGCAACGTCCACGCCGACCAGTTCAGTTGGGATTACGCATGGGGCAACGTCAAGACCAAGACCTTCCGCCAGATATGGGACGGCGTCAGCAACGAGACCGTCGCCGCGTACAAATATCGCCGCCCTCTGATCAAAGGCCGCTGCAGCAAGTGCCAGTTCTTCGAAATCTGCAACGGCAACTTCCGCGCGCGCGCCAAGTACGCCACTGGCGAACTGTGGGAGAGCGATCCGGCCTGCTACCTGACCGACACCGAGATCGGCGTCTATAAGGATGCCACCGGCAAGTACCATAGCCACGACCCCAAGCTCGAGAACGAAGTCGAGACGCTGAAGCAGAAGGCCGAGTACTACAACAAGCTGGGCTGGAACGCCCCGCTGGCAATGGCCGCCGAAGCCACCGGCTGCTTGTCAGCGATCCCCAAGACGCTCTCGCTGCAGTACCGCAAGCTGGCCGAAGAGACCGGCCCCGGCGAAGCCGGCAAGAGCATCGAGTCGGAATACACCAAGCCCGACCCCGCGCGCCTCGCCGAAGTCAACCGCCTCCGCCCGCTGGCCCAAGCCGAAGCCGAATCCGTCCGCGGCATCAGCCCCGTGCCCGACGCGGAAGCAGTCCCCGCCGCCGCCGAGTAACGCAAATTTGTAATTTGCGAGTTCCAATTACCACGGGCAGCCGCCGTTCGCTGTTGGCTGCCCGTGCGGTCGCTGGACAGACGCAAAGAAAAATTCCAAGAACCAAGAACGCAAGAACCAAACAAATTCTAAACCGCAAAAATCCAATGCCGAAAACTGCGGCGTCTCTAGGACACTGAGACACCCGCCTTTATGGACCACAGGCGTCCCGCCGGGCCGTTGCCGCCCCCTGACCGCAGGTATCCTCTATCTATGCTTATTGTGGTGCGTTTACTTTTGACTAAGTCCATACAGAGGACGGAATAGAAAAATTAAAATGGTGCGTAGACTGTTGCGCACCACTTTTAGGGTGTCGAAATGACCAGACAGCGCACCCAGCAACGCGCGGCACACGCCCAGTTTGTGGGCCACCGTCTTGCATCTGGAGTTAAGTAAGGTGTCCCCGGAACTGGGTTCAATACGTGTTGAGTTCAATCTTGCCTAAGCCGGAAACCCGTCAACACAGCGTTCTCGAGCACCGGGAAATTCCAGTGACTAACCAATAGCTGAGGATATGGCGGGTGGCTGGTGTCGCTGAAATTGCAATCTAATCGCGTGAACTATGTCGTCCCTGCCGTTCAGGGTGCCGCGCCAGGAGCGAAGCGAGTGTCGCGCCCTTGCGCGCGCCCATCCTCAAGCCGCGTCTCATCCCACGGATCGGCGTCTGCGCGTTGTAATCCATTTTGCTGCACTTGCCATGAGAGGCTTGCGCGGGAACACTACCCTGTCTTAATACCGATCCCGGCAGTTTTCCAGAGCCGCCCGGCACGGGTTTGATAACGGCCTCAGACCCGATGGCACCCACGGCAGGGAGCACGGGCGGGTGGCATTCGTCTACCTGTTTGCATTAGTTTGCACCGTATTGTGGGTGCCACACGTCTCGCGGTTGAGACGGGTGCTTTGGGCGCGTATACTTCAAGGCCACTATGGATACTCCCGCGCCGCATCTCAAGTGAAACAAGAAGTACAACGTCCCCGGCCACGCACACTTCCTGATTTTTTCATGTTACCATCGCCTCGCGCTGCTGACCAATGACATGCGGCGAACGTGGCTCGCCGAATCGATCCGCGCAAAATGCGACCAGCACCAGATCGCCTTATGGGCGTATGCGTTCATGCCCGAACACGTTCATCTGCTGCTCAAACCCCGCGTCGAAAATTATGATCTGGCCGCCTTCGAACAAAGTGCGAAGCTCTCCTTCGCGCGAAAGATGATCGTGCATCTCACTCGCGCCCGCTCGACGTTGCTTGAAAAATACCGCGTGAAGAACGGATATAAAATCTGGCAGGAGGACGGCGGTCACGATCTGAATATCTGGGTCGATGCCCAAGGCGATAGAGAAGGCCGAGTACTGTCCCGGAAATCCGGTCAAGCGGCGCCTGGTGAAGTCTGCGTAGCAGTGGCGTTGGTCCAGTTTTCGTTGGCTGGTACTGGGAAAACGCGACGGGCCGCTTCGCGTAGTCGAATGGGATGAGACTATTCCAGAGTCGCAGCCGAACAGCACCCGTCTCAACGGCGAGACGGGTGGCACTCAAAATGAGGTGCAAGCTCCTGACCTGGGGCGGTGCCCCAGGCTGGTATGACGGCGCGCCTTTGGCGCTGGAAAACGGGATTGGAAATGAGGTGTTGATTGACGACGGACGAGATGACGAAAAAATCAATAGTGCGGCAAACGCGCTCAGCTGCGGCCGCACTGGCTAGGCCGCGATACTGCCGCGGCCGAGCCAGTGGCACCATTTTGTAAAAGCGTGCTACCGCACCGGATTTTATGTTGCTCGACAGGACGTCTGATTTAATATTCTTATCCAGCCATACGACCGAATTACCTACGGACTGTTGCGCCTTAATATAGAGGCGGCGGGACGAACCGGGCGATGGTCTAATCCCTGGAATCAATCACCGAACAATCGTTAAAGCGCGGAAGAAATTTCCGCTGACGCGATGCGCACTCACAGGCAGGATGCCTGCGCTACGTTGCGTGACATAACATGGCCGCATTCGCGGGTGACGCCGCGTTGCGTTGAAATACCGTGGACGGTTCATGAGAAAATTTCTCGAGCGCGAAAAAAGATCGCGGGATTTTGTCTCATCATGGAAATTAAAGGAGGGCGGGCGCGGGACGCCGCGGTTTATAAAAGGCGCGATGTGCACTTTATTTCAGCTTTTCGCGGAGCGGTTTTCATAGGGGAGATGTGAAGGCACGGCGATTTCGGCGGGCGATGTGCACTTTATTTCGCGACGCTGCGCGGCGTTGAACGGTGGGCTGCGGATGCGTTCGCGCGTTCGCGGCGTTGCATCTTATATCGCTAAATCAGGGGAAGTTTTTGACCGTTTGCGCCGCCACCGGTTTAATCCTAATATCCTCGTCAGGCACGGGATCGGAAACGGAAATACGAATGGAACAGACTCAGCCACAGAATGCCAAAACCAACGTGCTGCTGGCGCTCTTCGCCTGCGCGCTGGTCGGACTGGCCGTGGTTTTCGTGGCCAAGGAAATGATCGCGACGCTGCAGCGCTCGACGACGTCGCCAGCGGCCACAGAGATCGCTCAAGCGAATTTGAAGCTGGTCAACGATCCCGGCAAGGGCTGGTTCCCATACCAGCGCGATCCGATCTATGGATGGGAGACCGATCTGGATAGCTGGCAGCTTGAAGACGGCATCGGCGGTCCGCCTCAAAGTAAAGACATCCCCAAAGCTCCGGCGGCTCCAACTAAAAAAGGGGCGGAGCCGACGGCAGATGAAGCAACGCCTGTCACCGCGGCGGCGGGCAAAGATAGCCGCGCCTTGCGCAACGTCAGTGGCGGAAACGAAGGGCAAAGCGCGCTCGAAATTCCGGTCAACTTTCCCGATCCGGCGACGGTTTTGCGCGACATTCGGCCCGGCGCGCCCAATCGTTTCGTTGGAGTACGATTTGTGGCCTACGATGTTTTCGTGCCGCGCGAGTGCCCGGGGTTCGTGGGTTGTCTGTTCTTCATGAAAGACAAAGACGGGCTCTGGTACCAGGCGCGCTCGCGAGCGGCTCTGATACCGGGGCAGTGGACGACGGTGACGGCCGACATTCGCGGCGACTCACCCGACGTGACGCCGCTGGGACACCTGGGCCAGTGGGACGACAATCAGGCCACGCAGATTCGCACCGTTGGCATCACTTTTTACGGTGACCGTCCGTGGAGCGGCGAGGTCAAGCTCGACAATTTCCGCGGCTGGATGCGCGGCGAACGCTTCAAGCAGATGGTCAATTCGATCAACGGCGAAGGCGGAACCGCTGCCCCCGTGACGCCTGACCGGACCAAAGTACTTCAGGCGCTGGTGAGCAAGACCGGCATCTACACCGACCCGCCGATTCAGTTGATCAACCTGCGCACGCTGCCCGCGGAACAGTCTTCCGACAAAGGCCTCGATCCGCCCACGGTCGGAAAATTCCAGACGCTGACGGTGCGCTTTGAACTGAACCGGCAGGTCGAGAATCCGTTCGATCCCGACAAGGCCGACATCACCTGCCTGGTGCAGAAAAAAGACGGCACGGGTCCGGCTCTGGAACATGTGGGCTTCTGGTTTCAAGAATACGACCGCACCGAGCGCTTCACCGAAGAGGAGTTGCGCCCGATGGGCCGGCCCGAATGGCGCGTGCGCATTACACCGCGCGAAGAGGGCGCCTACACCTACAAGCTGAAAATCCGACTTAAGAAGAGCGGCACGTTTGCGGAGAACACGCCCGACGAGGAGAAGTACGACACGCTGCTGCTGGCGCCGCGCACGTTCATCTGCACGCCTTCAGAGGACCGGGGTTTCATCCGCGTCTCGAAGAGCGACTCGCGCTTCTTCGAATTCGAGAACAACGAGTTCTTCTATCCGGTCGGACACAATCTGCATTCGCCCGTCGATCTGCGCTGCTGGGAGATTGTCTTCAAAGAGCCGCCACCGGCCGGACGCGGACTGCCGATGTACCACGACTACTTCGATAAAATGAAGCGCAACGGCGAGAATACCGCCGAAATCTGGATGGCATCGTGGTGGCTGGGCATTGAGTGGACCAGCCGCTGGCGCGACTTCTACGGCGTGGGGCGCTACAGCCTGCAGAAAGCCTGGAAGCTCGATTACGTGCTCAACCTTGCGCGCGAGAATGGGATCTACGTTCATATCGTGCTCGACAATCACGGCAAGTTCAGCGCGTGGTGCGACTGGGAGTGGGACAACAATCCCAACAACGCGCAGAGCAGCGGCGATCAGGGCGCTGCGGCCAACGCCGAAGAGTTCTTCACCAACGAGACTTCGCGCCGGCAGCATCGCAACAAGCTGCGCTATATCGCCGCGCGCTGGGGCGCCGACCCGACGATCATGGGCTGGGAACTGGTCAGCGAATACGACCTCGTCGGCGGCACGCATCAGCGCGATCAGCGCCGGCGCCGGCGCTACCCCGAAGGCTTCCACTGCTCCCCCACCCTGCAAAACTGGGCGAAGGAGATGAGCACGCAACTGCGCCAGTACGATGTGTACAACCATCCAGTCACCAATCATTACGCGACCGATTACATGTGGATCGACCAGGCGTTGATGCGCTCGCAGTTCTTCGATTACGTATGCACCGACGTCTACCGCCCGGTGATCAAAAGCTACATGCGCTCGGCATTGGATCAGCAGGCCTGGTCGCTGACACATCTGGCGCCCGTCGCCGTGCCCGTTCTTCCGCCGCAGAATAATCCCGTTGCCGCGCGCGATATGGATTTGATTCCCAGTGGCGAGAAACCCTACTGGATCACGGAGTACGGCGGCGACTTTAATGCCGGCGCGCCCAATGCGTTGCACGGCGACGTGCACGCGGGACTCTGGGCGACCTGGGTCACCAACGGCGCCGGGACGCCGCTCTTCTGGTGGTACGATTTCATCGACCGCCACAATCTCTATACGTACTACGGCGCGTTCTCGAATTACATTAAAGGAGAAGACCGTCGCGGCATCCGCGGCAACACCGAGCAGCTCGCGCTCTCCGGGCCGGGCGCGCCGGGCCTTGTCTGTCAGGCCTATCGCTGGAATCGTGGCGCCTACGTATGGGCGTTCAACGAAGAAATCATGCGCATGCTGCCCTTCGCGTCGTCGGGCTCGGGCGCAAAACACGAAGGCGTGACAGCTCAGATGATCGGGCTTGAAGCGGGACAGTACGTCGTTGAATACTGGGATTGTTACACGGGAAAGATCGTGCACAGCCAGACCAAAACGATGGTTGCGGGACAGCCTATGGCTCTGGAATTCCCGCTCTTCCACAACGACATGGCGGCGAAGGTGAAGGCGGTCGGCGCCACGACGCCCGCGCCCGCTGCGGCGATTACGGCTCCGCCATTACCCGTCATCGCTCCGCCGAAAGTGGTTGTGCCGGGACCGCCGAAGAAAACGCGCTTGATCGCGCCCGACGCGCCGGGCACTCCCGCGCGGCCGCCAGCGGTTCCCGTGCCCGAAGCAAAGCCCGCAGACAAGTAATTCTTCAGGCTGAAATTCGCTGACACGCATTCTTTCGAAGAAATGATGGGTTCGCGAGTGTACGAAAAGTGGGTGACACTGGGTGGCACTCAATGCCGTTAAAACATAAACGTTTTTGGAGGGAAATATAAAAAGAAAACCCCACCAGTCGCCGAAAAAAGGTTGGGAAACCTTGGCGAAAGGGGGGTACATGGCACAACATGGCCACGCTTCCAGAAAAAAGGATCGGCGCGACCTGCCGTCATGCTTGAGGGAAATCTTCGACGTTTCATTCTGGATGAAGGCGCATCACAGATTCGTTGAGTTCGAAAAGGACCGCACACGGTGGACATTGCCGATGTGCATGTACTGCGGCCTGATGATGGCGTTGGACCCGGCCGGAAGCGTAGCTGAGAGTTTCGAAAAAGTGCGCGAGATTCTGGCTGGCCTATTTCCAAAACGCCGGCGCTGTGGCACGACATTAAGCGGCTATCATTTGGCGCTGGCAAATTTGCCCCTGGAGTTCTTTGATATGATGCGCGCTGGGATGCAAGCGGTCGCAAAGCGGTACGGACTGAAGCTGGCGCAGGTAGGCCGATGGGAGGCGTACGGCATAGACGGTAGTAAAGAGGATTTACCGCGCACTCAGGCCCATGAAGATCACTACGGCATCGTGACCAAAGGTCCTGGCGCGGCAGAACGTTTGGTCGTTGCGGCCGTAACCTTGCGTCGCTATGTCCTCTGGGATTGGGCCAGTGATACCGCGTTAGGCAGTGAGCGTGGGCTGGCGTTGGATATTATCCGTCGTTTGCCGTTGGGATCGTTAGCAGTGCTCGATGCCGGATTCATTGGGTATGAGTGGGGCATGACAGTGAAATCGTCCGGGCGCCATTTCTTGGCGCGCGTTGGCGGGAACGCGAAATTGTGGATGGACTCGTTACCCACGGCCGAATGGCGCGAAGGCCAGGTTTGGCTATGGCCTGATCTGAAGCACAAGGGGGCTCCGTTAGTCCTGCGCCTGATCAGGATTAATTTGCCCTGTCGCAAAAAAGGCGGCAAGTGCCAGGAGATGTGGTTGGTCACGGATGTTCTCGAACCAGAGCGCCTGACGCGTGAAGAAGCAGCAAAGTTTTACTGTAAAAGGTGGCCGGCCAATGAGTGCACATTCCGAACTTGGAAGCACACTCTTGATGCGGAGAAACTGGCCAGTCACACGCCGATCATGGCGGAGCCCGAATCGGAATTTTCCTTATGCGCTCTGATGCTTCTGGAAGTGAGTATTTGTCTGGCGCGGCGAAAGCAGCGGCGGGACCGTCGGAGGATCAGTGTGGCGCAAGCCAAGCGAGTATGGTGCCGAGCAATGCGCGCTTTGGCACCCAAATCTCGTACCCACAACTTCTGTAAGGAACTGAGCGGGTGCGTAGTAGATAACTATCGGCGGCGCAAGCCCAAGGTCAGACGCAGGTGGCCTAAACGCAAGGAACATCGCTCGATAAAGAGCCCGATTTTCCGCAAGCTGGGAATGCGACTTAAACGCTTAGGTTCGTTACGATTGGAAGAACAAAAACGTGCTACGGCTTAACGGCATTGGGTGGCACCCACGGCATGGAGCACGGCGAGATGTGACGAATCAGAACAAAGAAACGGCGGGTGGCAGGTAACGCTTCCTTGCAACCTGAGCTCGTGGGGCTGGTGGCACTGTTTTAGAAAATGGTGCCACTGGCTCAGCCGCGGCCGTATCGCGGCTTAGCCAGT
>Ga0105047_10005540_pt1 | contig 21605 bp, 19 predicted proteins | sample MAT04_FD_78384 | JGI IMG/M metagenome (GOLD analysis project Ga0105047, IMG submission 78384) | Freshwater microbial communities from Lake Fryxell liftoff mats and glacier meltwater in Antarctica - MAT-04 (megahit assembly) | ecosystem: Environmental > Aquatic > Freshwater > Ice > Liftoff... | reverse complement strand
TGGTAAATTGGGGTTGGTCGGTGATCGCGATGGCCCTTATTGGCTTTTGCACGGCATTTCTGCCGTCATTGTGACTGCTATGACCTTGTCGTTTACTTTTTTGCACCCTTTCCCTTTTGTGGAGAATACTTGTGGCTAATCACCAGTTTTAAAACCCCTTGAAAAATCGGATAAAAGTAGTAGTATATAAATATACAACGCGCTGAACAGCGCCATATACTCAGAACAATCAAAACATACGTTGGCTGGCGATTTTCCTCAGGATGATGTGTGTTTTTTTGTTTAATGGGTCCAAATAAGTTCGCTCTCCTTTTCAACGTTGGCATGTTTCCACTCAAACCTCAGCGGAGAGCACCGTGACCCGGCAAGTCGATCACTGGAAGCACAGCATTGTTCCTTCCTGTGATCTCATCCCCACCCGCGCTTTCGCCGGGCGGTTGGGGAGCGCGCTGCAGCCGTTCGATCGCTCAACCGCAGCGTGGGCCTCACTCAAGCGATCAGCCCATATCCGTGTGGGCTCTCCCCCGCAGGGGGAGTTGCAGCCTGGGGCGCTCAGCCAGGGTTGTCTTAACGAGGTTGGCGAAGCTGACACCTAAAAGGAAACAAAGGGAAAGGAAGATCAAAACCGGTAACGGTCTTTTTTGGATTGGAGCGAACCATGCCAGAGAATAAACCAGGCAGTTTGGGTTACCAGATGATGAAGGCTCTCCAAGCTCTCTTTGAGCCGGGCGCCAGCCGGCATGTTGCCAAAGGCCATGGACGCGATCGCGAGGTAATCAGCAGCATTTCCACCATGCGCAGCATGTCCGCGGATGTGCACCAGTTCGCCCGCTTCATTCGTGGAAATTGGCCCGCAGTCAAAACGCTGGATCAGGTTCAACCCGAGCACGCCCAGGCCTATATCGAGGAACTGGTTCGCCGCGAGCGTACCGGCGGCCGGATCGGGCGGGTGTGCGCTTCCCTGCGCAAGCTGGATCTCGCTTGCCGCAAGCTCGGAATTTTTACTCCCGCTGCGCCTCCGCTGCTGCCGTATCGTTCCGAAGGGGGCCAGGGTGGGTTTCACTCTGAACCCAGGGCTCTGGCTTACACTCAGGATCAGGCACAGGCCATCATTCGCCACATTCGACCGGTTGACCCAATTGTCGCCCGCCTGCTGATGCTGATGACGGCTGCCGGCCTGCGGGTGACAGAAGCCTGTTATCTGCGCGCCCAGGATATCGACCTCGCCGCCGGGCAGATCCTGCTCAATGCCGATGGGAACGAAAATCGCACCAAAGGCGGCCGGCCGCGCCAGGTGTCCTTTCTGCCGGAAATGCAGCCATTTTTGTCAGAAATGCGCACACTGGGTGACGCCTCTGCCACCGGTCACATTTTCCACGATCGCCGCTCCCTGGCAGACCGTGCCCGTGAGCAGGTCCGCCTGGCATGCGCCGCGTTGACCATTCCCTGCCTGGGAACGCACGGCTTTCGCAAAACCTATGCCACAGAGATTTATCACCGTAATCGCAGCCAGGGTGCCGGCGACGCGCAAGCCTTGCTGGAAACCTCCCGCCAGTTGGGCCACAACCGTGCTGTGGTTACCCGCCAGAGCTACGTGTCTCCCACGGAACGCAAAAAAGAGGATGGGATGGATCAGCGATGATGGGTCGAGAACTTTCGGTCATCTCACAATCTATTGCTCAGGGCCAGGTCGCGCAGATCGGGATGGCGCTGGTCAATCTGTTCCAATCCTTTTGGAAAGATGTGGAGTGCTCATGGGTGGAACCGCCGGAACCCGATCGTCTATTCAATCAGGCAAATTGGGTCAGCCGGATTTGGGGAGGCATCGGGACGATCGAGTTGCGCCAGGTCGATGCGACCCAGTGCCTGGTAAGCTATTATCTGCCGCCCTATCCCGATGCGCTGGAAACTGAGCGCTTCGAGACGGTGATCCGCGCTGCGATTTCCCCGGATGCCTTCAGTTTCAGAATGCTTGACCTGGGGCCGCGTGACCCGGTCCGGGCTTATTTATCGGCTCAGTTACAGAAACACCGGCTGCAGCGCTTCAACCAGCTGCGTGGGGAAGTCTCCAGTACTTTGAAAATGCTGCCTTTCCAGTCCCCATCCGAGCCGGCGGCTGCGACCCTGCGTACCTGGGAGGGAACAAACCAGCCGGTGGCACAAACCGACCCCGAACGAAATTGGGAACTCCCCATCGCTCAAAACCGATCTCCTGAAAACAACCTGCGGCGGACTCAGAAGGATGAGCTGCTTTTATCTCTCTGGACCCAGGGACATGCTGCCAAGGAAATTGCGGAGCGGATCGGGATCTCTGAAAAGACGGTGCTCAACCGGCTCTCCCTGCTGCGCCGGTCCTTGGGTGACCAGGCGGTGATCCGCCGGAAGTAGGAGAAGATTTTCGGGATAAAACGGGATATTCCGGGATATGGACAGCGGGATAATGACTGAGTATAAAAAGATTATGGTTCTTTGCGACGATATCCAACTTTTTCAATCTTTATACAGGTAGCCAGATCATGAATCCGTTTCCATCTCAGGTTTCCGAAACACCCGCACCCTTGGCCTATTTGGCTCGATTGAGCGACGTACACGAACGCAGCGGTCTATCCCTGCGCGAAGTGGCTCAAGCCTCGGATCTCGATCCCAGTTATGTCCATTACATCCTGAAAGGGGACCGGCGACCCCAGCGCGACGTGTTCATCGCCCTGGGTTTTGCCTACCGGCTGGACCGGCAGGAAGTCGATGAGATTTTGCTTTTGGCCGGCCTTCCTCCGCTGGGCCGCAGTGTGCTGCGCAACTACCGCCAGGAGAATAAAAAATAGGCCTGCCTTCAGGCGGCATTTTCCAGCCAGGCCACCGCGCCCGGGGTCTTGCGCCAATAATTCAGATGCTGCGCGGCATATTGGATGGCTTCATCTTCGCCGCCCAGGGTGGAATAAGGGGACCGTTCCAGCGGGATGCGTTTCTTTCCGGATAAATAATCCGGGACATGCCGGTTAACCTCCAGGGCATGTTTCAGCGCGGCCTGGGCCGGCCGCCCCTCGCCTTCTTTGCGGAACGCCAGCAGGGCCGCGGAATAGGCCCAATCGGCGCTCGATTCATCCGGATACTCCTTCAGCAAGGCCTGGGCCTCACCGGTCCGGTCCAGTTCCAGCAGAAGATCGAGCAGCAGGTAGCGAATGCCCTGGTTATCTCCCGGGTTCAACCGCAGCAGCTCCCGGTACTGCGCCAGGGCTTCTTCGCGCTGGTTCATCTCCCAAAGGTGGGTGGCATACCCTTCCAGGGCGCGCATCAAGGGGCGGGTTTCCAGGATACCCCAGAAGTGCCCAATATTTTTCGCATCTTCAAAAAACGCCGTACCCAGCGCGCGCTTGCCGGCCTCGACGCCCTGCCGGCAAAGCTCCAGCGCCTGCTGGTGGTTTTCGGCCACCACTGCCAGGCAGACGTAAGCATCGGCGCAGTCCGCGGAAATTTTCAATGCCTTTTTTGCCAGGCTGATCCGGCGAGCCAGGTCGGGCTCTTCCCAGGCGGTATACATCACCTGTTGGGCTTTGGCTACTTTGGGATCTGCGTAGTGCGAGACCCCGCCCATGCTCGCCGTAAGACTCGCCAGGTTGCCTTCCATGCCGCGCAGATCGGGCGAGGGTGATTGCATCGTGCCGGCCATTTCGACGTTTTGAGCCCCTTCCAGCCCGATCCAATTTCTCACCTGCACCAGGTCGCCGCCGGGATAACGGATCAGAACCGCGGTTTCGCCGGCACTGGTTTGTACCATCAGGGTTGCTTCAACCGCTGGGTGGCTGCCATCGGGATAGGTCACGAGGTGCTGTTCTACAAAGACCGGCAGGGCGCGCAGCGCCGCTTCATACCAGCGCAGCATTTCGGCCTTTGGGCGGAGAACTGTATCGGGTGTGAAGATCAGCGGGGTGGGATGCAAATCCGGCGCGGGCAGTTCCCAACCATATTTTTCAATCGCATCGAGATCGTCAAAGCTCACCATGGGGGGCGGGTTAAAAAAGAACACGTGGCGTCCTTGCGGTGGCTGGGCATCCGCCGGATTCTTGGCAGTGAAAAAAGATTCCACTTCGTGCCAGTTCAGGAAAACGCTCAAGCCGTATTCCTGGCCGGCATTTCCCATTACACTGACAATATATTCGGCCTGGCTGCCGACCCGAATCGCCAGCAAATCCACATCGACCAGGTTGATCCAGGGCTGAGCGTGGTAAAAATAGGCGGCGGCCTCAAAGAGTTGCCCGACCATTTCGGGCTTTACCCCGGGCTGCTTGAGCAAACCGGGAAAATCGGCCTCATCTCCACCAAAGACATCTTTCTGGACCGATTCGATCAATTCATCGATCAGCTTACGCTGGGGTTTGTAGCTGACCCCAACCCCGATTTCTTCCAGCCGGGGACGCAGTCCTTCAACCTTTGCGCGGTCCTCAAAATGGATTTCCGCCGGGCGATGCGGGGAACCACTGCCCTTGGCAGGCTTAATCATCGCCTTGAACAGCGCTTGCAGAAGCTCTTGCGGTGTCGGATCGTCTTGCAGCACTTCAAGGTTTAGCATATGACCCGTGTTCATATCAACCATGACCAGCAGCCAGGGACGAAAATACTTTTCGTTGTTTTCTTTAACCTCAATCCAGGTGCGCAGCCGCCGCACCGCGCAATACCAGAGATCGGCGGTTTGGCTAAGGCTTGCGGGAGATTTTATTTTGGGTGCCATATTGACCTTTATGAAAGCGAATTTTGGTCTCGTCCTAAATCCAGTCCGATCCCAACCAGGGGGGATTGCTGGGAGAATTCCAACAGGCTGGTTTGTGATTTAACCGGGCTGTTGTCATACCACCACCTCTATCGTATCCGGCTTTATTGATCATAGCAAGATCGGTCTGGAAATTCAATAAGCCGGGTAGTAAATAGAAATGGTTCCCATCCACGTACTGCCAGGGTCACATCCGGATCATCGACCCAAAAGCGTTTCATTCTTCAAGCATGGGTTCTAATGCGTGGGTAGACAAAAAGTAGGGTAGCAATTCCCATGGTCCGCCCACATCTTCGGGCGGACGGGCCCGCTTCCCGGGATCACCGCACCCATATCCGGTTTAAAGTTCCAATGTCATTACTATCCGCCGGTATTCTTCGTCAGCAACTATCGTTCGAGGGACGTGCCAACTCCGCAACCTATCCCGCATCCTCTAGCCCTAATGTGCTGATCAGAATGGCAGGTTTGGGGTGTTGGTTGAGGCAGATAAGCTTCCCTTGCATGGGATTCCCGTAGGGGGTGGCAAGATCACTGTCCATGCGCAGTTTGAAGAAGCGCGGTACTTCGGTGATGACAAAATGACCATGGGAGTCGAACTCGATCTTTTTGCCCCGTTGAAAGCGCGCCTGGAAGGCAAAGATATCACCATTCGCATAGTAGACCAATATGGCAATATCACGCGTGTTGTGCGCATTGATCAGGCGCAAGAGCATTTTGGTCAGGCCCATCAAATCGAGCAAATCCTCATTCAGGATGGCGTCGGAGATTTTGAATGGACCGCCGGCGTGAATGGTGGCATTGAGGGGGTTATCGGCGTCTTCCAGAACGAATCCCACTTGCTCATCGTAGGTCAGAGTGACACCGCCATTGCGGAAAACTTGCGGCTTGCGCATACGTGCCTTGACGAGCGGTGTCATCAAGCGTAGCTCAGATTGATTTGGAGAGGACGGCGCAACCGGCTTAGAACCTTCGCCAATTTCGTACAGCCGCCAGCGGACCAGTTCGTAATTGGGGGCAATCTTCAATGCGCGTTTCCACCACCGGATGGCATCCTCCCGATGTCCCAGGCGTTCGCAGGCTGCGCCCAATTGGTGCATCGTCGCCAGGTTTTTCGGTTCACTGCGCAGAGCACGTTCCAGCCAGGGGATTGCCAGTTCTGGCTGATTCAACTTAAGATAGGTGTGTCCGATATTGTACAGCGTCGCTTTGTAATCAGGGTCTCGTAGATGGGCAGCCTGGAATGCTTCCAAGGCTTCGGCGTAGCGTTCCTGCTCCAGGCAGGCTAGCCCCAGTGCAAAGTACCCTTCCACTCGTTCTGGAACCAGGGCGATCATTCGCCGGGCTTTGGTCTCTACCAGGTGAAAATCGTTCGCTTCAACGTTATAGACAATCTGCTCCTGCAAATTATCCAACAGGTACGAGCCGGGTGGGATTTTTCCCGATGCGATGCGGCGCAATTTACTCAATGTGTGCTGGGCCTCATTTTGACGGGCCAGATCGGGCCAGCAGCGCGTGTACAGCTCGAAAGCAGATATGGCCTCAGGGAAACGTGAGGCGCAGGCGCAGGTCACCCCACGGCTGTATAAAGCTTCGGGGTAGTCAGGTTGAGTCCGTAGGACTTCATCTAAAGAGGCCAGGGCTTCATCGAAGCGATCCAAAGCCAGGTAACAGGCGCCCATGTTCAGGTAGGCAATTTGCCGGTTAGCAGGGATATCGGCCAATTCCAGAAAGCGGCGCAAAGCGGTAATGGCCTCATCCCACTGTTCATCGGCCATCATCGCCGTGCTGTGAAGGAACAAAATGACGGGATTGGCAGAACGTTCAGGTTGTGACACCGGTCGGGAGATTTTTGAGATTTTTCGGGTCAAGAGTGTTTCCTCATAATCCAGCGGGTTTCAACTCGTCGTTTAGCGCGGGCAGATTGTTGTGCTGCTCGTGCAGCTTCGTGATCAGCGCCTGCCAAGCCTGCGGCTCGCCAAGGCGAATATAAGCATCCATTACCGATCGCAAGGGGTCAGCGGCCTGGGCGTAGTTTTGCCTGCCGCGCTGCGCGATCAGGCTTTCGACAAGCTGCTTGTACAATCGGATGGATTTCTTCGTTCGCTCCGCTAGCTGCCTTTTCGCCGATGGCGTTTTCGTGAAGGGTTTGCCGACGTTTGGGCTTCAAAATTCACCCCGGAATTCGCGCCGGTAGCGGGGTTGTAGGCTGGCACTCCCCAGGCACTGGGTTTGCGATGTTTCAGCAGGTTCAGCCCCTCGATCGCCGAGGGAGTAAAAGTACCAGGCTGCGTCATGGCCAAAGTCTCTTTCTGCCTTAGCTCCAGGTCCAGCACACGCTCATACATTTCTTTAGCCGCGGATGGATTACCGAAATCGTGCTCGCTAAAACCAAGAGCCAGAGCGATTTCGGTGTCGTTTGGGTTCAATGTGTAAGCCTGCCGGTGTGCCTCCAAGGCAGCAGATTTGCGGTATAAGGTGCGCAAGAGATTTCCCATCCGCATATACAATTTGGCGTCCTTGGGGTTGGTGGTAATGCGCCGGCGATATTCTTCCAGACCGGCGAGGGGATGCATTAGCTCTCCAAGAACCTTGGACCTGAATGGATGCACCCTTGGATTGGGAGGTAGATCGGAGATCGTTTTCTTCCCGGAAATTAAATCCGTCAGAGAATCCAACTTTTTGTTGTACACCAATAACGCTGTGTGCGCCTCGGACGTCATCGCATAATGATCCACTGCAGCGCACCTGGGACAGGTAATCTCATGATCCATGATATAAGGATCATAAGCAGTGGGCTTTTCATCCCTTTGAAGCTCAAGAGAATTGAGCTCAAGGAGAACATTCTGGACAAAATGCTCCCGGACTCGATTGCAGGCGGTACAGCGCAGCCGCAAGTACATGCCATCCTGTCGCTGTTCTGGTGCGGGGGCGGGCAGCAGCCCCCAATGATGCTGCACATCCAGGGGAGAGATCGCCAGGGTGTCTACCCGATCTTCTGAGAAGGCGCGCGCAATTTCTGGATACAATTCACGCGCCTCCAGGTCAAGCGCGTCGCTGATCAGGAATCCCACAATCAATTCCTCACCCGGTGTATCGGCTTCGGGGCGAGTCAGAAGGGTGCGAATAAAATCAATAAAACGCTGGCGCAGGGCTGGCAAGCGCTTCACCCGTTCTGCCAGGGCCTCCAAGGCGGAGATGCGCATGGAGGTTTCAGCTTTACTATCCGCGACAATGGTTTCCAACTCAGAAGTGGTGTACCCCCCAATTTTGGCAAAGTTCTGGGTAAGCAGTTCTTTGCGCCAATCACCGCTGGCCCGATCCAGCCAAAAGCTTATTTCACCCAGCTCGGCAGCCTGCGCAGCACGCAGTTGACGCAAAAGCCTTATCGCGTGGGTGGGAGCGCCAAGGGCGGGCATTTTTTCATCAAATGCCAGCTGGATAAGTTCTGGGAGCAAAACCTTGCCTTGGGCCACAATCTCGGCTTCGAGTGCGGCATCCCCCACCGGGTCCAGGTTTAACAGCCGGGTGATGGGTGGCAGGTAGTGATTAACGACTTTCCTCCCGGAAGGTTTTGTTATGGTCGGTGAAACTGGCGGGAGCAGCGCGGCACGAAAATCAGCCAGAACATGGGCGGAGATCTCGCTGCTGAGGTCAGGTGTGCTCGGTAAACTCTCCGCAATCTCGCGGTGCTGATGGGTCAACTGCTTTTTTAACTGCTCTGGATCATTTTTAGCAATCAGAGCCAGCGCGCGATCCAGCACTTCCAACGCCAGGCCGGGCAGCCCGGCCCGGGGCAGGCTAAACCCCAGGGCGTTGTAGTCCCAAATATCGTCCGGTGAGGCTTGCGCCAGGCGGGTGAAGAGCCCCAGACCTGTATTCAGATCGCCGGCTTTGAGGTAGATTTCTCCCAGGTCACGCACATGGGCGGCATGGTTCATACCATCTTCATGCTGTTCATCAAAGGTGATGAGGGCAATCATCCACCGCAGCGCCGCCGGGAAATTGTTTTTCCAGCGATAGTATCCGATTAAATCCAGGTACAGATTGAAGTAATCCACATTGGTGATCAGGGGCGAGTGCAAGATCAGCTCAGCCACCGCCATGGCGCGGTCGCGATCTTTTTTTCCCGACTCGAAGTGCTCCATAACTTCCACGAGATCTTCATCGCTCCACACACCTGGGCGGAGCGCCAGGATCTGTAGGCGGGTCAAGGCATCAAACTGTTTAACGATAGGCGATATGCTCATTCTTAGTCCATTCCCTCCAACAACCCGCGCCCAAAAGCCGTCATTTTGAAACTGCTCATGATGGTCGCCCGGTTGTCTTTTTTGTACTTGATCTCAGCCATCCCGAACTGTTTCAATATTGTAGCACGTGAGATATATAGGGTACGAATCGGAATTTATACAGGTAAATCCGGTATGATAAAAATTCAGTGAATTTATATCACGCTTAGAGCACCGTCAGGCTGGATTTTGAATTGCATCGGCGATTGTGCTGGCCAGATAGATCTTGCCCCAGTCGCGGCCGGTGATCTCACGCAGAATACCATTTTTCTCCATGATTTCAATGGCTTTCCGAGCGGTCGGATTGGATGTTTTCAATTCCTTTTCTGCCCGGCTCACCGTCATATATGGATTAACAAAAAGCTGATCCATGAGCTTGGCCGCTTTTAAATCATTCAGAAGCTGCTTGTAGTAACTCTCTCGCAGGTCGGCTAGAATGCTTGTTTGCCGCAAAGCCTGTTGGGCGGTTTCCGTCACGCCATTGAGAAAAAATAGGATCCAGGCATGCCATGCCCCATGGGTGCGGACACGCTGGAGAAGATCATAATAGTCCTGCCGGTGGGCTTCAATATAGGAAGAGATGTAAAGTAAGGGCCGCGATAGTCGTCCGCGCTCTATCAGGAACAATGTGATTAATAAGCGCCCGACTCGCCCATTGCCATCCAGAAATGGGCGAATTGCCTCAAACTGTTCGTGGATCAACGCACACTGAACCAGGTCAGGAAGACGCCCATGCTCCTGTAGAAACTCCTCCCATTGGCCCAGCACAGGCATCAATTCATCCGGCGGGGGTGGAACATAGCGTGCATCGGCAAGGGCGCTGCCAGCCGGCCCAATCCAATTTTGAGAACGCCGGAATTCGCCCGGCGTGGCCTGGTCGCCCCGCACTCCGGACATCAGGTGAGCATGAATTTCACGAACCAGTCGTAAGGAAAGCGGTAGATCGGCTAATCGTTGGACGCCATATTCCAGAGCGGTTACGTAATTTTTAACCTCCTGGACATCCGCCGTTTCTGAGCGTTTCTCTCCGCTTTCGACATCCCCCAACCACAAGTCGGACAGTTCGGATTTTGTACCTTCAATTCGAGAGGAGAGAACGGCTTCCCGGCGAATGTAAGGCGCAATCAGCAAATGTGGATTGGGAAGATGCCGGCCAGAACCGGAGAGTTCACTTAATGCGGCATCAGCATGTGACAAAGCTAAAACCAGCCGGACATCAAAAACGATATCCGGCGGCAAAGGGGTAGGGATAAAAGCAAAATATCCTCCCGGTGTCCGGATCACATTTCCAGCCTGTGGAGCGTGAAAATCGTCAGGATTCATGGGGTATCCTTTGAAAGAATACTTTTAAAGGCCAGTTCACTTTAAAAGTATATAGCATATTTCTTTCAAAGAAAAGGGAAAATTGACGAGAAATTCTCCAAAGGATACCGCCAGGGTTTTCACGGTCTGGTTCACTTGTCCAATCATGGCGAGTTTGTGAACTGGTTCAGACTGAAGGAGCAGGCTGCGCAGCAAGGTGGGTTGGCAGCAGCGATCTATCATACCCTGGATTACGGGTCAAGCTGGACGCTGTTGGGCCAGATGAACATCAATCTTGGCATATCCGGGCTGGCCTATGCGCCGCAAAATTCACACTTCATCCTGGCTTCCTTGAAAGATAATTCTATGCTAAATACCTGGCTTTTCCGCAGCCAGGATGGCGGCGCAACCTGGGAAGATTGGTCGACCGGCGGGTGGAGGTTGTATGGCGCGAAGGTAAGCCTGGCGATCGATGACCTGGGTACGGCTTATGCCGGCAATGGTTTTGGCGTATTCCGACGCTTGCCGCATCAGGCTGCCTGGGAGCCTTTCTGGGTGGATGATTTGAGTAAACTCAGGATTCAGGCACTGGTCTACATTTCAGGGCCGGCGCCCAAACTGCTGGCAGCCACCGATCATGCATTATGGCGTTTGAACTTGCCGCCGATCCAGCGCACCTGGCTGCCGTTGATTCGTGCATCGGTGCCATAAAGAAAATTATTTTCCAACCCGCGGCAGCCACAGCTTCTGGATGGAAGACAGGTTCAGACGATATAAGCCGTTCGAACTGGCGGCAAGGATAAACGGCGTGCTGCCGCGCCACAAAGCGGCTGTAAACATGCCCTCAATGGGCCCCCCCACCGCTGTCCAATCTGCATCGAAAGCTCTGCGATGGTAGCCATATCCCGCGTAGAGAAAAACCCCGCCAAAATCATCGATTTCAAGTTTGCTTCCCGGGCCGCCCGCCGGTGGCATGGGCGGCCAGCTCTGCCAGGTATCGCCACCGTCCTGGCTGCGTAAAATCCCAAGCCCATCCATCAGCACATAACGGATGGCTGGGTTGGAGGGATCAATAGCAAGAGATCGGACCTGGTTGATGAATTCTTTGTGGAGCACTTCATGCCAGGACCGCCCGCCATCCCTGGAACGGTACACGGCTGAATAGGAGGAAGTCTTGCTGGACATATATCCGCCGGCCAGAACGTCCTGTTCATCGCGAGGGTTCACCGCGATCACGCGGATCAGGCTCGACCCGCTAACCGGGTATGGAAACCAATTAGAAATGGAGCAATCATATTGGCACAGCCCCCAGTGAAAGACATAACCCTGCTCTGGCGGGTAGCCATTGGCTCCAGCGGCAAAGCCGGCGGCATAGGGATGTTCGGGATCAGCCGCGGAGAGAGCCAAATTCAGGATATTCTGCGGCCCATTGAAAGTTTGCTCCCAGGTTTCGCCGTCCGCGGAATAAAAAATGCCGGTGTCGGTGGCCATCCAGGCCTTTTTCGGATCGGTCGGATCGATCAGCAGCGAGTTCGCCGCCGCGTCTCGCACCTGAGACGACCAGCTCAATCCTCCGTCCGTGGAGCGGTAGACAGCCGGCCTGGGCCAGGCCCCCGCCGCCAGAATCACGTTGGGATCGCTGGCGGATAAAGCCAGCGTGGTCGCTTTGGCCGGGCTGGATCTACCGGTATTGGATTCCTGCCAGGTGGTCCCACCATTGCTGGAACGATAGATCCCGTATCCGCGCGTCGCCGCGACCAGTTTTTCCGGGAAACGCGGGTCTGCCAGGAAAGTCTGGGCAAATGCGGGCAGACCATCCAGGGCCTTCCACCAACTGGCGCATTGGTCCTGGCTGCGGTAGACCTGCCAGCTCGGATCGGATGGGCCGCCAGAGCCCTGGGTGAGCATGTACAAATTTCCCTGTGAGAACTGCAGCAGGTAGGGATAAATCGGAGTCGCGCTGATTTTGCCACAGGCGCTCCAGTCCGCGCCATCATTTGCGGATGTCCAAAGGGCGGAATCCCAGGTCGCTACGAATAACCGGCCGGGATGGGCCGGGTCAAAAGCAATATCTGAGATTGCGAAAGGATTGCCGTTAAGATCTTGAACCTGCCAGGTCAGGCCGCCGTCGATGCTGGCGTAGGTGACCGGTCCATAGGTGGTAGTAGTCAGGAAGATCTGATCGGGATTGTTTGGGTTGACAAACATGCGTTCAGGATTATGAATATCGCAAGTAATCATGATGCGCTGCCAGGTCACGCCGCTGTCCAGGCTGCGTGCGAACTCAGCGGAAGTGCCGCCAGGGCATCCGCCGGCTGCGGTCCAGCCCAAAAGATAAATTCTGCCAGGCGCAGGCGCGGCGACCTGGAGCCCGAAGTCGTAAAACGGCAGCCAGGTTACCCCGCCATCCAGAGATCGAATCAGCTGGTCCTGTACTGGGATGGTTATGTCTTGATGTGTGGCATATACGATGGAGGAGTTTTCGGCATCCACCGCCATGGATCCTACCGACCAGTGGTTCTGTGGGATATTTTGCCAGGTCTGCCCGCCATCCAGGCTGCGTTCCAAAATTTGGGCTGCGGAATTTGCGTAGGGAAGCAGGGTGGCCAAACCGGCATAGAGGATATCCGGATTGGAGGGAGCCCGCGCCAGCAATTCCACCTCCCCGCCCGGAACTGTGGGATTATTTAATGGTTGCCAGCCGTTCGCAGGAACAGCATCTGCTCTGCCGCGAACGGGAGGATTTACATTCAACAGCAGGATGAACTAAAGCAAAATAATCCTCTTCCTCTTCATTTATGCTCCTAGAAACAACCCGGAAATTTTTTTTCACTATGATATCCTTTACCAGCACTGATATGGTACATTCTTCAGTGCCAGCTCTGGAATTTCCAGCCTGACGGCATAATATTTCCCGGCCGATCGAAAACCTGCCGGAATTTGGCCCTGGATCCCTCCGGCAGGATGTTGAAAGGTAATCTGGGTTGCCTGAGAAGCGCAGTTATCTGCCGGAGTAGCGATTTGGAAGGTGAAATCGTCTCCATTCAGGGTCGGATCGTTAAAATCCCCGGGCAGATCGGTGTCCAGCGCCAGCGAGATGGTATTGCGGAGGCTGGTTTTGATCTGGATGTATAGGGCATCCACGCCCCATGCAAACAAGATAAAAGCAGAAACTGGCTCATTCCCAAAAGTCAGGTTGTTTGAACCGCGCCCATACTCCAACTGGGCCATGTTGGGTGAGCTCTAATCCGGCGGATGGGGCTGGCCCAAATGGGGTGAAAAGAAGACGGATTGGGTCGGACGGATGCGCTGAAGAGTTTTATTTTCCAGGAGATATGTCAATTTGTAGGAAACTCCATCCCATTGATACACAAAAATGCCCGGCTTATGCAGTAGATAATGGATCCCCAATTGAGCGGTGGTTAACAAATCGCGGCAGCCATGTTTCAGGTGGATTGTTCCTGTTTCAGTGACTGTCAGATTCTTGGGAAGCGGATGAGAATTCCAGAATGTGGGCGCCTCGGCGTAGGGTGAACCGTTCGCGCAAGGAGGCCCACTCGCGCAGTTCGACGATTACATTTTGCGGCAGTTCTATCTGGGAACCGTGTTGCAGGCGGTCGAGCAGGTCACTGATCGTGGTACCCCCTTCCAATCCTCGATACACCGATTCGCGCGTGAGGCGGTAAAGGGCGGTGTGGCAGCCATAGGTGCGTCGTGGATGCAGGCCAGACGCCAGGATGCCAATTTTGAGTGCGCTGTTCTGGATGATCCCGCCCATCCGTTTGATGAGCGCCAGGGCGTTGCGTTCCCAGGGTTCGAGCCTTGTGACCGCGGCCTGGACCCTGGCCGGATCTTTGAGAGCGGCGACGATGAAATCGATACAATCGTACTTGCTCATCTTATAACGGCCGCCCCATATTTTCACCATCGGTTTGAGCTTGTCCGCGCCAACCCGAGGCAGGTCATTGTCAAAATAACGCGGCATGGTTTAGCTCTCCAGCACTTTGGGAGTATGTCCGAGTTTAAGCATGCGCGCCAGCAGGTTGTCAATTTCCCCGGGGGCGACAACCGCCGCAGTGGGTCCCAGACGGGTGAGCAAATATTGCGCAGCGCGTGGATCGGCGTATAGATTGTCCAGGGCGATCGGATCGGTGACTTCGATCAAGGGCAAGTTTGCATGCAAGATGGGTTCTTTCATACCACTTCATTCTCATATAAAATCTCGTACTTATAGCCTTGTTCGGTCAGAAAACGCTGCCGGTTGGCTGCAAAGGATTGGTCGACTGTCTCGCGAGTGACGATCGTATAAAAATGTGCCATCCCCCCATCGCTTTTGGGGCGCAGGATACGACCCAATCGTTGGGCTTCCTCCTGACGGCTGCCAAAGGTGCCGGAAATTTCAATCGCTACGCTGGCGTCTGGTAGATCGATGCTGAAGTTGGCTACCTTCGAGACAACCAATATTTTGACTTCGCCCGTACGGAATTGCTCGTAAAGCTTTTCTCGTTCTCGCACGGGCGTTTTTCCATTGATCAAAGGGGCTTGAAGAAGGGCGGCAATTTCGTCCAACTGGTCAAGGTACATGCCGATGACCAGGATGTTTTCGCCAAGATGCCGCTGTAAAATCGCCTGGATCACCGCAATTTTTCGCTGATTGTGGGCTGCTACGGAATATTTTTCGCGCTGGGGAGCGAGGGCATATTCCATACGAGCGCTTTCGGCGAGTGGAACCCGGATTTCATGACAAATCGCGGTGGCGATCCAACCCTGTTTTTCCAAATCTTTCCATGGCACATTGTATTTTTGCGGACCGATCAACGAAAAGACATCGCCCTCCATGCCATCCTCCCGCACCAGGGTTGCGGTCAGACCCAATCGGCGGCGGGCTTGGATTTCAGCCGTGATCCGAAAGACCGGCGCGGGCAGCAAATGAACTTCATCGTAGATGATCAGCCCCCAATTGCGGGCGCTGAACAGCCCAAAGTGAGGGAATTCATCCTCTGAACCGCGTTTTCGATAAGTCAAAATCTGGTAGGTGCTGACTGTTACCGGCCGGATGTCCTTCTGCAGGCCGGAATATTCTCCGACCATGTCAGTGCTCAACGAGGTTTTATCCACCAATTCGCTCATCCATTGGCGCACCGCAATGGTATTTGGAGTGAGAATCAAGGTGGAGGTCTGAAGTTGTGCCATGGCTGCCATGCCGACGATGGTTTTCCCCGCCCCACAAGGCAGCACGACCACTCCGCTGCCGCCTCGCGCTGAGCCGCTGGCATGAAAGACTTCGGCGGCTTCACTCTGGTAACGGCGTAAGTTAAAAGGTTTTCCGCCCATCGTTTCTGAGCGCAGCGAGATGGGTAAATCTTCGCCCACAACATATCCGGCCAGGTCCTCAGCAGGATATCCAATTTGCAGCAGCGCTTGCTTAATGTGTCCACGTCTGCCGGGAATAATCAGGACGCGGTGAGAATCCAAACGTGTGGACAGGTAACGCGAAGTTGATTTATGGTTAATAATTTCCACCATGAGGGTCTCATCTTCACTGATAAGTACCAGGTTTTCGCCCTCGCGAACCAGTTTCACACGCCCGTAACGAGCGACATATTCATCAATGTCGCGTACCACATTTGAGGGTAAACCATACTTGGAAAAATCTTCCAGACTGGTCAAAATTTGGGCGGAAGTCAGCCCCGACGAAGCAGCGTTCCAAAGCGATAGCGGCGTGATGCGGTAGGTGTGGATATATTCGGGTGATTTTTCCAGTTCGGCAAAACGGGACAACGAATCGCGCGCGGCCTCATAACGCTCGTTTTGTACTTCAAGCAGAAGACTTTTATCGCCTTGAACAATCAATGGGTTTGAAGAAGACGGCACGGTTATTCAACCTCAATCAACAAATCACCAGCCAATTTCTCCAACGCTTCATCAAACCTGGATTGTTCTTTCTGTTGAATGTTAATGATACGCATCTTTGGATCTGATTGAAATGGGCAGCGCAGCTCGGCAAGCATTTTCTGGATGGCCACAAACGCTTCCTGGTCTGGAAACTGGTAGCTGATTGTGACAATACGGCTGACATTCACCTGCCTGGCTTGTTTTGGCGACTTGTTCCAGGCTGGTTCTTTTGGGAAAATACTGGCCGTCGTTTCCTCAAGCAGGGTGAATTCCAGGGCCGGATGCTTGATGCAAAGAGGAACATGCTCCAGCCTTTCCAGTAAAGCAAAAACCTTTTCGGGAGAGCGAACCAGGTTTATGGTCGGGGAAATTTTTTCAACAATAAAGGATTCGACCTCAACTGGCAGATGTACAGTTTCAAGCAGTGCAAAGTTCTCGTACAATACAAACTGGTCTGCGTGCCCCGCCCATTCCTCAAGTTCAATCTGCACATTTTGCGGCAGGTCGCGTCCGGTCATGTTTTTGAGCAAGTCAATGATGTTCAGTTCAGGTTGTTGAACCAGCACGGATGCGACTGAAGCTTTTTTAAGTTGAAAAATTCCCACATAAACCCCATGCCCGCTGGCTGGGTTGGAAACTTGTTCGCCGAGTGCTGCTACCTGCTGGATCATCCTGACAGGATAGAAATCAGATTCAATCACAACATCAAAATTGGGTTGAACGGTAACTTTGGGTAGGGATTCTTCGTTTCGTAACAGCCGCGGAAAACGCTCGTTGACCCGAAATGCTTCGAGCATGGCGCGCGATGGAAGCAGACCAGAATATTCATGGGGATCATAAGCCAGGTCGACAAAACGCATGATGAGAGGAATGTATTCCAAAAAGCGTTCGATGTAACGGCCTTCGACGCGTTCAAAGGCGTCGGAGGCGTCTGGAGGGACTGATTTTTCGTGTGAGTCTATTGATTTTCCCTCGTGAAAGTTGTCGTACCGTCCAATCGGCTGCCCCCAACGATCGCCTTTTGGAAAGGATTGCGGGATAAGAAAATAAGGATGATTGGCTTTGAGATAGGCGATCAGAGACTGGACGCTGAACCAATGGCCTGAAGGAAGGTTTTTTAATAAATCCAGCAGAAACGTACGGATTTCAGGGAATTTGAGGGTGGGAATGACCCCTGTACCTGACCCCCAACTTTCAAATACATCCAAATTGCCCAATGGGCCATAGTGAAAAAATTCATTAAAATAGCTTTCATCATAACCGTGAGTAGATTTTGCCCGATTGAGTACCTCCAGAATGCTTTTCTCCTGGTTGGCTGGGGAAAGCTCAAGAAATTTATTTAGCCGAGTTTCATCTACCGTGATAAAGTTGTCGACAAAAGAGGGTTCCTGGCTGGTTTGTCCACGATATTCCCCCTCTAAGTCATAAGAAACCAGATCCAGGCGGAGTGCAAGGCTGTCGATAAAATCAACCCAATACGGCCGGGCATACCTCCATTCATCTTTTTCGGGCGGATCTATGTTCAGCAGTTTTGCAATGCGCACAAGATCGGACCACGGAATTTCATTGGTGCGCGTCATGCGCTTGATACTGCGTTCGCGGGCATAGTCCAGGTATGTGAACATATCACGCAACAGATCCCGGTCGTTCATGAGAACATCCAGGGGTTTGGGGTCGATCGGATCCAGTAGGAGTGTCATGATTTCACGGTTTTTACAACAAAACCAGATTTTTTAAGAATTTTCTCAACATTGGGGCGCAGTTCCAGGGGAAAGGCGATGAAATGGTCGTCGAGAACCACAAGCTTGTCTTTGAGTTCACGCTCCAATTGGACGCGCAGGCTCAGGTCGCGGACACGGGCAACGAGTAAGTATTCGTGCAGGATCGTTTTTCCCCACTTCGCGTGGACTGTTTCTAAGACTGCGCCAAAAGCGGGGACATGCTGCGCGAGCCAATGTGAAAGCGGGGAATTGCGCTGCGTGGAGGAAGCGCGGCCCAGTTTGACCAGGCTGGGGGATGCGATTAATACCCCATTTTCCACGGCAAGATGCGTCAGCCGGTTGATCTGTTCGAGGTCGAGGAGCGGGATGCGGTTCAGGTCAATTTTGACAAAACCAGGCTTGAAGGCCGTGTCCGCCCAATCCAATAATGCGGGATAGGAATGGGTAGATACGATGGGCGTTGGCGCCGGGGCGAGGCGGTAATGATGGACAGAGGCGATCTCCAGCCGGGACAATAACCCGAGATCCCATCCTTTGCGTAATAATTGCTCCGCTGGCGGGGTGTTGCTCCCAAAGCAGTAGATTTTCAGGGCGGGCTCAATCTCTTTGGGGGCCATCCAGTTTTCTGAGGAGAGCAGCTTTAGGGCAGCTTCAATGGGTGAAAGCGATGCGGGGACATTGGGTTTGAATGTTTTCAGGTCGTGTTCCCAGGTGGCGATTTGCCAGGCCCTGAAGGCGGCGCTGGAAAAGATTTGATTGTTGAGGTAAAGACTGCCTTGCTCCACTTTGATGGCAAACGGAACATTCGTCACTCCCGGCGTAGCGCCAACTAATTGAAGCAGCTTCTGGCGGGTGAAACGCTCGTTGACCTGACCGGTCTGCGCATTTTGGATTGTGGGCAAAGGCAGTAGATAGGGCGCAAAATCAGGTGGCAGGGCAAAACGCCAGTGCTGAAGCTGAACGGTATCCCCGCGCATCTTGACCTCAGCCATGACGACCAATCCACGTCTGACCAGGTTCCTTTTAACGATGTCGAATATGGGCTTATAGCGCTGGGTAAAGGTGCCATGTGGGTTGTCAGTGCTATAAAGCCGCTCGAAGAATGAAACATCTACCTCACCTGCTTCATGGAGTAAGGCGAGGGTGATGTTTTCTTCCGCTGAAAGAGATTTTAATGCGTTGTTCAGACCTACCGACGTGATGTAAAAATTAGCAAAGGAAGTGCGGGAAGCCGTTTCACCAGCGCTGAAGCCACGCGCTTTCCGAATAGCGTTTAAGTCAGCATCGGACAAATCGGCGCACATGCTGGAAAGCAGTTGTTGAACAGACATGCAACGATTGTAAGGGGGAGGGACAGGAGTGTCAACATGAAATTGGTATTTGTTCGAAAAATGCTCGGGGATATTTGATGATGTGAATTCTGTATTTCCATACTCTGTGTCATTAAAAAGGCGCCCTTCCTAAAAAAGAGAGCGCTTTTTCCTGTGATCTTCAAGAGTTCGTTAGTTCAAACCTTGCAGCATCCCGCGCTTCCTGGAGCGGAAGCCCAGATTGCCGATGGGGCCGAAGCGGCGGTGCATTTCATTGCCCCCTGTTTTGCTCAGCCGGGAACGGTTTATGGAACTGGCCTATAACGTGCCAAGAAAATCGACCGGCTGCATCACCGGCAGCAGTGAGACCGGGTAATCCTTCACATTGCGGGTAATCAGGTAGTCTGCCTTGCATTGCATGGCAGCGATCATCTGAACCGCGTCTTCAAAATCACGAAAATCCAGGTTGAGCGCCTGTTCGATGGTGCTTTGATCCACCGGTGCGATTTGGATGAATTGCAGCAGGTTGGTAAGCGCCGCGCGGGCTTCGCCAGCGGACCGGCTTTTTTGGACCAGGTAAAACATAGTGGTAATACTGTGGGCAGCCAAAAACCCCCGCACCTGTCCGGTCTCCGCGGCCGCCAGCAAACCCGCGGAGGTTGCATAAAACGGTTCGCGCTTTTGTAACACATCCAGCACGACGTTGATGTCGATCAGCACAGCCGGTCTATTGTCCATATTTTTCGTCCAGGTGATCCTTGTAGTCCTGGATGCTTACATCCGACGGTAGGACGCCACTCAACCGCCGTACAATCGGGGCATCCTCCAGCGGATATTGAGCCGGAATGCGTCGCAAATAGGCTTCAATCAGCGCGGTCAGGGTGGTATGGTTTAGCGTGGCATACCGTTTTACATTTTCCAACAGGTCGCGCGATACCCGCACGGTCAATTTGGTTTCTTCCATTTCGGCTCTCCTGCCGTACATAATACGATAATTATGTACGGCTGTCAAGCCACCTTTAACAGCAAGGCGTGGTTCGCCATATTTCTTATTGCGGCCGTTGAATTCGCGATTTTCAAAACCCAGTTTGGTCAGCTCTTCGGTGATGGTTCCCATCGCGCTGACGGGGGAAAGCTGCCGGTCATCGCGAAGCACAATATTCTACGCGATCATTTTCTCCTAATCTGCGTGATTGTCTGTGCCATAGACCGCGAGATATTGGGTGACCTGATCAAGATCCATGAGGATTGTCTCCGAGAGCAGGCCGGATATCCAGACATGCATCTCCCGCATCATAGACCTCCCGATTTGCGTTTGCTGCGAGCCCAATGCCTCCGCCAGCGTATCGCAGAGTGGTTCCAGAATGTCCCAACCTGTGACGATTCGTTCTGCTTCAAACGGGTTATAAGCCTGCAAACTTTAGTTTCTGCTAACAGAAAGGAGTGAAAAAAGAAGTAACAGGCCACGAATTTTGTAAGGTTCCACCCGACCGGATCTTTTTTCCGGTGATTTCATTTAGCGGAAACGAAAGTAATGGAGAAGCTCCATTGATTCACCCCTTCAAAAGGGATATAATAGATTCGAAATTCGGATAATCCGAAAAGGAGAAAATCTGAAATGGCGACCAATACCATTCAAGTTCGCAAAAAGGGCAATTTCACCATCCCGATGGATCTCCGCACCAAGTATGGTGTCGATGATGGCGACATTTACACATTGATTGACATGGGAGATGGGTCATTCCTGCTTACCCCACGCATCTCGCAGGTCAACCGGCTGGGTGACCGAGTTGCGGGAATTCTTGAAGAGGGAGGCGTTTCCCTGGATGACCTTTTGAATACCCTGGACGATGAGCGCGAGCGGTATTACCAGGAACACTATGCCACCGGGACGTCTCAGCATGGGAAAGAATGACATTTTCTTTGACAGCAGTGCTTTGATTGCTGGGATTATCTCCGCACAGGGTGCAGCACGGGCGCTTCTACTTCTTGCCGAAGATGAGAAGATCCTGATTACCGTCTCCGAACAGGTTATCACAGAAGTGGAAAGGAACATCGCCCGCAAAGCTCCGAAAGCATTGCAGTTCGCCCGTGAGCTGATCCTACATACCCATATTCGGATCGTGCGTGATCCACAAATCGAAGAAGTCCTTGAACACCAGGATTGGATCAGTCATCCGGCCGATGTACCCATTCTGGTCGCTGCGGTGCAGGCCCGGGTAGACTTTCTGGCCACATTGAACACGAAACACTTCATCGACGATCCTGAAGTCTCCCGTCGCAGCGGTTTGCGGATTGGCACACCCGGCGACGCATTGGCCTGGGT
>Ga0105047_10005539_pt1 | contig 21607 bp, 14 predicted proteins | sample MAT04_FD_78384 | JGI IMG/M metagenome (GOLD analysis project Ga0105047, IMG submission 78384) | Freshwater microbial communities from Lake Fryxell liftoff mats and glacier meltwater in Antarctica - MAT-04 (megahit assembly) | ecosystem: Environmental > Aquatic > Freshwater > Ice > Liftoff... | reverse complement strand
GGGGCCCGACCAGACCGGATGGATGGCGAAACTGCAAGTACAGGCGCAGGCCCTGGGCGTGGCCGACCGCATTACCTGGCCCGGCATGCTGCAAGGCGACATGAAGTGGGGCGCGTTTTACGCCAGCGAAGCCTTTGTGTTGTCTTCGCACCAGGAAAACTTTGGCATTGTGGTGGCCGAGGCGCTCGGCTGCGGATTGCCCGTGTTGATATCTGACAAAGTCAATATCTGGCGCGAAGTCGAGTCTGACGGCGCAGGCATCGTGAATACCGACAGCGTAGAAGGGACAACAAAAACCCTGCAGCGCTGGCTGGCGCTGGACGCGCAGCAGCAGCAAAGAATGGCGCAGCTCGCGAAAGTGACATTTTCTCAACGCTTTTCGATAGAAAAAATGGCCCAGAGTTTGCTAAGCGTGATCACCCAGACTGGCACTCCCGCATCAGAACCAGTTATCGACTTTAATGTCACTACTGGAAATGGGACCCTGCCCTCCTTCTCCATCATCACAATCGTCCGAAATGACGTACCTGGCCTTCAACGCACACGTTCGAGCGTACTAAGCCAAACCTTCCGTGATTTTGAGTGGATTGTCATCGATGGTGCTTCCAACGACGGCACCGCTCAATTAGCGCTTTCGTTTGATGATCCTTGGGCATCTGTCACTAGCGAATCTGACAAGGGCATTTACGATGCTATGAACAAAGGTCTGGCTCGCGCTAAATGCGACTATTTGGTGTTTCTAAACGCAGGCGACACTTTCAGCGACATCACATTGCTCGATCGTGTGGCAAATCAATTGCAAAAAACTGGGGCAGACTTCCTTTATGGCGACAGTCTAGAGGCGTTCGGTGCTTCTCAACCAGTCTACAAGGTGGCTCGTGGGCACGAGCACATCGCTTATGGCATGTTCGCGTGTCACCAAACCATGTTTTATCGCCGCGCTTTTTTGGGTGAACAGCGCTACAACCCCCGCTTTCAAATTGCTGGAGATTATTGTTTTACGGCTCAGTTTCTACAGAAGAAGCCTCGAATTGTGCGCATGCATGACGCGCTGTGCGTGTTCGACCTCACCGGGGTCTCAATCTCAAATCGGGTCCGCGGGCGCGAAGAAAACTGGGTTGTTCAGCGCGAAATATTAAGACTCCCGCTTGCTCGCAGAGCTGCGAACCGCCTTACCTACTTGGCTACAGCATTTTTAGCCACACGCTTGCCAGGTGTTTACAAGACTCTTCGGTTCAGGAAGTCGGCATGACGACTGACCTGTCAACAAGTAACACGCACTGGCCATTGCGGCTGAAACTTCGGCGAGGCCTGTGGACATACGTGCTTGAGCCGACGGTCCGCTGGTTGCCCAAGGCCTTTAGCCCTTTACGGGTATCAGCACTGCGAATCATGGGCGCACACATTGGCCCCAAGTGCCTCATTCTGTCGGGTGTGCGCGTGTTGATGCCGTGGAATCTGCATATGGAAGATCATGTGGCACTGGGCGAAAGTGTCAACATTTACAACTTTGCGCCAGTCAGGATCAGACGCATGACTGTAGTGTCACAGTTCACTTACTTGTGCACTGGGTCCCATGACTACAAGCTGGCCAACATGCCGCTCATCTATGAACCGATCACCATCGGAGAGCAAGCGTGGGTTGCGGCTGGCGTTTTCGTGGCACCCGGGGTAGTGATCGCCGATGGGGTTGTGGTGGGCGCGATGTCAGTAGTGTCAAGAAGCCTTGATCAGGCGTGGGCAGTTTACGCGGGGAACCCTTGCAAGTACATCAAGGATCGTCGGAGACCGGATCCGATTTCTCCGGCCTAAGCCTTCAACCCTATAAGCTGTTTATATGGATATCTGCAATAAAAGTCCTCCACAAAACAAGGCTCTGACTCGAGGTATCTCGGTTCTGATCCTGACAAAGAACGAACAGCAAGACTTGCCGGGTTGTCTGGCGTCTTTAGCGTGGTGCGATGACATTCATGTTTTTGACTCCATGAGTACCGATGACACTGTCGAAATCGCGGAAAGCTTTGGTGCAACCGTCACGAAGAGAGAGTTTGACAGTGAGTCCATTCATAAAAACTGGGGATTGCTAAATATTCCGTTCAAGCACCAATGGGTCTACCACTCAGACGCTGACGAACGCGTTACCCCGGAATTGGCAAAAGCGTTGCAGGCCTTCGCCAGGAATCCGGGGGAGCATGTGGCGCTTCGGGTGCAACGGCGCGACTATTTGATGGGGCAATGGCTCAAACACGTGACACCCTCCCCCTTTAATATCCGGTTTTTCAAGCCCATCCATATTCGCTATGAGCGGCTTACCAACCCGGTAACGATTGTGGACGGGCCAATTGGGGAAACCGACCAGCATTTCGATCACTACCCGTTCAGCAAGGGCATGACGCATTGGTTCAGCAAACACAATAGCTACAGCACGTCTGAAGCGGGACAAATTGTTGCCAATCGCAAAGCGGGGTCGCCATTCAGTCTCAAGAAAGCATTGTTTTCAAAAGATGCCAACGACCGGCGCTTTCACCAGAAAGAGCTTTACTACCGCCTACCGTTCAGGCCGCTAGTCATGTTTGTCCTGCTGTATGTGGCCAAGCGTGGGTTTCTGGATGGGCGGGCGGGGCTGACCTTTGTGGTGCTTCGGTCGATCTATGAATACATGATCGTGCTCAAGGTGCGTGAGCTTGAGGCGACGCAGGCCCGCCCTGTAGGTAAAATATGACTCTAGCCCCCGTGGAATATGCGCAAGTAGCTATCTTTTTTGTAGCGCGTGTAAATCAACCTGTGGGAGTCAGCGCATGAAAATCCTTCTCTACAGTGCCAACTTTGCGCCCGAGCCTACCGGCATTGGCAAATACTCCGGCGAGATGGCGGCTTGGCTTGCAGCCCAGGGACACCAGGTGCGCGTGGTAGCCGCGCCCCCCTACTACCCAGCCTGGCAGTTGGGCGCGGGCTATGCGTGGCCTCCCTACCGGCGCGAGCAGTGGCAAGGGGTGGACGTGTGGCGTGCGCCCTTGTGGGTGCCGCGCAATCCGGGTGGCATGTTGCGTGTTTTGCACCTGCTGACGTTTGCTCTGTCTTCGTTGCCCGTGATGCTTCTGCAGGTCTTTTGGCGCCCGGATGTGGTGATGACGGTGGCGCCTGCCTTTGTATGTGCCCCGGTTGGCTGGCTTGCTGCCAAGCTGTGCGGCGCCAAGGCGTGGCTGCACATTCAAGATTTTGAGGTTGATGTGGCTTTCCAGATGGGGCTGCTCAAAGGCCGGGCGCTGCAGAGACTGGTGTTGGCTTCAGAGCGATGGTTGCTGCGCCGCTTTGATGTGGCATCTTCAATCTCCTGGAAGATGATGGATCGATTGGTAAAGAAAGGGGTTGCAGATGACAAAGCGCGCTTCTTCCCCAACTGGGTGGATGTGGGCCATGTGCGCCCATTGGTCAAGCCAAGCAACTACCGCGAAGAGCTAGAAATTGCACCTGACGCTGTGGTGCTGCTGTTCTCGGGCTCATTAGGCAGCAAGCAAGGATTGATGGTCATACCCGACGCAGCCCGGCGCCTACTGCACAACCCGAACATTGTGTTTGTGGTGTGTGGCGACGGCGTGATGAAGCCCGAGCTGGAGGCCGCAGCAAAAGACCTGCCGAACTTGAAGCTACTGCCATTGCAACCCTTTACCAGGTTGAGCGAGTTGCTGGGTTTGGCAGACGTCCATCTACTAACCCAGAGCGCAGATGCAGAGGACCTGGTATTGCCGTCCAAGCTGACGGGCATGCTGGCCAGCGGACGTCCAGTGATCGCGACGTGCCGGGCGGGCACCGAGATAGCAGTGGTCGTTCAGAACTGCGGGTTGGTGGTCGCACCAGGTGATGGCGCAGCACTGGCGCTGGCTGTCGTCCAGATGGTCAACGACGTGGATTCACGGCTGCGACTGGGCACACAGGCCCGCATTTATGCGGAAGAAAACTTTGCCAGAGACGCCATATTGACCCGCATGATGGGCATGTTGGGCACCTAAGAATGAGCATGACAAAAATGCGCCACCTTTTACTCGCAACGGTAGAAAACCCACACGACCCCAAGGCATGGAGCGGCACGCCCTTCAACATGCTGAAGGCACTTGAGAGGAACTTCGATCAAGTGACGGTGGTTTCTTCTCCTGTGCCCAAGAGAAACTGGTTTGACTCGATTTTGCGGCTTATTCTTGGACGAAAACGATACCCGCTCTGGATGACAACGACGGCATTGAGAGCCTACGGTAAACGCTTGGATGAAGCTGTGCAGCATGCACGACCTGATGCCATATTAAGCATCTCAAGCCAGCATTTGATTTATGCCAAGGCGCATGACATGCCTGTCTTCATGATTTCAGATGCGCCGTGGATCGCATACAAGGAAGCCTACAGGGACTTTGAAGAACTGCCACTGCGCTCCACGCGCTACGCGCGATTGGAGGCCCAAGCAGCAAAAAAGATTTCAGGTGTGATGTATCCAACACCCTGGGCCTGCAAAGAGGCGGAAGTCAGATTTGGCCTAACGGCACAACGAATAAAGCGATTATCTTTTGGTGCGAACAGCCATTACCAGGGCTCTGACGAGCAGATCGTCCGCAGGATCAAGCAAAGAAAACTGGAGCAACTCAGTTTTCTGTTCATTGGCAAAGACTGGATTCGCAAAGGGGGGCCGCTGGCCCTGGCCATTGTTAAGGAACTGAATGCGCGTGGCCTTCAAGTCACCTTGCATATTGTTGGTTGCCAACCTGTAATACCGCCTGACTACGTGAATCATGTTCAAGTGCATGGTTATCTTTCGCCCAGCAACCCAGAAGACTGCATCAAAATGGCGAGTGCTTTTGCGCAGGCCGACTTCTTTTTGGTGCCCTCCCACGCAGAGTGCTTTGGCTTGGTGTTTGCCGAGGCGCAATCTTATGGGCTGCCCTGCATTTCACTCACAAGCCATGGAATCCCGGGCGTGGTAGATCACAAAAAGACGGGCTTGCTTTTCGAGCCATCGGTCTCAGCCAAATCGATAGCGGACGACATTGTGGAATTGGTCGAAAGCCCAAACCGCTATGTTGAGATGGCAACCGCGGCCAGAATGAAATTCACCAACGACCTGAATTGGGATCTTTTCGGCCGAAGAATGTATGTAGCCATTGCATCGCATTGAGGAACACACCATGTTTGCAAAATCTCTAGCAGTGGTGAAGCAAGTTGTATACCTTCTGGTTTGTGGAACCACGCTTTCTTCGTTTGCCGAACCCTCGAAACCGATTGTTTTCAACGCTCCCTTGAGCGCGCGCCCCGGTGACGTAGTGGGCTTGCAGGGAGAAAACTTTGGTGACGCACCCACCGTCACGCTCCTGGGCAACGGCGGCAACAGCACCAGCCAGAGCAAACTGGAAGTGGTTAATTCCTTTGGCACCGGCTGGGTGTCTTTCAAAATTCCCGCAACGGCTACCGGTGCCTTAATGGTACAAGTCAGCAATGGTGGGGCAACCAGCGCCCCAATACCGCTCAATGGCGCCCACGCCTACCATCTGGACGCGCTGCAAATTGTTCCGCTCCGACCCTTCCGGGTGTTTGGTCGAAACCTGCTCCTGCCAGGCTTCACACCCGTGGTGACGGTGGATGGTTTTCCCGCCGTGGTGGATACCCGCGCTAGTGATGAACACATGCTGGTGGTTACCGCACCACGCGGCGTGCGGGTGGGCGGCAAGGCTGCAATTACTGTAGTTAACGGCAACGGCACGGGGCCGGCATTGCTGAACAGAGAGATTGACGTGGCAGCCGGTGGAGGCGACCCATTTGCTTTGGGCGTGGGCTGGGGCGCCGGGTTTTTTCCTATTGCTGCAAAAGTTGTCGTGGCTGCCAGCGATGGCCGGCTGGCGAGCAAGGTGGTCTGCAATGGGCTGGTTGACGACACCCCCACGATTCAGGCGGCCATTGACCTGGTGGCTATCGGCGGCGGTGTATTGCAATTGCCCCCTGGCACCTGCCGCCTGGCGGGCAGCCTGAAGCTGAAATCTCGCGTGGTGTTGCAAGGGGCGGGCAAAGACCGCACGGTGATCAGGTACGAATCTAACTATCCACTTTGGGGGCGGGGTCTGGATCTGGCTGGGGTAGGCAACTTAACCTTGATGAACACGCGTGGCCGAATCGAGAGCCCATTGCTGCAAGACAGCCGCCGCGTCTTTTTGCAGAATGTGCGATTCCAGTTGAACGGCGGTTTGCACATGTACCTCACCGGCAATACCAATTTTGTGGTGACTGGCTCAGACTTTATACAACCCAAAAATCCCTACGAGAACGGACCTTTTGTGTTGAACGGTAGCAGCGGGTTGGTGTTTTCTGGCAACACAACCGTATTTGCCCACGGTGCCCCCAGCTTTTCCAACGTGCACGATGCCTACGTGACCAAAAACCGCTTTACGCGTGACGCACGGGACAACCAGAATTCAAAGAGCATCACGCACAGCCTGACGATGGATTTTGCGCACCGCATCGCTGTGGTGGGCAATACCTTTGACGTGCTGGGTGGCCCCATCACAAACAAGTTTCGCAACGATGGTGAGACTCTGCTGACCGAAGGCGGCGGCGGGCGGCGCACGGAGAACCTGGGCACGGTAGCAAGCGCCACCACCACCACGCTTTCAGACCCGACGAACAAAATTGATGTATCGCCCTTTGCAACAGGCCAAATTCCTGAAAATTACGGGGTGGCCGTTGTGGGTGGGCGGGGAGCGGGCCAGTCGCGCAGGGTCACCGCCTATACCCGAGGTACTTTGACTGTGGACAAGCCGTGGGATGTGGTGCCAGATACGACCAGCCGGTATTCCACCTTTGTCTGGGGCTTGGAGAAATCGCTCATAAAGGGCAACATGCTGGTGCAAAACCCCCGTGGCATGTGGCTGTACCAAACCGCTATTCGCGAGGTCGATATTGTCGACAACACCATGACGGAAGGTGGCGGCATCTATCTACGGTCTGCCCAAAACCTGAAAAGTCGCTTGTTCGTTCCCATGTTTGGGGTTCGCATTGCCGGTAACAACATTACCAACACCACCAAACAATGGCGCTCGTACATCAGCGTGATGTTCGTGCGAATGGATGAGCAGGATTTCGGGATCGGAACCGTTGGAGTGGAAGTCAGGAACAACACCATCCAAGCCAACAGCCCCAACTTAACCATGCCACAAGAAGAATCAGGCGGAGCGGAGGGCTTTATCAACCGGATGCACGCCGAGGGCCCCACCCAAGCACTGTCAAAGAACCAGACCCGCTTGCTAGGTACGATTTTTCAGAATAACAAATGCATCAGTTGTGAGATAGGCGTCATCGTGCGGGACGGTGCACAGGGGACGGTACAGGATGGCAACGTGGTGATTGCCGCGCCAAACTGAGTGACCCGCTATGTACAAATCCATACAGGCAAGCAGGGCAGCGGCTGCCATTTTGGTAGTCCTTTTTCACCTGGGGGGCATCATTGCCCTGCCAAAGTATTTCGCTACCCCTGTTTTTGACACGCTATTTGCAGCGGGCGACGCCGGTGTGGAGTTTTTCTTCGTGTTGAGTGGGTTCATCATTTTTACTGCGCACAGTACCGACGTCGGTAGACCAGCACGACTGGGCAGTTTTCTTAGAAAACGGTTTACACGAATATTTCCGATCTATTGGATTGTTTTTATTGCTGTTTATCTAGCGGCTTTGGCCACACCGAGTCTTCGCAATTCGGTGCCGCACGATTCATGGGTACTTCTAAAGTCTCTCGCTCTGGTTCCGCAAAATCCGCTGGACGTAGGTGGCACGGGCGCGCCTGTACTTTTTGTGGCTTGGACGCTCCAATACGAGATGTTTTTTTATACCTTCTTTGCCCTGCTTATTTTTTCGCGACCAGCAGCGGTGGTGGGTGCAATTTGCGTGAGCGCACTGTACCTGGGCTGCCAGATCAGTGCATCGTGCAGTGCATTTCCGCTGAGTTTTCTATCGAGCGACTACATACCTCTGTTTGCCATGGGGATGGCTGTGGCCGCCCTCGCAAAACATCGCCAGGTCAAACAGGCGCTCTTCTACTTTCTGGTAGGCGTGGCTTTTTTTGTCCTTGTTTCTGCGGACAAGGTTTTGCATATTGACAAGCTTACCCACTGGAAAACGCTTCTGTTTGGCTTGGCCAGCAGCATGATGGTTTTTGGACTTGTGAGCATGGAGAATGCCGGGCGTGTGCTTGGGGGCAACCGGATTGCCCAACGTTTGGGAGAGGCATCCTTCGCGCTGTATCTGATTCATGTGCCCATCATTAGCTTGATGCTGAAGATTTTCGTAATGATGCAGTTCAGGAGCCTGGGTTTTGTAGGGGCGGCAGTGGCCTATGTCTTGACACTCGCTTGCTGTATTGGGGCTGCCATGCTGATTCATGTCTGGCTAGAAAAACCGTTGGGGATTTTCTTCCGCAGTCGAATGCGGCTTGCGAACCCCGAGAAGGCGAAAAATAGTTCGGAAAAAGCCCCCGTGGTGGTCTAACAAAACCTGCGCTAAAACCTACACTGCTATTTATTTAATAGCTTCTTACGCAGTATCTACGGGGGCTACAGGCCTATTTGGCATATGAAATGCTATGCGAATGACGCCGTGGCGTGCGCGGGGTCACCAACCTGAAGCCGGCGCACGCGCAAAGACGTCCATTCGGACTACTTTACAAAACTTCATGACCGATTTCCTGTAACGAAGCCTCTCTACGATTTGAGGCAGGGTGGGAGCCATTTCGCTGCCGTCTATCGATCAGGGAGATTCGCAACATGAAGTTGAAAACTGCTTTTTTCAAAGCACCTCGCTTGTCCAGGCTTCTGCTGAGCCTGATTGCAGGGCTGAGTTGTGTGACTGGCTCAGCCGCCTACGCCGCTACCGACCTCTATATTTCGGAATACATCGAAGGCAGCAGCAACAGCAAGGCTGTGGAGATCTACAACGGCACCGGATCAGCCATTGATCTCGCGGCGGGCGGCTACTCCGTGAAGATGTATTTCAACGCTACGCTGACAGCAGGCACCACTATCAATTTGACAGGGGTCGTGCAGCCCGGCGCCACTTTTGTGCTGGCAAATTCCAGTTCCGACCCGTTGATTCTGGCCAAGACCCAACAGGCTGTGGCTGGTAGCTGGTACAACGGCAATGACTCGGTCGTCCTGTTGAAAGGCACGACGGTTATTGATTCTCTGGGCAAGATTGGCGGAAACCCAACCCCTGAGTGGGGCACCGGCCTTGTCAGCACGGCCGACAACACACTGCGCCGCAAATCGTCGGTGACTACTGGGGACACCAACCCCAACGATGATTTCGACCCATCGCTTGAGTGGGACGGTTTTGCCATCAACGATTTCACAGACCTGGGCTCCTACGCCGGTTCCACGGGTGGTGGAACGGATGCTGCACCGACCGTTCTGAGCACGTTGCCTGCCAACGCGGCCAGCAATGTGGCGGCGAATGCCAATGTGACGGTGAATTTCTCCGAGCCGGTGACCGTCAGTGGCGCCTGGTACACCTTGAGCTGCTCCGCCAGCGGCGTAAAGACGGCACTGGTGAGCGGTGGTGCATCCAGCTTTACTTTGAACCCTGACGCCGACTTTGCGGCCGGCGAGACCTGTACCGTTGCCGTTCAGGCCACGGGTGTTTCAGACCAGGGTACCAACCACAACCCCATGGCGGCTAACTACACCGCCAGCTTCTCGGTGGCGGCAGCTGCCACGTCTTGCGACGCACCTTACACGGCGGCCTATACCATTCAAGGCCGCTCGAATGCCAGCCCGCTGGTTGGAACGGCGGTAACGACGCAAGGTGTGGTTGTGGGTAACTATGAAGGCCCCTCCCCTGCACTGCGTGGCTTCTACATGCAGGATATGGTGGGCGACAACGACGCCGCAACCTCCGACGCCGTGTTTGTCTTCACCGGCGGCAGCAACAACGTGCAGCTCGGCCAGGTGGTTCGGGTCACCGGCAGCGTGAGCGAATACCAGAACCAGACGCAATTGAGTAGCACCGGCATACAGCAGTGCGGCACCGGCAGCGTGGCACCCACCGATGTGATGCTGCCCATGGCTTCTGCTGATGACTTTGAGCGCTACGAAGGCATGCTGGTGCGCTTGCCGCAAACCCTGTATGTGACCGAGCACTACCAACTGGGCCGCTTTGGCCAGGTGACACTCGCGGTGAACGGACGCTTGGCGCAACCCACCAATGTGGCATTGCCCGGTGCAGCCGCAGCTGCAGTGCAGGCACAAAACGACCTGTCTCGCATCATTCTGGATGACGCGACAAATGCCGACAACCCTGGCGTGATTGCGTTTGGCCGCAATGGGCAGCCACTGTCTGCCAGCAACACGCTGCGCGGCGGTGATTCGGCTACCGCCATCGTTGGCGTTATGACCTACACCTGGAGCGGAAATGCCGCCAGTGGCAATGCCTGGCGCGTACGCACCGAGAACGCCCTGGGTGCCAGCGTGCCCTACTTCAATGCCACAAACCCCCGGCCCGATACGGCGCCCAACGTGGGGGGAACATTGCGGGTGGCTGGCATGAATGTGCTGAATTACTTCAATTCATTCACTGGCTGCGCGGGCGGCGTATCTGGCGCTGCTATGGACTGCCGCGGGGCCGATAACAGCATTGAATTTGTGCGCCAGCAGGCCAAAACGGTTGCCGCCCTGGCCGCCATGGATGCGGATGTGGTGGGCCTGGTTGAAATTGAAAATGACGGCTATGGCAGCAACAGCGCCATACGCAATCTGGTGGATGCGCTGAACACGGCAACCGTGCCCAACAACTACGCTCTTCTGGATGCGGACGCACGCACGGCCCAGACCAACGCGATGGGCACCGATGCCATCAAGGTGGGCTTTATCTACCGCCCCACCAAGGTTACGCCGGTGGGGAGCACCGGTGCGCTGAACACGACAGCTTTCCAGAATGGCGGCGACAGTGCTCCCCGCAATCGCCCGGCTTTGGCTCAAGCATTCCAGCAGGTGGGTGGTGCTGGTGCGGGTGAACGCTTCATTGCTGTGGTGAACCATTTCAAGAGCAAGGGAAGTGCCTGCAACACGCCGGACGCAGGCGACGGACAAGGCAACTGCAATGCTGTGCGGGTGCAGGCTGCGAACCAGCTGCGCGCTTGGCTGGCGGGTAACCCGACCGGGACCGGAGACCCCGATGTGCTGGTGATTGGCGACCTGAATGCCAATGCCAAGGAAGACCCGATTGCCGCGTTTACCAACAACGGCTGGGTGAACCTGATTGAGGCACACAACGGCCCCGATGCCTATAGCTATGCCTTTAATGGCCAGTGGGGCTACCTGGACCATGCGCTGGCAACGGCTTCTTTGGCGTCGCAAGTGTCGGGCGTTGCTGACTGGCATGTGAATGCAGACGAGCCCAACGCACTGGACTACAACACCAACTTCAAGAGCGCCGCCCAGATCAACAGCCTGTACGCAGCCGATGTGTTCCGTAATTCGGATCACGACCCGGTCATCGTTGGACTGAACCTGGTGCCGGTGGGTACCTGCACCCACCCCGATCTGTCGCCAGTGGTGATGCTGGGCAACACCAACAGTGGCGTCGTCAACCGCGTGATCGACAAGGGCTGCACGATTGATGACCTGATTTTTGACGAACAGGCCTGGAGCAGCCAATCCGCTTTCCTGGCGCATGTGTCAAAAGTGAGCTTTGACCTGCTTAAGCAGAGAAAGATTACATCTGCCGAGCGCAGCATGCTGATGGTGGCCGCGCAGGCATCCGGCGTTGGCGTGGCAGTAGCCCAGTAACAAGAATCCCTTTAACTTCAGGAAAATCCAATGTTTAAGCAAACCTTCATCGCCGCGGCCCTTCTGGCCGCTGGCTACGCAAACGCAGCTGTGCCAGTCACATTGACACAGTGGAATTTCAACAGCTTGGTGGCTGACGCAAGCACCAGCACGGGTTCAACCCTTGCCAGCACGGGAAGCGGCGTCGCCAGCCTGTTGGGTGGCATGACTGCCACCTTTGCCAGCGGTGATGCGGGCACCGGCTCAAGCGATCCCGCTACAGGTGACGATAGCGGCTGGAATCTGAGCACCTTTGCGGCGCAAAGCGCGGGCAACCTGACCCGCGGTGCCCAGTTCAAGATGAGCACCGTGGGTTACCAGGATGTGGTCTTCACCTACGACCTGCGCCACAGCAACACTTCGGCCATGAGTGAGACGGTTCAGTACAGCCTGGATGGCTCCAATTTCGTCACCGGTGCGCAGTTCTCCGGTAACGCGGGCGATACCTGGTTCAAAGGTCGCACACTGAACCTGACCACGATCACCGGTGCCAACAACAACGCCAACCTGACCTTCCGCGTGCTGGCATCGTTTGCACCAAGCACCAGCCTGTATGCGGCCTCCAGCCCAACCGGAACCTATGGAACCACCGGAACCTGGCGCTTCGACATGGTGACGGCTTCTGCGGTAGCGGCCGTTCCGGAGCCAGAGACCTACGCCATGTTGATGGCAGGCCTGGGCCTTATCGGTCTGGTGCGCCGTCGCCGTCAGGCTTGACCGCAGTTTCTTTCAAATTACCTTTCTGGAACTAAAACCATGAACAAACAGACTCTTCTTGCTGCCTTGCTGGCCGCAGCCTTTATGCCAGTTGTTGCGCAAGCCGATTGCCTGACACCGGATACGTCCCCGACCGTGATGTTTGGCACTTACGATTCAGGCGTGACGAACCGCGCTGTCAGCGGTGCTTGCACCATTGACGATTTGATCAGTGATGAGCAGCCATGGGGCAGCCAGCAGGCATTCCTTTCACATGCCTCGCAGGTCAGCTTTGATTTGCTAAAGCAACGCAAAATAACCTCATTGGAGCGCAGCAAGCTGATGGTGGCCGCTTCGGCATCCGGCGTGGGCACCACGCTGAAGGTCAAGCTGATTGGCTTCAACGATTTTCACGGCTACATCAAGTCGGGTGAAGGTTCATCCAGCAACCCCGGCGTTGCACGCTTTGCGACAAAGATCAAGGAGCTGAAAGCAAGCAATTCCATGCACGCAGTGGTTTCTGCCGGTGACATGATTGGTGCCAGCCCGTTGACGTCTGCCCTGTTCAAGGACGAACCAACCATTGAGGCAATGAACCGCATTGGCATTGACTTCAATGCGGTTGGTAACCACGAGTTCGATGAGGGCAAGACCGAACTGCTGCGGATGCAAAATGGTGGCAACCACCCAACCGACGCATTTTCTGGCCAGGGCCTGCCTGCCGACCTGAAGGCTGGCGAGTTTCGCGGTGCAGACTTCAAATTTTTGGCCGCCAATGTGCTGGATACCGACAACAACACGACGCTGTTTCCCGGCGTGGGCGTGAAGAACTTTCTGGGTAACAAGATTGCTTTTATCGGCATGACGCTGGAGAGCACGCCGACCATCGTGTCGCCGTCGGGTGTGGCCGGTCTGCAGTTTCAGGATGAGGCTGATAGCGCCAACGCACTGGTTCCGCAGATCAAGGCACAAGGCATCGAAACCATTGTTGTACTGATTCACGAAGGTGGCTTTCCTACCGTGACTGCAGGCAACTGCACCGGCATTTCGGGCGCCATTGTTGACATCGTCAACCGCCTCGACCCGGCGATTGATCTGGTGCTTTCTGGCCACACGCATCAGGCTTACAGCTGCCTGATCAACAACGCCGCAGGCAAGCCTGTGCGCGTGACATCTGCCGGGCAATACGCGCGCGTTCTGACCGATATTGACATCACCATTGACACCCGCACCAAGGATGCAGTGGCCGTGACCGCCAGCAACATCAGTGTTGGTAACAGCACGAGCACAGTGGTTCAAGACCCCGGCCTGCTGGAAGTGGTCAACCATTACGTGGGCCTTTCCGCTGTGCCCGCCAGTCGCCTGGTAGGAACTATTACCGCCACCATTACCCGCACTACCAACAACGCCGGTGAGTCGGCACTGGGTGACGTGATCGCTGACGCCCAATTGGCTGCCACCAGCAGTGCGGGTACTGGCGCGGCTCTGGCAGCGTTCATGAACCCGGGTGGCATTCGCGCTGATTTGCCTTTCACGGCCGCTGGCAAGGTGGATGGCAATGTGACTTACGGCGAAGCGTTTACCGTGCAGCCGTTCGGCAACTCGCTGGTGACATTGACCCTGACCGGTGCACAGATTTATGCCGTACTGGAACAGCAATGGGGTGTTGCGCAGCCTTTCCCACGTGTGTTGCAGGTATCGAACGGCTTTACCTACACCCACAACTTTCCATTGCCACTCAATGCCAACCTGACTGCAGCCCAAGGTGTGACCTTCACGACCTCGGTGCGCGGCAACAGCTTCGTGGTGCCCGGTTCAGTGAAGATCAATGGTGTGCCAGTGGATGGCGCAACCAGCTACCGCGTTACCGTGAACAGCTTTCTGGCTGACGGTGGTGACACGTTCAGCGCCCTCACCGGCGGAACCAATCGTCTGGGTGGTGCAGTGGATACCGATGCCCTGGAAGCCTACATGGCAGCCAATCCGGCAGGCGTAGCGCCTGGTGCTCAAAACCGCATCACGCGCCAGTGATACCCCATGAAATAAACCTGAGAACAATGCAATGAAAAACCAACTCAAACCTCTGCTTGGCGCCCTGTTACTGGTGGGGCTGTGCAGTGGCGCACAGGCCGCTTATTTTGACCGGGTCGACTATGTGGCCTCTGCGGGCTACAGCGCGGCTACCGACGGCACATCTGCGAACAGTCCTGCGATGGACCTCTCTGGAACATCCGGCGTTGTATCCCTGTTTGGCGCCGCTGTGTACAACAGTCCTCTGACCAATGGCTCGCTGGCCCATAGCTATGCGGGTGATGCCTTCCTGAGCTTCTCCACAGCGAGTACCGATCTGTGGATGACGCTGAACCAGTCGCTGAGCGCGACCTCTGGTGGCGCTCTATCCGTTGGCAATCACCAGCAAGACGCCTTCGTGGACCTGTCGGCAGTAAAGCTGAAGATTGTTGGCGAGGCTGGCGAGGCCAACGGATCAGCCGTAAACGTCAGCTTTTTGGGCAATGCCAGCGGGCTGCTTGACTTCAATAGCATGGTGAGCGATGGCTACCTTGGCCTTGGCCTGTCGGTGTCACGCGGAAACACCGTGCTGGGCGAGTACCTGTGGGATGTGCAGCAGGCTGGTAACCAAGCAGTCAATTTCAGCTTTGCCGGCAATGTGGGTGAAGAGTTGACTTTCAGCAGCTACATGCTGACCGGCGCAGGCCTGAAGAACGCAAGTTTTGCGCAGAGCACCCTACCCTACGAGCTGGTCAACACAGGTGCGAGTCTGAATGGCAGCTTCACCATCGCAGCAGTTCCAGAGCCTGAAACCTATGCCATGCTGTTGGCCGGTTTGGGCTTGATGGGTGCGGTTGCACGCCGTCGCAAAGCACGCTGAACAACAGCAAAAGCCAGAAGCCGCTGAGGGCAATGCCCTCAGCGGCTTTTTTGTTTGCTGGCGGAGCCTATCAACAGCGCTCCCAAAAGTAGCATGCCCCACTGCGGCAAGGTGGGTGCGTCGGTGTCACCGGTGTCTCCTGTGTCAAGGGCTACTTGTATCACCGCAGTGTTGTTGGCGGTAACGGCATCGGGCAGGTCGGAGCTTACGCCCACGGAGATAGACACGGCTCCAGCTATCGCGTTCCAGGTGATGTTGATAGGCAATGTGGTGGTTGCGGTGCTCCCCATCGTGCCGACAAAGCAACTGACGACGCTGCCGTTCGCACTGCAGCTTGCGGGCCCAGATGAGTAAACTGCGCCTGGCGGCAAGGTGGCAGTGACCCAGACGTTGGTAGCACCCTGCGGACCTGCATTCCCGACTGTCACGATGTATTGGGCTGTGATGCCCGGGCTGACACCGCCTGGACCTGACCAGGTGGCAGACAGGTTGGCGGTGGCCGTGGTGTTCAAAGCCCAGTTGACGACCGCGGTACCGGCGGAACTTGCCACGCCGTCAACCGCTATGACGTATTCTTTGCCGGCCTGCGCCTGGAGCAGCACGCCACTGGCGCCACCGGACGCACCGTCGTTGTCGTTGGAGGCAATGGACGTCAAAGAAGCGAGGCTGGTGCCTGTATAAACCGCAAGCAATGTGTCGAATCCGCTGCCATGGGTATCCAGGCTGAACTGACCGGAGGCTGGCGCCGTCCATTTCCACCAAACTGACTTGCCGCCACTGGCGTTGCCCGCATGATCGGGTTCACCGACTTCATAGCTGGAGAGCTGCGTTACCCCGCTGCTGTTGCCGGCACTGCCACTGAGCGTGGCACGATTCACAAATGCGTCGTTGCCCGGACGCGCCGCTTCCAACAGGTTGAGGCGCGGCTTGGTAATGCCGTTGCGTGCGTCCGTGATGCTGACACCACTGCTGGTCATTCGCGCCTGGATCTGGGCCAGGGTTTCATTGGGAAAGGTTGAGCGCAAGACTGCGATGGCGCCGGCGACGTGGGGCGTGGCCTGCGAGGTTCCGCCCTCGGTAATGTCTGCGGCAGTGATCAGGGCGCCCGGTGCCAGCAGGGTAAGAAAGCTCGCGCTATTGGAGAAGCAGGTGATCTTGTCGGCTTCCGTCGAGGCATCAGTGCAGAGACCCCAATTGACGCCGCCATAGTTGGCGTCGTAAACCGCCCCCACGGAAATGGCGCCAGGTGTACATGCAGGGCTGGATATCCCGTCCGGGTAGGCCTCGTTGCCCGCTGCTACAACCACCTGAATTCCAGCGCTGCGCGCATTGGTGATTGGCGTGCGAAATGGATTATTGGCGGTGCATGCCGAGGTGTATTTGGTGCCATCGCCCAGGCTCATGTTGATAGCGACGATGTTGTAGGCCGCACGATTGGCAACCACCCAGTTGAGCGCGCTGAGAATGTCAGCCACATAGGCCGAGGTTCCGGAGAATGCATTGAGCATGGCGATTCTGGAGGCCGGCGCGACGCCCAGAACGATGGCCGAAACGTTGGTTCCATGGCTGGTGTCCGTGGCGCCGCTACCAAAGGTTTGGGACACCACAACTCGGCAGTTGAGCGGAATACCCGGGGAGGTGCATGAACCAAATGCTGCCTTCGTGTAGTCGATTCCATCATCAATCACCGCCACGGTTGTGCCGCTGCCCAATTCGGAGGCGGCGGCGACAGTGGGCTGCCATATAAGCGGCAGGCTCTGTGCAAGCACCCGGTAAAACTGCCGATTGGGAAATACCGCCTTGACGCCTGGATTCGCCAGAAAAGCATTCAGGTCTGCCTCGGACGCAAAGCGCTTGAAGGCCATGGGTAGATGGCTGTAATCCTTCAGGTGAGCAACGCCCGGTCGCGCTGCCGAGTCATCAATGCGCTCTTTAAGCAATTTGTACTGCTGCTTTTTGTAGGTAACCACTGCGGGCTCTTCTTGATCACGCTTGCTGCTGCGACGCATGGAGGCAACAACGGCGGCGATTGCGGTGTCGTCGTACTCGACAATCAAATCGACGAATTGGCCGGCCTGCAGTCGGGCAGAGGCCTCTGCAGGTGGTGTGGCCGCTTCAGCATAAAGGGACAAAGCTAGCAACCCGGCTGTCAGTAGAGCCGGACGGGTGATGGTGTTCCACGTCTACTGCAGCCTGAATAGCGAACGTGAAAGGACCACACTCATGCCTGCTGCAATGAAACCGAGCAGAAGTCGGCCACCACTTTGAAGGAAATCGGCCCACACAAGCAGGGGTGAGAATTTTCCAGGCGCATAGGCATCGACATAAATTTGCCAAGTCTGCGCCCATAGGGTGAACGGCAAATCGATGAGAGTGAAGCAACCAATAAATGCCGCAAGAGCCGTTAACCGTAACGGCCACTCGGTGCTGCGGGAAGCGGGCCACGCCAGCGCCAAGGGCAATGCAACGAGAAGCGATTGCCAAAGGTAGGCGACCAGCACGCTGATCATGGCCCGCCCACGAGGGTCTGCCGGAACGAGGCGTTCTCCAACAAAAACCACCCGATCGGGCGCGAGTACGAGTCGGTAAACAGGTTCGCGGCCGCTGACGACACCTTTGTCGCTAATGGACAGTTCAATGACGCGGTCATACGAATTGAGTTGAACGAATGACCAGCGCAGCACCGGCAAAAAGGCTTCAGCCATACGGGGCCCACAGGCTACAACGATACCGATCGACAACAGGGTCCCGAAGATCAGTCGCGCCATGATGCCCCTGCTTGCAGTCATTTGCTTGCAGACGTGGAGACATAGGAAACATAGGAAACATACGCAAGAGTGACCAGCACAATCATGACCAGGGGCGCAATGGTTCCGTGCAGCAGGGCGAACAATTCCTTGTCAGAGCGATTGGTATAAAACAGCGCCAGGATGCGCCCTTGATTGAGCAACCAGACAAAGAGCGTACCGGCGAGCAGACCGTATGTCCTGCGGCTTAGAGTTATCGGCGCGATCAGCAAAGCCGCAACAAGCAGAAAAAGCACCTCGACGCCCTCACAGCCGTTGAGCACATTGATGCTGCCGCCCAAAGCTCTCACGCTGGAGCGCACTGCCACGGCATGAACCTCAGGAGTGAGTTGATTTACCAGCCAAGCGGCGGGTCTCACCGTTGCATCGTTGATGGCGATGCGCTCCAAAGCAGTGCCACGGGCCAAAGACCATCCACTTTGAAGCAGCAGGAATGCGGCTGTGAATACACCGGCCTGGAACCAAGGTGTTCTGGGCGCAGCATTGGGTTGGTTTGGCATGTGGCGAAATTGTGTCAGTTGCACTGCTTCAGTCGATAGTCCAAACGGCGCATACGAACACAGGTTCTTTTCGCAAAACCGTAATGTTGGCGACCTACAGTGCAGTCACTTCAAGGACTCCACATGAACAAAGCATTGCTACCCCTTTTGCTCGCTTCCATTTTTGCTGCGCACTCGGCGCAGGCCGCAACCAACCTGATTGCCATTGGCACCCTGAGCGGAACGATGTCGGACTTATCGACTCAAACCGCAGGCTTGCTGGAAAACGGCATTGCCGGCAATTTGCTGGGTGGTGTGGGCTCCGCCTTTGCGTGGGCTGGTGGTAACACTTTCATTGCAACACCGGACCGGGGCCCTAATGCCTTGGCGTACAACGCGCTGGTGGCCGACACCACCTCCTATATCGACCGTTTCCAGACCATCAGCTTTGCACTGACGCAAAACACAGGGCTGGGTCTGGCTTACAACCTTACCCCAACATTGACCAACACCACACTGCTTTCCAGCGCGACGCCTCTGACCTATGGCACTGGCGCATTGGGGACGGGTGGAACGAACATCTTGGGTAGTGGCGTGCCAGCCTTGAATGCCATCAACAACACCCATTACTTTACCGGTCGCTCCGATGGGTTCAATGCTGCACTTCCATCCAGCAATCCCAACAATGCGCGCTTTGACCCAGAAGGCGCACGGGTTTCCAACGACGGAAAGAGCGTTTTCATATCGGATGAGTACGGCCCCTACATCAACCAATTTGACCGCGCTACGGGTCAGCGCATCAAGTCTTTCGCACTGCCTGCCAATCTGGCGGTTGCAGTGCAAGGTCCCACAACGGGTGTAGAGGGCTCATCCTTCAACACGACTGGCCGGGTAGCCAACAAGGGCATGGAAGGTCTGGCGATTACTCCGGATGGCAAGACCCTGGTGGGCATCATGCAAGCACCCCTGCTGCAGGATGCCAAAAACCAGGTTCGGATTGTCACCGTTGACATCGCTACTGGCGCCACTAAGCAATTCGGCTATCGGCTGACTACGGGCTCTGGTGTGAGTGAAATCGTGGCGGTCAATGACCATGAATTCCTGGTGGATGAGCGTGACGGCAAGGGATTGGGTGATGCTCCTGGGTCAGTTGCTGTCGTCAAGCAACTGTTCAAAATTGATTTGACCGGCGCTACCGACATCAGTGGCGTGGTCAGCATGACATCTGCCACGCCCGCAGTGGGTAAAACCCTGTTCCTGGACATCCGGGCCGCGCTGAATCTAAATGGCATTGTGGATACACAAATTCCATCCAAGATTGAAGGCCTGGCCTTCGGTCAGGATTTGGCCGATGGTCGGCACACCTTGTGGATCACGAATGACAACGACTTTGATGCCACCAATGCCGGCGATAACAAGTTTTACGTGTTTGCAGTGGATGCAGCTTCGCTGCCTACCTTCCAGGCACAAAGCATTGCAGCAGTTCCAGAGCCCGAAACCTTCGCCATGTTGCTGGCCGGTTTGGGACTGATCGGGTTCATCGGACGCCGTCGCAAGGCAGTTTGAGGAACGTTTTGCGGATTGCATCCTGCCGGGTGCGCCCCAGATACCTAGCGACTGCAAGTTATGAAAATCACCGTTATTGGCACCGGATACGTGGGCTTGGTATCTGGCGCATGCTTTGCCGACATGGGCAACGATGTGCTGTGCCTGGATGTAGACCCGGCAAAAATCAAGATACTGGAAGACGGCGGAATTCCCATTTATGAACCGGGTTTGAAGGAGATGGTGGCGCGCAACGTGGGCGCAGGCCGCCTGCACTTCACCACCGATGTGGAGCGTGCAGCGCACTTTGGCACCATTCTGTTCATTGCGGTGGGCACGCCCCCCGGTGAAGATGGCTCGGCAGACCTGACGTATGTGCTGGCCGCCGCCCGCAACATCGGAAAGTACATGACCGACTACAAGGTGGTGGTCGACAAGAGCACGGTGCCCGTGGGTACCGCCGACAAGGTGAAGGCGGCTATTGACGAGGAATTGACCCTGCGCGGGGTTCAGATACCTTTTAGCGTGGTGAGCAACCCCGAGTTTTTGAAAGAAGGTGCTGCTGTTGAAGACTTTATGCGACCGGACCGCATTGTGGTGGGCTGTGAAGATGAGCAGGCCGCCCTTAACATGCGCGCACTGTATGCACCCATTCAGCGCAACCACGACCGCCTGCTCGTGATGGACGTTCGCAGTGCAGAGCTGACCAAGTACGCCGCCAACGCCATGCTGGCCACCCGCATCAGTTTCATGAACGAGCTGGCCAATCTGGCCGAGAAGTTGGGGGCCGACATTGAGAATGTGCGCAAGGGTATTGGCTCTGACCCGCGCATTGGTTACGATTTTTTGTATGCTGGGGCGGGTTATGGGGGATCTTGTTTCCCCAAGGATGTGCAGGCACTGATCAAGACGGCAGAGGACGATGCAGGCATCAGCCTGCACGTGCTAAATGCCGTGGAAGTGGCCAACGAAGCGCAAAAGCGCGTATTGGGCAATAAGGTTTTGGCGCGTTTTGGCACAGACCTGCGCGGCAAGCACTTTGCCATCTGGGGTCTGGCATTCAAGGCCAACACCGACGACATGCGCAAGGCATCCAGCCGCGAGGTGATTCAGGATCTGCTGGACGCCGGTGCGACGGTTACCGCTTACGACCCAGTGGCAATGGGCGAAGCCAGGCAATGCTTCCCAAATGAGGCGCAAATCACATTTGCCGAAAACCAGACCGCGGCGCTGGATGGCGCTGATGCGCTGATCATCGTGACCGAGTGGCGTGAGTTTCGCAGTCCTGACTTTGAGACCATCAAGGTGAAGCTGAAAAACCCGGTGATCTTTGACGGTCGCAATCTC
>Ga0105047_10005537_pt1 | contig 21610 bp, 17 predicted proteins | sample MAT04_FD_78384 | JGI IMG/M metagenome (GOLD analysis project Ga0105047, IMG submission 78384) | Freshwater microbial communities from Lake Fryxell liftoff mats and glacier meltwater in Antarctica - MAT-04 (megahit assembly) | ecosystem: Environmental > Aquatic > Freshwater > Ice > Liftoff... | reverse complement strand
TTGCTTATTGCCGTTTGCTTATTGCCGTTTGCTTATTGCCCCATTTGCTATTATTTACTGCCAATTTACCGGTTGCCCATTGCCTTTTTCTCCTTTTTAGCGTCCTTTGCGGGCCTGCGTCTTCCCATCTGGCCGCAATTTCCTCGTTTCATGCCCACTTGGCGACAAAAACTGCGCATTTTTCGTTCCAACGCTCCCTCCCGCAAGGGTGATACCCGCCGGGTGGCGACGGTGTTGTTCATTCTCTTTGGCCTGGCGTTGGTGTTCAGCCGCGAACTGCGCTATCGTTTTGTGTCGCTGCTTGAGTATCCGCTGCACTACAAAGAGTATAAGCATTTTGGCATTCGGCTACCAAACGGCTACACGGTGCATGGCATTGATGTGAGCCGCTATCAGCAGCGCGTGGATTGGGAACGGGTCAAGAAAATGAAAGTCGGCGGGGTGAATATTTCGTTTGCCTTTATCAAAGCCACCGAGGGTAGTTGGCAGGAAGATCGGGAATTTGCCGAAAACTGGACCAACGCGCGTAAACAAGGTATTATCCGGGGAGCCTACCACTTCTTTTTACCTAACATCAGCCCGAAAGATCAGGCGACCAAATTCATCCGCACCGTGCGCTTACGTTCCGGCGATTTGCCGCCCGTGGTGGATGTGGAAGAGTGCTATGGCATGACCAAAGCGCAGGTACAACGCTACACCAAAGAGTTCCTGACTATTCTGGAAAAACACTATAAAGTGCGGCCTATTTTATATACCAACCGCGATTTTTATAAACTGTATTTTTGTGATAACGAAGATTTTAATGATTATTACTTTTGGATTGCCCACTACTATGTGAATAAGCTTAGTATGCCCGGAGAAGAGGACTGGAACTTTTGGCAACACAGTGACCAGGGCAACGTAAATGGCATCAATGAACCCGTGGATTTTAATGTTTTCAATGGCGACAGCACAGCGTTGCGGAAGTTGTGTGTGCCTTAATCAAGCCATCACCGGACAAAGGGGCGTTAATCTATTCTTAACCAGACGCTCATCTGATTTGTCTGCCTTACTTTTGATCGCGCTTTTGCTTCACGAACTTATCAGAAAATTCAAATTTTCGGTAAGTTAAATACTCACTTTCAATCTCTTATGAAAAAAACATTTCTCCTGCTGGCTCTCACTGTCCTGACCGCCGTTGCTTTTGCCCAAAACAAAACCTTGCCTTCCGTAAACGTGAAAACCCTGGAAGGCCGGAGCATCAACGTACAGGAACTCGGCAAATCCGGCCAGATCACGGTCATTAATTTCTGGGCGACCTGGTGTTCGCCGTGCAAAAAAGAACTGGATGCCGTGAAAGATTACTATGGCGAATGGCAAGAAAAATACGGCGTGGAATTCATCGCCGTCAGTGTGGATGATGCCCGCACCGCCGCTAAAATACCGGCTATGGTGCAGGAAAAAGGCTGGGAGTACCGTATTTTAGTAGATGCCAACAGGGATTTTCAGACTGCTGCCAACATCGTTACGGTGCCGCATACTTTCCTGCTGGATACCAAAGGCAACATCGTATTCGAGCACGCTGGCTACACACCTGGCGACGAACTGGAACTGGAGGAGCAGATCAAGTTGCTGCATAAGTAACGCGGATCGGGCTGATCAGCGCGGATTTTCGCGGATTGCGAAAATCCGCTTTTGCCCGACCATCCGCGTTACTTCTTTTCCATCCCCTGTTTGGCCGCCACGCACCACAGTAATTCATCCAGAAAACCCGCCGCCCGTTTGTCGGTCTCTTCCGGGTGCGTGGCCTGGCCATTTTCAGCAAAACTATCCTGCGCTTTGGGCACCGGAAACATGGCGGGCACGGTCCAGGCTCTGATTTTCCACAACGAAAATTGCAGCGAAATAATCATCTGCGTACCGCCAAAGACGCCATCGGATACACTGGAGATGGCGATAGGCTTGCGCCGCCATTCGGGGTAAAGCAGATCCACCACGTTTTTCAGACTGGCCGGATAGCCGCCGTTGTACTCCGGGGTGACGATGATGACCCCATCGGCATGTTTAATTTTTTCGGCAAATTCCAGCGTTTTCGGTGCCGGGTTGGCTTGCATGTGCAAACGTTCCTCAAAGATTGGAAAGTTATATTCTTGCAAATCCAGTATTTCGCTCGTACCCAGTTGGTGCGCAGTGATGTATTGCTCGAAATACCGGGCAACCCGGTGACTAACCCGGCCCAAACGGACGCTGGCGGAAATGATGGCGATGTGTGGCATAAAATCAGGAAATTAGAAGACAGGAGTTAGGAATTAGGAAATTAGGAGACAGGAGACAGGCCACAAAATCGTGAATAGTACTCGAAAAAGTGTGGCACCCCTAATGTTCATCGTTTATCGTTCATACTTCATCGTTAGTTAACCACTATTCTTCCCCAGTTTTTCCATCACGTACAATTTATGGCTGCGTCCAATCGGCAGCACCCGCCCGGCAATTTCTACTTCGGCAGCCGAAAAAGACTCGATTTTGTCCACGGCTACCAAAAAAGAACGGTGAATACGCAGAAAATTATCGGTGCGCATGAGTTCTTCCAATTCACCGAGTTGGTAGTGCGTATGGTAGGCTTTGGTCGTTGTCTGAATAGAAACGACGTCTTTCAGGCTTTCAATAAAGAGAATTTCATCCAGGTATATCTTTACGGAACGCTTGTTTACCATAAAAAAATAATAGGGGCGGGCTGGTTTCTGTGCCGGAGCAGACGGGCGGTGCGGTAGCAGCAACTTGTTCACTGCCTTGGTAAACCGGCTGAACTCAATAGGTTTGAGCAAATAGTCCGTTACCCGCAAATCAAAACCATCTACCGCAAACTCCGGGAACGCCGAAGTAATAATGACCCGTGGCGGATGCGTCAGCGATTTCAGAAATTCCAGGCCGTTCAATTTGGGCATCTGCACATCCAGAAAGATTACCTCCACTGGCTGGGTACGTACCACCTCCAGCGCCTGAATAGCATCGTGACAAGTATGGGTCAGCGTCAAGAAAGGCGTTTGGCCGATATATTCCGCTATCAGCTCGGCAGCCAATGGTTCATCTTCGACAATAATGCAACGCAAGGCAGTGGTCATAGCATAAAAATCATTAAATGGAACGCAGTGACAGCCCGGTTTTCCATCGGGCCAGCCATCGGCAATCAACTAAAAAAATCCGGCAATCTATGCCAAAATGCAAATTCCAGCTATTGTAACCAAGTCAAGAGCCTGTTCGTCGCAAAATCGCCGCTGAACGATCATTTAAAATCTGCGTACCTCCGAAGATTATTTTTACAGTCTTCGCCCAATTTCTACATCCCTCCTACACCTCTTTTTTCGGCACCGGGTCATACATCGGGTGCTTGCTCCACGGGTGGCAGCGCAGAATACGTTTGGTACCAAGATAAATGCCTTTCAACACGCCCCATTCCTCAATCGCGCCGATCATATAGTGCGAACAAGTGGGCTGATAAATACATTTACTCCCTCCCAACAGCGGCGAAAGCGTGAGCTGATACAGCCGGATGAGCAGGATAAAGGGAGCGCGGATGATGGTTTTAAGCGTCATATAGTAAAAGTCCTGGCAGGGCGTTGGTAGCGGGTAAGTAAAGAAATTGAAAAACCGGCCAAAAGGTTTAAATCAGGATCAAATCTATACGCCGGGAGAACAACCTCGTTCATTTTGTTTTTGCTGGTACAATCATCAGCCATACCCCTGAGGAGGTATAAAAAGAAGTGCCAAAACTAACCTGACAATACCTCTTCTAACACCGCTGCCCGCGCCAGCCAACTGTTTTTGGCAGCAAAGGTACGACGCAGAACGCCTCCATCTGCTGGTGCCTCCACTGCGGCTGCCACTGCCGTTAAAAAAGCATCCGCATCGTCGGCCACGGAAATGATGTCCTGAAAATCGCTCAGGTCTGAAAAAGGCGTGCTCACTACCGGCTTGCCGCAGGACAGGTATTCGTTTACTTTCAACGGATAAATCCCGGCGGTGAACTTGTTTTTCACAAAAGGAATGAGGCAAACATCCATACGCTGTACCCAACCCGGCAATTGTGCTGGTGCCTGCGCCCCCACCAGGCTCACGTTTGGATGACGAGTCAGCCGCTGGCGGATGGCATCTGACTGTACGCGCCCGACAAAAAGGAACCGATATTGCGGAAAAGTCACAAAAAGTCGTTCTAAAAGTTCAAAATCCAAGCGATCATCCACGGAACCCAGGTAGCCGACGACCGGCTGCCCCACTAACAGATCAGGTACTATTGGCAGATCATCCACTGGTATTTCGCGCTGAAACAGCTCAAAGTCCACCCCGTTTTTGACCAGTGATACCCGGTCGTGCAGTGCGGATTTGCTGCGTAACAGCCCCGACGACGACACAGCTACACCGTCGCATTTCTGCAAAAATTCTCGCTCCAGGCGCGCGCCATGTCGTCCCGCCCAGGTGGCCGCACCGATCTCATCGTAGCAATAGTACACCAAGCGCGACTCCCGCAGGCGACCCGCCAGCAGCAGCCCAAACCCAGGGTTGAAGGCATTGACCACCACCGGTTGCTGTATGGCCAACTGCGATTGGGCTCGCCGGACGCTGTACCGGATAAAAAGACCGTTGAAGCGGTTAATGGCATCATGCAGGCGCGGGCTGTGCAAGAAATTGGACGGCAATACCGGCGGCAAGGTAAGTACCTGGATAGCCGCACCGTTTTCCAGTGTTACACGACGCAGACGGGGCGCCCAACCCAGCATACGCTGCCACGAGGCTGGGCTTTTTCCCCATAAACTTTTGAAAAAATCCGTCCACGTATAAGCGTAATCCACGTACAGCACCCGGTGCCGGGCAGCGAGGCACTTCATTAGTTCGACGGTGGATTTCAGGTAATTGCCCTCCCAGGCGGGAAAAGCGTGGCAAATGATGTCCATATAAGGTTTAGATTGATGCACTGCAACTTAAATCTTTTGAAGATGCGCGTATTTGAATATTTGATCAAATACTCACCTCTTCAAATACTCAAAAATCAGTTTATCTGCAAAGCACCAAAAATTCCTTGGTAATCAGAAAATGCAGCGGAAACCACCGCACATTCCAGTGACGTAACCCCGGAATTTTCCGCAAAATACTGTGGCTCAGGCGCAATACAGGTGCCAGCCCGGCTTGAGCGACCACGGTAGCCAGGCGGCGGTGGGTGAGCCGGTTCAGTCCTTGGTAGGCCGCCACGAGGTCGCTTTCATGTTCGCCGGTCAGGGCCATATTTTTGCGCTCAATCCAGCGGAGCAGCAGCGATTCGGGCAAAAACTGGCACCAGGGAAGATGGGTTACACGCGTAACGTGCGAGGCATACGGACTTGCCCAGGGTGGGTAACTCACGAAAATGCGTCCGTCCGGCGCGAGGCGTTCTTTCAATTGGCGAAAAATGGCTTCGAGCGCGGGGTAGGGAATATGTTCCGCCACGTCGTTCAGGAAAATCAGGTCGTACTGTCCTTCGAGCGGGCGTTCAAGGATGTCGCGTTTTTCAAAAAAAGCGTTGTCCAGGCCGTGTCGCCGCTTCATCTCATCGGCCACTTCAATATGAAAGCCATCAAGGTCAACGCCGAAAACGGTACAATCCCAGTTTTGGGCGTACCAAAGCGTCATACCGCCCATGCCGCAGCCAAAATCGAGAATGCGTTTGCCAGTCAGGTCGAAATGTGTACGGATGAAATCTTTATCTACATGCAGGTGTTTGGCGGTGTCGCTGCCAAAGTTTGTTTCGGCATACTGGATGGAGGATTCGAGCAATTCGGAGGTGAGCATTGTGAAAACAGGTTTTTATATGAAAAATAGCAGATAAAATAGAGAATCACGATCAGCGGGTTAAACGCTTGATGAAACGGCGCAATACCGAGCGTTTCCGGGGCATTTCGCCCAGCGCATTCTCCAGTTCGTCGGGGCGAACGGCATTCAGCACCAGGCGGCAAGGACGGGCCATGACTTCAGTGACCAGGTTCAAAGCACGCACATCGGCGGCCTGCCAGGTACTATTGGCGTGGGCAACCAGCATGGCGGCATCGGCGTTTTGTAAAACCTCCACCGGAAAAGCGGCAGAGAGCAGCGCGGGAATTTCGATGAATTCGTAATCGGCCTGAAACGCAGGTGCTTTTGCCCGCAAATACTCAATGACTAAACTTTTACCCTCACCGGTTTTGGTACTCAAAACCAGAATTTTGGCTGGCCGATGGGTAATACCCGCCTGACGCAGGTCGAGGTGGATGCGCTGCAAGGCTTGTTCGGAGGCGCGCTGGAGGATGACGGCGTAGTTAAGATTCTGGTCCGAGGCCCATTGTGCCGGGAGTTTGGGAAAGGCGGAGGCCAGCGTGATACCGATGGTTTCTGCCGCCCGTAGCGGCTCGCGCAGGGAGCTGTCCAATAACTCGACCGCGATAACGCCCGCCAGTACCAAAAAAAAACCTGCCAAAAAGGCCACGATGACCAGCATCGCGCGCTTGGAGGACTGGGGTTTTTCGGGCAGGAAAGGTGCATCAACCACCCGTAAATTGGTGGACATCAGCATATTGTATTTGTGCAGCCGCGCCTGGTTATAGGAGTGCAGGTTTTCGAGGTAAGCCTTTTCGGCTACGTCTATTTCCCGTTCCAGCCGCTTCAATTTACTGCCCCAGGGGGCAAAACGGCTGTAAATATGCTCGAACTCGATTTTTCGGTCGCGCAGTACGCTTAGTCGCGCCACGGTTTGCTCCACATCCAGCGATTGCTCGAGCCAGTGCGAGAGCAGGTTTTGGGTTTCGAGGCCTTCGGGTGTCCGGTTGACGGCAAAAACGGCGTTGGCACTTTGGCGGAGCGCATTTTTGGTTTGCTCGGCTTGTTTACGCAGCGCGCTGAGATCTCTGGCTGCACCGGGATCGGACAGGCTGTCGGTAAGCGAACTTATTTCCAGCGAGACCAGCCGCGTACTGATCGTCGAGAGTTGTTCGCGTTGGGCGATCATGTTCTGGTTAATAGCGGGTAGGTTGACCCGGCTATTCAGTTGGCGTTCGAGTTGGCGGCGGGAGGAATCGGCGGCGGCAAGTTTCATTAACTCCTTGTAATAGAACTCATCCAAATCCTCCTTTTTCCCGGCAATGAAACGGGTTTGTTCGTAGTAGTTGATGATTTTATTGCCGACCATAAACGACAGCAGATCGTCCTCCTTGCCGGTTAGGGCAGCCGCGCTTTCGCCGGTGGATTGCGCAAAAAAATCGAGTACGCTGGCCGTCTGGCCTTCCTGCAGGTCGCGGTGTTTGGTGGTAAATAACTCGATCAGTTGGGCAATGGTGTTGCGGCAAACGGCTGCGTCGCTGGTCGTGTAGGCGATGCGAATCTGATCTGAGCTGCCTTCCCTTTTGACCACCAGGGTTTGCAAATGCTCGATGCCGAATAACTCATGCGGACCCTGCAGTATTTTTTTGACGGGGTTTTCGCCGTTTCGGTCGCGGCAGGATTTGATGTTGACGAGCGTTTTTTCAAAATTGTCCGGCACTACTACTTCTGCGCGCGCCGCTGCCGGTAGCGTCTCCTGCAGTGCTACCCACGCTTCGGGCGAGATCACGCCAGCCTCCGGGTGGTTGAGCAAAATGGCCTGTGCCAGCAGCCGGGCATTCAGTTCTTCCAGCGTTTCGCGGCTGCGAACCAGGGTTATAATGTTCTCTATCTCGTTGTTAGTGTAAGCATAGTCCACCCGCGATTCCGATTGGCTGCTCTCAATATTGTAGCCGCTCACGAGGCCAGTATTAATAATGGCGTAAGACTGGTACTCCTTTTTGCTATGGCGGGTCAGGAAAAAAACCGTCCCGGCGGCGACCACAGCGGTCAGCAGCATAATATTGACATGACGTGCCACAAGCCGAAAAAACTGAATCAAGGTCATTATGATGGCTATTTAAATTTTATAATGTAAAAGTGGTCTTAGTGGCAGGGCATCAACGGGATTTTTAGGAAATTGGCAGTAATAAGTAAATAAGCAAAATTGCAAATGGCAATGATAATCAGCCAGTTACGATAAAAATAACCTCGATTAATTTTGCCCGCCTACTTAGCCCGTTTTTTGGAAACGGTGGGTACCCTCTTGCTTTTGGTGGTTATTTCAAAAAAGCGCAAATTCAACGCTGCCAGATGTTATCGCCCACCAATTCCTGCAATATAAAGACCTGCTTTTTGGCTTCCGATTCGGCTTGGGAAAGTTGCTCTTCAGCATTGGTCATTTTGCTCAGGAGTGTGGTATAATCATCCAGTGGAAGATTGCCTTCCCTGAAATACTTCTCCGCCACGGTGAGCGTCAGGCGCAGGTTTTCGATGGCGTTGGCCTTGTGAGCAGCCATTTGCAGGGCAAGTTCTGTTGCGTAATAAACAGCAGTGGCGTTGAGCCGGAGTTTTTGCTGGATCTCGGCTCGCTCTTCGCCAATACGGTCCATTTGCAGCCGTTGGATTTCGGTCTTTTGATGGCGGTTCAGCACATCGCCACCGGAGATACGGATGTTCAAGCTGACGTTTCCACTGGTGTTTCTGCGGTCGGTGGTGAGGTACTGGGTATTGCTGGCATCGGTGTTGGCATCCAGAATGGTACCATTTCCGTAGAGCATCGAGCCGCCCAGCCAGACCACGTCCCCCCAACTGTTACGCTGCACTTTTACCGCGAGGGCTTGTTTACGGGTGTCCACCGCATTGGCCCGGAGGCTGGGCGCATTTTGCAGGGCGAGATCGAGCAAGGTGTTCAAGGGACGCAAATGCGCAAGGCTCTCCGTTTTCGGGGAGGTGGGCGTATTTTCAATAACCAACGTTTGTGCCTGAGCCAGATGCGCAACGAGCACCAAAGTCAGCCAGATTCCGGCGCGGCTGATTAGTCGGTTGGAAAGCAGGTTTTTGCTGGGTGGCAGTTGACAGGGGCGCAAGGCTGAATAATTAAAAAACATGGTACAAAGAAATAAGGATGGTTATGCGGCTAATTCCGCCTTTGATACGGCAAAAGTGGCGTGGACGCAGACGGGTTGGCCTGGCCTTTCGTGTTTTGGCAGGAAGTGGGGGTGTTTTGGCGGAGAAGGGCGGTTTTTGAGAAACGAGTCCTGCCAGGTTTTTGAAACCTACGGTAGGTACACAAGTTGGCAAAGGTCTATTTCCGGTTACCCTTTGCGGAATTTTACCGGATTCGCCTTGAATCTACTGATTTTGTTGCTGTTTAACATAAGCCCGTAGGGCTGACATATTGGTAAACCAACCCATCATCGAAGGGAAGACCCTGGAACCGCGTAGTGGTGGCATTATAATGTCACCGCTACGCGGTTCTGCGTTGACCAATTACTGAACTTGGGAAAAGAGGTGTACCTATTATAGGTTTCAAAAACCTGGCAGGTCCGGGTGCTGAACCTCACGTTAAACCCTGCTTTTTCAGAAAAACCGCCATTCCTGCTGATTCCCTGCCGATTGGTGTCAAAACCCGAAAACCCGCCGCTACGCCCTTCGCTGGCCACCACCTTTGTTGCAAGCAAATAGAAAAAAATGTTTTCAGCAGCAAATACACAGGAATCGGGGCGTTTTGGGCGTTGGGGCGTTTTGGCCGGAGCGAGCCTTTTGGCAATCGTGCTGGGTCTGGTCATCGCCAAAGGCGGTTTGCTGGCCGGGCTGGGTTTGCTGGGTTTGCCGGTGGGTATTTTCCTGTTCGGCTGGCTAATGCGGCATCCGCATGCCGGGCTGCACGGCTCCATACTGACCGGGTTTTTCTCGGTGGGTCTCACCCGCTACGTGAATGCACCGTGGGGCATGGCGATGGACGCTTTTCTGGTCCTCGGCTGGCTGGCCTTTTTGTTCCGGCAATTCCGGAAAACCGATTGGTCGCCGCTTCGCCACAGCGCGATGATCCTGGCCCTGGTGTGGTTCCTGCTGGTCGTCCTGGAACTCGGCAACCCGGACTCGAACGGCGCACTCAGTTGGCTGTACGCCATGCGGGCGGCGGGCTTGTACCAATTACTGGCCTTTGGGCTTACCTTTTTGCTCTATCGTGAACGGATTTACCTGGATACTTTCCTGCGCTGGATGGTGGTTTTGTCGGTGTTTGGTACCTGCTGGGGCTTGCGGCAATTGATTTTTGGCGTGGACGCGGCGGAATACCGCTGGCTCTACGTGGATGGCAATGCGATTACCCACGTCCTGGCGGGCAAGTTGCGGGTGTTCTCGTTTTACAGCGATGCCGGGCAGTTTGGCGCGTCGCAGGCGATGGTGGCTTTGGTCTGCGGTATTATTCTCTCGGAAGGGGTGGTGAAGGGCGGGGAAAAGTGGCTGTATATCGCTGGTTTTGTGCTGACTTTCCTCGGGTTTGCCATTTCGGGTACGCGCGGCGCATTGGCCGTGCCAGTGGTGGGTGCGCTCGCTTATCTCATCATTTCGCGCAATTTCAAAATCCTGAGCATTGGTCTGTTGGTCATGGGGCTGGCCTTTTACGTATTAAAATTCACTTTTGCTTTCGAAAATGTGGACCAGGTTCGTCGGCTGCGCACCGTGCTCAACCCCAATGAACCCTCGCTGCTGGTGCGCTTGAACAACCAAAAAATCTTTGCCCAATATTTAGATACTCGCCCTTTTGGCGGCGGCATCGGCGCGGCGGGCTACTGGGGCCACCGCTTCAACCCGAACAGCCTGCTGGCCAACACGGCTACCGATAGTTACTACGTAAAAGTTTGGGCAGAAACGGGCATCGTCGGTATTTGCCTGCACCTGTTCCTCTTCGGTTTTTTGGTCGGCAAAGGTGGCCTCATCGTGTGGCACCTGCGCGACCCCGTGCTGCGGGCCAAAATCGCCGCGCTGTACTGCGGTATGCTCGGCGTTTTCGTCGCAAACTATGGCAACCAGGTGTACAGCCAAATGCCCACCGCCATCCTGCTGGGTATTGCCATTCCATTGATTTTTATTTCGCCAAACTGGGATATGCCGGAGCCTTGACGATACCAAGTCCGTTTCCCCCACCCCTCTTTTTATCCATTCAACCTTTCCATAATGTATTCACTGCTTTTCACCATAAGTTTTAGCATCCTGCTCTACCTGGCTTGGGGCGCGTTGTACCAATTCGTTTTTGCGCTGGCGGGTATTTTTTACCAAAATGGCCCAAAAACGCCGCTAATTCCATCTTTTCAGGGCGACAAAAAGCCTTTCATCCGCGTGTTCATTCCCGCATACCGCGAGGACGCCGTGATTCTGCACACGGCAGCAGCGGCTTTGCAGCAGCACTATCCGGCAGCACGTTTCGAGGTCGTGGTCGTAGCTGATGGCCTGCAGGCTGCTACCCTGGCCACTTTAAACGCCTCGACGGTGCGGGTGGTGGAAGTACAATTTGAAAAAAGCACCAAAGCCAAAGCCCTCAACCAGGCTCTCCGCTGTCTCGACGGCAGGTCAGGCGAACCAGTACCTGATATTGCCGTGGTGCTGGATGCCGATAATGTGATGCAGCCGAATTTCCTCGCCCGCGTTGCCGCCCATTTTGCTACCGGGACGAAAGCCCTGCAAGGTCGCCGCGCCGCCAAAAATGGACAGACTAACCTGGCCGTGCTGGATGCCGCCAGTGAGGATGTCAATAACCACATTTTATGCCGGGGCCACCGCGTATTGGGGCTTTCCGCGCGCCTGGCGGGGAGCGGCATGGCGTTCGACTACGCGCTTTTTGCCACTATTATGCCACTGGTAGATGCCGTCGGCGGTTTTGATAAGGAACTTGAACTGCGGCTTACGCAACAGGGCGTGTGCATCGAATACGACGAAAAAGCGGTGATTTGGGACGAAAAAGTAAGCCAAAGTCAGGCATTTTCCACCCAACGCAGCCGATGGATTGCCGCACAGTTCCGTTATGCCAAACGGTTTTTGCCCGCTGGGTTCGCGCAACTGGTACGCCGGGGAAATGTAGATTTTTTCAATAAAACTTTGCAAATGACCCTGCCGCCGCGCTTGCTCTCGCCGGGGCTGTTGGCCCTGGGTACGCTGGCAACCGCCATTTTCGATGCTTCCTGGACCGCAGCCTGGGCAGCCGCGCTGGTCCTGAACCTGGCGGCTTTTGCCCTTGCCCTGCCCAGCCATTTTTATCGGCCCCGGCAATTGCGGGCCTTGGCCTCCCTGCCGTTGGCCTTCTTTTCCACCTTGCGGGCATTAACCGGCCTGCGGGAAGCCAGTCAGGTTTTCATTGTAACGCCCAAAATGATGGTGACCGAGCCGATCGCTTCCCGGCCATTCCTGCCGAAAAACGGGTAGAAATAGTCAGAAAACGAAAGGGTACGCCCCTCCCCTCTCCCTCTTCCCATCTTTGCCTCATTCCCCGACAAAATATTTCTTACTTAATAATTCCGCTATGCCCTGGATGATCATTTTGACCTTTTTTGCCCTTGGCGTCATCGCCGGCTGTATGTCCGGGAAAAAAGATGTACGCAAGAGAACCGTGTAATTTTTAAATTTTTCAAAGATGAAAATTCTAATCGTTTGCAAATCCCTACCGCACCGCATCACTGGCGGTATCCAAACCCATACCTGGAAATTGTCGGAATGGCTCCTTCACCTCGGCCACGAAGTGAGTATCCTCAGCGCCGGTAGTTTTCTGGGGGGTACCAAACGGTATTTCCTGGAAGGATGCCAAATCATCGAAATTCCTTACTTGCCGGGTCGCAAACTGCCATTGGTGAGCACCTTTGCCGAAGAACTCGCCTTTAATGTGGCGGCGGCTCGCTGGCTGCGGGTGCAGGCCAGCAAATTTGACGTTGTCCACCTGCAAGGCCGGAGCGGATGTATGTATGCCGGTGCTCAACTCAGCACCCCAGTGGTGACGACTTTTCACGGGCTGGTGTCGGTGGAGAATACGCGCATTGGCGTTAAGCGCCGTTTCAGCCTGGGTCGTTGGCTGCACGAATATTGGGCGACTTTTTTTGAGCGGAGAGCCATGCAGCATTCTGATGCGAACATCGCTGTTAGTCAGGAAATGGGTGAGAAAATAAGGCTGCTCTCGCCGAACGGGCGCGGTAAGGTCGTGGTGGTGCCGAATGGCGTAGATACCCCGCCGCTGCCCGAATCTTCCGAAACCGACCCCAATCTGCTACTTTTTGTCGGTCGTATCGAACGCATCAAAGGCATTTATCCGCTGGTGGAAGCCATGCAACAAGTGCCGGCACACATCCATCTCATTATGATCGGCGAAGGAGCGGAGCGCGCTGGTCTGGAACGGCAGATTGTCGCGGCGGGCTTACAAGAGCGGATAAAGATGATCGGGGCGCAGCCATCAAAGGTGGTTTTTGAATACCTGCATCGGGCCACCGCGCTGGTGTTGCCTTCGTTTTACGAGACGCTGAGCATCGTGCTGCTGGAAGCCAATGCCTGCGGCAAGCCGATCGTCGCGTCCGACCTTCCGGGTATGCGGGAGGTCATACAACACCAGGTGAACGGCCTGCTCGTTCCGCCCGGCGAACCGGAGACTTTGGCCAAGGGCATTGCTGAAATATTTGCAGATCCGTCTGCCGCCGCCCGCATGGGTGAAGCGGGCTGGATGATTACCCGCGAGCGGTATTCGTGGCAAAAAATCGCCCTACAGACCGAACGGCTCTACGGAAACCTGCTGGCTCAAAAAATCAATCCTTCCGTTTCGGGGAAAGCGGTTTTGGACAAGAGCAAATATTCGCGTTTTACGAAACTGGTATCTGCTCATTTTTAAGATGAAAATGCCCGCTATCGCCCGCTTATCGAACAAAATACCCGCTTTCGCCCGCGTCGGCAGCGCGGCACTGTTGTCGGGTCTTGCCCAGCAGGGGTTCTCATTGCTGCATTTTTTGCTGGCCGTGCGTTGGCTCAGCCCGGAGGCGTTAGGTACCTGGGCGATGTATCTCACGCTGACCTCTTTGGTCGAAATGGCACGCCTGGGGCTGGTGCAAAACGCATTGACCCACTTCACGGCGCATTACCCGGAGGTCGTCCCTGCCCTCCGAACGGCTGCCTTATGGATTGGCTTTAGCCTGTCGGTAGGTGGAGCGGTAGTATTGTGGCTGCTGGTAGTAGCCCTCGGCGATGTGTGGCAACTGCCCGGACTGGCCGGGTTACTGATCTGGTATCCACTTTTAGCCGCCATCACTTCGCTGGTACGTTTGCAGGATGGTGTGGCTATGACTATGCAAAATTTTAAAATTGGGTTAGTATCGGCGGTCGCCTATGGTTTGATATTTGCGATAGGCATGGTGGCAATTCACCATTTTTTAGGCGAAATGCCGCTCTCCTGGCTGGTTTTTTTGCAAATTCCTGCCTTAGGCAGCGCATTTCTGGTTGCCCGGCTCGTGGGCGGTAAAACGCTGCGGTTTGTTTTGCCCGAAGTTTTTTGGGTAAAAAAGTTGTGGGCCTTTGGTCGCTTTGGTATGCTGAGCAACCTCGGTTCTATGCTCATGCAACGGGTGGATTTGCTATTGCTGGGGGCCTGGGTGTTGCCGGGGCAACTGGCGGTCTATAACGTGGCCACACGTCTGGTCGGGTATCTGGATTTTCCGCTCAATGCGCTGGGTTTGACTTTTGCGCCAAAGATCGCCCGTGCGCACTGCGAAGGCGGCATTCCGAAAGTGAAAATATTGTACGAAAAATCGGTTGCCCTGCTACTGCTCATTACCCTGCCAATGGGCCTCGCGGTGGTGCTCGGTGCTGGCTGGCTGGTGCAAAACATTGCTGGTCCGGCGTACCAGGATGCCGTCCTGCTGGTACAAGTGCTCGTGGTGGCCAGCGTAGTGAAACCCTGGGGCCGTATGTTCGGGGTGACCCTGGAAGCCATTGGCTTACCCGCCTGGAACTTTCGGATGCTGCTCGTCAGTTGCCTCATCAATGGCGGGCTGAACCTGCTGCTCATTCCCGTCTGGGGCATTTTTGGTGCAGCAATGGCGACGGGACTTTCGCTGATTATCACCGTGTCTGTCGGCCATTTCTGGCTGCGTCGGGCCTTGCCCGTCCGCCCATTGGCGCCTATTTATGCCATTTGGACTCTGGCTTCCAGTCTCGGCAAAAAAGGCCTTTTCTGATTGCCGAAGAATAAAATATATTTTATACCCTGCAAGGTGTACCTTTATGAGACAACTTTTAGAGCCTTAAGAAGCGGTGGAATGAGTATCAGGGTTACCACTCGCTCCGCCGTTGCTGTTGGCGAGGACGCCAACAGCGGCAGCAACTTTGACCGCAAACACTATGAAAGGCATAGTATTTACCGAGTTTCTTGATTTGATAGAGCAAAAATTTGGCTACGAAATGGTGGACGGCATTATTTCCGACAGCCACCTGGCATCGGGTGGCTCTTACACCAGCGTTGGCACCTATGCGCACAGTGAGATGGTTCAATTGGTCACCCATTTAAGCGAACGCTCCGGCGTTCCCGCTGCTGATTTGCTCAAATTGTACGGCAAGCACCTTTTTGGTATATTTGCCCAAGATTACGGGATTTTCTTCAAAGACATCAACAGTTCTTTTGATTTATTGAACAATATTGAACGGTACATTCATATAGAGGTGAAAAAATTGTACCCGGATGCAGAATTGCCACATTTCAAAATTACCCAACTTTCTGACCATGAATTGGAAATGATTTACATTTCCGCAAGGAAAATGGCCGATTTTGCGGAAGGATTGATGGAAGCGTGTTTGATATATTTCGGCGAAGAAGGTCATATTCACCGTGAAAATTTGAAACCTGATGGATCAGAAGTTCGATTTTTGATTACAAAAAAGTAAAATATGCTCGAAGCCGAAATGCTCCTCCGCAAGATTGAAAGAGAACGTCAATCTCGTAAGCAGGCAGAGTCTTTGCTGGAACAAAAAGCGTTGGAATTGTACGAAGTTAACCATCAATTGCGTACCCTCAACGAAAGTCTCGAGCAAAAAGTAGAAGAACGCACCTTCGCCGTGCAAGCCAGCCAAACGCGGCTTTCGGCCTTGATCGCCAATTTGCATGCCGGTGTTTTGGTGGAAGATGAACATCGGAAAATTGCGCTGACGAATCAAATGTTTTGTGCTTTATTTAAGATTCCCGCGACCCCCGAAGTTTTGATTGGCGTAGATTGCTCGCAATCAGCAGAGCAGTCAAAACACCTTTTTGAACAGCCCGAATATTTTGTTGATCGGATTGCCACCATTTTAGACGCACGCATTACCGTCATTGACGAAGAATGCCGAATGCTTGACGGGCGTATTTTGGAGCGAGATTATATCCCGATTATGTTGGACGACCAATATCTTGGGCACCTGTGGCAATACCGCGATGTGACGGAAGAACGCAAAACCCGCGACGCCCTCCGCCGCAGCGAGGAAAAATATCGGGGCATCATCGAAAACATGGAACTTGGGCTGTTAGAGGTGGATTTGCACGAACGCATTACGCGGGCGTATCCGCGATTTTGCGAAATGGTTGGCTATTCCCAAGAAGAATTGCTGGGCAAAAACGCGGTTGAAGTATTTTTGCCCCCAGAATTTGTTGCGTTGATGGAAAAACAAGGACAAACCCGGGCCACTGGCCAATCAGGGGTTTATGAAGTCCTGTTGCGCCAAAAAAATGGCGAATATATTTGGGCACTCATCTCCGGCACACCTATTTTTGATCTCGACGGTCAGGTAATCGGTTCGATGGGCATCCACTACGACATCACTTACCAGAAAAACCTGCAGCGCGACCTCGAAGACGCACGCCGCCGTGCCGAGGAGGCGCAGGAAGCGGAAAAACAATTTCTCGCCAATATCAGCCACGAAATCCGTACCCCGCTGAATGGCATCATCGGTATGTCGAACCTGCTGTACGATACGCAGCCCACCGAGGAGCAGCGCGAGTATCTGGCCATTTTGAAAAATTCTACGGAAATCTTGCGTGTCCTCATTACCGACGTGCTCGACTTATCGAAAGTACGCTCTGGCAAACTGGAAGTGCAGCAAAACGAATTTGACTTGGTTGGCCTGGTGGGCACCATCGTCAAATCGCTGCAACTCCGCCTGGAAGAAAAGCCCGTGGTGGTGGAAACACAGATTGACCCGCGCCTGCAAAATATAGTCATCGGCGACGATCTGCTGGTGAATCAAATCCTGTTCAACCTGATCGGTAACGCTGAAAAATTCACCGAAAAAGGGCGCATTAAAGTTTCATTGCAGTTGGTGGAAGCCACCGAGCTTTTTTTAGCCCCCGAGCCGGATATTTTTGTCGCCGAACTGCGGGTGGCGGACAGCGGAATCGGCATTTCTCCGGAAAAACACGATATTATTTTTCACACCTTCCGGCAGGTAGATGGCGACATCAAACGCCGTTTTGGGGGTACCGGACTGGGGCTGGCCATCACCCAGCAGTTGGTCGAACTGCAAGGCGGCACCATCCGCGTCGAAAGCCAGTTGGGCAAGGGCAGCACCTTCATCGTGCGTCTGCCTTTCCGCGATACCGGCAAACCGATCACTCAGGAAGAAGCCATTTTTACGCAAAGCCAATATATACTTAACCCGACGGGCAAAAACCTGCTCGTGGTGGAAGACAATGCCATGAACCGCAAGTACATCGGTGTGCTGCTGCGCAAATGGGGCATCGAATACCAGTTTGCCGTCAACGGGCGCGAAGGCTTCGAGGTGGCCTGCACCACGCCTTTCACGCTCATTTTGATGGATATCCAGATGCCTGAAATGGATGGCTATGAAACCACCATGGCCATCCGGGAACGCGCACCGTTGAACCAAAATACGCCCATCATCGCCCTGACCGCCTCTGCCCTGCTGTCACAAAAAGATCGCGCTTTTACGTCGGGTATGAACGACTACCTCAGCAAGCCTTTCACACCAAACCAGCTTTTTCAAAAAATACAAGCATTTTTCCAGGTCGAAGCCAGCGAAGCAGCCCCTACGGAAGCCGCGGCAAAGAACGTGCTTTCCCATCCACGCATAGACGCTGCCGCCCTGGATGCGCTGTACGGCGGCGACCTGGATTATGTGCAGGAAATGTTCGGCGTATTTCTGGAACTATCTCCTGATTTTCAGGAATGGCGCGGATCAGCAGCCCGCCAGGATTGGGTAGAATTGGCCCGACTGTCGCATAAATTGAAACCTACTTTTGGCATGGTCGGTGCGTCAGACCTGGAACAATGGATGCAAGACCTGGAAACCGCCGCCAAAAAAGAAGCCGACCCGGCATACATCCAGGCTATTTTTGAAAAAATAGAAACGCTATTGCCCGCTACCGTCGAAGCTGTAAAACAAATTTTTGATAAATTAAAAAACCGATAAATATGCTGCGTTGTATCATTGTTGACGATGAACTGATGGCTCGGCGGGGTCTCGAAAGGCTTTGTTCCAAACAGGAAGAGCTGGAACTGGCCGGGGTGTTCGAAAATGCGCCCGATGCACTGGCCTTTTTGGAACAGGAACAAGATGCAGTGGACCTTATTTTTTTAGATATGGAAATGCCCGGCATGAGCGGTATTGAGTTCCTCGACCAGGCACCCGTGTTGCCCATGGTTATTTTTACTACTTCCAATGCCGACTACGCCTTCGACGCTTTCGAGTACCACGCGGTAGATTTCCTGAAAAAGCCCATCGCGCTGCCGCGTTTCGAGCAGGCCGTGGTCAAGGCGGTGGAGATCGCCCGTAAAAGCAGCGTCAACGTAGCAGCGGCCATTTCGAATGCCAATGAAATCTACGTACGCGAAGACGGCCGGTACATCCGCATCCCCTGCGACGACATTTTGTATTTTGAAAACGTGGGCGACTACGTCCGGGTGAAAACCGCCACCGGGCAATACATCATCTATGGCTCGCTCAAAAGTATTGACGAAAAACTCAACGATCCACGTTTCCTCAAAGTCCATCGCAGCTACATCGTCAACCTCAACAAAATCAAGGACATCGAGGAAAATACGCTGGTCATCGAAAAGACCGTCATCCCCATTAGTCGCGCCCACAAGGCCGAGCTTATGGGGCGGCTCAATGTGCTGTAAGCCACCTTCCACATACCACAATATTTATGCATATTTTACCAAAAAACCGGAGATCCTTGCCAAAAAACGAAAGCTTCATCCCCGGTCTTTGCACCCATCGCATCTTTGCATCATCAAAATAGCGTACAAGATTTTAAAACTGATGATGCACAAACACACCGTTCTACTGATTGACGATTCTCAACCGATGGGCCACTTTCTCGCCCTTTTCCTGTCGTCGAAATACCAGGTCACCATTTGCCAACATTCATACGAAGCGATCGGCTTGCTCGAAAATGGTTTCCAGCCCGATGTAGTCGTCACCGACCTGGAAATGCCCGGACTTTCCGGCATCCATCTGGTCGGTACCTTACGCGAAATGCTGCCGCAAACGCCCATTTTTGTCGTCAGCGGAGTGCTGGAAAGCAGCCAACGCATCGCCGCCCTCCAGGCAGGTGCCGATGATTTTCTGCTCAAGCCGTTTCACCCCGCCGAGCTGGATGTGCGGATCGGAAAAGCCATTGTTCGTTCGGCCAAAAAGGCCACATCCGAGCCCTCCGCTAACTGGTCGTTGGCCTCTAAGCTGGCCAAAGTCGCCGCCGCATTTTAAAACTCAAAACTATACTTTTGATGGAAACCGTACTTTTCGCCACCCCACACCAACCCGCTTTTTACAGTCTCGTCAAACGGGTTTTCGACTTCCTGGCCGCCGCCGTCCTGATTTTACTGGCCAGTCCGGTATTGTTGCTGATTGCCCTGGCTTTAAAAATCGAGTCGCCCTTTGCGCCCGTTTTTTATACTTCCAAACGGGTGGGCCGACTGTACCAGCAGTTCGATTTTTTCAAATTTCGCTCCATGCGGCCCAATGCGGACCACCTGTTGGCCGGAATGAAACACCTGAACCAATACACGGAAGTGGTCGCTCCACCTCAAAAGGTGACCGATGCATCCCCCGAGGTGTCTGCCCTGCTCAACGATAAAGGCTGGCTACCGGAAAGCCACTGGCTCGTCGGGCAAGCCCAGAAAACCGCCAAACCTTTCGTCAAAATATCGAACGATCCGCGGATTACCCGGGTGGGTAACTTTATCCGCAACACCAGCCTCGACGAACTGCCACAGCTCTTCAACGTGCTGCGCGGCGAGATGTCGCTCGTCGGCAACCGCCCCCTGCCGCTCTACGAAGCGGAACAACTGGTGGCCGACGGTACGGTGGCGCGCTTCCTCGCGCCCGCTGGCATCACCGGACTCTGGCAGGTGACCGACCGGGGCAAAGCCGGCGTGAGTGCCGACAGCCGCAAACAACTCGATGCGCGCTATGCAGCCTCGTACTCTTTTTCCCTGGATTTGTGGATACTGCTGCGGACACCGCTGGCGGCGGTGCAGCAGGAGAATGTGTGAAAGTTGGGATAAACAGGATACTTGCTCAGGGACTTGATTTTTTCAGCACGAAAGTTTACCAAACCCTAAAAATGCACCCCCTGCCACCTGCCCGACCGTAAATAATAGGTCACCATCGCGATCATCACACTCCAATAGAGCGTCTCGGCCACCCACACCCAAAACAAGCCCAGCGAAGTATAATTCGTAATATAGAAAATGTAGGCTAAATAAACGGCAATACTAATGCCTTGCAGTTTCAGTCCAAACCACGTGGCGCCCGTGCCGGATAAGGCATTCACGAAGACCGACCCGAAAGTCGCCAGCGACAAAATGAGCAGCATTAAGTAAAAAACCGGCTGCGTTTCGGTCACCAGGCTCATGTCCGATTTGCCGAGCAGCGGATACAGTAATTTACCCGGAAAGAACAAAATCGGCACGGCCAGCACCATGGTGACGATCCAGCAAAAATGGCCGGTTTTCCAGGCTGCCGCCAGCACTTCATCCTTGCGACCCTGCCCGATCAGGTTGCTGACCAATGTATTTACCCCGGAAGAAAAGCCCCACAACGGGATGGATAACAGTAGATATACGGTGCGGGCAAGGTTGGAAATGGCCAGGGAACGTTCGCCCAGATTCTCCACCATGCCGAAGAAAAATATCCAACTACCCTGCCCAACGGCGGCGTGCGCTACCACTGGCAGCGAAATTTTGAGTTGTTGACGGGTGAGTTTCCAGTCCATCTCCGGGACAGTGAACACCCGCATCGGGCGGAGTTTCTGGTCAAAAAGCATATAGATCACGAACACCACGAATGCGATGCCTTCGGCGATGCTGCTGGCCAGGCCGGAGCCACCAATGCCCATTTCCGGCAGGCCGAATTTTCCAAAAATAAGGCCATAATTGAGGGCCAGATTGACAATGGCCAGCACCACTGTATCTATCAGAATAAAAGCGGTGCGGGCAATGCCGGTGTACAGCGAAATAATGGCTACGCCGGCATAACTGAAAAATATCCCGTAGGCCCGAAAATGGATGTATTCGAGCGCCCCCTGATACACTTCTGGCGAGTGGTTGAGAAATAACTGAAAAAACCACGGTGTGGCGAAGCGCATAAACGCCCACATGATGGCCGCCAGTGCCAACTCGAACAACAGCATGGTGTGGAAGACGTGGCCTATCGCTTCGGGTCGCCCTTCGCCCATGCGCCGCGCGATAATGATCTGGCCGCCCCGCGAAAAAGAATAACCAATGGCCGCAATCGTGATGTAAAACAC
>Ga0105047_10005536_pt1 | contig 21611 bp, 16 predicted proteins | sample MAT04_FD_78384 | JGI IMG/M metagenome (GOLD analysis project Ga0105047, IMG submission 78384) | Freshwater microbial communities from Lake Fryxell liftoff mats and glacier meltwater in Antarctica - MAT-04 (megahit assembly) | ecosystem: Environmental > Aquatic > Freshwater > Ice > Liftoff... | reverse complement strand
CAAGGCCCGGATCAGCGCCTCGCGGTCTTCAGGGTCCTTGATCGCGGGATTGCACTTGATCAGGTTGCCCAGGCGGCCGTAATCGTCGCGATCGAAGCGCAGGAAGTGGATGCAGGTCTCGGCAGTGATGCGCTTGCGGCTTCCGTCCGCGCGCACCAGTGGCCCGCGTTCGAACAGTGCCAGCTCATCAGCGGTGGAAATATGCAGCACGTGCAGGCGGGTGTCGTGCTTGCGCGCCAGCGCGATGGCGAGCTGCGTCGACTTCATGCAGGCCTCGCGGCTGCGGATGTCCGGGTGGCACGACACCGGGATATCCTCGCCGTAACGCGCCCTGTACGCAGCCAGGTTGCCTTCGATGGTGGGCGTGTCTTCACAGTGGGTGATGATCGGCGTCGGCGCCTCCCGGAAGATCGCGTCGAGGATGTCCGGGTTGTCCACCAGCATGTTGCCGGTCGAGGCGCCCATGAACACCTTGATGCCGGGCGCGGTTTTCGGGTCGAGAGTGCGTACCGCTTCGAGGTTGTCGTTGCTGGCGCCCAGGTAGAAACCGAAATTTGCCCACGCCCGGCCAGTGGCCGCCTGGTATTTGGCTTCGAGTGCGGCCGCGTCCAGGGTCGGCGGCGTGGTGTTGGGCATGTCCATGAAGCTGGTCAGTCCGCCGGCCACGGCCGCCGCCGACTCGCTGGCCATGTCACCCTTGTGGGTGAGGCCGGGTTCGCGAAAGTGCACCTGGTCGTCGACCATGCCCGGCAGCAGCCAGCGGCCGCCGGCCTCGATCACCTGGTCGTTGGGTTGCGGGGTGATTTGCGCGCCGACGTGGGTAATGCGTCCGTTGGCGAAGCGCAGGTCTCCATCGAATTCACGTCCCTCGTTGACCAAACGTGCATTGACGATCACGGTGGCGGGCATCAAGGGTTTCCATTGCAATGGGGCGGGGGATGCGCGGATTCCGGCACCGGATCGAATCCTCCCGGATGAAGCGGATGGCAGCGACCGATGCGGCGCAGCGCCAGCCACCCGCCTTTCCAGGGACCGAAACGGGCGATGGATTGCATGGCGTATTCCGAGCATGTGGGAAGGAAGCGGCACCGCGGGCCTAGCAGAGGGCTGATGAAGCGCTTGTAGACCCGCAGGATGGCGATGAGGGTGCGGCCGATCATGGCCCGATGATAGGCGACTTGACTTGCGCCGTGGTTGCCGCACCGGGCCGGGTAGGCTATAAAGACGCCCCCTTCCCGGACCCGGGAAGTTGAAGGAAGCGCTTTTCGTGGCTGTCAAGAAACCTGCGAAGAAGGCCGCCAAGGCGGTCAAGAAGAGTCCCGCGAAGGCTGCGGCCAAGAAAGCTGCTCCCAGCAAGGCTGCGCCGAAGAGGTCGGCACCGGCCAGACCTGCGGCCAAATCCGCGTCGAAGACAGCCCCAGCCAAGAAGACCGTGACCAAGGCCGCTGCCGGCAAATCGGCGCGTAGCAAGCCCACACCCAGCAAAACGGCAGCGAAAAAGCCGGGTGCGCAGAACTCGGCAGTCAAACCCGCCGTGAAGAAATCCGCGCCCATCAAGAAACCCGTGGCCAAGTCGGCCCCGAAAGCGCCGGCGAAAGCGGTGACCGGTAAATCCGCCGGGGGTAGCAACTCCGCGGCCAAGCCATCAACCAAACAAACCCCGGTCAAGTCCGCGTCCAACCAGCCTCCGTCAGCCAAATCCGCCCCCAAGGCCGCCGCCCCGGTGAAAGCGCCAGTTCCCAAGGCTGCTGCAACTCCGGCTCCGGCGCCGGCCGCCAAAACGAGTCCCCCCAAAACTGTGCCTGTCTCCAAATCCCCATCGAAGAAGTCCACCAAGTCCAACACACCGCCGCCGCCAGCGCCCAAGGCACCCATTCCGCGTCCGACCGGCAAGGTGGCGGTAGCCGTCGTTTCCCGCCAGTCCACGCCCGCGCCACGAGGCAAGGTCAAGGTCGTCGAGTACATGACCAGCGAATCCACAGGCCGTCCGGTCATTCCCGAAGGCTACAAGCCCGGGCCTGACGAGGAATACATGAGCACGCTGCAGCTGGAGTATTTCCGCCAGCGCCTGCTCGGCTGGCGTGCGGACCTGGTCGAAGAATCCAAGCAGACCATCGAAAACCTCAAGGATGAAGTGCGCGACGTGGGCGACGAAGCCGAGCGCGCGACCCGCGAAACCGAGAATTCGCTGGAACTGCGCACCCGCGACCGTTACCGCAAGCTGATCGGCAAGATCGACAGCACGCTCAAGCGTCTGGATGCCGGGGACTACGGCTACTGCGCCGACACCGGCGAAGAAATCGGCCTGGATCGGCTGGAAGTACGCCTGACCGCCGAGCGCACCATCGATGCGCAGGAGCGCTGGGAACACCTGCAGAAGCAGCAGGGCGAGTAACTCGGCCCGCAGACCTGCCTGCTTGATGAAGAAGCCCCGCAATGCGGGGCTTTTTTGTGCGCGGACCGAGTTGCCGAGGAACGCCTGGAAGTACCGCAGCCTACGCAGGCAAGTGGTGAACGTATCAGGCGAGGGCGCGCGCGCTGTCCTGGATCGATCCGAGCAACGCCATCAGTCCATTGCTCCGCGTGGGCGAGAGATGTTTGGCCAAGCCGATGTCGGCGATGTAGTCCGGCGACGTCGAGACTATTTCTTCGGCGTTGCGCCCGGAGTAGACGCGCAGTGCGAGATAGATCAGGCCGGACACGATCGCCGAATCGCTGGTGGCCCTGAACTCGAGTTTCCGCGCGTCCCCTTGAGGCACCACCCAGACCATCGACTGGCAGCCGAGCAGGCGATGTTCTTCGGTCTTCCACTCATCGGGGAATGGGGGCAGCTTGCGGCCCAGATCGATGAGATATTGATAGCGTTCGGACCAGTCGCTGAAGAACGCGAATTCGTCCTTTATTGCCTGCTGTGCGGCTGCAGGCGTCGGTTCGAGGGGGAACAGGGTTGCGGTCACGGGGCTAGTCTCTGGATTTCCGGGTTGCTGGTTGCGGAGTTGCGTGATGTAGCGGGCCGAACGCCTGAATCTACGTCGCGATCAGGCCGTCAACCCGCGCAAGCACCGACCACCAAATGGTGACATCGAGTCGGGTGCCGGCTCATGCCGGGATGATGGTCCGGCATCTAGGCGCGCTTCCAGCGTACGCCAGCGGCGGTATCTTCCAGGAGAATGCCTTCGGCAGCCAACTCGTCGCGGATGGCGTCCGCGCGGGCGAAATTCCGGGATGTCTTGGCGGCAGTGCGTTCGGCAATCATTGAGTCGATTCGATCGGTTTGCTCAGCTACGGACGGGCTTGGACCTGCCCCCGGCTCTCTGCGAATCGCAATGACGCTGTCGTTCAACGGCCTCTGGAACCAGTCCTCGGGCGTCTGCTGGAGCAGACCCAGGGCCAGGCCAGCACCAAGCAATTGAGACTTGAGCGTCGCAAGCTGCTGTCGCAACTCTGGTGCGGTGATGTCGTGCGCGTACTGATTTCGCAGCACGCGCGCCTCACCGGCGATGCCCGCAATTTCCGCCAGCGCCTGCGGCGTGTTCAGGTCGTCATCAAGCGCAGCATCGACGACCTCCGGAATGACAGGCGTGGCCTCGATATCCACCAGCTCCCGCAGAGTGCCGTACAGCCGGTCCAGGGTGCGCACCGATTGCTCGATCAAGCCATCGGTCCAGTCCAGCGGCTGACGGTAATGCGCGGACAGCAGCGCCAGGCGCAGTGCTTCGGGCGGATGTTTCTGCAGCAGCGTGTGCACTTTCTCGATATTGCCCAGTGACTTCGACATCTTGGCACCGCCGAAATTGAGCATGCCGTTGTGCAGCCAGAAGCGCGCGAACACCTTGCCGCCGTGGGCGCACTCGCTCTGCGCGATTTCGTTTTCGTGATGCGGAAATTGCAGGTCGACGCCACCGGCGTGGATGTCGATCGTCTCGCCGAAATGCGCGCTGATCATCGCCGAGCATTCGATATGCCAGCCCGGGCGCCCGCGTCCCCAAGGCGAATTCCAGCCTGGCAGCTCGTCGGTGGAAGGCTTCCACAGCACGAAATCCCCCGGATTGCGCTTGTACGGAGCCACTTCCACCCGGGCACCGGCCAGCATTTCGTCCGGATCGCGGCGTGAGAGCTTGCCGTAGCCGGGGAAACTGGCGACCGCGAATAGCACGTGACCCTCGGTCGCGTAGGCGTGGCCACGCTCGACGAGTTGCATGATCATCGCGACGATCTGTGGGATATGCGCGGTGGCTTCGGGCTCCAGGTCGGGCGGCAATACGCCCAGGGCGCCCATGTCCGCGCGGTATATCGCAGCGTACCTGTCGGTGATCGCGCTGATTGCCACGGCGAGCTCTGCGGCCGCGGCATTGATCTTGTCATCGACGTCGGTGATGTTGCGCGCATAGCGCAAGCCACCATGACGCCGGCGCAGCAGGCGCGCCAGCACGTCGAACACCACCGGCCCGCGGGCATTGCCGATGTGCGCGAAGTTGTAGACCGTGGGCCCGCACACATAAAGCGTGGGGCAGGCGGGATCCAGCGGAACGAATGGCTCGAGCTGTCGCGTCAGGTTGTTGTGCAGGCGCAGGCTCATCGTGCAGGCGTCGTCAGCGGGGAATCCCTGTGATTCTACCGACCACTGCCCGGCATCGACAGCATCGATTCAGCGCAACTCAAGGGCGCGCTGCCTACACTGTGCGCCGGCAACTCCGACCCGTGGCCTCATGCACCTGCTGTACTTCGCCCTGCCTGGATTGCTGTTGACGGCCCTTGCCGTGGCACCGGCGTCGGCGCAGTCCAGCACCCAGACGACGGTCGTGCAGGCTGAAAACGTGCGCCTCGACTATGCCCATGTGCTCAACGTCGAGCCGGTGTACCAGACCCTGCGTGCCTCGCGCACCGAAATGCGATGCGAGGAAAACGCGCCCACCAAGGCCGAGATCGTGGAGCCGGAAGAGGAGGGGCGCTGGTCGAAGATCGTAAGTTCGGTCAAGGGCGTATTCGTGGAGGAGTCCGGGCCGGAGCCCAAGGCGTTGGAACCGGTCAACCCCAAGTGCCGCATGGTGCCGGTCGGGCGCGAGTTCCGCCGTCCCATCGCTTATGACGTGGACTACGTCTACAAGGGCATGAAGTACCGCTCGCGCCTGGCCGAGGATCCGGGCAACCGCCTGCGGATCCGGGTCTCGGTCATGCCCTATGTGGCAGGACAGGATCCGGCAGCGCCCTGAGCCTGTCTTGCGCGTGGGGCCGAACGCATGCGACCATCGCCGCCAATGAAGACGAACCAGCCCCTGTACGCAAGCAGCGCCCGCATGGCCTCGGGCATGACCTCGCGTGCCCGCCGACCGGAACCTTGCCGCTAGCTGGGTCACCGGACGCCGTCGCTCGTTCAACCGGAACCCAGCCTGGCGCTGGGTTTTCTCGTTTCTGGACCAAGGTAAGTCGTGATGAAACATTTCTTGAATACCCAGGACTGCACTCGTGCCGAAATCGACGCCCTGCTGGCGCAGGCTGCGCATTACAAGCGCAACAAGCTTGGCGATGCGCTGAAGGGGCGCTCGATTGCGCTGGTGTTCTTCAACCCATCGATGCGCACGCGCACCAGCTTCGAACTGGGCGCCTTCCAGTTGGGTGGACACGCGGTGGTCCTGCAGCCGGGCAAGGATGCGTGGCCGATCGAATTCAGCCTGGGCACGGTGATGGACGGCGATACCGAGGAGCACATCGCCGAGGTCGCGCGCGTGCTGGGTCGGTACGTCGATCTCATCGGGGTCCGGGCCTTCCCGAAGTTCATTGACTGGTCGCAGGATCGCGAGGACCTGGTGTTGAAGAGCTTCGCGAAATATTCGCCGGTGCCGGTGATCAACATGGAAACCATCACCCATCCCTGCCAGGAGTTGGCGCATGTGATGGCGTTGCAGGAGCATTTCGGCACGCCCGATCTGCGTGGCAAGAAATTCGTGCTGACCTGGACCTACCACCCCAAACCACTGAACACTGCGGTGGCCAATTCCGCGCTCACCATCGCCACACGCATGGGCATGGACGTTACGTTGCTGTGCCCGACGCCGGACTACATCCTCGATGAGCGCTACATGGGCTGGGCCGGGCAGAACGTGGCTGAAAGCGGGGGATCGCTGCAGGTCAGCCACGACATCGGCGACGCCTACACCGGCGCCGACGTGGTCTACGCCAAGAGCTGGGGCGCGCTGCCGTACTTCGGCAACTGGGACCCCGAAAAACCCATTCGCGACCAGTACAGGCACTTCATCGTCGACGAGGCCAAGATGGCACTGACCAACCAGGCGGTCTTCAGCCATTGCCTGCCGCTGCGCCGGAACATCAAGGCCACCGACGCGGTGATGGATTCGCCACAGTGCATTGCCATCGACGAAGCGGAAAACCGACTGCACGTGCAGAAGGCAGTGATGGCTGCGTTGATGGGCAAGGAGCCGTAGCCAACTAACCGCAGCCGCAGCAGAAAATCGTGATCGGCACGCATAGCTTCGTTTGATTCATACAAGGATTAGAACCATGTCCGCTTCTCCCGCCGGTCCCGCTTCCGGTTTCCCGCTATCGGTTGACGGCGCGAAAGACATCGTCCTCGCTTTCTCCGGCGGCCTCGACACCAGCTTCTGCGTGCCCTATCTGCAGGAGCTTGGTTGGGAAGTGCATAGCGTGTTCGCCGACACCGGCGGCGTGGATGCGGATGAGCGGGCCTTCATTGAACAGCGTGCCGCGGAACTGGGCGTCGCCAGTCATGTCACCGTCGATGGAGGGCCGGCGATCTGGAGCGGATTCGTCAAGCCTTTCGTGTGGGCCGGCGAGGGTTACCAGGGGCAGTATCCGCTGCTGGTGTCGGACCGGTATCTGATCGTCGACGCGGCGCTGGCTCGTGCACAGCAACTCGGCTGCAAGGTCATCGCCCATGGCTGCACTGGCATGGGCAACGACCAGGTGCGTTTCGACCTGGCGGTGAAGGCATCGGGCGACTACCAGATCGTCGCGCCGATCCGCGAAATCCAGAGAGAACACACCCAGACCCGCGCCTATGAACAGAAATATCTTGAAGAACGCGGCTTTGCCGTGCGTGCCAAACAGCAGGCCTACACCATCAACGAGAACCTGTTGGGGCTGACCATGTCCGGCGGCGAGATCGACCGTTGGGAAGCGCCGGGCGAAGGCGCGCGCGGCTGGTGCGCGCCGCGCAGTGAGTGGCCGCAGCAGCCGTTGAAGGTGACCCTGGGTTTCCGCCATGGCGAGGCGGCGACGCTGGATGGGACGGCGATAGCCGGCCACGAATTGCTGGCACGGCTCAACGCCCTGTTCGCGCCGTATGGCGTGGGCCGCGGCATGTACACCGGCGACACCACCATCGGTCTCAAGGGTCGCATCGTGTACGAGGCTCCAGGCCTGGTCGCGTTGCTGACCGCCCACCGCGCGCTCGAGGAAGCGGTGTTGAGCAAACAGCAGAATCGTTTCAAGCCCGAGGTGGCGCGCAAATGGGTGGAACTGGTGTACGAGGGTTTCTACCACGACCCGCTGAAAACCGACCTGGAAGCGTTTTTGGCTTCGTCGCAAGCGACCGTCAATGGTGAAGTCACCCTCGAAACCCACGGCGGTCGAGTGGATGCAGTATCGGTGAAGTCACCGCACATCCTGCATGCGAAGGGCGCGACTTATGCGCAATCCGCCGACTGGGGCGTGGAAGAGGCCGAAGGCTTCATCAAGCTGTTTGGCATGAGCAGCACGTTGTGGGCGGAAGTTAATCGCTGACCTGTCCCGATCGCCAAAACCCGTAGGAGCGGCCCATGGCCGCGAGCATTCCACATGGCGGCTAAAAGGCTCGCGGCCATGGGCCGCTCCTACACGATATCTGGAATCCCATGCTCAACTCCGTCCTCAAACATCTCGAAGCGCTGGTCTCGTTCGACACCCGAAACCCCCCGCGCGCAATCACCACCGGCGGCATCTTCGAATACGTCCGCAGCCAGTTGCCCGATTTCACCGTCGAGATAGACGACCACGGCGCGGGCGCCGTTTCGCTGATTGCGGTTCGGGGTCAACCGAAACAGCTGTTCAACGTGCACCTGGACACCGTGCCGTCGTCCCCGGCGTGGACTGCGGACCCGCTGTGCCTGCGCGTCATCGAAGATCGCGCCATTGGCCTTGGTGCCTGCGACATCAAGGGCGCGGCGGCGGCGCTGATCGCGGTCGCGCAGCAAACGCGTGGCGATGCCGCCTTCCTCTTCACCAGCGACGAAGAGGCGAACGATGCGCGCTGCATCGCGGCATTCCTTGCACGCGACCACGGGTTCGAGCAGGCCATCATCGCCGAACCCACGCGCGGCGAAGCGGTGCTGGCCCATCGCGGCATCAGTGCGGTGCGCATGACCTTCACCGGCCTGGCCGGCCACGCTTCGGCGGAAAACGCGCTGACGTCGAGCGCGGTCCACAATGCGATGTGTTGGGGCAGCGAGGCGCTGGATTTCGTGAAGGCGCAGCAGCACTTGCGCTTTGGCGGCCTCACCGGGCTGCGCTTCAACATCGGCCGGATCGAAGGCGGCATCAAGGCCAACATGATCGCGCCGAGTGCCGAGGTCCGTTTCGGTTTCAGGCCACTCCCCTCGCATGAGATGGACCAGTTGCATTCGCAGTTCCGCGCCATGGCCAGCGCCGATGCGCTGGGCGAGTACCAAGAAACCTTCCGTGGGCCTTCGCTGCCTTGTGGCGATGTCGCCGGCGCCGAGGAGCGTCGGCTTGCCGCACGCGATCTCGCCGATGAACTGGGCTTGCCGATCGGCAACGCGGTCGACTTCTGGACCGAAGCGTCGCTGTTCTCGCAAGCAGGCCTGACTGCATTGGTGTTCGGTCCGGGGGATATCGCCCAGGCGCATACCGCCGACGAATGGGTGTCTCTGGACCAGTTGCAGGGCTACGCGGCCAGCGTCGCCCGGATCATGGAAAAGAACCAGTGATGGAAGCGCACAGGCAGACCCGGCAAACCATCATCCGCCTGCTTTCGAGCATGGCCAGTGCCAAGGAGATCTCGCAGTACGTCAAGCGCTTCTCCCAACTCGACGCCAAGCGGTTCGCGGTGGTCAAGGTGGGCGGCGCGGTGTTGCGCGACGACCTGGAGGCGCTGACATCGTCGCTGGCGTTCCTGCAGGAGGTTGGCCTGACGCCGATCGTCGTGCACGGCGCTGGCCCGCAGCTTGACGAAGAAATGGCCGCGGCGGGCATTGCCAAGCAGACCATCGACGGCCTGCGCGTAACCACGCCAGAAGTGCTGGCGATCGTGCGCCGGGTGTTCCTGCAGCAGAACCTGGCGCTGGTCGAAGCATTGCAACAGGCTGACGCGCGCGCAACCTCGATCGTGTCGGGCGTTTTCGAGGCCGAGTACATCGACCAGAGCCGCTATGGCCTGGTGGGCGAAGTCAAACGCATCAACCTGGCCGCTATCGAAACCAGCCTCGGCGCCGGGTCGATCCCGGTGATCGCGAGCCTTGGCGAAACACAAGGCGGACAAATCCTCAACATCAACGCCGACTTCGCCGCCAACGAACTGGTGCAGGTGCTGCAGCCCTACAAGATCATCTTCCTAACCGGCACCGGTGGCCTGCTCAACGCGGACGGCGCGGTTATCGACTCGATCAACCTCTCCACCGAGTACGAGGAGCTGATGGCGCAGTCGTGGATCAACGGCGGGATGCGCGTGAAGCTCCAGCAGATCAAGCGCCTGCTCGACACCCTCCCGTTGACTTCATCGGTGTCGATCACCACGCCCGCCGAACTGGCCAAGGAACTCTTCACGCACAAGGGGTCGGGCACGCTGGTGCGACGTGGCGAACGCGTGCTGCGCTTCGATTCCTGGGAGGGCATCGACCAGCCGCGTTTGCGCCAGTTGATCGAATCGAGTTTTGGTCGATCGTTGATGAAGGACTACTTCGAACGGACCACGCCGTGGCGCGTCTACATCAGCGAAAACTACCGCACTGCGCTGATACTGACCCACGAAAACCTGGGCGATGGCACCGCGACGTACCTGGACAAGTTCGCGGTACTGGACGACGCCCAGGGCGAAGGCCTGGGTCGCGCGGTGTGGCAGGTGATGCGTGACGATAACCCGAAGCTGTTCTGGCGTTCGCGCCATCACAACCTGGTCAATCATTTCTACTATTCCGAATCCGACGGCTGCTACAAGCAGGAGAAGTGGAAAGTGTTCTGGTACGGGATGCAGGATTTCGCTGAAATCGAACGCTGCGTCAGGCATTGCCGCACGCGTCCTGCGACCCTGGTGGGCTGAGCAATGACGCAGAAGGCGGTGGAAGATCCCTGGCGCGCGGCGCTGCCGTTGACAGGCAGGCACGTCTGCCTGGAGCCGCTGTCGCGCGAGCATGGCGACGGCTTGCGCTTGGCTCTGGCTGGCGATGAACTGGCGCGGATCGGGTACACCAACGTGCCTGCCGTTGCAGGAGTGGAAAAGTTCATCGACTCCGCACTCGACCGGCAGGCCGCCGGCGAGGCGTTCCCGTTCGTGGTGCGCGAAGCTGCGGGGCCGATCGTGGGCAGCACCCGCCTGTACGACCTCGATCGCGATGTTCCGCGACTGACCATCGGCTACACCTGGTATGTCCCGAGGGTGCAGCGCACCGCGGTCAACACCGAAACCAAGTTGCTGCTGTTGCGGCATGCGTTCGAGTCGATGGGCTGCATCTGCGTGGGGTTCGAAACCAGCAGCATGAACCTGGCTTCCCGCGCTGCGATCACACGGTTGGGTGCGACCCAGGAGGGCATATTGCGCAACCACAAACGTCACGGGGATGGCAGCCCGCGCGACACCGTGGCGTTCTCGATCATCGACAGCGAGTGGCCGGATGTGAAGCGTAACCTGCAGTCCAGCCTGGAACCCAGGCGACATTCGACTGGAGGCGCCGATGGGCAGTAGGACCGTCGGCATCGTCGGCGCGCGCGGCCACACCGGTGCCGAACTCATCCGCCTGATCGCCTCGCACCCACAGCTCGAACTGGGTTTTGTATCTTCGCGTGAGCTCGCCGGCCAACGGGTCGACGACCATGTGCCGGAGTTCGAGGGTGAGCTCCACTACGAAAATCTAGACGCTGGGCAGATTGCGAAGCTTGCTGCAGATGCGGTGATCCTGGCGTTGCCCAACGGCATGGCCGCCGGAATCGTCGCGGCGCTGGAGCCTCGAGCGGCGGATTCCGTGATTGTCGATCTGTCAGCCGACTTCCGCTTCAACGACAGCTGGTATTACGGGTTGCCAGAGCTGACGCGTCATCGTTACCAGGGACAGCGTCGCATCAGCAACCCGGGCTGCTACGCCACCGCCATGCAGCTGGCGATTGCGCCGCTGCTGGATCAACTGGTCGGCCCGCCGCAATGCTTTGGAGTCTCCGGTTATTCCGGCGCAGGCACCACGCCGTCGGACAAGAACGATCTGGACAAGCTGCGCGACAACCTGATGCCGTACGCGCTGGCCGACCACCTGCACGAACGCGAAGTGTCCCGCCACCTGGGCGTGCCGGTCGAATTCATGCCACACGTGGCGCCGCATTACCGCGGCATCACCATGACCGTCAACCTGTGGCTGTCGCGGCCAGTCAAGGTTGAAGGGATCCGCGAACTCTACCGCCGCCATTATGCGCACGAGCGGTTGATCGAGGTGATCGACGATGCGCCATGGGTCAGTCGGATCGCCGGGCGTCACGGCGTGCAGATAGGCGGTTTCACCGTCGCCCCTGGTGGCAAGCGCGTGGTGCTGGTGGCCACGCTGGACAACCTGCTCAAGGGCGCCGCCACGCAGGTGATGCAGAACCTCAACCTCGCCTTCGGATTTGATGAGCTCACAGCAATCCTCGCCAAACCGGAGGGCGGGTCTTGACCCGCGATTGTGAGGCGACATGAAGAATGATTTATCCCTACGGCCGATCGCGACAGAACACCAGATGGCGGGTCAAGACCCGCCCTACAGACCGGGAGAACACGATGTCTGATCTGCTATGGCAAAAGCCGGGTGTAAGCGTGGATGCGCGGATACAGGCGTTCCTCGCCGCTGACGATGTGCTGTTGGATCGCGAGTTCTTTCTGCACGACATCTCCGCCAGCAAGGCGCACGCCGAAGGTTTGCAGCACATCGGCATCGTGTCTGCGCAGGAGTTGGAAGGGCTGCTGCGCGAACTCGACCAGCTCGGTGATGACTTCCGCAGCGACGCCTTCGTGCTGGACGAGCGCTTCGAGGACTGTCACTCGGCGATCGAGTCGCGACTGACCGAGCGCCTCGGTGATGCCGGCCGCAAGATCCACACCGGTCGCAGCCGTAACGACCAGATCCTGGTGGCCACGCGGCTGTGGTTGAAGGAGAAGCTGGCGCACCTGCAGGCTCTTTGTCTGGAAGTATCGAAAGTGGCCCTTGATCGCGCGCAGGCCGAAGCCCTGATGCCGCTGCCCGGCTACACCCACATCCAGCGTGCCGTGGTGTCCTCGGCCGGCATGTGGTGGGCAGGGTGGGCCGAAGCCTTCATCGACAACGCCGTACGTGCGGGCGATACGCGACGCCTGATCGACGCCAATCCGCTGGGCACCGCTGCCGGCTACGGCGTCAATCTTCCACTGGATCGTGCACACACCACCGAAGCCTTGGGCTTCGCGCGATTGCAGGTCAGTCCGGTGTACGCGCAGCTTTCACGCGGCAAGTTCGAACTGGCCGCACTGGAGGCGCTGGGCGGCGCAACCCTCGACCTGCGACGCCTGGCATGGGATCTGTCGTTGTTCGCCAGCGCCGAATATGGCTTCATTGCGCTGCCACCGCAGTACACCACCGGCAGTTCAATCATGCCCAACAAGCGCAATCCCGATGTGGTTGAACTGATGCGCGCCACCCACGCCAGCGTGGCTGCGGCGCGTACCGAAATCGAACAGCTGCTCTCGCTTCCCTCCGGCTATCACCGTGACCTGCAATCGAGCAAGGGCGCAATCTTTCATGGTTTTGGTCGCGGACTTGCCGCGCTCGAGTTGCTGCCGGCGCTTTTGGCAAATTTCGAGTGGCGCGAGGCAAACATGCTGGCGGCCATCGATGCCGGCATGTACGCCACTGATGTCGCGGTCGAGCAAGCGATTGCCGGGGTACCGTTTCGCGATGCGTATCGCGCAGCGGCGGCCTCGGTCGACCGGGCCGCGGCAGGGCGCACACCCGAGGCCAGTCTCGCGGCACGGGTCTCGCCCGGGGCGGCTGCAGACCTGCGGCTGGGTGAGTTGCATGCGCGGCTGGAATCGCTCGCCCCATGAACCGGGGCGCTTTCGGGAGTGATGTCGGGCACGAGAATCCTGCAGGAGAGTTGAACGTGGTTTTCCAATACTGTTCGCGACTCTCGTCGCTCCTGCGGGAACCTGGTGAGCTTGCCTCGCTGGATTGAACTCATGGATATGCCTGAATCCAAAATAGAGGAATTTACTGCACAGGCCTTGCCAGGTTGGCGACGTGCGGTACTGAAGGTCGGCAGCAGCCTGCTGGCGGTCGATGGCGAAGGCCTGAGCGAACGCCATGCCGCGGGGCTGGCGCGGTTCGTCGCCGACGGCCTCGCAGCAGGGCGTGAAGTAGTCATCGTGTCCTCCGGCGCGGTTGCCGCCGGCCGCGCGATCGTGCATCACAAGCCCCAGTCCGGCGTGGCCATGGCCGAGCGCCAGGCACTGGCTGCACTGGGGCAGGCGCAGTTGATCGGGCTGTGGCAACGACTGTTGCAGCGGCCGGTCGCACAGGTGCTGCTGACCCATGACGATCTGCGCAATCGCCGTCGCTACCTCAATGCCCGCGCCACGTTGCAGGCACTGCTGGCGTTGGGCGCGATCCCGGTAGTCAACGAGAACGACACCGTTTCGGTGGACGAACTCAAGCTGGGCGACAACGACAACCTCGCCGCCGTGGTCGCGGCGCTGGTCGATGCCGACGCACTGTTCATCGCTTCCGATATCGATGGCTTCTACACCGCCAATCCACGTGTCGAGACGACAGCACGACCCATCAACGAGGTGGAAGCGCTGACGCCTGCATTCTTTGCGATGGCAGGTGGCGCGGGCAGTGGCGCAGGTACCGGCGGAATGCGTACCAAGCTGGAAGCGGCGGCCAAGGCGGCGGCCAGTGGCATCGAAACCTACCTGTTCAACGGCACCAATGCCGCGAGCGTCGCCGCGCTGCAGCGCGATGTGCTGCAAGGCACCCGCTTCCGCCCGGCACGCAATCGTGTGGCCGCGCGCAAATACTGGTTGCGCAACGTGCCGTTGGAAATCGGCGGCATCGTGGTGGATGCTGGCGCAGCGGGGGCAATGATCGACAAGGGCGCGTCGCTGCTGCCCGGCGGCGTGGTGACCGCCGACGGCGATTTTCGTCGTGGCGACATGGTCGAAGTGATCCTGCGCAGCGAGGATGGAGAACAACGCATCGCCCGCGGCATCAGCCAGTATTCGGCCATCGATATTCGCCGCATTGCGCGACGCCACTCGCGGGAAATCGAATCGATCCTTGGCTACAACTACGGCGGCAACATCATCCATCGTGATGATCTGGTGCTGCTGTAGCAGGCCGCAAGCGGTAGAAGCGGCCCATGGCCGCGAGCTTCCCCTCCGACGAAGAATTCCACGCCATTTCCATGAATCCGCACGGGTACCCAAGATGAGTGACATCAGACAACTCGCCCTGCAATGCCGCGACGCCGCGCAGCAGATCGCGCAGCTTTCCACCGCGGGCAAGAACCAGCTGTTGCTGTCCATGGCTGCTGCGCTCGAATCAGATTCTGAAGTGATCCTCGCCGCCAACGTCCGTGACATCGAAGCTGCGCAGGCCGCAGGCACCGGCAGCGCCATGCTCGACCGCTTGCGTCTGGATCCTTCGCGGCTCGCCGGCATCGCTGAGGCACTGCGCGAAGTGGCGTCGCTGCCCGACCCCGTCGGCCAGATCACACGCACCGAGGTTCGCCCCAACGGCATCGAGGTTCAGCGCGTGCGTGTGCCGCTGGGCGTGATCGCGATGATTTACGAGGCGCGACCCAACGTGACTGCAGACGCTGCCGCCCTGTGCATCAAGGCGGGCAATGGAGTAGTCCTGCGCGGCGGCTCGGAAGCCATCCATTCCAACACCGCGATCGCTTCCACGCTGAAGCGGGCGCTGCGCGAGGCCGGCCTCTCCGATGCGGCACTGGTGCTGGTCGAAGACCTGGATCGCAACACGATGCTCGAATTGCTGCAGCTCACCGACATCATCGACCTGGCCATTCCCCGCGGCGGCGAAGGCCTGATCCGCTTCGTAGCCGAACACGCGCGCGTGCCGGTGATCAAGCACTACAAGGGTGTCTGTCATCTGTTCGTCGACCAGAGCGCCGACCTGGAACTGGCCCTGCGCCTGCTCGTCGACGGCAAGGTGTCGCGTCCCAGTGCCTGCAATTCGCTGGAGACCTTGCTCGTGCACAGCCACGTTGCCGAGGCTTTCCTGCCTGCCGCTGCACGTGCCATGGCCCAGCGTGGGGTCGAACTTCGCGGTGACACACGCAGCATCGGGTTGATGGAGGGTGCCGGTGCAGCGACGGACGAAGACTACGCCGCTGAGTTCCTGGACCTGGTCATCGCCGTGCGCGTTGTCGACAGCCTCGACGAGGCCATTGCGCACATCCGCCGATTCGGGTCAGACCATACCGAAGTCATCGTCACCCGCGATGCCGCCAACGCTGAACGATTCGTGCAGTCGCTGCGTTCGGCGGTGATCATGGTGAATGCCTCCTCGCGATTTTCGGACGGCGGCGAGCTTGGCCTTGGCGCTGAAATCGGCATCTCCACCACGCGCCTGCACGCCTACGGCCCGATGGGCCTCGAAGCGCTGACCGTAGAGCGCTTCGTGGTGCGCGGGCAGGGCCAGGTGCGTCACCCGATCACGAACCTGTCGACCTGAACGAAAAAACCGGCCGAAGCCGGTTTTTTCACTGTACTGGTCGGGGAGACAGGATTCGAACCTGCGACCTCTACGTCCCGAACGTAGCGCTCTACCAGACTGAGCTACACCCCGATTAAGCCGCGTATTGTATTCAGTCGGGCCATGGGCGGGCAAGGGGCGCGTGCAAGGGCGCGTGTTCGACACGTTCAGCCGCTAAAATGGCGAGTCGACGGAACTGCCTGGTTCCGCGCGCATTGTCCGCCGCCCTTTGGAGTTTCCCGCTTGATCAAGCCGCGCACGCCGCCTGGGGTCATGGAGCTGTTGCCCCGCGACCAGATCGCCTTCCAACGCATGCTGGACGTCATCCGTCGCAATTACGAACGCTTCGGGTTCCTGCCGGTGGAGACGCCGGTGTTCGAGTTGTCCGAAGTGCTGCTGACCAAGTCCGGCGGCGAAACCGAACGCCAGGTCTACTTCGCCCAGTCCACCGGCGCCCTGGAGAAGGGTGTAGAAGGTTTGCCCGAATTGGCCCTGCGTTTCGACCTGACCGTGCCTTTGGCGCGCTACGTGGCCGAGCACGAACATGAACTGGCGTTTCCCTTCCGACGCTACCAGATCCAGCGCGTGTACCGCGGAGAACGCGCCCAGCGCGGACGCTTCCGCGAGTTCTACCAGTGCGACATCGATGTGATCGGCAAGGATGCGCTGAGCGTCCGTTTCGATGCCGAGATCCTGGCGGTGATCCACTCGGTGTTCTCGGAGCTGCAGATCGGTGCATTCACGGTGCAGCTCAACAATCGCAAGTTGATGCGCGGGTTCTTCGAAGGCCTGGGCATCATCGATCCGGAACAGCAATCGCTGGTGTTGCGCGAAGTCGACAAACTGGACAAGCGCGGCGCCGATGCGGTACGCGAGACGCTGATCGGCGGGGGTTTCGAGCTGTCGGCGGAAACGGTACAAGCCATTCTCACCTTCGTGGCCATCCGCTCCGTCGGTCATGCCGATGCGTTAACCCGGCTGGATGCGCTGGGGCAGGGCAGCGATGTCTTCAACCAGGGAATCGCCGAACTACGCGAGGTGTTGCAGCTGGTGCAGGCCCTGGGCGTACCCGAGGACGCGTATTGCCTGAACCTGTCGATCGCGCGCGGTCTGGATTACTACACCGGTACCGTCTACGAAACCCAGCTGGACGACTACCCGCAGATCGGCTCGATCTGTTCTGGCGGGCGCTATGACGATCTCGCCAGTCATTATTCTAAATCGAAGCTGCCGGGCGTGGGCATTTCCATCGGCCTCACGCGCCTGTTCTGGCAGTTGCGCGAAGCCGGGCTGCTGGCGGGCGCTGATGAAAGCTCGGTGCAGGCAATGGTCGCCTTGATGGATGAGAGCCAGCTGGCCGATTCGCTGGATATCGCGCGGCGGCTGCGCCAGGGTGGCATCAATACCGAAGTGCAGATGGAGCCCAGGAAGCTGGCCAAGCAGTTCCAGTACGGCTCGCGCGCTGGGATTCGCTTCGTGGTCCTGGCCGGCGAGGACGAGCTGGCACGTGGCGTGGTGACGGTGAAGGATCTGCTGCGCGAACTCCAGTTCGAGGTGACGCGCGAGGAGCTTGCCAGCAGCTTGCGCGTGGAACTCGAACAGACCCGCGCATTGGCGGGACGTTGATGAAGGGGCTGCCGAGATGAAACCGATTCGCCTCGATGGTCTGTCGCTGACCCGCGACCAGCTGGTGGAGATCGCTTTCGGCGCCAGCGTCGGACTGGACCCGCATGCATTGAAGGCAGTCGCGCGCGCGGCCGACTTCCTGGCCGACCAGGTGCGCCGGGAGGAACCCATCTACGGCGTGTCTACCGGCTTTGGCAGCAACGCCGACAAATTGCTGGGCGCGCATCCGCTGCGCGACGAGCTTCCCGGTGCGGTTGCCTCGGGACGATCCCTGCATGAAGAACTGCAGCGCAACCTGATCATCACCCACGCGGTGTGCGTGGGTGAGCCGATGGCCGCTGAAGTGGTGCGCGCGATGCTCGGCATCCGCATCAATACGCTGCTGCGGGGACATTCCGGCATCCGCGTGCAGACGCTGGAAGCGCTGACCGCGATGCTCAACGCCGGGATCGTGCCGGTGGTGCCGGAGCTGGGGTCTGTCGGTGCTTCGGGCGACCTGGCGCCGCTGTCGCACCTGTCCATCGTGCTGCTGGGTGGTGGCGAAGCCTTCTACCAAGGTGAGCGCATGCGTGGGGCCGAAGCGCTGTCCCGGGCTGGACTGGAAGCGGTCACGCTGTCCTACAAGGAAGGCCTGGCCCTCAACAACGGCACCGCGCAGATGCTGGCGATGGGCGTGATTGCCCTGCACAAGCTCGATGGCTTGCTGGACACGGCGGATCTTGCCGCCGCGATGACCATCGATGCGTTTGCCGGTCGTCTGGGTGCATTCGCCCAGGAGGTGCATGCACTGCGTCCGCACCCGGGTCAAGTGCATGTGGCCGCGCACCTGCGCGAACTGCTGGCAGGTTCGACCCTGGCCGACATCGACTACCACCTGGTGCCGAAATTCCGGCAGTGGCTGCCGCAAAGCTGGGATACCGTGGAAGCGCAGGAGCTGCGTTTCGACATTGGATGGGACTGGGTGCCCAGCGACCAGCGCCACGGGCGCGAGAAGTTCTATCGTCGCTTCAAGCCATTCCGCGGTGGCAAGAAACACCAGCCGCAGGACAGTTACTCGCTGCGCTGCGCGCCGCAGGTGCATGGCGCGGTGCGCGATGCGGCCGAGCAGGCCAAGCGGGTCATGGAAATCGAACTGAACTCGGTGACCGACAACCCGCTGGTGTTCCCGGACAAGGACGCCGAGCACGTCGGCGCGTTGCCCATGGAGCGGCAAGTGATCTCGGCCGGACATTTCCACGGCATGCCGCTGGCGCTTGCAATGAGCTACGTGAAGGCGTCGATCCCGGTACTTGCATCCATCTCGGAGCGTCGTCTCAACAAGCTTGTCGATCCTGCCACCAGCGACGGCCTGCCGGCGTTCCTGATCGGCAACGAGGACGGTACCGAGTCGGGCCACATGATCGTGCAGTACACCGCCGCGGCCATCGTCAACGATCTTGCCAGCCGCGCCCATCCGGCGTCTGTGTTCTCCATCCCCACCAGTGCCAACGCCGAAGACCACGTGTCCATGGGCGCCAACGAAGCGCGCCAGGTGCTGGCAATGGTGCGCGATCTTTCGCGGGTGCTCGCACTGGAGCTCTACACCGCCGCACAGGCGCTGGACCTGCGTCGCGACATGATCAATGCTGCTCGCGATCTTGCGCGGCGTGCCGACGCGCAGGCGTTGGCGGTCAAGGTATCCGGCGGCCCGTTGCCGGGTGCCGCCGGCCACGACACTTTTATCGCCGAAGTGGAGGCGCTGCGTGCCGAGCTTGCGGCGACCGAAGAGTTCCAGCCGGGTGAAGCGGTGGCCGCCGCACACGCCGCGATTCGCGAAGTCATTCCGTTCCTCGAACGAGATCGCGCCATGGATGGCGAAGTAGCCGCTGCGGTGAGGCTGGTGGAGTCGGGTGAGTTGCTGGCAGCGGTGAAGCGCCGCTAGCTGCAAGCACTGACGCGCTGTCTTGCGGGAACGATGTCAGTTGCGACACTGCCGGCGGGGAAAACTCCTTCGCGGCTGACGCTGCTTCCACGAATGCTTCGGTAGTCCTGTGTGAGCGACACTCCCCAGGGGCTTCCTTAGGGGCATCAGTCGCGACGACTTTTTCCGGTAGTGCCCGTCCGCGGCTCACCTCGTTTCCGCAGGTGCACACCACGTGAGCTACAGCGTCCGCACGCAATCGCGGCCCTCGGCCTTTGCGGCGTACAGCGCCTGGTCGGCGACCTGCATGGCGGCGTTGATGCTGTCGCCGCCTGAGAGATCCACCGAGTGCACGCCGATGCTGGCGGAGATCGGGATCTGCAGTTCGCCGCTGCGGCACGGGCGACTGTGCAGGCTCTGGCGTAGTTCCTCGGCCACCGCGCTGGCCTGCGCCAGGTCCATGTCCGGCAGTGCGGCGATGAATTCTTCGCCGCCGAAGCGTGCCAGAAGTGCATCGTATGGACGCAATGCAGCGGCCATGGTGTTGGAGATCCAGCGTAGGCAGTCATCGCCCACCAGATGGCCATGGGCATCGTTGATGCGCTTGAAATGATCCAGGTCGATCATCAGCAGGGAAATCGGTCGTCGACTGTTGCGCGCCTCGGACAGCAGGCGTTCGAACGCCTCGTGGAAGTGGGTGCGGTTGTAGAGTTCGGTCAAGCCGTCGTGGCGGCTGAATTCGCTGAGCTTGTGGTGCGCATCTTCCAGTTGCCCGAGCGCGCTGCGCAACTCGGCGGTGCGCACTTCCACCTTGTGCTCCAGCAGGTCACGCGAGTCGCGCACGATACGATCGTTCTCATTGCGCAAGGCCGCGTAGCGGTAGCCCAGTGCCACCGACAACAACAGCATCTCCAGTGCCGAGCCGATCTGCACCCCGTACTCGGTGATGAAGTTCTTGGGCAGCAGGTTGAAGGCAATAGCCGAGAACATGCCGGTGCCTAGCAGGAACAGGAACCAGGCCAGCAGGAACAGCTGTGCCGGTTTGTATCCGCGACGCAACACCACGATGGTGGACACCAGGATCCAGCAGATGTTGGGGAATACCGCCAGCGACGCTATCGGAGTCACCACTCGGTACGGCAAGACGATGCTGGCGACCGCCAGCAGCAGGAAGAACACGATGATGCCCAGGGCGATCTTGTCGCCGCGTGGCCATCGCTGGTGGAGCTCGAGGAATTTCCGTGCGAACTGCTGCATGCCGATCAAGGCGAAACAGATCGAAACCGGCACCATGTGGTCTGCCAGCCACGCCGAATCGGGCCACAGGTATTCGAAGCCCAGTCCGTTGAGCGAAAACAGCACCAACCCGAACGCGCTGATGTGGAACAGATACCAGAAATAGCTGCTGTCGCGCAGAGTCAGCCACAACACCAGGTTGTAGAAGAACAGTGCCAACAGGATGCCGTAGTACAGGCCGATCGCGAATTGGGCATCGCGCGATTGCTCGGTGAACGCAGTGGGCGTGTACACCGACAGCGGCACCTGCATCGAGCTCTCGCTCTGTACCCGCACCAGCAGGCTTACCGGCTCTCCCTGCGGCAGCTTCAGCCAGAAATTCGGATGCCGGTAGCGCACGCTGCGGGCGCTGAAAGGCAGGTGGTCGCCACCGCTGCGGTGGATGACGCGTCCGTCCGGATAAATGGCATAGACATCGATCTGGTCGCTGAGCGCGTATTGCTGCACCAGCAGCCACTGCCGCTCGGGATTGTCCTGGTTGAGCAGGGTGGCATGGAACCAGAAAGCACCGCGCTGGAATCCGAAGGAAGTGTTGTCCTTTACCAGCTTCTGGAACCCACCCTCGGCCAGCCGCCTGGTCACCTGGTGAAAATCATCCCCACCATCGACATCGTGGTAATAACGGGTATGCGCTGCGAGCAGCTGTTGCGAAGTTGCCGCATCGAGCACCAGCGGGGCCTGCGCCTGCGCGGGCAGGCACGCCAACGTTCCCAGCAGGGCCATCAACAGAATGCCGGTGTAGCGCCAACTCCCCATCCATCCGCTCCCGCCCGCTTCCTGGTAATTCCGGTGCTGCAATTCCATGAACGAGTCTACTCCTGACTATT
>Ga0105047_10005534_pt1 | contig 21624 bp, 17 predicted proteins | sample MAT04_FD_78384 | JGI IMG/M metagenome (GOLD analysis project Ga0105047, IMG submission 78384) | Freshwater microbial communities from Lake Fryxell liftoff mats and glacier meltwater in Antarctica - MAT-04 (megahit assembly) | ecosystem: Environmental > Aquatic > Freshwater > Ice > Liftoff... | reverse complement strand
TCGACACCTTCGACACCTTCGACACCACGGCCGCCGCCGCGGCCGAACACACTGTCGAGTACGTCGCCATCCGCGACCTCGACGACGACGCACTTCAGGCACTGAACAAGGAGCGCGGGCTCTCGCTGGACTTGGCCGAGCTGCATGTCATTGCCGACCACCACCGAGGTGTGGGCCGTGAGCCCACAGACGTGGAGCTGGAGACGCTGGCGCAAACCTGGAGCGAGCATTGTGCTCACAAGACGTTCCGCGCACGCATCACCCTGGACACGGGTGTCGAGGTGACGCCGCTGATGAAGCAGCTGCGCGGCTGCACCGATGCCATCGACGCACCCTTCGTGCGCAGTTCGTTCGTCGGCAACGCAGGCATCCTTTGCTACACGCCCGGTGTGACGGTGGCCGTGAAGGCCGAGACGCACAACCACCCATCCGCGATCGAGCCCTTCGGCGGCTCGAACACCGGGGTCGGTGGTGTGATTCGCGATGTAATGGGCGCCGCCCACCACCCCATCGCCATCACCGACATCCTGTGCTTCGGCCCCACCGACTTTCCCGCCGGGCAGCTCCCTGACGGTGTGCTGCACCCACGGCTGATCGAGAGCGGCGTGATCGCCGGCGTCGCGGACTACGGCAACAAAATTGGGTTGCCCACCGTTGCCGGTGCAGTGCTCTACGACCCTGGGTACCTTGCCAACCCGCTGGTCTACGCCGGTTGTATCGGTGTTGCCGCCGAGGGCGAATGGCAGCTGTCCGGCCCGCATCCTGGCAACCTGGTGGTCGTGATGGGCGGCCGCACGGGACGCGACGGTCTGCGCGGTGCAACGTTCAGCAGCGCCACGATGGACGCCACCACCGGCGATGTCGCCGGCGCGAGCGTGCAGATCGGCGACCCGATCACCGAGAAACTGCTCATCGATGTTATGCACGACTGCATCGGTCTCTACACCGCAGTCACCGACTGCGGCGCCGGCGGGCTGTCCAGCGCTGTTGGTGAGATGGCCGATGGTGTTGGCGCCGACGTCGACGTGTCGCTGGCACCGTTGAAGTATCCGGGCCTGGAACCATGGGAGATCTGGCTCAGCGAGGCCCAGGAGCGGATGGTTTTCGCTGTCGATCCTGCGCAGTGGGAGGCGCTGCTGCACGTCTGCGCACGCCACGGCGTGGAAGCGGTTTCCCTGGGCACGTTCACCGGCGACGGCGCGCTGCGCGTGCGCTCGGGCGATCTCACGGTGCTGGAGATGGACACACACTTCCTGCATGACGGCCGTCCTCAGCGAACGATGACGGCCGTACTACCCACCCCGCAGCGAGCGCCGGTCGCGGCGCCGACCTGCGCCGATCCGGCAAGTGTGCTGCTGACGCTGCTGGCGCACCCCAACATCTCGTCGAAGGAACACATCATCCGCCGCTACGACCACGAGATCCGCGGCGCCACCGTCGTGCGGCCACTCGTCGGCGAAGCGCACGACGGTCACGCCGACGGTGTCGTTCTGGCCGAGCCCACCGACAGCCACGGCCTCGCCATCGGCATCGGCGTCAACCCGTGGTACGGCATCATCGACCCGGAGCACATGGCGCATGCCGTCGTCGACGAGGCCATCCGCAACGTTGTGGCTGTCGGCGCCGACCCCAGCTCGGTGGCGTTGCTCGACAACTTCAGTTGGGGCGACCCGCGCCGCCCCTCGACCCTCGGCGAGCTGGTCGCCGCCGTCGGCGGTTGCTGTGCCGCAGCCACAGCCCATCGCGCCCCGTTCGTCAGCGGTAAGGACTCGTTGAACAACGAATATCTGGGCAGCGACGGCGCCCGCCACGCAGTGCCGCCGACACTGGTGATCACTGCGATCGCACACCATCCCAACCCCGATTGCGCAGTGACACCCGACCTCAAGCAGGCCGGCAACGTCCTTGTTCTGGTAGGCAACACCGCCGGTGAGTTCGGTGGTAGCCACTTCGCGATGGTGGCCGGCGACGGCGGTGCCAGCCCTGTGCCGGCGCCGGACGCCGCCTCGCCCGCTCGCTACCGGGCGCTCCACAAGACACTCCGCACGGGTCGCGTGCGCAGCTGCCACGATCTCAGCGAGGGTGGCCTAGCAGTGGCGATTGCCGAGATGTGCGTCGGCGGTCGGCTTGGTGCAGCGATCGAGACGCTGCCCCACCTCGACCTGGTCACCTCCCTGTTCAGCGAGTCGACTGGTCGCTTCATCTGCGAGCTGAACCCCGACGATGTCGCGTGGTTCCTCGATGCCCTCGGCGAACCAGTAGTCGTGCTCGGCAAGGTCATCAGAGAGACGGAACTTCGCATCCCCGGCGTGCCCAGCATCCAACTGGATGCGTTGCGGACTGCATTCCAGGGGAAAGCACGATGAGCCGCCCACGTGCCATGGTGGTGGCGGCTCCCGGTACCAATCGCGACCGCGACGTGTCGTACGCGTTGCAGCTGGCGGGCGCCGACCCGCAGATCACCTTGCTCGAGGAACTGGTCGAGAACCCCGCACCACTGCTGCGAGACATGCAGATCTTGGTCCTCGCCGGTGGCTTCAGTTACGCAGATGCGCTCGGCGCCGGCCGCATGTGGTCGCTGGCAGTCACCGACCGGCTCGGCGACGTGCTCCCCCGCTTCGTCGAGCTCGGGCGGCCTGTCCTCGGCATCTGCAATGGGTTCCAGGTACTCACCGGCGCAGGCCTGCTGCCGGGGGCCCTCGGACACAACGCCAGCGGCCACTTCCAGTGCGAATGGATTCGCATGGAGGCACCCGCCAGTAAGAGCATCTGGACCAGCGGTCTCGAACCGATCGAGTGTCCCATCGCCCACGGCGAGGGTCGTTATGTGCATCCCGATGTCGCCGCATTGGAGGCCAACGGCCAGGTGGCGCTGCGCTACTCGGAAGGCAGCAATCCCAACGGATCGGCCGGCGACATCGCGGGCGTGTGCGACGAGACCGGTTTGATCCTCGGACTGATGCCCCATCCGGAGAATCACGTCATCGGTCGCCAGCATCCGCGACATGCCCGCGGCACCGCGGTCGGCAGTGGCCTGGGCCTGTTCCAGCAGGGCGTTCGTTACGCGGAGAGCATGTGATGCAACCGTTCCTCGACATAGACCTGGCACTCCCCGATCGTCGTGACGGCAAAGTTCGCGTCAGCTATCAACTGGACAACGGCAACCGCCTGTTCATCACCACCGACCGCCTGAGCGCGTTCGATCGTGTCATTGCCGGAGTGCCCTACAAGGGACAGGTGCTCAACGAACTCGCCGCTTGGTGGTTCGCACAGACCGCCGACATCGTGCCCAACCATGTCGTGTCAGTGCCCGACCCAAACGTGTTGATCGCCCGCAACGCCAACCCTTTGCCGGTAGAGGTCGTTGTCCGCGGCTACATCACCGGTGTCACCTCCACCTCGCTGTGGCAGCAGTACACCGATGGGGCTCGCACGATCTACGGCCATCACTTCCCGGACGGTCTCCGCAAGAACACGGCGCTACCGAACTCGCTCGTGACCCCGACCACGAAGGCCGAGGACGGCGGACACGACGAGCCGCTCACCGTCGCCGACGTGATCTCCCGCCGCCTCGTACCGCCGCAGCTGTGGGGCGAAACGGTGGAAGCCGCGCTGCGGCTCTTCCAACGCGGCCAGCAGGTCGCCGCCCGCGCTGGCTTGATCCTCGCGGACACCAAGTACGAGTTCGGCTTGGACGACGAGGGTCGGCTGATGTTGATCGACGAGATGCACACTCCCGACTCGTCGCGCTACTGGGTTGCCGACACCTTCGAGGCGAGGCTCGACGCCGGCGAGGAGCCCGAGAGTCTTGACAAGGAAGTCGTGCGACGTGCTCTGCTCGCCACTGGATACCGCGGAGAAGGCGCGCCGCCCGCTCTGCCCGACGAGGTCTGGCAAGCCACCAGCACCCGCTACATCGACGCCTACGAACGACTGACCGGTACCACCTTCCAGCCTGGCGCCTACCCCGTCGGCCCTCGCATTCTGGAGCACCTACATGTTTCCTGAGACCCCCGTCCATGTGCGCTCGCACGGCATCGACCACGCCGCGCAAGGCCCTGCCGACGACGAAGGCCCGAAGGAGGAGTGCGGAGTCTTCGGTGTCTCCACCCCTCACGGTGAGGGCATCGCCCAACTCGCGTTCTTCGGGCTCTTCGCGCTGCAACACCGCGGCCAGGAAGCAGCCGGCATCGCGGTCAGTGATGGCAACCGCGTTCGGTGCCACAAGGACAGCGGGCTGGTCGCCAACGTCTTCACGCCGGCCACCATGGCCACCCTCACCGGCTACCACGCAATCGGCCACACGCGCTACAGCACCACCGGCGCCAACGCACATCGGAACCACCAGCCATTCCTGGTGGAGACCATGCATGGCCCGCTCGCCGTTGCCCACAACGGCAATCTGGTCAACGCTGGTGCGCTGCGCGAGGAGCTGTTGGCGAAGGGCTTCGGCCTGACCGCGACGAGCGACACCGAGGTGCTGACCCTGATGCTCGCCGCTGCTGGTGGGCGGACGTGGGAAGACCGCGTCGAGCGCACGCTGCCGGCGTGGAAGGGCGCTTACTCGCTGGTCATTCTGGTCAACGACCGGGTGATCGCCGCTCGCGACCCGTGGGGGTTCCGCCCGCTCAGCGTTGGCCGGCTGCCGCACGGCGGCTACGCCGTCGCCTCCGAGACCTGCGCGCTCAACACGCTCGGCTGTGTGGAGATCGACGAGGTCAAGCCTGGCGAGATCGTCACGCTGCACGGGGCCGAGATGACTCGCCGTCAGGCATTGACGCCAAGCGCGACCCCTTCTCGCTGCACATTCGAGTTCGTCTACTTCAGCAGGCCCGACAGCGTGTGGAGTGGCCGCAACGTGCACCACGTTCGCCAGCGGTTGGGCGAGCAACTGGCGTTGGAGTCGGGCGTGGATGCCGATGTGGTCATCCCGGTACCCGACAGCTCGATTCCCGCTGCGATCGGCTACAGCCGCAAAGCAGGTATCGAGCACAACGATGGTCTGATCAAGAACCGTTACATCGGCCGCACGTTCATCGAGCCCACCCAGGACCTGCGCGAGCGTGGCGTGGCGCTGAAGTTCAATGCGCTCACCGAGAACCTTGCCGGCAAGCGGGTCATCATGATCGACGATTCGCTCGTCCGCGGCACCACGGCAGGCCCGTTGGTCAAGATGCTGCGCGACGCCGGCGCCACCGAAGTACACGTGCGCATCACCTGCCCTCCCATCACTCACGCCTGTCATTTCGGCGTCGATATGGGCCACGACGGCGACCTGATGGCGGCGCGACTTTCCGAGGAGGAGATTCGCCAGTTGATCGGTGCCGACTCGCTCGCGTTCCTGTCACTCGAGGGAATGATGCGAGCCATCGAACCCGAGAACAACGGCAGCGGAGACGGCTTCTGCAACGCGTGCTACACGGGCCGCTACCCGATTCCGGTCGACGAGGCGCAACCCAAGCTCAGCTTCGAAGGAGCGCTGTCGTGAGGATGTCACAGTGAGGATGTCACAGTGAGGGTGCTGGTCATCGGTACCGGGGGCCGAGAGGCTGCCATTGCTGCGGCCTGTCGCGCGCACGGTCATGACGTACTGATTGCGAGCGACCTACCAGAGCAACCGCAGGCCGATCTCGTCATCGTCGGCCCCGAGTCGGCTCTGGTGGCAGGCGTTGCCGACCGCTGCGCAGCGCTCCACATCCCGTGCTTCGGCCCAACGGCCAGCCTGGCCAAACTGGAGAGTTCGAAGGGCTTCACTCGCATGTTGGCCGGCCGTCTCGGCCTACCCTCGCCTGCGTATCACCTGTCGTCCAGCGCCGAAGAAGCCATCAGCTGGTGGCGCGAGTTCGGCAAGCCGGTCGTCGTCAAGCTCGACGGTCTCGCAGCCGGCAAGGGCGTCATTGTCCCCGAGGGCGACGAGGCAACCAGGGCGGCGATCCACGAGCTGATCGCGCTGGGCCCAATTGTTCTCGAGGAGCGCCTCAGCGGCCCCGAGTGCAGCTTGATGGCGCTCTGCGACGGCACCGTCGCTCGACCGCTGCCGATTGCACAGGACCACAAGCGAATCGGTGAGGGCGACACCGGTGCCAACACGGGCGGAATGGGCGCCTATGCGCCAGCCCCTGTCCCCTACGACGCCGACCAGCTGACCGCCGCGTTCATCCAACCGGTCGTCGACTTCCTGTTGGATGAAGGCGCCCCGTACATCGGCGTGCTGTACGCAGGCTTGATGCTGACGGCTGACGGCCCACGACTGTTGGAGTACAACTGCCGCTTCGGCGACCCCGAGGCGCAAGCAGTCCTGCCGCTGCTCACCGACGACCTCGCCGAGCTCGCGCTGGCCTGCTGTGATGGCCAACTGGGTGAGCGCCGTATTCAGTTCAGCGGCGCTGCGTGCACCATCGTCGCCGCCGCCGCCGGGTATCCGGCCGCCCCTGTCACGGGTGCCACCATCGACTTCGGCACGGACACGACCGACGCATTGCTGTTCCGAGCGGGCACCGACGGCGCCACGGTGACCGGTGGCCGCGTCCTCGCCGTGACCGGGCTGGGCAGGGATCTGGCGACAGCACGCGCGAAGGCCTACGAGCGGATGTCGTCCATCGCGTTCGATGGCATGCAGATGCGCAGGGACATCGGCTGGCGAGCGCGCGGCGCCTCCATCAGTTCCTATGCATCAATGGGTGTCGACATCGAAGAGGGCGCTCGCGCCGTTGACCAGATGAAGGCGGCCGTCGAGCGCACTCATGGAGCCGCCGTGCTGAAAGGTGTCGGCAGTTTCGGAGGTGTCTTCAGTGCCGCGGTGCTGAAGGAAATGGACGAGCCGCTGTTGGTGGCCAGCACCGACGGCGTCGGCACCAAGGTCGAGCTTGCAGCGCGGCTCGGCAAGTACTACGGCGTCGGGGCGGACATCGTCAACCACTGCATCGGCGACGTGCTCGTGCAGGGTGCGAAGCCGTTGTTCTTCCTCGACTACATCGCCAGCAGCAAGCTCAACGCCGACCACGTGGCGCAGGTCGTCACCGGCATGGCCGAGGCCTGCGAGGTCAGTGGCTGTGCATTGCTCGGTGGCGAGACCGCCGAGATGCCGGGTGTCTACACCCCCGGCGCGTTCGACATTGCGGGCACATTGGTGGGGGTCGTGGATCGCGCCAAGCTGCTGCCCAATGGGCCGTTGCTGGCAGGCGACTTGCTCCTGGGAGTGGCATCGAATGGGCCGCACACCAACGGCTACTCGCTGCTGCGCAAGCTCTTCGATTGGCTGCCGATGGACAGCGTTCCACCTGGCTTCGACTGCACGCTCGGCGAGGCGCTGCTGAAGTCACACCGCAACTACCTGCCGGTACTCGGGGCCGCGGTCGACAGTGGCCGCGTGAAGGCCATGGCGCACATCACCGGCGGCGGGCTTCCCGAGAACCTGCCGCGCGTGCTGCCAGACGGTCTCGATGCCCACGTCCAACTAGGTTCGTGGCCCGTTCCACCACTCTTCCGCCTGGTCCGCGAGGTTGCGGTCGGCATGGATACTCACGAGCTGTATCGCACCCTCAACATGGGCGTCGGCATGGTGTTGGTGTGCTCGCCGGACGAGGTTGCACATGTCCAGGCATTGATCGACGAGCCGACGTGGGTGATCGGTCAGTTGGTCGCCGCTGACGATGCCGGCCGCGCTGTGGTGCTGTCATGAAGCGTCTCGTCGTCCTCGCCAGCGGCAACGGTTCGAATGCGCAGGCCATCATCGATGCCTGCGCGAGCGGGGCGCTGCCCGCAGAGGTGATGGCCGTGGTCAGCGATCACGGCAACGCGAAGGCCCTTGTGCGAGCTGATGCTGCCGGCCTACCAGCGGTGCACGTCGGCCGCCGAACCGACGAGTCACGCGCCGACTACGACGCTCGACTCGCCGACATCGTCACCGGCTTCGACCCCGACTGGGTGGTGCTTGCGGGCTGGATGCGAGTGCTGACACTGAACTTCCTCGGCTGGTTTCCGGGCATGGTGGTGAACCTGCACCCTGCGCTGCCGGGCGAGCTTCCCGGCCTGCATGCCATCGAACGAGCCCATGACGAAGCCAAGGCGGGTACTCGCACCAGCACTGGCGTAATGGTGCACCTGGTACCCGATGAGGGTGTCGACGTCGGCCCAGTGTTGGCCACCGCCGAAGTGCCGATCCTTGCAGACGACACGCTCGAGGAACTGGAAGAACGCGTGCACACGGTCGAGCATCAGCTGCTCGTCGACACGCTACGCACCCTGTGCAACTCGACCCTTACCACTGGAGTGAAAACATGATCAACGACGATCTGTTCGACCGTTTCCAAGCCCTCACCTTCGACGACGTGGTGATCGTGCCCGGGTACAGCGATGTGTTGCCCGACTCGGTCGACACTTCCGCCCTGTTTGCCGCCGACATCACCCTGGCCGTGCCGATCGTCAGCGCTGCGATGGACAAGGTCACCGAAGGCCGGATGGCCATAGCCCTGGCGCGCGAAGGTGGTATCGGTGTGATCCATCGCAACATGACCATCGCCGATCAGGCCGCCGAGGTGCAGAAGGTCAAGCGCAGTCAGAGTGGCATGATCAGCGACCCGTTCACACTGCCCCCCAGCGCCACGCTCGCGGACGCCGAAGCGCTGATGCATCAGTTCAAGATCAGCGGCGTGCCGATCACCGACCCGCAGGGCCGGCTGGTGGGCATTCTCACCAACCGTGACACGCGCTTCTGCGAGCCGGCTGACTACCGCCGCTCGGTCACCGATTTCATGACCAGCGAAGGTCTGGTGACCGCCAAGGTGGGCACCACGCTCGACGAGGCCCGCAGCATCCTGCAGCGCCACCGCATCGAGAAGCTGCCATTGGTCGACGCCGACAGGAAGCTGGTCGGGCTGATCACGGTGAAGGACATCCTGAAGAACCAGGAGTTCCCGAACGCGACCAGTGATCGGTCGGGTCGGCTGCGTTGCGCAGCCGCCGTCGGCGTCGGCGACGACCTCGAGGAGCGGGTCGCCGCGCTCGTCGCACAGTATGTGGACGCCGTCGCACTCGACACTGCCCATGGCCACTCAGCCGGCGTGATCAAGGCCATCGAGCGAATCAAGTCGAACTGGCCGGACCTGCCTGTGGTTGCCGGCAACGTTGTCACCGAGGAGGGTGTGGAAGCGCTCTCCAACGCGGGCGCCGATGCGGTCAAGGTCGGCGTTGGCGCTGGCTCGATCTGCACCACTCGCGTGGTCAGCGGCGCAGGCATGCCCCAACTTTCGGCCATCTACTTCACCACCCAGTACGCCCGCCGCCATGGCGTCCCGGTGATCGCCGACGGCGGCATCACCTATTCCGGCGACATCGTGAAGGCCATCGCAGCAGGGGCCGATTGCGTCATGCTTGGTTCCATCCTTGCTGGCACCGACGAGGCTCCAGGCGAGCTGGAGCTGTTCGAGGGACGTCGCTACAAGAGCTACCGAGGCATGGGCTCGATGGGTGCAATGCAGGGCTTGGGTGCCGACCGCTACGCCAGCGGCCAGACCGACAAGAGCCAGGTCGCCGGCCAATCACGCAAGCTGGTCCCGGAGGGAATCGAGGGCCGAGTGCCGTACGCCGGCACACTGGGCGACGTTGTATATCAGCTGGCAGGTGGCCTGCGCAGCGGTATGGGCTATGCGGGCGCAGGCACGCTCGACGCCTTGCGCAGTAGCGCTCGCTTCATGAGAGTGACCACCGCCGGCCGCAACGAGAGCCACCCGCATGATGTGACCATCACCAAAGAAGCCCCCAACTACCAGCGCAGCTAGTGCTCTGACCACGAACGTTCGCGCGTTGTGGGGCGCCATTTCTGGACCGTCGGGCACCAAGTCCGCCACCCGAGACGGAATGCACCCATTTGTGTGCGCAAGGACTTTCTGGGCAGCGATGGTCCCATAGCTCGTTCTGGGTGTTGTCATTTCCGCAGTCCGGGACGCAGCACGCCCAGAAAAGCCGGCAGCAGCAGTCGGCAGGACGCGACCTACCAACCCATGTGGTCAGAGCACTAGCCCAGCACCGTCCGGTCGAGGTTGCGAATGCGCCCGGCCATGGCGGCCAGCAGTTTGTGTGTCAATGCGGGAATGTCGTCGAGCACGGCGCGGAATTGCCCGTGACTGATTGCCAGCACACTGCCGTCGCTGGTGCACTCCACCGTTGCCGAACGCGGCCCGTCGGACAACAGCGCCAGCTCGCCAAAGATGTCGCCAGCCGTCAGCTCTGCCAGCTTGCGACCATTGCGACGCACGACGAACGTGCCCTTCAAGACCACGAACGCATCGGCACCGCTGTGGCCCTGTTCCATGATCACCTTGCCAGCGGCGACATCGATCTCCGAACCGGCGGCAGCGACGCGTTCCAGCTCCTTCTTCGACAGCCCTGCGAACAGGGTCACTCTGCGCAAATGTTCGATGTAGACGCCACGGCTAGCCATGAGTGCAGACAGTAGCCCGCTCGCCCACCGTGCCAGTGAGTGTCAGACCAGCTTCTCGACGAAGGCTTCCAATTGACGCAGGTTACGGCACTCGTAGACACCGTCTGTGTGGGTGCCGTAGTCGCCCACGATGGAATCGCCGGTGTTCCAATAACTGCGCGGCTCAGGGTTCAGCCAGAACACCTTGCGTGCCTTCTGGCGAATCTCCTTGACCACCCATGCTTGGCTGGCGTGGTAGTTGTTGCGGGCATCACCCAGCAGCAGGACGGTGGTCTTGGAGTTGATGTCCTTGCCGTAACGCTCCCAGAACACCTCGAACGCGTGGCCGTAGTCGCTGTGCCCGTCCACCCACACCACGTCGGCTTCGGTGTTGACGCGATGAATGGCGTTGGCGATGTCTTCCTCGCCCTTGAAGTACTCGGTTACTTCGTCGATGCCGTCGATGAAGACGAACGAGCGCACCTTGGAGAACTGGCCCTGCATCGCGTACACCAGCATCAGGGTGAAGCGAGCGAACGCCGCCACCGAACCGGAGATGTCGGCGACCACCATCAGCTCGGGCTTTGCCGGGCGCGGGTACTTGAACTGCGGTTCGGCGGGCACGCCGCCATAGCTGAGAGAGTGCCGAACCGTGCTGCGGAAATCGAGCGGACCTTTGCGACCGTGGCGACGTTTGCGCGCCAGCCGTGCTGCCAGCTTGCGAGTGAGGGGCTGCAATGCTTTCTTCAGGTTCTGCATCTCATCGCGTGAGGCATGCATGAACTCGACGTCTTCCGGCAGTGGCTTGCGCAGCGTCTTGGCCATGGCCTCGGCACCGCGATCGGCCACCAAACGACGACGGATCTCCGCCTCGATCTCCTTCTTGAACTGCTCGATGCGGTCGTTGTACTCGTCGTGTTCGAGGCGCTCTTCCAAGGGTGTTAGCTCGCCGCCGACCTGCTCACGGCTGGCCTCCATCAGCTTCTCGAGCATGCCCTCGAGGTCGAGGTTGCGCAGCGTGCGGTACAGGTAATAGGTGCCACCGACCGGGCGCCCGGGCTCCATCCCAGCGAAGCGTTGCACGGACTGCTTGGCCAACGCCCGCATCATGGCCTGGTCGCCATTCATCAGCGCCTGCATCAGCAACTGGGCGATTTCCTCGGGCGTCAGGCTGTCCATACCGCCCTGGCTGCCCTTGCCTTCGCCCTGGCGCATCTGCTCTTGCATCTCGCGCCACATCTCGTCGAGATCGGTGTCGCCTTCGGCAATCTTGTACTCCGGGCCGCGCATCGAGAAGTAGACCTCGAAGACGGTCTCGAACGCACGCCAGTGGGCGTTGTTCTTCACCATCGTGGCAGCGAGCGCATACTTGAACGCGTCGCGGTCTTCGATGGGGATGTGCTGCAACGCCTCCATCGCGTCGAGGTTCTCGGTGAGGCTGACAGGCAGCCCCGCGTTTCGAAGCTCGACGACGAAGCCGGCCAGCAGATCAAGCATGAGGTAGCGCGCCGACTACTTGTCGATCGACAGCTCTTTGGCTGCCTTCGCGATGTCGGTCTGGTACTTCAACAGGATGTGCAGCGTGTCCTTCGCCTGCTGCGCTTCGATGTTCTCGATGCCCAGCAGCACCAGCGTGCGCGCCCAATCGATGGTCTCGCTGACCGACGGCGACTTCTTCAGGTCGAGCTGACGGATGCTGCGCACGATGCGAGCGATCTGGTCGGCGAGGTTCTCCGACACGCCCGGAACCTTGGTGAGCACGATCTCCTTCTCGCGGTCCATGTCGGGGTAGTCGACGTGAAGGAACAGGCAGCGGCGCTTCAGCGCCTCGCTGAGCTCACGAGTGTTGTTGGAGGTGAGGAAGACCAGCGGGATCTGCTTGGCGGTGATGGTGCCCAGCTCGGGGATGGAGACCTGATACTCGGAGAGGATCTCCAGCAGCAGTGCCTCCGTCTCCACTTCCACGCGATCGACTTCGTCGATCAACAACACCACCGGGTCCTCGGCGGTGATGGCCTCCAGCAACGGGCGGGTGAGCAGAAAGTCCGGCCCGAAGATGTCGTCGTGAATGTCGCTCCACGAGTCGCTGTTACTGTCCGCCTGAATGCGCAGCAGCTGCTTCTTGTAGTTCCACTCGTAGAGGGCTTTGCTCTCGTCGAGGCCCTCGTAGCACTGCAGGCGGATCAGCCGCGAGCCGGTCATGTCGGCGATGCTCTTTGCCAGTTGGGTCTTGCCGGTGCCAGCAGGGCCTTCCACCAATACGGGCTTGCCAAGGCGGTCGGCTAGGAATGCGACGCCGGCAATGCCGTCGTCGGCCAGGTAATTGACGCTCTTGAGACCATCACGGACCTCTTGAACGCTCTCGAAACGATGAGCCATGTACTCACCCTACTTTCGACCTTGACCGCCCGGTCAATCAGAGATCGAAGTCATGATGTGACGCTTCGCGCCCAGGCCGCGCTTCGTCTAGTCTGCGACTCCGAAATGAGTGACTTGCTGCTCCATGAATGACTCGATGCTCCATGAATGACTCGATCCTCGATGAATGACTCGATGCTCGCCGACGCAACCGGTACTTTCCTCTCGGCCATCAGCGAACAGCTGGCGGCACTCAGCGGCAAGCCTGCAAGCGGTTTCATGGCCGACGCTGCCAACGAGGCGTCCAACATCGTCGGCGGCGTCATCTCCGCTGACGATCGACTCACCGACAGCGAACTCGACGCCTACCTCGACGCCATCGGCCCGCTGATGAATCCGCCCCTGGCCCTGTCGACTCTCGCCGCTCGGCAGTTGCAGCTCTTCGCCGGGATGGCGGGCAAGTTGTCGACGCCCAGCGTGCTGTTCGATCTACTGGCGCGCTCCGACGCACAGCACGGCACTCAGCGCAGCCACGTGTACTACGAGTTGGCGCTGCGCCTGGCGCACGTCGGTGCTGCACTCGATCTTGTGCCCTCGCCGTCCGAACTGACCGTGATCGACGGCTTCCGGACCGCGCTGCTGCGTCACCTCGACACCCTCGGGGTGCCGCGCCCTGGTCAGCCACCACCGCAGCCCGCCCCGGCCACGCCAACCGCACCGGCCACCTCCAGCCCCGCGGCGTCAGCACCCGCAGACAGGGAGGCTGTTCCACCGGTCGTCCCCACCCGATCCTTGACGGAACTGCTGGCAGAACTGGACCAACTCGTCGGACTGGCCAACGTGAAGGCGGAAGTTCGCCGGCTCAGCAGCCTGTTGCAAGTGCAACAACTTCGTACCGAACGCGGAATGCCTGTGATCGAGACCAGTCATCACCTCGTGTTCACCGGCAACCCTGGCACCGGCAAGACGACGGTGGCACGGCTGCTCTCGCACATCTATCACGCGGTGGGCGTGGTCACACAGGGCCACCTGGTGGAGACCGATCGCAGCAAGTTGGTCGCCGGCTTCGTCGGCCAGACTGCGCTCAAGACGCAAACGGCGCTGGAGTCCTCACTCGGCGGAATGCTGCTGATCGATGAGGCCTACGCGCTGGCTCGCGGCGGCGAGAACGACTTCGGGTTGGAAGCCATCGACACGTTGGTGAAGTTCATGGAAGACCACCGTGAGGACATTGCCATCGTTGCCGCCGGCTACCCCGTCGAGATGACCGACTTCATTGACAGCAACCCCGGCCTCAAGAGCCGTTTCACGCGCACGATCAACTTCCCGGATTACAGCGAGGACGAGCTCGTGCGCATCTTCGAACAGCTCGGCGAGAAGAACCAGTACCACCTCAGCGACGATGCACTGCTGCGCGTTCGGCACTTCATTGCGGCCGAGCCGCGCACCCGCGGATTCGGCAATGCGCGCTACGTGCGCAACCTCTTCGAAACTGCAATTGCGCATCAAGCCGTTCGCCTCGCGCCGCTCAGCGACCCCAGCGACGAGCAGCTCACCACGCTCACCGCCGGCGACATCGCCCCCGTCGACGCATAGCCCTGAGGTACCCTCTCGCACATGGTTCCCGTCATCGTCGGCCTCGTCGTGCTTGCCGTGGGCGCAGTGGCGTTGCTGGCTCGCGGCCGTCGACGGAGCTTGCCGCGCAAGGTCGTGATCGACCCATTCACACTCAGCGAGCCATGGCGGCGCCACGTCGCCGCGGCGCAGGCGACGCAACGGCGCTACCGCGAGATCGCCCGCACCACGCCTGACGGCCCGCTGCGCGACCGCCTCCGCGAGATCGACACGCAGGTTGACCACGCTGTGGCGGAATGCTTCGGCATCGCCCGTCGTGGCGACGACCTCGACGATGCGCTCAAGCGCTTCGACACAGGCGCACTCGGCCGCCAACTGGAGAATGCATCCGACGAGCCAACACGGGCCTCCGTGCAATCACAGCTGGCATCCGCAGCCCGCATTCGCACCACTCGCAACGACACCGACGCGCGGCTGCGACTGCTCACCACTCGAATGGGCGAGCTGGTTGCGCAGGCGGCCGAGGTCAGCGTGGGTACCGATACCACCGAACAGTTGGGCACCGGTGTGGAAGAGGTTGTCACCCAGCTGGAGGCGCTGCGCCTCGCGCTCAACGACGTCAACGACAACGACGTCAACGACAACGACGTCAACGACAACGACGTCAACGTCAACGACAACGACGTCAACGTCAACGACAACGACGTCAACGTCAACGACAACGACGTCAACGACAACGACGTCAACGACAACGACAACGACAACGACGTCAACGACAACGACAGCGACGTCAACGTCAACGACAACGACAACGACAACGACCCAGGTCGGTCCGCAGCTTCGCCGTGAGCAGTCTGGTCAAGTCGAACCTTGCGGTTGCATCCGGCACCGCGATGTCACGCGTCAGCGGCCTACTGCGCGTGATGGCCTTCGGCTACGTGCTGGGCCGTTCATCGCTCACGGACGCATACAACCAGGCCAACTCCAGCCCGAACCTCGTCTACGAGCTGGTCATCGGTGGCGTGCTGTCGTCCACGCTCGTGCCGCTGTTCACTCGCTTGCATCACGACAAGGACGCCGAAGGCGAGAAGGCCGTCCGTTCGGTGACATTGGTGGTCCTCGCCATTCTCACGGCCCTTGCCGTCGTGGCCGCCCCGCTGATCTTTCGCCTCTACACAGCCACCACATCGGCAGATGTCGACCAGGCCACCTATCAGAAGGTCGGCTCGGTCCTGGCGGCGTTCTTCCTACTGCAGATCTTCTTCTACGGCGTCAACGCCCTTGCCGGCGCGCAACTGCAGGCACGCGGACGCTTCTTTGCTGCCGCGTGGGCGCCGGCACTCTCCAACGTGGTGATCATTGCGACATTGCTGTACGTGCCTCACACCGTCAGCAATGGCACGGCAACGCTGACCGAGGTGCTGGACAACACCGCGCTGCGATGGACACTCGGCCTTGGCGCCACCTTGGGTATCGCGATGATGGCAATCGCGCTCATCCCTTCGCTCGTGCGGGCAAATGTGCCCTTTGGTTTCAAGGCCGACTTCCGCCATCCAGCCGTCGGCCAGCTACGACGAGTTGGCGGCTGGGCGCTCGGTTACGTGATCGCCAACCAGGTCGCCATTCTGGTGGTACAGAACCTCCTGTTTCGCTCCGGCGCCGGCAATCAGACGTCCTATGTGAATGGCTTCACCTTCTTCGTGCTTCCTCACGGTCTGCTCGGCGTCTCCATCGCCACCACGTTCCTGCCGGAGATGACACGCGCAATTGCAGATCGTGACCGACAACGACTGGTCGAACGCACCAGCCTTGGTATCCGACTGGTGGCGCTGCTCACCATTCCCGCCGGCTTCGGACTCTTCGTGCTGCGCCGCGCAATCACCGGCGTGGCCTTGGAGCACGGCGAGTGCGACGCCGCGTGCGCGCTGACGGCCAGCCGCGCCCTTGGCGGTTTCGCTCTCGGCCTCGGCGCCTTCTCGATCTATCTGTTCGCGTTGAAACCCTTCTATGCGCACCGCGACACGCGTACACCATTCGTGCTCAACCTCGGTGAGAACCTGGTCAACATCGTTCTCGCCATCGTGCTGTACCGGCAGTTCGGAATGATCGGAATTGCTGCCGCGTTCGCGATCGCCTACGTGCTGGCGGCACTGTGGTCGCTGCAGGTGCTGTCGTACAAAATTCGCGGCTTCGAACTGCGCCCTGTGCTCACCGCCATCTATCGAGTGGTGCTCGCCTCGGTGATCATGGCCGAGGCGGTGTGGGCGGTTGCTCGTCTGGTGGGCGGAAACACCGGCTTGCCATCAGTGCTGCGGATTGCGGTGGCCGGAACGGTCGGCATCGGGGTCTACGTGGCCATGTTGCTACTGCTGCGGGCACCGGAACTGGATGCGTTGATGGCCAAGCTGGGTCGACCGCGGCGAGATGCCACCGCGCAGTAAGCTGCCGTCATGATCAAGCTGTTCAAGAAGTGGTGGAAATATCTGGGCGCGAAGTTCAACAGTGACTTCGACAAGAACGCGGATCCGGCGGTCCAGCTCGAGCAGGCTCTGCGCGAGGCACAGGACCAGCATCGTCGGCTCAAGGAGCAGGCGGCCAATGTCATCGCCGGCCAGAAGCAGGCTGAGCTGCGCCTGAACGCCAAGATGACCGAGCTGGAGAAGCTCAACGCGACCGCACGCCAGGCGCTGATCATGGCCTCCGATGCGCAAAAGGGTGGTGACGTTGCCAAGGCAACGCAGTACACCAGCGCCGCGGAGGGTATCGCCAACCAGCTGATCCAGGTGGAGAAGGACGTCGAGGGTCTCAAGGCGATGGTGGTCGACTCCACGCAGGCCTCCGACCAGGCAAAGGCTGCCGTTCAGCAGAACGGCCGCCTGCTGCAGCAGAAGCTGGCCGAGAAGCAGAAGCTCCTGTCCCAGCTCGACCAGGCCAAGATGCAAGAGCAGATGAACTCGGCAATGTCCCAGCTGCAGGAAACCGTTGGCGACGATGTTCCCACACTCAGCGAAGTCCAGCAGAAGATCGAAGCGCGCTACACCAAGGCGAAGGCGCACAGCGAGCTGTCCGAGGCAACCGTCGAGAGCAGCATTCTGGAGATCGAGCACGCCACGGCCAACGTGGAAGCACAGAGCAGGCTCAGCCAGCTTCGAACAGAACTCGGTCTTGACTCGGCGACAACGGCAGCGCCCGCCGCTGAACTGAACGCCGAGCAGCCCAAGCCCGCCGAGGGCTGAGCCGCTAGACCAGTACCAGCAGGTCGTCGCGGTGGATGGCCTCGTGCGCGACGTGCGGGGGTAGGTCGGTGGTGCGCTTGCCGCGCACCGAGCGCAAGACATCGGCGTCGCACAGCGCAATGCCGCGAGCGACCGTGATGCCGGCCGAGTCGCGCACATCGACGACGTCACCCGCGCCGAACTCACCGACAACTTCTACGATGCCCGCCGGCAGCAGTGAGGTGCCGCGCTCCAGCAACGCGCGCCGGGCGCCGTCGTCGATGACGAGCACGCCCTCCACGTTGGTGGCGAATCCGATCCACAGCTTGCGGGCAGGAAGCTTGCGGCTGCTGGCCAGGAAGGTGGTGCCCACCCCAACGCCGTTGGCGGCATCGATGAGCACATTGGGTTGATCGGCCTTTGCGATCACCGCGCGCACGCCTGACCAGGATGCCATACGCGCCGCCGACAACTTCGATGCCATTCCACCGCTACCACGCTTGCTGCCCGACGCGGTGGCCGCGACCGACAGCAGCGGGTCGTCAGCGGCGACGACTTCCACCAGCCGAGCCGTGGGGTCGGTTCGCGGGTCGGCGGTGTACAGACCGGGGGTGTCGGTGAGCAGGACCAGTACGTCTGCGCTGACATTGTGCGCAACGAGCGCCGCGATGCGATCGTTGTCGCCGTAGCGAATCTCGTCGCTGGCCAGCGCATCGTTTTCGTTGATGATCGGTATGCAGCCCAGCTCCAGCAGGCGCCCCAACGTCTGACGGGCATGCAGGTACTGGCGACGGTCGACGAAATCGTGCGGCACCAGCAGCATCTGCGCAGCCACCAGCGAGTGGCGGCTCAGCGAACGGTTGTAGTGCTCCATCAGCCGGCTCTGACCAGCAGCAGAAATGGCCTGCAGCGTGATCACGTCGGTGGGACGCGCAGGCAGCCCAAGGGCAGCAACACCTGCCGACACTGCCCCGGAGCTGACCAGGAGCACTTGGTGGCCGGCGGCGCGCAGCACTGCCAGCTGGTCGCACACAGTGTCGATGATGCCGGCGTCGATCACACCGAGCTGGTCCGTGACCGAGGAGGTGCCTATCTTGGCAACGACCCGCACGGTCAGACTTCCTCTTGGTACTCGAAGCTGAACTTGGCGATCCAGATGATATCGCCGTCGGAGGCACCGGCGCGGGTGAGCAGGCGGGGCACGCCGATGCGCTTCAGCTGGTGGTCGATGTACGACAATGCTTCGGGGGTGGTGACGTCGTTGAGCGCGACCAAGCGCTCGACCTGGCGGCCGATGAGACGGAACTCATTGTCGCCGAGGCGCTCGACGCGGGCACCGTCGGCGTTGGGTCGAATGATCACGATGCCTTCGGTCTCGGGCTGCTCGGCGCGGGCGCCGTGCACCAGCGCGGCCAACCTGCCGACCAGCTCACGAATGCCCTGATTGGTGATGGCCGAAATCTCTTCGCCGTCCCAGTCGTAGACGGCCGAGTCACTCTTCGTACCGACGACCAACCGCGGCCGCTCCAACAGCTCAGGGCGGTACGCCTCCAGCTCGTTGAGCAACACACGCTCTTGCTCATGCGGGTCGACGCCATCGATGGCCGACAGGTCGACCATGACACACAGCACCCGCGCGCGCTCGATGTGCTTGAGGAACCGATGGCCAAGGCCCTTACCTTCGCTGGCACCCTCGATGAGGCCAGGAATGTCGGCGACGATGTACTCCGTGTCGTTGTAGCGAACAACGCCAAGGTTTGGTTCCAGGGTGGTGAACGGGTAGTCGGCGATCTTCGGTTTGGCGGCGCTGATCACGCTGATGAGGGTGCTCTTGCCCACATTCGGAAAACCAACCAGCGCCACATCGGCCATCAGCTTCAGCTCCAGCTTCAACCACTGCTCGTCGCCCTCTTCGCCCTGTTCTGCGAACGTTGGGGCGCGGCGACGGTTGGAGGCGAACTTGGCGTTGCCACGCCCGCCGCGGCCGCCGGCACCGGCCAACCAGCGATCACCGTGATTGGCCAGGTCGGCCAACAGCTCACCGGTGTGCAGGTCGTTGATGACGGTGCCTTCCGGCACCATCACTTCCAGGTCCTTACCCTTTTTGCCGTGCTGGTCCTTGCCCATACCGTGCACGCCATCGCCCGCGCGGCGGTGCGGGTGGTCGCGAAACGCCAGCAGCGAGGCCGAGTTGCGGCTGGCGACCAACCACACATCGCCACCCTTGCCACCGTCGCCACCGTTGGGCCCGCCGAACGCAACCGGCCCCTCACGGCGGAAGGAGACGCAGCCTGCGCCACCGTCGCCACCGCGTACATTCAGTTGGGCTTCGTCGACAAAGGAGCTCATAGGACCCTCAGAGGCTACAGGCGGCAGGTCCGGGTACCCTTCGACGGTACCCTTCGGACCGTGGCAGGTACCGACGAGCGAGCACAGCGGTGGGCCGCGACGATGTCAGGACACGACACCGCTGGTACTCACCTCGCGCATGCCGACTCGTGGGCAGGGAGCGGCAGCGCACTCCTCCTCCCCCGCCACGCACGTGAGGAGCGTGAGGAAAGTGCTCTGGCCACGTTGGCCACCAGAGCCTTCCAGGGCGGAGACCGTGCCATCGAAGAAGAACCGGACCAATGGCGCACATGCTTCGAACGCGACCGCGACCGCATTCTGCACGCCAACGCCTTTCGGCGTCTCGCCGGCAAGACCCAGGTATTCGTCTTCCCCGACGACCACCAGCGAACGCGCCTGACCCACGCTCTCGAAGTCGCACAGGTGGCAACCTCCGTCACACGCGCATTGGGTCTCAACGTTGCTCTCACGGAGGCCATCGCACTCGGCCACGACTGCGGCCACGGCCCAGGCGGCCACGCCAGCGAAGACGCGCTCAGCCCCTACGTGCCGGGCGGCTTCGATCACGCCACCTGGGGGGCCGATGTCACCCTGGTCTCGCTGAACCTGTGTTCAGAGACACTCGATGGCGTTCGCAACCACAGTTGGAGCCGGCCGGCACCGAGCACCCCGGAGGCTGAAGTCGTCAGCTGGGCGGACCGCATCGCCTACGTCTGCCACGACTTCGAGGACGCAGTCGCAACAGGCGTCGTCACCCCGGAGATGCTGCCAGAACTTGTTCGCGAACGCTGTGGAGTAGTGCGCCGCGAACAGTTGGGAGCGTTCGTCTACGGCATGATCGATGCTGCTCGGCCCACTGGCCGCATCGGCATGGTTGCGCCGTTGGCGGAGGCGCTCGCGGCCTTCCGACGCTTCAACTACGACAACATCTATCTTCGTCCCGCATCCACCGCGCAGGCCACCGCCGTCATCAATCTGCTGCGTGCTCTGGTCGAGCACTACGCGCAGTACCCGCAGCTGCTGCCGGACGCAAACCCGTTCGACGCCAACAGCGCCGAAGCGTTGCATGCGGCCGTCACCTATGTGGGCGGAATGACCGATCGTTTCGCGTGCCGCCAAGGAGTCGCGTTGCTGGGCTGGCCGCTCGACCAGCTCCCGCAGGGCATCGACACCACCCCCTGACCGCGCCACCAGAGAAGTGACGCGCATTTACGACTGTGAGCCAGGTGTCGGCACCGAGAACGCGTCACTTCCGGGGCAGGCTCACCCGAAAACGACGAATGCCCGGCCTTACGGCCGGGCATTCAGTCAGAACTTGTCGTTCGGGACTTGTTGTTCAGAGATTGGGTTGGTCAGGCGACCGGAGCCGCCTCGACCGGGACGACGTCGACAACGCGACGGCCCTTGCGGTGACCGAACTGGACAGTGCCCTCGGTGAGCGCGAACAGCGTGTCGTCGCCACCGATACCGACGTTGTTGCCGGGATGGAACTTGGTGCCACGCTGGCGAAGAATGATGGTGCCGGAGTGGATTGCGCTGCCGCCGAACACCTTCACGCCGAGGCGCTGAGCGTTGCTATCGCGGCCGTTGCGGGTTGACCCGCCGCCTTTTGTCTTTGACATGAGGCTCAGCCCTTCTTGATCGAGGTGATTTCGATGACGTGGTACTTCTGACGGTGCCCATAGCGACGACGCTGGTTGGTGCGGC